>Ga0307982_1002397_pt1 | contig 15164 bp, 15 predicted proteins | sample OrgLakmetagen989_FD_201847 | JGI IMG/M metagenome (GOLD analysis project Ga0307982, IMG submission 201847) | Saline water microbial communities from Organic Lake, Antarctica - #989 | ecosystem: Environmental > Aquatic > Non-marine Saline and Alkaline > Saline | place: Antarctica: Organic Lake...
AGCCCTGCTATGAGCCCTGCTATTAGCCATGCTATTAGCCCTGCTATTAGCCCTGCTATCAGCCCTGCTATCAGCCCTGCTATTAGCCCTGCTATCAGCCCTGCTATCAGCCCTGCTATTAGCCCTGCTATTAGCCCTGCTATCAGCCCTGCTATCAGCCCTGCTATCAGCCCTGCTATTAGCCCTGCTATTAGCCCTGCTATTAGCCCTGCTATTAGCCCTGCTATCAGCCCTGCTATCAGCTGACACTGAGACCGACACCAATACACACAGCGACACCGAAAAGTCAAAAGACAGCAGATAGGAGGATTATAGCTAGCAAATTAGGCCTTCTTCGTTATTTGCTATATCTATAACATCTATGTGCTATATGCGGAAGTGTTCTCAAAATCCATTCGGCAGCAGGGTTGAGATTCCCGTTTCCGCGGAATTCCCACGCGATGGCTAAAAATTTCACTTCACGCGGGATTTCAGCGGGTTTCCGCGGGATTTCCGTGCCGTAGTCATAAAGCATAAAGGCACTGCTAAATCCTAAATCCCCGTCGCGGAATTCACGTCTGATTTGTAAAAAAAACTTTCCGCGTCCCGCGGGAAACCGAACCTAGTTCGGCAATTAGGGTACAGGGTTGCGATTCCCGTTTCTAGTTTGCCGTTTCCGCGGAATCAAGGCTGCCGTAAAGGCTGCATATTTCCTTTCCCTTTCCGCGTGATTTAGCGCCAAATTTACGTCTAGGGCGTTTATTAGTGCGGACGTGAATCACTTCGGTATCGTTGAAAATTCACTTTCCGCGTGATTTCCGCGTGATTTACGCAGAATTCCTATCCCAGCGCGGCATTCCTTCGCGAGCGCACGAGAGCTTAAAACTTCAAAATTCTTCACTTTGCGTGATATTTCCACGGTACTTCCGCGGGTTTCGGGTTTTCCGTTCCGTATTCATAAAGGCGATACTAACTGCTATATTCCCATTCCCGTTGCGGAAATCACGTCTGGTTGGTAAAGAAATCCCTTTCTGCGGGAATTCCGCGGAATTTCGAAATTTCCCGCGGGAATCCTAACCTTGTTAGTTTTTTTGTTAGGGTTAGGGCTAGGGTAGTTTCCGAGTTGCCTAGATGCTAGGAACTAGTAGGAGATTATATGAGCTCTTACCAGCGTTCGCCTGATTGGTGAAGAATGCACAGTGACAGTGAGAATCAGACCCACAAAACACAAACACAGATGCTGCTGATTCTTTTGGATTCCAGGACTTTAAGACCATCGACCATCACGTGCCGTCATTTCTGTTCAACCTTCGAAGCTGTTCTAGGCTCGGTGCCAAGTCCTTCTTTAGGGACTTGGGTGGGCCTATTCGCAGACCTAAATTCTCCGATAGTGGCGTTCGAGATGGAGTTACAGGCGGCCCTCCAAGCGCATCTTTTATTGGATTGAAATGCGTATCGCATGCGTCGTCAGATGGCACATCAACTTTCGCTGCTGTCCCGCTACCTTGTGAAGTTTGCTGCGAATATGAGGTCGTTGGGTAGTGCCGCTCGATGTCTGCGAACGCTCCATAAAAAGGAACCGCCTATAAATTTGATGTCAAAAGAAATCATGAGTCCGGACTAAACAAATGGGCTACGAGCATTAGGGTATTTTTTAAGCGACCGGGAGATCAGCAACGAACAATTGCTCACACCGCACCTGAGTGCTCGTAGAATGTACTGTGTGGTTGTTCTGTCGAACCAGTGATGAATGCTCTGGGGCACACGGCTTAACAGCATTATAGTCTTGCTCTTTGGGAAGCGGGATGGTGCCTGTCGCGGCATCCTCAGTCAGTTGTTTTATCGGCGTGGGCTGCGACATAGATTCACCCTCAGAAGTTACATTTATCAATGAACCAGGCCATCCTTCGTAGTTTGATACCTGAATGTCAGCGACTGTCTCTGTGGCCAAAAGACTGCAGTTCAAATGGTACACGTTTTGGGACTGGTCTTGACAAACGGTTCGATACACATGGACACCTAGTAGGTGAACAGTGAAAAAGATAGCAAATATCAATAAGACAAAGAAAATATTCAGATTCGCAGTGACAATTTGGCCTCAAAGTAAAAATTTAGGAGCTTAGACAAACCGCATTTAGAGCAAAAGAAGCAGGTCGTTGTGGCGCCTCTGCGATGCTCTACTAATTGAGCTAGCCTGTCATGATTATTTACGACCAAGTCCGAAGGGGAGACAACAATGTGCGGGTATCGAATTTTCGCGAGGCAGTCGAATGCTTTCAGTGATTTAGGTGCAATAACGGTGAACGAGACCGTCTGGCAGTGGCACGATCCTCTATGTTCTGTCTGTTTTCCATCAGTTTCGACATTGTGGTGTCTCTCCTGATACGTATCTGGAAGCAACCGACGCACCCGCTTTATAATCAAGGACACTGCACCGACGCCTACCACAAATGTGGTAACAAAGCCAACAATACGATCCCAACTACGATTCATACTTTTCATCTCTTGAGTTTGTCTATAGCATCCATGCGCACTTAACGTGTTCTACAAGAACTTCCAACGGTAGGTTGGGTAGACAGGGTGACGGGTATAGTCGGGCAGTTTGTTGTGTCTCTGAACTTTCTATTATAATAATCAGACGACTCATCACGAGCGAGCTCATCATCAGCTCATTTCAGTGTTTCTGCCGCTGTGTGTAAAGTGTGTAGTGTGTAGTAGTGTACTGTACCAAATTAGTTCAAAATTTCGTACGTTTCAGCGAACAGTGAGTGAACGGCGAAGACAGCGAAGAATGGCAGGCAGGCATCTGGAATACAGCATGCACTGGTAGCTGTACGAGTCCACTTCGATTTGTAAAGCATCTCAAGAGCCAAAGAATTATTCTCAGGTCTCTGTCAGAGGTTCTAGAAGTAGCTGCATTGTTGCACAACGAAACAGCTCACGAAAATGGATCACAGCTTTTCAGCCTTCAATGCTCTTAGCTCGGGCACGTCCTTCAGACGTACCTTGCCTAAGGCCAACATTCCTTTCAAGAAACCGTCTCAAGGGGAGCAGAAGAAATCGTCCGCTGACCTTGATTTCTTTGCCGCCTCTAGTGCAGGGAGCAAGCTGCTTAAGGGTGGACCTACAGCAGAGTCCTCTGCAGCTGCATCAAAAAAAAGAAAGGTTTGATAACCAGAAAATTGTTCTACGCAAACCTGCGCCTGCGAAACTGTTAGATTTATCGCTCAGCAGACTTTTATTTTGTTTTCTAGGCCTCAACTTTCAAGCAAGAAGCGCCAGAAGTTACTTTGAATGATACTAAAATCAAACCAGCAGCACCTAGCCACGCTAGAGGCCAGGCAGCCACCGAAGAAATTGCAGCGTTTAGGCGACGTCTAGGTATTCGCGTGCGAGGCGATGGGTGTCCAGACCCTATTTACAGTTTCGAAGAGATGCCTTTTCGAGGCGATGCTACTGGAAGCCACCTCAAGTCCTCTGTCATCAGTTCGATTGAATCTTCGGAATGGAAAGAGGTGGAGAAAGCATTGCTGATTTTTTTTTGCAGTCGTTTGTTTTCTTTAACTGTGGTTGAATTGCATTTCTAATATCAGAGTCAAGTTCTTGACTTTAGTTTTGTCTGATCTTTCTGACCTTGCCGTGAAACTTCGATTCAGCCCACTGCTGTGCAAATGCAAGCTATTCCAGCGATATGCCAGGGGCGTGACATTGTGGCTTCTGCTCCTACTGGGAGTGGGAAAACTGGTATGGATTGCGACCGTTTTTTTTTCACTTTATACGTTTTTGCCTATTGATATTGTATTTCATTGTTTCCGAAGAATAACGCACTGTTGGCAAATAAAGGAATAGAAATGCGATTCGCATCCTTATAGCTCATCCCCTCACGACCTGTCTTCGTTTCTCTATTTTACAGCGGCCTTCGTGCTGCCAGCTTTGGTTCTCATGGCTAAGGAGGCCGCGTCCGTTGCTGGCCCGCGTGTGTTGCTCCTTGCACCAACGCGCGAGCTGGCAACGCAAATCTACCGCGAAGCGACGGTGCTCGCAGCTCGTGGGACGGGCTTCGCAGTGCAACTCTTGACGAAGGCACGGGTGGCGAATGCGCAAGGCGAAGGCAATGGAGGGCGGAGTGGCAAGGGCTCTTCAAGCGCCTTTAGCGGTATTTTAGTGAGCACCCCCATGCGTCTCTTGGCCGCCTTGCGCCAAGGTTGCCTGAAGCTCAGCAGCGTTGAGCTCGTAGTGCTGGATGAAGCAGATAGACTCTTTGAACTGGGCTCCGACAAGGGCGCTGCTTCGAATGAGAAAGAAGACAACGGCTTTTTGGCACAGATCGATGAAATTTTAGGCGCATGTGACCACCCTCGCGTGCAGCGTGCGCTTTTTTCAGCGACCATGGGCGACCAAGTTGCAGAGCTCGTTGCCACCGTGCTTCGGGACCCTCTGCACGTGTCGATCGGCCTGCCGAACGCGGGCGCTGGCACCATCGAGCAGCGGCTTACCTTCGTAGGCAAGGAAGAGGGGAAACTCTTGGCGTTTCGGCAGCTGATTCAGGCTGGTCTCAAACCACCGGTGCTTGTCTTTTTGCAGAGCAAAGAGCGCGCGAAAGAGTTGTACAATGAACTGGTCTTCGACGGCATCAACGTGGACATCGTGCACGCCGACCGATCGGCCGAGCAGCGGGACGCAGTCATTCGAAAGTTTCGACTTGGAAAGGTACGCAAGATTCGAATTCGGCCGCATTCTTGTTGTGCGTTCCTGTGCATGCGTTGTGATAATTTCCGAACGCATTGCCTGTCGTAGGTTTGGGTTTTGCTCTGTACGGATCTCCTAGCCCGTGGTGTGGACTTCAAAGGTGTGAACATGGTCGTGAACTACGACTTCCCGCCAAGCTCAGTGGCGTACATCCACCGCATCGGCCGCACGGGTCGCGCTGGCAAGACCGGTTTGGCTGTCACCTTTTTCACCGAAGCTGACGTGCCTGCTTTGCGGTCCATCGCCAACGTCGTGCGCTTGTCGGGCGGCCAAGTGCCAGATTGGATGCTTGCTCTCAAGCAGGAACGCCGCGACGTGAAAAAACGCCGGGAAACGGGCCCACCCGTCAAGCGTGACACCATCAACACGGCGGTTGGTGCTGGCTTCAACACCGGGCGAAAGTACTCTAAAAGGACAGGAGGTGGCAAGAAAAAGTTCAAAGGAACCTGACACTTTTCTAGTCTTGTTTGCATGTTGCATGTGCAGCTCACAATGTCATAAGTTTCAAGAGCGAAGAGATATTTCGCCGGTGTCAGTGTCTGTCGTGCATTCTAATTCCCATTTGGGTCTCATCAGTAGTTCAATTCAAATACCCGAATTCCTACTCCTTCCATCTCGAGAAGTCCGGAGTGCTTATTCATATCTCCATATGCGTGTTGGCCTCGCCATTATACTCCTGGTGTTCGTAGGCCTATGAACACTCGTGTTTGTAGTGCCTGCAACATTACAGCCTTCAGCCTTGGCTGCGAATGGCGCAGGAGCCAACTCGATTTCAGTATATTAACGCAGAGATAGTCTTAAATATGTAAAAAAACGAAAATTTTGTGTTTACGGAAACCGGCGTACCTAGCTAAGATTACAGCCACGTGGCCCATACTTCATTAGCAAGAAAGAGGACAGGCGTTGCTGAGATCGGCTGACGCCCGACGCCTGAGAAAAACGATGCCCTGCTGGGGCAAAAAATAGCCCGGAGAAATGCCTCGTGGACCTGGGACGTGACACACACGAACGAACGGGAATTCAGTCCGGCCGACTTGCTCTGAGGAAAGGTGCCAGTTGGAGCCCGAACTGGCCTTCCGGAGCGTATTTGTTAGCGCATATGCAGCTCAAGTGCATTCTACATGTGCCTCTGTGACTGCCGTGTACTTGCCTTCCTTTATTTTTGGGAGAGCATTAACTAGAGTAGACTAGACTAGTGTTGGTCGTTGGCCGCGGTGGATAAACCTCAAAAACTCAGGCTGAGGATATATATTTTTGTCTCCACGCCAGACGTATCCGGACGAAGGTACGTCCAAATTTGATATCGGTGGCACTGGCACAATCAACTATATCGAAAGCCCCGGGTATCTGAGTTCAATCACCCAATACTGGCCTAGTGAAAGTTATAACCTCTAACTATTATTGGAGACTCGGCTTCAGCCTATTTTGGCAATGGCGATCAGCTCATCGATCTCAGTGGATAATTCTTTCCTTTAGAGCACATTCTTCAGCGTTCCATAGGATTGCGCGCCCTGAATCCCTACGCTCGCTGTGGTTACGACGAAGAGGCCGCTTACATTATTTATATGAACTCTAGGCCTGGCTTTCAGGCTGGCCTGGGAGACTCATGGCCGACCGCCATGGAGATTAAAATCAGCAGGGAAATGTGCCTCCGTATAAGCAGTTGTGGGCATTGTGATGCATTTGCGTTAAGAATTGGTGGGGTGGAAACGGAGGAGTTGGCTCTTGTCTAATTCACTTGATATCACCCATATACACAGAAGGCCGCTGCAGCATATAGCAACAGAAAGGTGCGACCTTCAGGACAAGTCTGACTGGCTGGGTGTTCGTTTGTTCCAATCCTTAAAGCCACGTACACATAATCCTCGTCTCTCCTCTGGGGAAGGCGTTCTTTGGAAAAAATTGACGGGTTCGCGCGCGAGATTCTAGGAAGGGGCCTAAGAAGCAAAAGGGAGTCTGCCGTTTCTCTGCTTTCTCAATGCCCGAATAAGCGGTCAACACCGACCCAATACCTACATATAGTACGGGACCAAGAAATTCGAAAAAGGTGTGAACAGTTCCAGTAGGAGGACGCTTCGACCCAGTCCTTCGTAGCTTGTGTTTTTATAAGAAAGTGTAGAGTGTCCCTCACGTTCTCTTCCAATTGCGCAGCTTCTTCCGAGCCCCATCATTTCAGTGCCTAATCTATAGAGGTATGAATTCTGTTACCTTTTTATGTGCGCAAGATCTTTTATATTGTGAATTTTGAATGCGCACCTTTGATTTCCTTGCTGACTTGGGAGCTTACATCGTTTTCGAATTCGGTCAGACAAGATGTCGGGTTCCGAGGACGAGGAATACGCATATGACAGCGATGGCGACGAAGACGAGGCAAGCCAAGCTTCGGATATTGAGGCAACTAATAGTGGTGACGAGGTATTTTTATTGTGTCAAATGTTTGATGCATGTATTTGTTAACGATATTAGTCCCTTAGCTCAGCTTTCGTTCGTCTCTCTCCTAGATGGCGGGGACAGGCGAAGGCGAGCAGAAGGTGTCAACATCGAGCTCGCTTTCTGCTGCAGAAGGAAGTCCTCCAAACGTCTCCGGTTTCGGGAAGAGGCGGTCTAGCCCCAATTCCTCTGCGGTGGTAAGCGGTCTTGAGTATCCGTCTCTCTTTCTTTTCTTTCTCTTCTCCCCCATTGTTCGTGACCTATGCTCTGACGATCCCTATTGCACACTCTCAGGCAGCAAAGAAGTCTACATTGAGCTGCGCGGATGGCGAAGTTCGCCTTCTTCACGTGTCTGAAATTGTTGGATTTATGCAGTCGAAGATTGCGCAGATTGCCGACCTCCTTGACCTCCCAGCAGCGGGAGCGGCGGCCCTTCTGCGCTTCTCAGGATGGTCTCAAGAGCGACTCACGGACCGGTATTGGGGAGACGCCGAGAAGCTCTGCAAAGAAGCAGGCGTCGAGCACTGGCGCAAGAGTGCTGGCGTATCGGCAGTGGGGACTGCAGCATTCGATGGTACGCAACCAGGTGCCTCTGCTCATCAGGCAGGGCCTCAAGCGGGGTCACAGGCTGGCGGACTTCAGTCTCCTTCCAAAGCCTTCGTGCTCGGATTGCCCTCAGGGTATGCAGGTGTCAATCTTCCAGCACCAACTGATGCGCCTGGGAGCCTCGTGACTTGCCGCATTTGCTTTATCGACGTTGGGCCGGGAGAGGTAAATACTAACACTCGCCCCTTCGACGCACCTTGCACAAGTGTTCGTAATGGATTTGTTTTCCATTCCCTTGCCATCTTTTAGGCCCTAGCGTCGCCGTGCGGTCACTTCTTCTGCTCCGAGTGCTACAGCGAGTATTTGTCGACCAAGCTTGGCGAAGGGCCAGCAGTGGTGTACACCACCTGCCCGGAGCACAAGTGCACCTGCCTTGCCCCGCCGGAGTTGTGGGTCGCAGCCCTCGGCGAAGTGGGACCGTCGCATTCGCTTGGCACGCAGTCTGAAGCAGACTGCGCCGGTGGTGGCAGCGGCGGTGGCGGCGTGTTTGGAGCCACAGAAAGGAAAGATGGTGGCGCCCTGCTTCAGAAGTATTCGCGCGTTATCTTAGAGCAATTCGTGAGCAGCAGCAAGCAGATGCGGTGGTGCCCTGCACCCGGCTGCGAGCGTGTCATTATGGCTGGTGCTGGGGTAGCCAACGTAAGATGCGGGCCAGGTGGCTGTGGCAACGCCTTTTGCTTCAAATGCGGCGAGGAGGCCCACCAACCGTCGTCGTGCGATGAGCTGGTGACGTGGACAGAAAAATGCCAAAATGAAAGCGAAACGGCGAATTGGATTTTAGCCAACACGAAGCGCTGCCCGAAGTGCAACACTCGTATCGAAAAGAATCAGGTAGGCTTTATATTTATTGTGTATCTATGGCCTTGCACCAGATACGCATTTTTTTGCGTGTGTCGAGGCAGCTGTATCATGCTTCGAATGCTAAGCAGCTTGTGTTGTTGTGCTTTTTTTGTTCTCTTCGGCATCCTTTGCAGGGCTGCAACCACATGAACTGCTCGCAGTGCAAGTATGAGTTTTGCTGGATGTGCATGGGGAACTGGACAGAACACGGGGCCAACACGGGGGGCTACTACAAGTGCAACAAGTTTGACCCGGCAGCGACTGCCGACACCGACGATGCTGCTGGCCGCGCCAAGCGAGAGCTCGACCGCTACTTGCACTACTTCAAACGCTACCAGTCCCACCACAACGCCCAGCTGTTCGCTGAAAAGCAGCTGTTGTTGACGGAGAAACGCATGGGCGAGCTCCAGGAGTCCACGGGTGGGTCTTCCTGGATAGACGTGCAATTCCTGAAGACGGCTAACGAGATGGTGATCGAGTGCCGCCGAACCCTCAAGTACACGTATGTCTTTGGTTTCTATTTAACGTCCCCGAAGGCCATGGAAGTGGAAGGCTCCGCGAAGCACCGCGATTTGTTTGAAAATATGCAAGAAGACCTGGAGCGCTACACCGAGCTTGTGAGCGAATTAACGGAGCTTCCGATTGAGAAGATGACGGGGCCTGAGACCAAAGAAGGCATCATCAACAACACCCGAGTCGTTGAGAAGTTCCTTATTAATTTGATCAATGGCTGCGACGAAGGACTTGACACTGGCTACCAGTCATCGGTGAAGTTTGAAAATGCTACTTCTATGGCAGCTGCCGACGAAGATGCCGAGGTTCAGGAAGCGATTAGTGCATCTTTGAAGGGAAAGAAGAAAAAGTGACTTAGCCTTCATTAGTAGAAGACTGCCTGCTTCATTTAAATATTTCTTTATGCGACTTCGGCGAATTACTTCGCCATTGCCCGCTTGCCATGTCCCTGTGTTTGTGTTTGTTATATTCCCGCAGCAACTGGCAATTAAATATTTCTCTTATAGTACCTACCCCCTATCCTTCAGTTATCAATCCCAATCCCACTTCAAGCTTCAAGAATTCCGCATGAAAATTACAAATAGCCCGATTTAGGATTCGCCTTCCGCCTTGTGCTTTAAACTTTAAACGGGTTATTATAGGTAATAGGGCAATAAACAGGGAGGGCCGGGGGCCGGGGGCTTCGCGCTTTTTAATCTACATTCCCGTGTGCCAAGTGCCGAGCCCACGCCTGAATAAGAGGAACACGAAGCCCTCATTATTATTATTAGCCCGATCGGATTAGTGGTAGTGTGATAGTGATAGTGATGTCACGTATGCTTCGGGAGACCAAAGACAGAGACGGCAGAGACTAGAGACTAGGAGCTAGGAGGTTCAGTATTTCCCTCTTTGCATTTGCAGAATAAAATCTCTCGTAGCTCGAACCTAGCACGGGAAACTTCGGAAATTTGCATAACGGAGTTTCCGGATCTCGGATCTCGGGGACACCTCTCCAGCAACGGAACGGGAGGATATTTAAAAAATGCGGTGGGTGGCTAAAGAAATTTGCCCATTAGGCTCGACATGACAGAGGTCGCACCAAAACTTCCAGTCGTTGCCCCTTCTTCAAGCACGGGATCCTGTGGCTTCGCGCAGCGCTCTTCTAGCCAAGACCACTCATCTTTGAGCGCGGCACTGAGCTCTGGGCTTTCAGTCAAGATGGTCATTTGGCATTCCAAGTCCAGTTCGCTTGACCTGCGCCCAAAATTCGAAGACCCCACAACAGTCACCGCACCTTCACTTTCACTCACAACATTGTTTTCTGAAGCCTTCGGAAACACCCAAATCCCTTTCGCGTGAAAGGTCCAGCTCGCTCGTTGGTAGGCCAGCACATTCACACAGCTGCTTGGCCCCGGCCGCGCCGCGCGGAGAGCAGGGACCACGCGCTGCGTCAGCAAATGCTCGTAGCAGAGCGGCACGTAAGCCATGAGGCCACGGGCACCCTTAAAACCGTGGCTATCAGGATGAGCAGAGAGCAAGTTTGTTCTTCCGGTTGGAGCTGCTTCAGCCAGAGCCCGAATGAGAGGTGGCGTAGGATTCAAGTAGGCTGTGGATAGGTTCAGCGTGCTGTTGTCAGGCACTGCTTTCAACAATTCTGCTGTCATCTCTTCGTCCTGGTGAACACCTAAAGGCGCACACTGCAAACTTGGTAGCACCCAGGTATCAGCCTCTGAAGTGGTGGTAGTATAGACCACAGGTCGGGGCTGAGACAGTTGAGTGCATTCTTTCAGCCGTCGCGACCACTCATCAGCAGAGACAGGACCAGCTGGTGTAACGGTCACAGCATTCGATGTGCTCTTCTTTGCCGTGACCCGCGCGCCCATACTTCCCAGGGCGTGTATGAGGCTGTGGTGATAGTGCGCCAGATCCCCTGCCGCACCGAAATACATGTAGCGGTCTTGCCGATCGGTGAAGTAGCTTTGCTCAAGGTTCGCTCCCGATATGAGGAGCTCTTCATCGCACGCGAAGGCCTTCATGTGAAACACTCCAGCAACTTCGTCGAAAGGAGATGGCAAGATCTTACCTGCTTTTTGAGCCGCCTATTTAGGCAAAAAAAGGTTTTTGAGTGAAAAGATGAGAGGCAACGAACAAACTACTACAGATTTGTACCAGAGCAAATACTATGGAAACAGTTAGTTTACCGGTAGCGTGAAAAGGTCTAGAGTGACACGATCACCATAATTGGCAAGAAGAGGCTGCAGCAGATCCATTGTTGAAGTGCCAGTTTTCGATTTTCGAAAAGCACGCCTGATTAGTGTTCGCATACATCGAAGAGTGCGACATTTAAGGACGAAACGGAAAAGATTTAACAATTGCAGAGGTACAGTTTGCTAGTCAAGGAGGCCGCGCGAAACCGAGGAAGTCTTCTCGAAAGTAAAAGTGATGTAAATCTAGATAAGTCAAAGACCTAAGTATTCGAATTAGGTAGAAGTCTGGCAATTACCGTCCGTCGAATAAAAGATGAACTTTAACAGATGGTCGTTTCCTTAAAACATCACCCAAAGACAGCACTAGTCGCCTTTCACATTCTCCTGTGCCAAGATACAGCGCCGCTAGAGAAATTTGATCTTGAGCTCTAGAAATAGACTGCATTAGAAGGTCATAAAACTCGTGTGGCCTGCGAATCGGCTGAATCCTAGCTTCCCTCGAATTCAGTGGAAAACATCGGTGAGTCATAGGTCTGAGAGACTGGTGGATGCTGCGGAGCCAACTTTGCTGTAGCATGTTTAGAGTTGAAGATAAGCTTCCCACAATCGTGCGTGTCAACGAGTCCTCAACAGATAAAATACTTTGCTGGCGGGTGATCGAATTTGCTCTATTGGAGGAGCTGTAAGATCGCACGTGCAATATTCACACTAAAGTCACACAGCTTGGCAGATTTTGAACCGCCGTGTCAACAAAACTCAGAGCGGCTAACAACTAGCAGCTCTCGTTGTTAACGAGGCGCAGTGATTAGTGCATTACTGCTACTGTAGGGTTGGGAAGTCGAAACAAGGGAAATATAATATGATGAATGGTGTACTTCGTACCTAATAACAAGCAAGCAGGCAATGCAATGCAGAGATATTTCAGGTGGTGCGTGGTGCGTGCGTGTCGTGTGTGCGTTGTCGCGTCGTGTGCGTGTAGTGGTTCGCAGAAAATATCTCGTTTCCCCCTTTGAGGAGCACGAAAAAGGTGTTGAGTTTGATGTTCATAAGAAAGTTCATAAATTATTAAGTCCATGATGTATACAACCATCTCACTAAACAGTTCCTAGCCATCAACATTGAAACAGCCTGCAGTGTTCTAATTGTTACTAGATGATGATGCACTAAGCGGCCTCAGTTGCATGACTTTCTAAAACATGGCCCGTTGTGGGTCGATATAGCCGGACAAACTTCTAAGCTGCCAGGCGGTGTTGCCATCGGAGTATCTAAATCTGCAACTGCAGTCACCAGTTGCCAACTGGCCTCATTATAACTCGGCTGCTCGAAAGTTACTATGGATCTCGGCTTTCACTTAATCATTCGAGGCGTTAAATCATCAGGCCAGCGAGTCGTTCTAATGCACGGGTGGCTCCAAAGCTCAGACGTGTGGCTCTTAACAGCGAGACACCTTGCCGACCGTTTTGGGCACGAAGGTAATCTCGGAGAGAATGTATTAGTAAGAATCAAGACTTTGGGGTCATCTATCAGATGAAGAAGCAGAAATCCTATTTGCCACACTGCCATATCATATGATGAATCCTACCATGCAGTGTGATCTTATAATTGTACTTGTTATTGCTTAGTTCTTGTGCTAGATTGGTGGGGGCACGGACGGAGCCCAATTCCTGACACTACTGGGTCCTGCAGTGGGGTTGAAGGATTAGAAAAAGAGCTGGTGGATATTTTAAACTACTATGGCTGGCTTGACAAAGGAGCGCCCGCTCTAGCTCTAGCTGGAATATCGCTCGGCGGAGGAATTGCGTTGCGGTTTACTTCGCATTACCCCGACAAAATTTCCCGGCTGACTCTTGTATGCAGGTTCGCGCATCTCTAGGTCCGCTGCATAGCACGGTGGTATTGATGTTCGCGTGCAGATTCAATTGAAATATGCAATCGTAGTTCCAAGCAAATGCAAGTAAAGGTCTTTGAAAAATCGTTGTGCTTCTGTGTTTCCTCATCTATCACAGCGCGGGTCTCTCGGAGAAGTGGTGGGCGCTGCCAAGTTTGACTGCCCCTCTCCGCGCCACAGCTCTTGCCCTCGGAAATTTTGGCTTCGAATCATTACCATTTCTCAATCGTTTGTTTTGGCTGGTCCGACTCGTTGAAACGACGCCAACCTACGGCGTTCCTTCTGACATGCCTGAACTTTTAGCTGCTTACGAAGTCCCTCTTTCCTTGCTGTGGGGGCAGCTTGACTGGGTGCACACAGCGCAAATTGATCGGTGGCGTGCTGGTCGCTCAGAGTCAGAGGTTCCTGCGCGTCTCTTCCCACTGAAAGGGCATGTGGCCCTCGCGACAAGGATCGATGAGCTTAAGCTCTGGGAATCTCCCGAATTATGGAGCAATCGAATTACGCCAATGGCCCCAAAACCATTCGAATCAGCGACGAAGGGCCCTGGCAGCTCCCATGGAGATGTAGGTTATTCCGATGCCCAACACAAGCTGATGGCGGTCGAAAAAACTTCTCTAGAACTGCCCCTTTCTCGGCTGTAGCGGGTAATTATTTTAAGACATAATACAAGTCCGCGTACCCATAGTGCATACAGGGGGGATGTTCAGATACCGAACACCACACTTTTTGTGCACACTGCCGTCGAGTTCTTGTACAAGCGCGAGGTTTGAAGAGCCAACTAACTCAGGGCCATACCTGTAAAGAAGTTATATGTAGGTTTATTTTTGGCTGTGTCAAATTCTGGGGTAATTCTACAAGGCACCGTCTGGAGATAGCGCCGTTTCGCGTAGCGACACAAACGTGAGTAGAAATCGCGCGTCTCGCGAGTCAAAGCCATTATCATAGTGAGTTTAGATCGATTTGCGTGAAAATTACAATGGCCGCACATCTATATTTGATTCAAGAACATTTAAACGCGACACTGTGCACCTCATAGCTCCTCGAGGGGCGCGCTTAATGATGATAAACGTGGTGATAACGCTGTAGGACACGTTGAGATCGGACCCAACATAACACTGGTATAGCTACAAATTAGACGAGCCGTAGAGATTCAAGATGGAACTGACTTAGAGCCGTACCTTCAAGGCCGCCAGATGATGACATGTTTTCGAAGATGTGAAAGTCTGAGACAATTCTACCGACACGCTCTCAAGCTACGATACATTTCGCAACTAGCTCGGCAACTGAAAATATCCCCTGTAGTTTTTTCTTAATCTCCAAGTCCGCTCCCCCCACCTTTCCCTCTAAGTCTAGGGGTGAGACTTTTTCACAGAGCGCCACGTGGGCGAAACACATGTCGCGCCAAGAGCCCCCCCCCGGGGGGGGGGCTAAACGGCAGCGCGGTTTCATCCCATATCCTATGATGAGCACATAGTAGATAGTAGGAACTGCTCAGTATTGCAAAGTGGCAGTGGCGACTGGCGACGGAGAACGGAGAGGCTTTTATTCCTTTACTTATATTCCTGGAATTGTTGGTCTGTTTTCGTTCCGGGTATTTTTTTCGTTTCTCTTCTCTAATTCTTCGCCCGACACAGGCCCGAGGGCTTCTGAGGTCCCCCCTCCTTGAGGTGAGTGGAATTGTGACCTAATAAATGGAGCAGGGCGCCGTCTAGATGGCATCAACAGTATCACCAGGGCCGGACTGGCCATCTAAAATAACAATTGCATGGTGCGGTGTCTTAGACACGCGAATATATACTGGTTTGATGCCGTGCAGCGCTTAAGATGGTTGATCGTTCTCGAGACAGGCCCGAAGAGCCGGAGCTAGAAGGCTAACAGGTAGAGAAGAAAAGCAAAGCAGCGCAAACTAAACCTAAGAAACTAATCAGGCGCACATGCCCGTTTTCTGTACGTGGGGATAATTCCGACGG
>Ga0307982_1002399_pt1 | contig 15161 bp, 10 predicted proteins | sample OrgLakmetagen989_FD_201847 | JGI IMG/M metagenome (GOLD analysis project Ga0307982, IMG submission 201847) | Saline water microbial communities from Organic Lake, Antarctica - #989 | ecosystem: Environmental > Aquatic > Non-marine Saline and Alkaline > Saline | place: Antarctica: Organic Lake...
TGGAGGGTACGGCGGTCCCCCTGCTGCATCTGGCGGTAGTGGCGGCGGCGGCGGTGGAGGGTACGGCGGTCCCCCTGCTGCATCTGGCGGTAGTGGCGGCGGTGGGTACGGCGGTCCCCTTGCTGCATCTGGCGGTAGTGGCGGCGGCGGTGGAGGGTACGGCGGTCCCCCTGCTGCGCCGAAAGTTAAACAAGGTCGCAAGCCTCAAAGCAGTCGTGTACAGGCTGGATCAGACGGCCCTTCGCGACTGTCAGGCCGTCTCATGACTCGAGAGGAATACGAAGCGAAGCAGCGGGGAGACAAAAATGCCGCACCTGCCGCTGTGTCCCCTGCAGCTGCTGGCGAAGGCGACAAGCAATCAGCGGATGCTCCCCAAACAGCGCAGGCCGAAAGTGCCAGCGTGGTCACCTCGTCTCGCATTGTTGTGAAGAAGCACGCTTTGGCTGTGCCACCCGCAGCAAATGGTGTGCCAGGTGCCGTAGCTGACACCGACGGCGTCAGTGTAGCTGGCTCTACAGGCCGCCGCTCGCGTCGCAGCCGAGGAGGTCGCCGTCGCCGTGGACGCAGCCGGAGCCCCCCACCTGCGTTCCAGCGGGAGGCCGCCCGTGCCCCTGCTCGCGATGTCCCCGTGTACGGCAACGACGGGGGCGGTGATGCATCAGCTCGTCGCGTGGTGGTGGTCACACGCCGCGACCAGGAGCCCCCGCAAGGTGCACAGCAGGGCGCACCGCGATACGAATCTGGGGGGGGTAGGCAGCGCAATGAAGGGGGGGAGAGCCGCTCCCGCAACCGCTCTCGGCGCCGCCGACGACGATGATGCGTAAATCCTGTGCTGTGCAGCGCTGTAAGGTGAATCTGCTGTGCGCTAGAAATTCATTCACATGACACTATAATTCTGCCTTGCGCTCCTCCTGTCGCCCAGCACTGGATGTGAGTGCATCTGCGGCAGAGCCTGCACCGCTGGCAGCAGCACCGCCGGCTACCTTGTCTTCCTCGGCCACCTTGGCCACGTCCAGCAGTGCTTGCACCCGCTGCAGCACGTCTGTGAGCTCAGGATGGTGCTGCATCATCGACTGGATGCCCTGGCGGACAGCGGATGCTTGATCCTGTGCAGTTTGCAGCTCATAGAGAGCAGAAGATTCGTCCTCAGGCGGGGCCACCTGGCCTGATAGAATCGCCTCATACCGCTCAGCACGACGCTGCAGCGCTGCAGCGGCCTCCTCTGCGCGCTGCTTGTCGTACGCCAGCGTATTCACTGCTTTTTGCAGCTGGGCAGTCTTTCCCTCCCAGTCCTTGACGCTGTCGCCTGCCTCAGTGGCAGCCTGGCGCGCGTCTGCCAGCACACGCTTCTTGTCCTCGATGGCTGCACCATATGCCCCCAGGCGCTCTTGCTTGCCTGCGATCTCCCGCTGCAGCTTCGCAGCAGTGGCTTGCATCCCACGCCGGGTGAGGCCGCCGTCCCCCGGCACCTTGCCCCCCTTGCGCCCCCTGTACTTGACGGCGATGTCCTCGTGCTTGTCAATGGCACGCTCCATCTCCCGCACCAAGCGCTCCTGGTCCCGCTGCAGCGTCTCCAGGCGCAGCTTCATGCGGTGGATCTCCCGCTCCATGCTGGCCACCTCCGACTCCCCCACTGTGGGGTCCAGGGCAGCCTGCATCTCCTTCTCCAAGGCGATTTTCTTCTCCCACATGACCAGCTGCCGCTCCAGCTCAGCCAGCTCCTCCAGCTGGGCAGCTTTCTCCTCCTTCAGGGTGGCCACCTTGGACTCCAGAGCAATGCTTGACTCCTCTGCCTCCCGCAGCGCCTCCTTGAACTCGCCCTCGGACACGGAGTTCGCCTCAGCCAGCCGCTTGTTCAGGTCTGAGTTCTTGGCGATGAGGGCGTTGATGCGAGCCATGTCCTCGTGCATGGACTGGATGGCGATCTTCAAGCCCCCCAGCTCGCGCATTTGCCCAGCAATTGCCCCCTCCAGCCGAATGCGCTTCTGGTCCAGCAGCATAAACTGAGACTTGACTTCTCGCAGGCGGGCTGCTCGCGACTCCACCATGGAGGAGTGCTTCACGAGGGATGTCTGGTCAGTCAGCCACCGCTTCTGCATTTCCTCAATTGCCTTGCGCTTGTCAGAGATGTTCTTGGTGGTGTTGTGGATGGTGGCCTCTAGTGGCCCCATGTGCTCCTCCTCCGGTCGCCCTGCGACCAGCTGCTCGTACTTGCGGTTCAGCCTGTCCACCATGTACATCTTCTTCTCAATGGCGTCATTGCGCTGCCGGATCTCCATTTCGTACTTTGCCACCAGTGCGTCTTTCTCAGAAAGTTCGCTCTCCAGCGCTCTCAGCGTGTCGGCCAGGGCGCTATTGTGGGCCTGTGTGTTCAATACATCCACCTTGATGCGGGCAAGCTCGTTCTCCAGTGTGCTTTGCTCCATTTCTTTGTTGTGGATGAGCGAGAGCACCTTGCGGGCGTTTCGGGTCATGTTGCGAGCCTGCTTCTGGGCTGTCTCCTGTGCCGACGCGGCGTCCTCGATTTGCGTCTCCAGCTCTTGCCGCTTGCGGTCCACCTTGGCGCGGGACACCTCCAGCTCCAGTGTCTCCTTCTTCAGCTGCTCCTGTGCGTCCTGGTGCCGCTTCACTTCTGCGTCTGTGCTTTCCAGGCTGCCCTGCAGCATGCCGTAGCGCTCCTCAAGGGCCTCACGCTGGCGATTCATGGCGGACAGCTGGCCCTCCAGCCACTGAAGCTCGGAGTCCACCTTATCAAGAACCTCCTGCAGCTTGGCGTTCTCGTCCTGGGCTGTTTTGATATCTTTACGGCTGTTGTTCTCTGAGGCGTCAAGTGAGTTAAACTCCTCATCGATGTCACGCAAGGCATCTCGAGTGGCCTGCAGAGCTTCGTCGCGCTGCCGCAAAGCAATCAAGTTACTCTGCCATTGAGCCATGAGCTGGGTCTTCTCAAATCGAACAGTGTCCATTTCTTTGGAAGCATCTCGGAGCGTTTCCTCAGCAGCCCCAGTCTCCTCAGCCTGAGAGGCAATCTGAGACTTGTATAGCGCAAGCTGCTCGTGCGCCCTCTTGATGCGCTCGTTCAATCTGTCAATGCGAAGATCTTGCTCCTCTTTGGCCTTCTCCTTCTCTGAAACGGCTCCCTCAGCCTTATAAGCGGCACGCCGAGTGAGAGCAATTTCCGCTTCCATCTCCTTGTTATAGGCCTCAACCTGGCGCACTGTATCTGCAACAATGTTAAGTTCCTTCTTAAACTTATCCAAGTTGGCGTTCTCCAGCTCAATCTGCTTCTTGCGTTGATCATGGCCCTGCAGTAGGCAGCGCAGTGCAACACCTAAACGCCAGCGAAACGCTAGCTTCCACGACATACCTCCTTGAACTTTACAAGGTCTGTTTCAGCTTGAACTCTAGCCTCTGCCACTACAGCAGCATTTTGTTGTGTGGTCTCCAGCTGCATTTGGAGCTTTGCAAGCTGCTGCTGCACTCCATATAGCTCCACGCCCAGCTCCTCGCGCTTGCCTGCTGATCGTGCAGCCTCTTCCTGCTTGTCACGCAATTCTTCGTCTACCCGATCCAAACGTTTCTGCAGTTGCTTTTGCAGTGCTGACTGCACTCTGTCCATCAGTGGGTGGTCGCCAATGTTGCGCAGCAGGCGCTCATCTTCAGCGTCAAGCAGACCAGCGTCTGGATCGAATGCTGCGCCGCCACTTGCAGCAGCCGAAGGTGCAGAGCTTCCATAGTCGGCCATGACTGATAAACCTAGAAATCGATACTTTGGGGACTATTAGCAAGACACGAATCCCTGCCTTTGATCTGGGACCAGCAGGAAGGGACCAGTTCAGGCCAAGAAATGTCCGGCTAGGCAGTTAGCTGAATGTGTAACCACTGCACCGGCCCAGATGTTAAATCAGATACATAATTCTGCAGCATGAATTAAGTGCTCGGCGGAATCCCCGGGGAATTCTCACTGCGCATGCCAGAGATTCTCTTGTAAGGGGGGGTGGCAGGCATCCGACAAGCACTTCACCATGCCTGATGCGACAGAGGCAGTGCAGTGAACTGAGCTCAGTCTGCAAACAATATCTTCTGGAATGCCCACCCATATTAAATGTCCAGTCAAGCCACTGTGCTGTTTTTGACAGTTCTCCTTACTTTCAAATTGAGCAAGAGCAAAGGATTGGTGTCTGGGCTGCTTCTGCGCAGAAAATCGAAGGTTGTTTGCACTCAACCCTTCCGACTTGACGACCTAATTGCCCATTCCCAGCGTGAAAATGGATGCAGAGGCTACAATGCATGAAAATGACTCCAGTTTCTCGCCTGCAGGCCCGATAAATGCATTCTCGTCCTTGGGGGTATCGCACGCTGATGGCCAGGCTGGCACTGGCGTGGCAGCATCTGAGCTGGCAAACAGGCACACAGCTGTGCGCCTCCCAGCGCCTGGCAGTGATTCAATTTTGCAATCCACCAGCTTCGACCTGGTTTTGGGCACATATCCAGCCGCTCATCGCTCTACTGTACGTTCAAAGTTCATGCGCCCATCGCCGGTCTCTGATGAGTGGCCTCCTGTGCCATGCTCGAAAGTGGGTGTGGCCCTACTCGAAACAGCCCCCTTTACCACCTTTCCTCGCCGCCACCCACGTCGATATTTACAGACGCGCGAAATGCCAGCAGAAGACGATTCCCCAGCTGTATCTCCTCAAGTGTCTGTGGTCGTGCCGGAGGTGTTGCAGCCCCAGGTGGGCCTGCCGTCCCTGCCGAACGCACAACTGCCCGTGGTCCTGCCCGAGAAGATGGACATCGGCATTGCAAACCTCAACCAATTCTCCCATCTTCGTGTGGGTGGTGGGGGGCCTTCAGCAATGCCCTCCTCAGCCCTCCTCAGTTCAGCCCCCCTCACAGGCCGGGACAGCTCGTTGGACCCCCCCACGTTTTCTGAGAGCAAGGAATACGGCATATCTGCCCATATGGCCGCGACAAAATCTGCCAAAGACTCGCAAGACTCCCCTGCGGTGGTGATGGTTGCGGCCGGGGCACTCCCGTTGCGACCAGCCAGCCCCAGCGAGCGATGGCCAACCTGGCAGGTGATCTTGCTGGCCGTGCTCGTCGGATGTGAGTACGGCATTGCATCCACTACCATTTCGTTGTCTGGGCGCCTCCTTGGCAAGGCACACTGGAACGTCGCCATGCAGTTAAACACGGTTGGCCGAGTGGCGGGCTGCATCGGCATTTTGGGCATCGAAGCCTGCCGCGGCAAGCTCTTGCGCGGCCAAGCAGGCACATCTCTCTTGGACCCTCGTGGTTGGGCCGTTGCGTTTGTTTCGGCAGCCCAGACTGGGATTTATATCGCAGTTCATTTTCTGGCGTCCTCAGGCAACGTGTCTGTGTTGCTTGCACTGACTTCCCTGTACAACATTGTTCCGCCACTGTATGGAATTGTGCGTGGCGGCGAAACGGTGACAAAACCTAAGCTTGCAGGCTTCGTGGCGGCAGGTCTGGCTGTGGCCCTGTTGAGTGCAGCCTCGGCCACAAGCAGCGGAGGCGGCGAGCCCTCTCAATCTTCACCTCTGCTGCAGGCGATACTGGTGGCGATCGCCATCATCGGTTGGGGTGTGACTGACACTATCTTTTCACGGATTGGCAAAACTATGCCATCCACTTCCACGGCGATGTGGTATGCAATTGGCAACGCAGGATTCAGCATCGTCCTGGCGCAGATGGGGGCAGCAACTCGGCAAGTGACACACGACCCAAGCTCCATCACAACAACACCGACTGCAGACAGTGGCAGTGCGAGTAGTTTTGGTTACTTTGCGCTACTGGGCACAAATGTGGTGGCCATGGCCGGGTGGTACGGCTTCATCACCCTGGGTCGGGTAGCTGATGCATCTACGTTTGTCCCAATTGTGGCCGCCATTCTGACAGTCACGCCATCAATTGTCGGAACAGTTTTCCTTGGCGAAACTTTCACTGCAATCATGGGCGCAGGAGTTGCGTGCGCAGTCATCTCTGCTGTTTGCATGTCCCTGCAGCGCTCCAGCAAGAAACCCGCGGCGCAAAGAGATCACAAGCAGAGTGCACACCTGGAAGAAGACCCAAGGTCCAAGTCTGCAAACCAGTCGCTCATGTCGCCGTCAGCAAGTCTTGCCTCACTAACTGGTGCACTTGCACCTACTTCAACTGAGGAGGCCATGCCCAGCTCAGCATAACCCCGCAAACTGCACAGTCAAATGAAGAGTGTTACCTGGCAATGAGCACTCCATTTTCTTACTGTGAGACGCATGGCACCAGAAAGTTGTGCTGGCCTGCCCTTGAATAACGGTCGTTTTTGCGGAGTCGCACGGACAGCTGAGTACCACGACACAATACTCATGAAATCATTTTTCCGCCATAATTTATTCGGTCATTTCCATGTTGCTGTCGTCTCTTGGAGCGAGATGCTCCAGGGCAGGATATTTATTTTGACGTGTGCTAGACAGTGCTCAGCCACAGACGGCTGAACTGCATTCAAGCTTGTGCCCTCCTGTGGTGCTTCAAAATGTACACCTTGTCAAGCTGTGACCGAAAAAATTGTGCAGCGAAGCAGCCACAGATCCTGCGTTACATAATAAGACTGCGCTCTGCAAACTCCTTTCCCCCCCCAAACAAGCGTTGCGTTTGTGACGCTTCGCCTCAGTGCGTCCAAACACGTCTGATGTTGTTGTGCTGATGCTCAACATGCGTAAAAGAACAAAATTTTACAAGCACCCAGTGATTGAGGCATTGCTCGGGTGGTTTGGAGAGAATGAAAAGCAGGTAAAAATCCAAGTCAACCAATACTTCCCCACAGTTTTGTATGCGTGGCAAAACTAGCGAACCGCAGGACGGGAACATCAGACACGTGACCATGACTTCAGAAGCTCGCTCACTTGACAAGGAGCCCCTCAAAATTGAATTTAGAGTATCTCCTGGAAATCAAACAGTGCTCACTACAACGAAATGCCGGCCGACACACTCGTCTAAAGTGGCAGCAATGACCACCTCCGAGAAGCACAAACAGCTCTTGTTAGTAACTGTGAAAAACAAAATGTCAACACTCCGCATAATTGTCCTTGCAGGTCTACATGGGCGATGTTTGGTGCGCCCGGCACAAGCGCAGGCCTTGGCTCAAATGCATGCATTCCAGATCAAGCAAAACGGCCGCCGAAACAACAAACAATTCCAGCCCAGTCAAAGCATAGCTTACCCTTTGGTATATATAGCTCTGCTGTACCATTTAATGGTAGTCTGGTTCCCTCCTCTGGCCCAGCAAGTGTTGATAAGTCTTTTCCTCAAACTTTGTCAATAAGTACCGCCTCGCAACTGTTGACTTCGGCGCCACAGCCAGGAAATTTTGAAAGATTGCTTCCTGTCCCAGGATCAAGCAGTGTATCAGCATCTCAGCCTATCCATTCCGGGCCTGCACAAAAACAGGCAGAAGAACGTTTCAGCAATCCCTTCGAGGATGAATTGCCTGCTGGCTCAATTCAGGCAACCGGCAAGATCACCAGCCCTAACTTTGCTGCCTTGACTTCTTCTGCATCAAATCTCACTACGCATTCAGGCCAACCAACTCCTGGGTTTAGAGGAGGGGCAAGACCAAGTTCCATGCAGACGTCAGCTGGGTCTGCAACGCAGCCACAAGCACACTTTTGGTCACCCCCCATGGCTATCCAACCACGTATTCGGCAGGGTAATACATCGACCAGCAGTGTCAGACGCCATGCTGTGAACCAATTGGTTGCATCGGCAAAGTCACCGACTGCTAAGGTGATAGCGCTTACTGGTCACAGCTCGTTGGGCGAAGCCATGAGCTGTTTATTCCAAGCATGGGCCACCCAATCAGCTGATGGACAGATGAGGATCCGGCCTTTGGCATTCGCAGCAATTATTGCGCTCCATGGGCCACCATCAATTCTCTCCCACGTGGAAAGCTATCGGTACTTCAACTTGCCGCTAATGCACGGCCTTTCCATGTACACTCCTTTCACTGGACAAGACGGCGAGGGCGATGAGGATTTCGCAAAAATACTAGAACTTTCACAGCATGGGCCAATTAAAGGTGTTGCGGAGCATTTCGGATCGCGCAGCAGCCCGACGCGCAAGCTTGTGGATGACTTTTTTGGCGTGACGCCCCTTGTTTCAAGTGTGACCCGCTTCTCGCGGACCAACTTGTCCGCTCGAAGCCCGGCAACATACATTCGAAGCACTGCAATGAAAACCGCACTGCAACTGTACCGTGCTCGCGGGCCAGCCTGCTTTGAAGCAATGAAGGAAAGCGTGTACACCCAGGTCCTTGCGGTCAAGCCCTGGCTGGCCAATGTTGAAGGTGGATTGACTCTGGATCAATGGCAACGAAATTACACAGTATGTCCCCGGTGCACTGTCATGCGGATTGAGCGCTCCGCGGGGGACTTTTACGTCGAGGGGGCGCACAACTTGTGCCTTGGAGTCATCCGCACCCGACCCTCAAAAGATTTTGGGTGTCTTGGAACCCATGTACGCTGCTGTGATCATTACCAGTGGAAATGGTGTCCTGGTTTCGATGTGACTGGCAACGAAAAGTGCAGGGAGGCTCCTTGCAGGTCTAACTCCTGCCCCAAGTACTTCGCCCGGTCGACTATTTGGAAGCACCAAATGAAACAGGCAGATGAAAAAGCGCGAGGTACAAAAAGGCCCCATGATGATGATGATGATGATTTCTAATTTGAGCTGCATCTGTTGCATCTACTTGGGGATGCTTTGTTGAGACTAGGGGGGGTTGGGATCATCAAACAACACCTGCCCCCGTTGTTTAGTCTACACACTATTTGGCGGAAAAGAGAACAGTAAAGTGGGACACCGTGTAGAGTTAGAACATGCATACCACTTTTGATTGGAGTGGTCGTATTAGGCCCAGCAGGCTGGGATCCATCAAGCGTTTTGGTATGGCACCCATGTGGCCCTGCTGCCTGAACCTGACTAATTTGATTCATTCTAGTGTGCATGTCCGCCAGCTTCGGGCAGACATGATGAAGGTGTATCCTCGTACATCCGACGATAATGGGGGAAAATCTGGCCACTTTAGTGGCTAGTTCTGGGCTACTGAATCGCACTTTCGTACATGCCTTGCTCAACATTTGTCTCTACACCGAGCATTTTGCATGCTCGTGGCGTGGGGGGGGCATTCTGCTTGGACATGATGTTGCCGAGCATCATCACCCCTCTGCCTCTCTGCCTTCAACGACTGTGCATCAAACGAAATCAATTTGATATCTGTTCATAATGCTGCTGTCCGCAACAGGCTTGGTAGTTCTTTGCCTCTGATTTGCGTCAACGGAAATCGCCAGTCAAAATTCCTTTGTCACACCTTTGAACTTGTTTCATTCGGTAGCACACCCACAGTTCTTCTTGTTGTTTTTCACTTCCTGTATCTGAAATGGCTTCGTATGCGGAAAAGCTTCTTCTGAAGCGCAAATCTCAATGGCAGTGAGTTATGTCAATTTCCGCACGCTGACACACAGGTCTTGTGCATATGTTTCGCTTCATTTTCCCAGATGTGACACCTGCTCATCATTCAACGACAACTCACTTCTTTTGTGTGGTTCGTGTTCTGCTCCGCGTGATGCCGCAGCAGCTGCGAAGGCTGAAGCTGAGAGTGCTGCTGTTGCCACGTCCGGGCTTTCTTCTGGAGCGGGGAGTCTGATGTCTTTGGGCGCAGCAGCTTCATCAGGCGGCTCCGCGCCATCTCTTCTGGGTAGTTTATCGGGATCATTATTGTCCAGTCAACCAGGAAGCTTGCTTGGTGGTGCCGCTTCATCTGGCTCGCTGTTGGGCGCGTCAGGCGGCAGCCTCCTGGTAGCATCTGGCTCCTCCCTGTTAGGGGGGACAGGCAGCACCCAGGGGGGGTCATTGCTGAATGCACCTGCAGGCCTGCTGAGCAAGGGCCCAGTAGCCCCCACCAGCGGCTCGCTGCTGACCTCCGGTGCCGGCGCCGCGGCTGCCAAGCCTAAAACCAAAGCCCCCAAGGCAAGCCTGTCAGGGGGGGATGATTTCCCCATCATCAAATCCGATGTGTGCAAGGCTGGGAGAAGCACCCCCGCACAGCATGACCTGACCGCCTCGGTGTCTGCTGCGCCAGCCGCCGCCGCCGGCGCAGTGTGGACATGGGGCCTGGGCGACTGCGAGCAGCTTGGGCACGGAGAGGAAGAAATCGACGTGCCCAAGCCCATGCGCCTGCAGGCGGTGGACAAGTTCGGCGTGCGTTTTGTGCGCATTGTCTCTGGCGGCTTGCACAACCTGGGCTTAACGGCTGATGGCCAGGTGTGGTCCTGGGGGTGCAACGACGACGGCCCGCTGGGTCGTGCTGACACCGCATCAACTGAGGTGCGCCAAGTCACCGAGGGCGGTATCGAGAAGGAGCGCATCACAGCCATTGCCGCAGGTGATTGCCACTCCCTGGCGCTTGATGCCCGGGGCCGAGTGTGGTTTTGGGGGGCTTACAAAGGCCGTGAGGGGCACATGCAGCACGACGGGGAGGGAGGCGAAAAGGTGAACGCAGTGCCCAGCTGCCTGCCCGACTTCTCCCGGCGGTACGGCAAGGTTGTGCGCATTGCCAGTGGCCTGAACCACTCCATCGCCATCACCACCCGCGGCATCGCGCTTGCTTGGGGAATGGGGGAGGCGGGCCAACTGGGCAAGCAGGTGGTCACCGCGTTCTTGCGGGGGCAGCGTCACAACCGCGCCCTGCTGGTGCCCAACCCCGTATACGCCTGGGTGGACGGCGTGAAGCAGATCAAGAGCACCGCTGTGAAGTGGGCTCGTGCCTGGGGGGCTGGGTTCTCCACGTACCTGGAGGACACTGAGGGCCGCGTGTGGGTGTGTGGGCTGAATAACTACGGACAGCTGGGCGTGGGGGACCAAGAGAACCGCATGCAGCCCACCCTGCTACCCACGCCACGTGGGGCCGGCGAGAAGCCCCTGCACGGACGCCTGGCTGCCGTGGCCGGGGGACAGCACTGCGCGCTCATGCTGGCGGCAGATGGCGCCCTGTACAGCATGGGGCGGGGGGACTCTGGCCAACTGGGCCTCAGCGCCAACAAAGACGACAAGCCCAAGTTTGCCGCCGCCAGCTTTCTGCCCCAGCGCATTCCTCAACAGCGCTTCGGGGGATCCGCTGTGGTGCAGGTCGCTGGGGCGGGTGCCTTCTCTCTGGCCCTGACTGCTGACGGCAAGGTGTGGTCGTGGGGGTACGGAGACATGGGCCAGCTAGGCAACGGCGCCGATGAAGATGAGGTGCTGCCGTTCAATGTCACTGCAGCTTGTGGGGGCTTGGTAGGCGTGCAGTCGCTGCAAGTGGCTGCAGGCGACCAGCACTCCGTGTTGCTGGGTGTGCCCGCCGACGCTGCCCCCACCCAAGGAGCCGCCAAGCGTGCACGCAAGCAGTAGCACTGAGCATGTGCCACGTATAGACTCGTGATTGTGGTTGAATCAAATTACACCCTTCATCGCTTCTCCCCGTCGCCTGAGGCCGGCCCCCCTGTCGGCACCCCCCCAAGCAGAGCCGCTCCGGGGGCCCCAGATTCCACAGCAGGGGCACCCACAGCGCCTCTCCCAGAGGGGCTTGTCACGCCAGGGCGCATGTTTTGCCCTGGAATGACACCTGTGGCTTCCGCCAGACGGAGGGCTTCTGGGGAGCGGGCCAGCTGCCTGGCGAATGCACGCCCCACGGGGGAGTCACCCTCCAGAGCCAAGCGTCGCTCACTCTGCCTGAACGCTTGCCGGGAGAGTGACGCATCAATCATGGCGTCAGCTGCGGTGTCAGCAGACGCAAAGCTGCCATCGGGCATGACCACGCGACCATTACCGGCCACTAGAGAGCTGCCCCACCTGGGGCCCTCATCGGCCTGGGAGAAGAGCGGAGCTTGGTCTGTGGCCGCTTTGTGCGTCTGCTGTGCATCGCGCAGGGTCACGCTGCCGGGTCGTGGCTGGGCGCGGAGTGCAGCCATGTACTTGGCTTTTGCGTGGCTGGCTGCGAAGGCTGCCCTTGAAACGCCAAGGGCCCCCACGGCAGCAGCAGGGGGGGGCACTTGTACAGGCGATGTGCTGGCCCCAGCAGCGGTGGAAGCGGGCAATGCGGCGGCACCTGCGCTGCGCCGGGGGGGCAGTGCTGCTGACGCCGGCAAGCCCATGCCTGGGATGTGGGGCAGTTGCCCTAGCTCCCCACCCTCCTGTAGCACGATGCGGTGCTGGGCCAACCAGCTGGGGTTGCGCAGCTGCATGGGGGAGGCGGCGCCTGGGCCCACCACGCCGCTGCCCTCCAGGTAAGCCACCGCCTCGGCTGGGGTGAGTGTGCCCACTCGGCGACGCATGGCGGTGGCGTGTTCGTACCCCCCCAGCAGACTGCGCACCAGGTGCGTTGGGCTAAAATTACCCTGTGTGAAATGGGAGAGGAACGGTTCCCTTCCCAGTGTCTCCCGGGTGATTGACTCCACCGTACGCTGCATGGCTGTGTCGTCTGCCCACAGGCGCAGGACCTGCTTCCGCAGTGAACGGAGGTGTTCCAGCTTCGCCGACAGCGCAGCATGTGCATCTGGAACAGCGCCCCTGTGGGCACAGAACAGTGTTCCAAGTTTGATGTTCGGGTCTGTGAGCAGGCGCTCCAGACTGCTCATCATCGCCAGGTAGTCCTCTTCGTAAAATGCCATTGAGGGCCGGGTGGTGAGGAAAATGTCTGCCCCAAACAGCCATCCAGTCTCAGGTACATACACAACGTGGTGGTCGGCGCAGTGGCCGGGCGTGTGGATTGGAACCAGGGTGACGGTTGAGCCGTCCGGTAGCGTAGCAGGGACCTCGGCTGGCAGCGCCTCAGCTGTGTATGGAGTCAAAGAACCCCATATCAACTTTCGGTACCACTCAATATCAAATCCATCTGCAAGTTGTGACTTTTCGTGCGACTAATGTGGTATGCAGGGCGTCGCCGCTTACTGGACAGAGCCGGCAGAGACATCTCTGGAGCCATTACGCGCATCCCAAACTCTTGCTGAAGCATGAGGCCATTCCCGGCATGATCTGCGACAATAATATGGTATACTACATCTGAACTGCAGCAAGCAGCTCCGTACCTTCATGGTGATGAGTAGTGACAACTTGGGTCACATCTTCATTCTGCTCACGCAATTTCCGCAGGTACTTTCGCACTCCCGAAGCACCTCTTGGACTGCCCGTATCAATCAGTGTATCCCCCACCCTATAGAACCATACAGCTGTATTTGGGGCTGAACCAGATATACCAATTCGAACTCCAGTGACGGCGCCGTGTGCAGCCTCGGTATAGACAGGAGGGAGCGAAGCCAGCTGCTTCAGAAACTTCGCCATAACAAGCTGTGCACCTGTGTGCGCACCCCTCTACAGTCTGGCTGAAGAAAATGGCCCGGATAAAATTGCTGCACATGGTTCGCTGCTGTGTGTGATTTTTCCAATGAACAGGTATATTTGAGAATCACGCATGCAAAGTTCCACAGGCGCTGAAAACCCACAAGCCGTGACCCCCTGCCCTACCTGGCGGGCACCAGCAAACCGAACAAACACGAGCTAAACCTGTTCAGACATACCAACCCGACTGGGTTGTGGGAGTTTCTGCCAGCTCATATCAACACTGGTACTGGTCTGACTGCGCTGGTTGGAGGATTCAGGGCCAGTTGGCTGGGGCCGAGCCTGCCTCAGGTAGCTGCTTGAGACACATGTAATATGCAAATGCACAGCAATGGATGCCCTCATGCAATGATGGTCTTGCTATCGGCAGCAGAAAACGCGTGCGTAATTGCCATTGGCTGCCTCAATGGCAAGAGGTTCGAGTGGACTGAGAGCTGCTGCTGCTACTGCTGCTGCAGGGAGTGCAGTCCATAGAATCAGGCAGAAGCTTCATCTTCACTGGAAGAAGCTGCTTTGATTTCTTGTTCGAAATGGCAGCTCCATGTTTCAGAGACATCTTTGAGCGCATGGCCCTGCGCTCACACCTGTGTCGCTGGCGTTACCACACTAACTGCAAAGAAAACTCACCGTTGAGCTCAGGCGAGCCAGGTTCGAGTTCAAGCTTCTCAAGTTCATCGCCATTTCTTTGATGACACTGACTAAGTCCTCAGTTGCCTCAGCTCTGAGTTCTTGAAATTCCTGCAGGCAGTTTGGTTGTTATTATATTCTCATGCCAAGAAGTTCAGTACCATTGCTCACCGCTTCATCCATGGCCCCGCAGCTTCCTGGGTTGATTTCAAAGAGACTACAACACAAGAACACATTCTGCTTCAATTATTAGCATTATTTTGCTGCTGTCCTGGCCAAGCCGGTCAAAGCTCGTCGGCTGCGAAGCTGTGAGAGATGTGCGTGGAGGCAGGGGGGGCAAGGCGGCGGGGCGCAAGTCAAACAAGAAGGGGGCATCAAGCCACCAAACAAATTTATGCACAAGAACGAAGACTCAAGACTAGCTCAAGACACTCGGAAGGACAACAACAACATCAAGTCAAGGAGAAGCCTTGCCAAGCTTCAGCGGGTTGACGGATTTTTGATTTTTTTCTCCCGTCCGGACAGCCCCTGTCCTGTCCCTCCCCTTTTTTCCCTATTTTTATTTGCTCTGACGGTCGGGTCGGCCACCCAAATACCAAGAAACTACACCCAAAGGAAGCACCCCCCTCTACCAAGGAAGGAACAACAACAAGGACATCACTGCAGTTCTAGGGGGACCCAAAATCGGGATGGCATGCAAAACGGACCCTCTCACCTCACCAATTGGTCGAACCGAGATATCCAAGCGTGCCAACCGCAGCAGCCCCTCTAGCGCCAGCAGCTACAACAACAACGAAATACTCCAAGCAACATGACTGAATGAACTACCACTTGCATCCCAGAGCCAGTCACCACAACGCGAGCTCAAAGTGATGGGCTGCCATTGCTTCCCTGGGCTTGGGGGGGCTTGTCCAGCCAGCACATGAACGCTTGCGACAGAAGCCGCTCCTTAACATATAGTAAGGACAATTTCATACAGCGGTGCTTATGCACGAGAGCACTGTTTGGCCAGGTGTCCTCGGACTGGTCAAAGCTGCTGAACCAAGCAGCTGTGGAGGAGTACGAGGGGGGGGGGATCATCCAGGAATAGCTTGTCTGGGTACCTTTCA
>Ga0307982_1002400_pt1 | contig 15152 bp, 12 predicted proteins | sample OrgLakmetagen989_FD_201847 | JGI IMG/M metagenome (GOLD analysis project Ga0307982, IMG submission 201847) | Saline water microbial communities from Organic Lake, Antarctica - #989 | ecosystem: Environmental > Aquatic > Non-marine Saline and Alkaline > Saline | place: Antarctica: Organic Lake...
CAAGCGAACAAGTCGAAGATCAACCAAGCGAACAAGTCGAAGATCAAGTAAGCGAACAAATCGAAGATCAACCAAGCGAACAAGTCGAAGATCAAGTAAGCGAACAAATCGAAGATCAAGTAAGTGAACAAGTCGAAGAACAAACTAGCGAACAAATCGAAGATCAAGTAAGTGAACAAGTCGAAGAACAAACTAGCGAACAAATCGAAGATCAAGTAAGTGAACAAGTTGAAGAAGAACCTAGTGAACAAATCGAAGATCAAGTAAGTGAACAAGTTGAAGATCAACCAAGCGAACAACAAGATGACTCAAACGATGTTTCAACCGATGAGCAAGATGATAATATAACTTTTAATAATGAAGAAGAACATAATGGAACAACAATATTAGAATTAATGGAAGAGCAAAATAAGAAACAGGAGAAAAATATAGTATTTGTAAAGGGAACAAAACCGAAGGTTACAACAAAAACAACTACGATAATATCTGAACCTGTAATAAAGACAAGAGGGCGTGGAAGACCACCTAAAAATAAATAAATTATAAAAAAATTGATAAAATAAAGTAAAATAAAGATAATTTTCATTTTAATAAATATTAAAATGGAAATCTATAAATGTATGACAAATTGTATAACAATTGAAAAAGAGCCTGAATGTATAAGTATAAAAAAGATAAATCATAATAATAATTTAAAAGGTCGTCAAATAGAGACAACAACTTATAATTATAATATGATAGATTATACAAAATATTTTATTGAATTGCATTATGAGAATTTTATATTTGAGAATGGTTATATAAATTTTGCAATATTTGATAATATAAAAGATATCGAGAGTTATATTCGTGAAGTGATATGTGTAGAAAAAGATATAGATAAAATTATATTTACAAGTGAAGTTAATTTTAATGCTGATGGGTTTTATATTGGTAATATTCCTCATATAGTTGATTATAAAGAACAAAACAATGAGAAAATAGCGATATGTAGTTTAATAGGATATTGTAATAGTACAAATAAAAATATTAAAGATTTATTAAAATATCAAAAAGAGCTAAAATCACTTATTAGTAATCAAACAAAAAAACTAAATCAAAATATAATAACTGAATTAAAAAGGTTAGTAAAATATAGTTTATTTGATTATTTAACATTAGAAGAAATAAATTATATATTAAAATATAATTTTGATTTTTATACAACAAAACAAGTAACACCAATTTATAAAAATTTATTAATTGAATATCAAAAAAAATATAATTATGAAATGAATAATTTAAATAATTATTTAATCATATCAACAAATAGTAATAAAAGTGAATATTATGGTAGATATGAAGGATTAAAAATAACTTATACAAATTTAGATATATTAAAAGAATTTTATACGATATATAATTTTGACTATATAATAACACTAAATATGTATGATAATGGTTATGAATATAAATTAGACAAAGAAAAATTTGTCGAAACACAAAAATTTTTTAATTTATCAAAAATTTAATTATTTTATCATAATTTAATTATTTTATCATCTTTAACAAAACATTGATTATTTTTATACGAGTCTAATTTAATATATTGTAAAGGATCGCATAATAATATTTCACCCCCAGTTTTAATTCTTTCTGTATAATCTGTAAACCAAAATCCAACTGATTTTAATTGTGATAAAATATAAGCATCATAATTATATGTATTAATATTATAATCTGGATGATATAATTTATTTATTTGTTGTTTTGATTTTGATTTATATATATCATTTTGATTAGTTTTAATATTCCATATATCATTATGAATATATTTTCTTGTTTTAAATAATATTTCTTGTAATTTGCGACGACCGACATAATAACTATCACTATTAATATCACAATAAGGAACTTTTTTAAAATGATTATCGAGAGTTAAACATTTAAAATTTTGATGTTCGATAATAGGAATTTTTTTATTAGAATAATAATTATTAATTTTAGATAAATCATAATATTTACCTTTTAATTTTTTTTCAACAAATGGGTTATTAGTTATAGTATTATTAGTCAAATCTAATAAATTATTAATAGATTTTTTAACATCATAAAATAAACATTTACGGTCCTTTGTATAATCAATTTGATATTTAACATTAAAAGGTGTTAATGAAAAAAAAGTAGGATTATTTAATAATTTATTTAATTTAGTTTTATCAATATTTAATCCTGTTTCATGATATAGTTTTTTTAAAAATTCTCTATTAAAATTTATAGGGTTAAAAACATTTAATAATGCTCGATTAGTTAGTTTTTGTAATACTGATATATAAACAATATCTTTAAGATCTATATCTAATTTTAAATCAACTTTACCCCATTGTTCATTTAATGTTTCAAAAGAAACTCTTTTTTTATGTTTTTCTATATCAAATTTATTAATATTTCTTTGATATAATACGGTTAAACTTAATGTTTCGAATGTTTTAGTAACTGTAGAACATAAATAAATTTTATTATAAATACAAATACAAAAAATAGAATTTTGAACTAATTTTGGATTAAAATATTTGATAGGTAAATGAATATCAATTTCATTTTTAATCATATCTCTATTTTTAAACCCTCGTTCAACTTTTCTTTTAGTTTTAATAGTATCTTGTTCAAGGATTTTATTATAATAATCAATATTATTTTTTTTATAAATTCTATCAACATTTGAACGGAATGTTAAAATAGGAGAATATATATTTAATTCTATTGGCAATGGAAGACAATATTTAATTAAATTATTAAAATAAACAGAAAAATAAATATTTTCGTTAATAAAAAATTGTTCATAAAAATAATCAAAATGATCAATTAATATATTTTTATATTTTTCTATTAAGTTTTTATCAAATTTTGAAAAACTATATTTTCTACTATATTTTGTAAAATTAATATAAATATATCTAATGTGTTCTTTTTCTAAATTTTCAGATAAATTATAATAAACATATTTGATTAAAATATAAAAAATATAAAAATAACGATAATAACAATATTGATTATGATCATATAACATTATAGTGGATTTAAATAAATATGAATGTATTTTACATAAATTTATTAATAAAATATTAATATTTGATAAATTATCTATATTTTTTGAATGTTTAATTATATCTTTTAATTCGTCATAACTAATTTGGTCATTATTATGATCGGTCATTATAATAAAATAATTGAAATTAATTTTAATTATTATAATAATTAAAATTAAAAATAAAATAAAAATGATTCAATATTGGATATATAACTTAGAATCTAAATATGCAAATATTTTAGATGATAAAAAATTAGCTTCACATACATTATTTGATATTAAAGAAAATGATCGAATATTTATTTATTTAAAAAAAAAAACTAATAGTGGATTTTATGCATTATGTAACTCGACAACAAATATGAAATTAAATAATAAATTTAAAATTTTTAAAAATAAACTTATGCACAAATATTATTTTAATATTGATTCTATATATATATTTAATGAAAATTTATTAATAGAGTCTTTTATTAATATCATTCAAGAAGAAATTGTAGGTTTTAAAAATAAAAAATCATTTCAAAATAAATTTTCAAAAAAAAATTTAGAATTTATTAAATTTCCAGAAAATAAAGGACGTCGTTTATATAATTTTTTTACTAATTATAATAATGATATTGATGACGTATTCTCTAATAATACAATAGATTCAGATACACAAAAATCAAAGTCAAAATTAAAATTAAAATCAAAGTCAAAATCAAAGTCAAAAACAAAATCAAAACAAAACGAAAGCGATGAAGAATTTGATGAAGAAACTATTGAAAGCGAACAAGATAGTGATAAAGAATACGAACAAGATAGTGATGAACAAGATAGTGATGAACAAGATAGTGATGAACAAGATAGTGATGAACAAGACAGTGAAGAAGAATATGTCGATGAACAAGATAGTGATGAACAAGATAGTGAAGGAGAATATGTCGATGAACAAGATAGTAACGAAGAAGAACATAACGCTGAGATGAATAAAATTTATAAGAATATACCAGTATTAATAACAAGCGAAGATCAATTTCCTCAAAATAAGAAGGAATTAATAAGTAAAATAAAACTGATGGAAAATTGTAAATTATATAATAATAATAGCAGTGATGTTGAGTTATTTAAAAACAAAGAAAAAGAGAAAATAAAATGTAAATTTATTGAGATTGATGAGAACAATATAAATAACGATTATGACGATTTTGAAGAGATTTTAGAAGCATATTATTCATTAAAACCAATAATAAAGGATTATTTAACAATATATCATGTAATAAATCATTATATTTATAGTAATTCCTTGTTTATAGTAAATAAAATTTAATTTATGAGTAATATTTGAGAATATCATCGGATAAATCATTTTCTAAAGATATTTTAATACAAGATTTCCATGGGATATCAAAAACGAAATCTCTTGAATATTTTTTAATTCTCCGTGGTTTTTGAAATTGTAAAGAACGAATATCAAAAACATAACCTTCAGTCATACTTCTATTTAAAACTAAAAAAAGACAATCAAGACCATATTTTACTTTACGTTCAAAAATATAAACATTATCATAAGGGAATTTATTAACCCATTTAGTACAAACTTGTAATTCTAAATATTTATAATTAGAATCTTTATCTAAAATTAATAAATCAGGAGCTAATGGATTAGGATTGTCCATAACTGATTCGCCAAAATATTTATTAACAACTTCACGTGCTGGTATATCATATTTATTAAAAAGCTTAATATCAAAATTGCTTTTACGTCCTGAAAATGAATAATTTTTAAAATTATTAGATTTTTCTTTATTCATTATTAGAATAAATAAATAAAAAAATTGATGAAAAAAATAACAATAAAAAATATAATAAAGTAATAATAAAATGGAATTAAATCTAAATAAATTAATGGAAAAGTATATAATTAAATCTCGTATATATTTAACAAAAAAACAGAATTTAAAATTGTATTATGGTTATTGTAAAAGATCAAATAAAGATGTATTTATAAAACAATTTAATATTGAGAAAGAAAAAAATAAATTATTTTGTGAAAAAACACTAAATTTTTATAAATTAATACCTGATAATTTAGATTTTATATTATATCCAGAAGAAATATTTTATGATAAAAATTTTTGTTTTGTGATTTATCCATATTATAAATATGATTTATATGAATTTATAAATAAAGTTCCATTAAACAATGGTGAAAAAATAACAATTATAAAAAATATATCAAAAGGTATAGAAAAATTACAAGAATATCAAATAGCTCATTTAGATTTAAAATTAGAAAATATTTTAATTGATCAAAATTTAAATATAAAAATTATCGATTATGATACATATCATAAATTATATGAAAAAAACTGTAAATTAACAAGTGTTGTAGGAACAAGAACAGTTAATGCTCCAGAAATATCTAAATTAGAATATAATGAAAAGAGTGATATATGGAGTATAGGTATAATATTATTAAATATGGTAACATTTAGAGATTTGCCAATAAACGCACAATCAACAAATTTAATACAAAAATATATAAATAAGACAATAAAAGATGAAGAAATTCGAAAAATTTTAAATAATATATTAATAATAGAACCCGAGAATAGAATAAATATAAAAAAATTGAATAATTTATTTATAAAAAACGTTTATAATAATGTATATTAATAATACTATTAAAATGATCACTAATGAGTTGCGAGCTTAATATTTCAAAAAAAGACAACTACTACATTAATGTAGCATACAATGAATCTTTAAAATCTATAATGTGTTTTAAACACGGTTGCTGTGTGGTTCAAAATAATAAAGTTATTGGATTAGGTCATAACATAATACGCACACAATTTAGTGATGGTTTTATAGGTTCATCATGTAGTTGTCATGCTGAAATGTGTGCTTTGAGAAATGCTGTAAAGACAAAAAAAAATAAAGTTATAAAAAAAAAAAAATTTACATGTAATTTGACTGTTTATATTGTACGAACAAGTAAAAAATTAGAAAATTTAGAAAATTCAGCACCATGTGTTGATTGTTATAAAAAAATGAAAGAAATTGGTGTTTCAAAAATTGTTTATTCATCCGATAACGGTGAAATTAAAAAAGAACGTATGAAAAATTATAAACCAAAAACAATTTCAAGAGGACGTAGAAACATACTACGCTCTAAACATCATGTATCAAATAAAGAAGAACTTTATGAATTATTAAAATTATATAATATCGATATAGATATAGATATAGATAGTATTGAAGAATCTAAAATAAGTATATGATATAAAAAAATTAATTATTAATATTACAATTTAATATTAATAATTAATTAAACTATCTTAAAGTTCTTTATAGATTAAACAAAACAAATATAAATCATGGGCAACGATAACAGTACACAAGCAGAACGTGATGCGGATATTATTGAAGATATTTGTAATGCATAAGACAATGTTTGTTCATCATATAGTCTATTTATAGACGAACCATTTGGTTCTATTTTGGATACAATTCAACAATATGGTGGAATGGCTGAATCAAAACAAGAAGTATATTTTATGGAACAAATGCTTGAAAAAGATTTGGACGATTGTACGAGTCGAGAAATTGCTGATGCATCACGAGCATTAAATAACTAATTTTATAGTAATTATAATTAATTACTATAAAATTGATAAAATATAAAATTGATAAAATATAAAATTGATAAACTATAAAATTAATAAAATATAAAATTAATAATGTTTAATTATATTATATATGAGATTAATACATATTGACAATCCAAATAAATGTTCGCATATTAGTGATATTATGCCATCAATAAAAGCGATCTATCAATTAGAACAGGAATTTAAACCATATTTAAATATATTATTTGTATCAAATAAAAATCCAAACCAGAATCAAAAAATAATATTACAAACAAAGAATGAAAATATACATCGTGAATTTACTTTTAAAAATAAATATGAGATTCAAATACTAAGAGATTTAATATGGGAAAATTTAGTAAAAGAACAAAAAATAATAGATATTACTGAACCAAAAAATTTTAATAAAAGAGGAACTTTTAAAGTATATGATTCATATAAAAAATCAAAAGAAAATAGACAAAATTATAATTATACACCAATAAAAGTAGAAACTTATACAAAACAAACTAAAATAAATCCAACACACCAAATATTTAATCTTCGTGATAATACTTTGAATTATAACCAATGTATGAAACAATACGATCAACTATGTAAAAATAATTATCGCCAAGATACTTATGAAATATGTAAATTAGAAAACGAAAGATATTGTAAAAAATACTTATAAAAACACCCATTTTATGTTTATGCTTAGACATAGATATATTATAAAATTGAAATCAAATAATCTAAAAGTATTTATGAGTATTTATCAAAAAAACAATCATAATGGAACATACAACAAACACAATTGTTAAATCAAAAAAAATTAAAAAGAAAAAACAAAATCAAATATGTAAAGGATGTAGTAAAAGTATTACAAAAAAAAATTATTATTGTGATAAATTAGATTATTATACTGAAAATATTAAAAGTATTGTTAATATACAAAAATGGTTTAGAGGTAACAATTTAAGATTGAAACAATTACCACTAATTATGTATAAAATTAAAGAATATTTAAAATCACAATCATTTAACTTTTCAACTAAAAATAAAGATGGTAGAATAAATAGTTGTATTGATGAAGTAATTAAATTACTTATTGAAAAATTTAAAGAAAGAATAAAACAACCCAAAATGAGAATGTGGTATGATATTTTAGCTTTAGATTATATATATGGTTGGTTACCAATAAATATAAAAACAACAACTACTAAAACAAGTGATAATACTGGTAATTTAGCAATGTGTGTATATGCTTACACAAATGAAATATTAGATATTCATATAAATAAATCATATGAAAATGGTAAGATGAGTAAGATACTTTTTAATAAATTAAAAAATAAAGAATATAATAATAATAAAAAAAAAGATTACTATTTCATAGTATTAAATAAAACAGTTGTGAATGATATAATTGTTAATAGTGTAAAAGGATTAACAATATTAACACCAAATATAAATAATTTACCATTTCAAGTTTGTTGGAATAAAAATAGAATATTTAAATACGACAATATAAATAGAAAGATAAAACTATTTATTAATTGCTTAAAAAGACCTAAACCAAGTTGGAAAGAAATATTTATTAAAAATATAAGGTCAATCGAATTATAGATATTTGCTTGGAATATATGAATTAGATATTTGTCTATGACCTATTTTAAATCTTCCAGAAAACATAAAATTTTCTTTAAATGTGTCGCTATTTATGTATGATACTATATTATTTAAATTACACTTTTTTTTTGGTTTTAGCATTAATAATCCACCACCAAAATAATTTACTTTACCTAAAAATGAGACCTTTGATTTTCTTGTCAAATTACAAATGTAAATACAATCTTTACCGAGATTATTATTTATAGTATTTATATTTCTTGGTGCCCCCCATTCAAACCAGTTACTTTCATTAAATTTACGTATTTTTCTTTGTATAAGTTCTTTTTTATGTTGTAATAAATAATTATTAATTATCTTATTATCACATGGATATTTTTTAATATAAATATATTTATCAACTTTATCTTCAGAATTTAATACTTCTATATTACCAAGTTTTTTATTTTTATAAACTTTTTCTTTACCAGAAACAAGACCAACATAAATATCAAAATAATCTTGAAACATTACATTATTATTATTTTCTTTTTTTCCAAAAGTTATTAATCCGTTACTATTTGTAATATATAGTAATTTGTCATTATATAATATTTTTTTATCAAGTAATTTATTTTTACAATATCTAAACACAATAATATCAATAGATGCATTTTCAAACATATTTTCATTATGAGGATGAAATATATGAGTAAATGTACCATTTGTCATCATATTATTTAGTAATTTTGAAGCACTTGTTAATTTGAGAAAATCAGATGGAACAATAAATATTAATTCTCCGTTATTATTAAGCAAATTATAACATTTTTCGGTAAAATCAATATATAAATTTCCTTTTTTAGTTCTAATATAAGGAGGATTTCCTACTATTGTTTTGTATTTTTTTGTAATTTTTTGTTTCATAAAATCACCATAAACAACATTATCTTTTTGTATTTTATCTAATAATTTAATTTTTGTATCAATTTCAAACATATCAAATGTTATGTTTGGAAATTTATCTGAAATAAATGTAATTAGATCACCTTGTCCAATAGATGGTTCTAAAATATTTGATGGACTATTTAAGATAAATTCAAATATCTTTTCTTTTAATTGAGAATGTGTTGTGAAATATTGTCCTAATTTATGGGTTGTATTTTTTTTTAATGAATTCATAATATTGCTACCGTGTATTTGAATTATGTTATTTTCATTTTAAGTAATCAATTTTTTATTTAAATTAATATCTAATTTATCATTTATTGTTTTCTCAATAACTTCTTTTATTTTACTCTTATGATTTGACAAGATGTTTTTCGTTTTAGATATATGTTTATAGTATGATTTTGAAAAAAACTTTTAAACAACATTTATAAGTATAATTAAGGTATATTATATTTTTTAACTAATTTAATTATTTGTTATAGTTTAATTTTATGCATTATATTTAATAAAATGATTGAATTAATAAATATTAAATGATAATAATTTAAATAAATAATTATCATTTTAAAAATGTACAATAGTGGATTTTTAATAAAAATTATAAATACTATCTTTAATAAATTACTATTATTATATATCTATGATGGAGTAATATTATATATTTATGATCATATAATAGTATATAATTTAAAACTATTATACGATCATATAATAAAATATACAAGCACTTTAATAATAATATTAATTTTTATATTAATTAACTTTATGTATTCAATGGTATACATATATTATAGAATGGTTTGAAACCAAGGAAGAAAGTATTTTATATTTATATCAATTTTATCTAATTGATGATATTTATAGATATATGGAAATATGTGCAAAAGAAAAAAATTGAATAATTAAATAATAAACATCACTATATTTATTAATTAATTAAAAGTTTATATACTCAAATGCTTTAATTATGAGCAATTTAAATACAAACAAAATGGAATCATTGAATATTGATAATTGTGTAAAACATGCGAAAGAAATTAATGAATATTTTTTCATTAATGAATCAAGAGAACAATATTTATATGATCATTTATTACAAATTTTAAATAATGATCAAAGTTATTTTAAAGGGTTAATCTTTGAACTAAGTAAAACTAAAATTCATTATATTTTTATTAATACAGTTTTGTATAAATTTGAATATGAAAAGAAAATTACAAAAGAATTTTTAAGAGTTTTATTAGAATTAATATATAAAAATCACGATGAGAGTAAAGAATATGAAGATCTAAAAGATGAACTATCAAAAGATATTGAAGATTCTGTATTAAAACCTCGTCGTATGGATTTATCCGAAGAGCATCAAAAGAAATTAGAAATGGTTGTTTATGAGATTATTGAAAAAAAAATCGAAACAAAAAAAGATATGGATAAATATTTAATAGAAATTCGAAAGAAATATAAGTTTCAACCAAAAGGTCCTGAAATTCTATATATGATGCGTCATTTAGATTTAACTAAAAAAATCGAATATAATGAAAAATATGAAAAATTATTAAGAAGTCGATCATATCGTTCTTTATCTGGTGTAATGGTAAATGCTGTATTTACTTCACCATATCCTATATCAAATGGAAAAGTCCAAGAATTTAGTTGTGAATATGATTGTTATTTTTGTCCAAAAGAGCCAGGACAACCACGAAGTTATGATCCAAGAGAACCTGGAAATGCTCGTGCAAGAAGAAATAATTATAATCCAATTAAACAATTTTGGGATCGTTGTAATACATATTTTATTAATGGTCATCCAGTAGATAAAATTGAACTATTAGTATTAGGTGGAACATGGTGTTCGTATCCATTAGACTATAGACAAAATTTTATAAGAGATTTATATTATGCTGCAAATACATATTATAATAAATTTAAATTAAGAGCAAAAAAAAGTTTAGAAGAAGAACGAAATATTAATGAATTTACAAAATGTCGAATTATTGGATTAACATTAGAAACACGTCCTGATAAAATTAATAAACGTTCTTTACAAGAATTTAGAACTTATGGAGTTACACGTATTCAATTAGGATTACAACATACAAACGATGATATTTTATATAGAATTAATAGAAGACATAAATTAAAACATGCAATCCAAGCAATAAAATTACTAAAAGACAATTGTTTTAAGGTTGATATTCATTTAATGCCCGATCTACCAGAACCATTAAAACCAGGGATTAAAAATAGTAAAAAAGAATTTACAAGAGATGATATTAATCGTACAGATATATATGAAGAAGATTTAAAAATGTTCGAAACAGTTTTAACAAATCCAGATTTACAAGCGGATCAATGGAAAATTTATCCATGTTCAACAATACCTTATACACGTATTTATGATGATTATAAAAATGAAGTTTATAAACCATATGGAAATGATTCGGATAAATTAACCGAATTATTAATTTATGTATTAAGTAAAGTTCATCCATGGTTAAGATTAAATAGAGTAATTAGAGATATTCCAACTGATATAATTGTGGCTGGGAATCAAAATAGTAGTTTAAGACAAATTTTAGATAAAAAAATGGCAACACGAAATATATATTGTAAAGATATTAGAAATAGAGAAGTAAAAAATAGAATTTTTACAAATAATGAAATAAAACCAATGATTCGAAAATATAAATCAAGTGATCAAGATGAATATTTTATTTCTTTTGAAACTAAAGATGAATGCTATTTATTAGGTTTTATTCGTTTGCGATTATCATCAAATGCTGGAAAAGTTAATAATGAAGTAATTTTTGATGATCTTAAAGATTCAGCTTTAATTAGAGAATTACACGTTTATGGACAAACAACAAGTGTAGGTTCTCAAGGAAATTATTCTCAACATATGGGATTGGGAAAACGTCTATTAAATATTGCTGAAAAAATAGCATATTATAAAAATTATAAAAATATAGCTGTAATTTCCGGTGAAGGAGTTCGAGGATATTATAGAAAAAATAAATATACGAATGGCGACACATTTATGGTAAAAAATATTGAGAATAAATTAAAATATAAATTAGAATATCAAGATGTAATTGAACATATTGAATTTTTAGAATATGATAAAAAAAATAAGCCAATTAAATCTAAATTTAAAACATCATATAATTTAAAATTATTCAGTTTAGTATTTATGATTTTAATCTTAATTATCATATTTGTATCAAGTATTTATTTTATTTATTTTTAATTTTGATTTTTAAATAATTATATAATTGTTTAAAAATTAAAAATCAAAAAATGTTTAAAATGAATAATTAATTTAGAATAAATAAATATAATGGATAAATTTTTTGATAAAATAATATTAATTGGAAATAATAATTCTTTTTTTATAAAAAGGTATGAACGAGTTGATTTTTTAACATTAAATGAAAAAATAAAAAGATTAATAAATAGCGAAACTGTAAAAAAATATCCAATGTGTGTATTTTGTAATAAATTAGGTTGTGAGTGTGAAACTAAAACATTAACACCATATGAAATATTAAAATTTTTAACATATTTAAAAATTTTTAATAAATTAAAAAAGGAGAATGCAAAAAATTGTATAATAATAAATACTGATAAAGAATATAATCAAAATTCTAAAATGATATTAAATAAAGTATTAAAAGAAGAAAATTTTAAAAAAGAAATAAATACTTTAAAACCATATTTTATAACATTATCAAGTTCAAATGCTTATAAAAATATTATACGTTTAGAAAAAAAGAGGGGTGATTTAGATAATATTATGATATTAAATAATAAAATGATAAAATTAATATTAAATCGTGTAAAATTAATAAATAAGCGATTATTAGATTTTATTTATAGTGAATGTATAAATAAGAATACTATCGTAGGTGTAATAAAACCATCAATTATAATAACAAATCCAAATATAAATTTAAATCTAAAACAACACAATGATATATTTTTTAATAAATTTAATTATTTTACACATTATTATATAAATTTAATATCACCAATTGTATATGATCGTGATCAAATCGAAAAAATGTTAATTAATGGATTAAAGAAAGAAAGAAATATTAATAAAACTTTAAAAATAACTAATATGATAGATAATATAAATGAAGCAAATGTAATTAAGAATTGTTCAAAATATTCAAAAAGTATAATAAATCATGAAGAATTATTAATAATACCCGAAAAAATAAAAAAATATAATAATATTTATTCTTCCTATGATTATAATATAATAATAATAAGAAATTTATATGATTATATTTTATTGCGAGCAATAAGTTATGAAGATATATATGAAACAGATATATCAATACAAAAATTAAATAATGATATAGAATTATGGATCGAAATGATCAATATATTAAAGAATCAAAAAGAAACAGAATATCAAAATGTAATAATAAATATCGATAAATTAAATAATCGAAAATATTTTGATACAATAAATAAAAAACTAAATTATAGAATGGATTATACATTTTTTAATTATAAAACACATGAAGATCAATTATTTCAAGAAAATCATTACCAAATAAAAGAATATCAATTAGATTTAATAAAAAAATTATTAACAAATGAAGAATTACTATTTTTAAATAAAAAATATTTTAATATAACAGATAAATTTATTTTATCAATTCAAAATATTACAATTGATTAATTATGATATCAAATATAAAATTAATTAAATATTATAAAGAACCTGAATATAAATATAATATAGTTAGTGTTAGTGTATTTCGTTTAGAGAATCCTTATAAAGATTTTGATAAATATTATAATGGTTTAAAACGATTAGTATCTTTATTTTTAAAAAATAATGTTTATGAAAAATATATTTTAAGAATTTATTTTGATGATTCGATAATAAAAGCCACTCATAAAAATAAATTAATAAATGAAGAAATTAATAATAAATGGAAACCATTATTTGAAGAATTAAAAACAAATAAAAAGGTTCAATTAGTTAAATATGAATGCTCAAAATTATATGATGGTCTATATCATTATGGTTTATTTGGTACATTAATGAGATTTATACCGTTATTTGATTATGAAGATAATAAAAATATAAATGAAGTATTTATAAATGATATAGATATAGGTTCAAATACTTATAAAAATATAAAATTTATTCAAGATTTAATAAAAAAATATAATTCAACTCATTTTTTTTATACATATGTATGTTATTTATATCAAAATAGATTTGTATCATTAGATCAAGAATTAAATGATAAAGAAAAATTAAATTTTGATTATAGAACATTAGCTGGTTATATTTATAGTAAAAAGAAAATATCAAAAGATATATTTAATAAATTTATTAAATGTTTAATAGATATTAAATTAGAAGTTCGTGATATAAATATAGAATGTGACATATTAAATAAATTTAAAAATTATAGTTCTCGAAGTTTAAACAAAAGCAAAACTATTCGAGATGTATTAAAATTTGGTATTGATGAGTTTTTTTTAAATTATATTTTAATAAAACATTTAATAAATAAAAATGAACAAATAGATTTTTTAGTAAAACCACCAACAACTCCATTTGATTCAAATGATTTTATAAAACATATATTAAATAATCAAGAATTAGGAATTAAAATAAAAAAACAAATATTGGGTTCTTTATATAATCCATTATTATCATTAAAAGATAATTATTTAACATTTGAAAAAAAATTTATCAATATAGCTCGAAATAAAAGTTTAAAAATTGATAAAGATAAAATAAAAGATTTTTTATTAATTAGTAAAAATATTAATAAAGTTGCTCATCATTTATATAATACAAATACTTATCAAGAATATAATTTAAAAGAACGAAATATAAAATGTTTTATGAAATTTAAAAACTATGC
>Ga0307982_1002401_pt1 | contig 15149 bp, 8 predicted proteins | sample OrgLakmetagen989_FD_201847 | JGI IMG/M metagenome (GOLD analysis project Ga0307982, IMG submission 201847) | Saline water microbial communities from Organic Lake, Antarctica - #989 | ecosystem: Environmental > Aquatic > Non-marine Saline and Alkaline > Saline | place: Antarctica: Organic Lake...
GCTACGCTGTGCGTGACAAGACAGCAAGCCACGCTATGATGACCAGCATCAGATGTATTTGTATTGCAAGGTGTCAAGGAAGACACTGCTTGTAGCGAGCGTCCTGGTCAGCAGACCCAGTCCGCATCGCACCCACCCAGCCATCCCCAGGGGTCGATCAATTCGCCCCCTCCTTCAATTTATGCCATTTCTACTGTGTTCTGCGAAGCCCACGGAACACCTGTTCATATGTGTGATGGTCAGTACCGCAGCAGACCCCTCCCCCGACTATGGTAAGCTCAGGGCCTCATCCGCGTAGACTGGCATCCGCAACAGCTCAAATCGCCCACCCCGCATGCATGTTATTTCATGTAGGCTCGTGCATCATCAACGACAAACCGTATTGTTCCAAAGGCGCTGATTGAATGAAATGCAATGGAAAAACGATATGCACAGAGTGGGATTTGAACCCACGAGTGCGAACACATTGCGACCTTAACACAACCCCTTGGACCGCTCGGGCATCTGTGCATGGGCCAATGCCTTAAACTTATTTACATAATCTTAATTAAGCGTCTGAATTTCTTGCAGCTCACCTGTGCAGGTATACTCCACCAACACCTGATCAGCAAGATCAAGGTCGAACAATTGATACAGGCAGCAAAACAACTGCATTAATCGTCTCTCTGTTGGGCTCGTCGAGCCAGGAACCCTCTGACTACACACTGTAGGCGTGCTGCCAGCATGTGCCTGACCCACCCCGCCAAGGCCCCTTCTCTCTGCAAGCGCTCGACGCTGGTGAGTGCATCCAGCCCAAACTTCCATCTAGCCAAGGTGACAAGCAGTTGTCCAAAGGGCACCCTAATCTGTGACTCTGGCCTGCTGGCCACGGCAGCAGCTGCAGCTGCCTGCACATGCTCCAGCTTCACAGCGTCAATCGCACTGATTTGCTGCACAACAAGAAAGAGGTGAACAAAGCGCGCAGCAATTTGCAGCACAGCAGTCAAACTTACCAGCTGCACATCACGAAGTGAATCTATTCTTGCAATTGTTCTTTGAATTCGCCTCGTGGCGGTGGCAGCGGCCTGCTTCTGGGCATACACGCCATCTGAGGCCAAGCGAGCAACCCACTTCTGCTGCTTAGCACTTGTGGCGCCTGGGGGAATATGAAACTGCACGTGTCCATCTGTAGCGGATCGTGTGTGTCCAGTGCCATCTCTTGTTCCACTGTTCTGCGTCAAGCTGCTGGACACATCACGAACTGCAGGTGCAGGAGCAGTATCCACCGATGTGTCAGACAGCACTGGCATGCGCGCTGCGCCAGGCGTTGTGGGAGCCACTGATGCAGGAAGCCCTCTTGCAGGAACTGAGCGTGTGTGGCGATGTGCTGCGCCGGCAGGCATGTTCCTACCAAGGCTGCCTGGAGACCCTGCGCTGCCCAAGCTCAGGGGGCGTCCTGAGCCAGAACAAGGAACAACAGATGCAGTGGAGTCTGACGCAGCGGCACGTGGCACATTCCGTTGACGCCCAAAGGCCCTCAGTAGACCGCCGCCTCCGCCGCGGTTGGCTCGTTGCAGTTGCCGTTGCAGTTTTGCCTGGCGCCGCTCAAGCAGCACTCGGGCAAACTTCAATCCGCGCACACGGCGACGCACTTCAAACAACACTGCAAACAAACAAAAAATGTGAATCGATGCCGGAGCGGCGCATGCGATCGCAATCTTGGGGGTGCCCCGCCCATCATAAAGCGGGGCAAAACTTACCGTTGTGCTTGAAGCAGATTTCTTGAAGCTCTGCCCTGAAAATGGCCCACCACCAGCGCCGCGCCAGCCCTCTGCGAATGAAGGTCTGCAGGGGCGTAAGCGTGAGGGCCCCTGGAATGGTTAGCCCTGCCAGCTGCCCTGGCACAAGTCCCGACAGAGCGCCAATGCCGCCCATGCCTGTACGAATGGCCACACGTGGCCGTTTCATGGGCCCACTTGTGAGTGCGTTCCCTGGTGCACTTTCTTGAGCTGCCAGGGGGTTAACGGTTGTCCCGCCGGCGGCCTGGGGGGGTGACTGCTCTGCCACCACCACAGGGCACAGGCCGCTGCCGCCTGTGTCACCTTGCCGAGATACACTGCCCGGCGAGATGGCGACACTGCTGGCTTGCACCGATATCACCCCCTCCTGTGTCTCTGAGTCGGTCCTTGGGCTAGCGTTGTCATGCGACGCCTCCCTGGTTGCGCTTTTTGATTCTGAGTCGGCCAGGTTGCTATGGGTGCGGGAGCGTACAGCCGTTTGCTTTAAACGGTTCCCCAGGCCCTTGACCTTGCTGAAGGCGTTGTTCATGTTCTTGGTGAAGTCGAACGCTCCACCAGATGACTGCGCCGCGGGAGTAGTGGGTGCAGACAGGTACCGTGGTTGTGCGTATTTCGCGTCCAATTGATGCAGTCTGGCCACAACTGCCGCCTTTTCTTGACGAAGCTGCAATGCAGCAGCTTCGTCTGCTCCGGCCAGCTGTAGTAAAAACGGCCTCACTCGTCTAAACGGGAGCACCCCTGTGAACTTCGAATCGAAGCCAGAGCTGATCCACGCGGCCTTGAATTTTTGAATGTCTGCAAAACTCATGTCGCTGCTCTGTTCCACTTCAACCTGTGAAAATGTGATGTGTGGTGGCGGAGCTGGCGTAGACACTCGAGGCTGGACGACTCACGGATTGCTGAAAGTTCTCAAGCACTGAGCCAAGATAGAACGCTAGTACCACCAGCGTGATGATAAGTGTGAATGAGAAGAAGTACAGGTTAGTGGCTTGTGTAAACGACTGGGTGTCGGCGTAAATGAGAGGCCAATCGCCGCCTGTAAAAACAAAAAGTGAAATGCGGCTCAAGGTCGCACCAGGCAAAGAATTGCCCGTGCAGGTGCAGCAAAGCTTACCAGTGGCCATGCGTAGCAAAATGAGAATGGAGGAACCGAATGTGCGGAAATGGTTGTGGCGGTTGATGGCTTGGAAAGGGGCAACTTTCTCCGCAAACTCCACCGCCTGCACGTACGCCTCCGGAGCCGTTTCACACACCGACAGCTCCTGCACACCCTGCACTGCAGGGGGCGCGGGCGAAGCTTCACCCGGAACACTGCTTCCGGGACGCACAACTGTCCCGTTTGCGGTGTATCGCGCCTGCGTGCTGGCCACTAGCCCAGACCACGTCCAGTTTGTGAAGGCCATTTGAGCCCTGGCAACGTCCTGTGAAAACCCAAACAGCTGCACCAAATCTCGCTCTGCTTGTGTCAGCGTGGCCGCGTACACCTCTTGCAGAGACAGGTCGGAGCGGTAGATATTCTCAGAGTCATCATCCTGTTCGGGGAAATATCCCAGCCTGCTCCCAAGCCGTGTGTTTCCATTGCCCGTCACTGTTGGGGGCTCAAGGCCAAGCACGAACCCGGGACCAGACGCAAAGCAAGCCGAGTTATTCAGAACACTGGGCAGCAGGCTGAATGCAAAAACGGGGTTTGGGTGCGGCAGCGGCCACTGGTGGATCTCCCGTCGAGAGGCTCCCAAGTCACTGAACAACGTCATGCCCAGAACAGCGAACACAAAGAGCCACAACATGAGCACAAGCGTGATGTTCACCAGAGACCCGAGGGACACGACAGCGGTGTCGAACAAGATGCGCAGGGAGGGAACCTTGCGGAAAATGCGCGCAAGGCGAGCTACACGGAACACACGGCCAGCTTCAACACCGAACGGAAATGTGGATGGCAGCACTTCAAAAACGATGCTTCCCGCGACCAGAATGAAGTCAAACACATCCCAGGACTCCCTAAAGTACTTCTCTAAACCAATTCCAAGCCACTTCAACAACACCTCAAAAGCGAACACACCCAAGAACACGCGATTGGCGATGCGTAGGCCATCCCTGAATGAGTCATTCATGGGATAGTGCGTCATCATGAGCACCAACACGTTCAGAAGAATGCACAGTGTGATGAATGCGTTAAAAAGCCGGTGGTTTGCAACCCTGTATGATGCATCGCGGAGTTTGTAAAACGACAGCTGGGCTGACTGCTGGCAGTTCACGCAGCAGGGCTGGTTGCAGCAGGAGCACCGCACTGCAGCACTGCCTTCAGAACACAATATCACTGCGTTGTCGCCATGTTTGAACACTTCGTGGGGACACCCGTCCTGTGCGATGGCCCGGCAGGATCGGTTGAAGCAGGGTGGCGCCACTGCTGGTCCCTGCTTCAACATGAGCCGCTCAGCAGCCTTGTCGTGCTTGGCTTTCACCCGTTTCCTTGAGCGCGGGGTCATGTGCGTGGGTGTTTTTGTGGTTGCTGAGCGGCGCATATGCACGGTTTCACCCTCATCCCCCATACCGTGGGAGCCCCCCCCTGCAACCCCTTCTTGTGTGGCAATAGCTGCCCCAGGCTTGGAGTCGATCGCCAGGGAGGGCATGCCACCAGCACTGCTGAGCATATCGCTGCTGTCTGACGGCTGCGAGCGCATGGACACGTGTCCTCCCCCTGACACTGCAAGTGGCTGGTCCAGTGGCAAGCTGCCGGAGCCCCCCCCTGCACCCCCTGGCCCCATGACAGCTGCATCAAAGGCCGCATCCTCAGATTCACCTTCGCTTTCCCCGCCAGAGCTGCTGGAAGAGGAATCATCATGGTCATCGCTGTCCCGGGCAGTGGTGGCAGGCGTGGCAGCACCGCCGCTCGAGCTGGTCGCAGCGCGACCACGGCGAGTCTTCTTGCGCTTTTGAATGTCAGGTGACAGCAGCGCATCCACCCCCATCGTGTCGGTGCCCACAGTTGTGTCCATCAAGATAGCGTCCCTTACAGTGGTGTGTGCTGGATGCAGAGCTGCCCACCCCTCCCCACCCCCCTCGTCGTCGCCGTCGCCGCCAGCCAGAGCTGGCAGCATGCTGGAGCCGCTGAGCATGGCTGGGCCGAATGAGAAGGTGCCTTGAGAACTGGAACCCACAAGCACCCCAGCATGGGGGGGCTCATTCGCATCGACCCCCCCCCCCGCTCTCAGGGCGTGCACAGTGGCGACCTTGCGCTGTACCCGCTGCAGCAGCTTGGCATCGGGGAAAAGGAGATGGGCACCCCCACCCAAACCTGGTGACGACACCCCCCCCCGTTGCATCCCCTGCACCTCTGACAGGCTGTCTTCAAGGGCATGGGAGGTTTGTCGCCCTGATGCGCTACGATGCCCCCCCTTAGGGCTTCGAGGGGTCATGGCTGTGGCGGCTGCAGACTGGTCCGCCGCCTGCGACATGGCAACGCCTGCCAGCGCCGCCGCCATGCGCCGGTGACCCTCTTTGATAAAGTATTGAATCCCGGGGTAGAGCGCAGAGAGGGAATCGGACACACGCACAGCTGGCTGGGACAGCTTCTCACGCATCCCATCGCTGGCCGAGCGGCTGCCCAGGGCACCCAGCAGCTGCTTGGCAAGCTGGGTGTGCTGGGCAGTGAGGTCGTCGCTGGCGGGAGGGGGTGAGGGGGGGGCTGCACGGGCGCGCCCACGCACCACAGGGGCATCCGAGTCACTGCCGGAGACCGTTTCGGCACCAATGCTAGTACCGTCACTGCGGGTGTCAGCAGAGGCAGGTTTGTTCCCAGTTGAAGCGGCGCTGCTTTGGTTCAACAAGGCGGCTGCCGTGGCGGAATCTGCCACGGGGGAGTCGAAGTCAGCTCGCAGCAGGGGCCGCTGTGGCGCTGGAGAGAAGTGCAACACAAAGCGCTGCAAGTTCAACCACCGGCGCTGCTTTGATGTCATGTCGGCTGAGCCGCTCACCCGCGCAAGGTGTTCCAGAACGATGCCAAGAACGAGTTGCAGTAGGATGAAGCTCACCACGAAAATGAACACAATGAAGAAAAACGCGTAGTAGTACGACTTGTTCAGCTCTGGGCCCTTGTTTGGGCCGGAAATGTCCATTGACCGGAACATGATGGGCGACCACACTTCAAGCATGATCATTCGGCTGAGTGTGCCCAGTGCCGACAGCAGGCTGTCGAAGTTTGCCGTGGGAGTCAGCCATGTGCGCAGGGCCACATCACCGTCCTCTTGTACATACGTCCCCCGGCATAGCTCCCGCAACTGCACCCCCTCATCTGTGCACTGCCCCATGCGTTGCGAGAACAAGTCGCGCGCGGCGGTGGCGAACGCGAACAGCGTCAGCGTGTTCAACAGCGCCGCATCGATGATCTGGGCACCCCCCGATGCAATCGCTTGCACAAGGCGACGGGTGGCAGCGAAGCGGTCAAGCAGCCGCAGGGGGCGAAGACTGCGCCCCACACGCAGGATGCGAAGCCAAAAGGGAAGACTCACTCCCTCAGCCACCAGCCCTCGGTCCCCCCCAGGCTCTGTTCCTGGTATGTTGCTAACTGTTCCGTCTCCCCCCAGAGCTTGTGCGGTGTAGGCATTCAGCACGATCGTCTCAGCCATAGACACCACAGCGACGCTGAAATCAAAAGCGTTCCACCCGTTGCTCAAATACCGCCTCCCGCCCAATGCCACCATCTTCAACGTCATTTCGATACCTGCAGAAGGGGGAGAGCGTGAAAGCATACATGCGTAGCGGCGCTTGCAGTCGAAGTGACTCACTGAACAGAACTGCGAACACGAAATCCATGACTGCAATCCACAGCGGATCATCAATAGAAGCCTGGTAGTTGTCAAATGCCAGGAGGATGGATGATACCACGATTACAAGCGTCACAGTGACTTCGAACACAGTGTTGTGAACAAGAGCATGCACCACAGCACGGCACTTGTTCCGTCTGGAACACCGCAGTGGGCCCACACAGGCATACTCAGAAGCTTCTGCAAAAAATAACATGAAACATGAAAGCAGCACACATTACAAGGCCAAGCGTCACACATACCTGTTCTTAGTACCGCCTCCCCCGCTGCTCGTTTGGTGGTGATCATGTCCAGCAAAGCAGAGCGGTGAGTGGCAGGCGGCCCCCCCCCGCCCCCCTCCTCCTCGTCGCTGACGTCACCCTGTGCGGGGTGGTGGCGCACCACTGGGCCCATCGCTGTGCGGTGCACCGTGACTGGCCCTGTGTCCTCGGCGCCCATGGCGGCAAGCCTGGCAGGGGGCGGTACTGTGGGGTGGGGCTCCTCGTGCATGGCAGACACAACCTTGGGGCCCCCTCCAAACACGTGACCCCCTAAGCCCAGGGCAGTGGTGAGACGGATGTGAGAGGCGCTGCGCTGCAGTGCACCGCTGATCTCATCCAACCACCCCCCACTGGCGGCACTGCCTGCTGACTCACCAGTTGCACTTCGGATGGCGCTGGGGGCAAGGCAATCATCGCCATTCTGTTGCTGGTTGGTGTCGTCAATAGTCTTGGTAGAAAGGGCAGGTGCAATGTCCAAGGAGTCAGGGATGGTGGAACGGCGGTGTGGCCTGACACCTGCAACCGGAACACTCACTGCGGCACTTGGACGTGCCAAGTCCGCAAGTGCAGCGGCTTGGGCGGCTGCTCGAGCGGCAATGTCGTGTTCTTCCTTCTCCACATGGAACACCATAAAGGCTTGTACTACGGGCAGCATCTCCCGTGGGTCACTGGGCAGCGGGGGAAATGTCTCGGCGATGGCGCCACCATCCGCTCGCCCAGTGGTCGCCACTGCGGCCTCGTCCTCCAGCCGTGACTGCGCCCTGGACTTAGGGGGTGCGCGGGGGGGTAAGCTCAACACTGCAGCAGCCGACACGGGGCCAGACGCATGCACTACGGTGGCGGCCGCGCCTGCAGCAGCGCGCTCAGCAGAGGAGTCTGACAGCCACGACATGCCAGCCAGCTGCATGGCTGTGTCGGCGGCAGCTGCGATGGCTTGGGGATTGGGCGAAAAGGGGTCGAACTCGCTGTGGTCGCTGTCGCTGTCATCGTGGGTGGCAGACGGAGTGACATTGCCCCCTCTGGTCAGGACGGTACTGGGGGAGGCCTCCCCTGCCCCTGCAGCCCCCCCTTCAATTGCGCCCTCGAGGTGCCGCTGGCTGTCGATGGTGCCCAGGTGGTGCAGTGCCAAATCAGACACGGAGCCAGGCTGCGCAGAATGCCCCAACATGTGCACTGGGGCGGCTGGTGATGCCGCCACACCCCCACGGCCGGACAGGGGCCCGGGGGCAGATCGAGGGGGTGGTGATGGGCGTTTGGGAGGAGGGGGTGTTTGAACCCCCCCTGCACCCCCATCAGCTGCCACTGAGGGCCGTTGGTTCTCCAACGGGGCCCCCCTGGCCATAAGTGCCAGGCTCGCGCGCTTCAACTTTCCAATTGCGGAAATTGGAGGCAGTGTGGTGCGTTCCGACCCCACTGGCCTTGCACTCTCTGCTGCTGCATTGGAGCGTTTCTCCTCCTCGTGGTCGAGTTTCGCTTGGAGTCGGGCCATTGCGACCGAGGCGCGGAAATGTCGCTTCAGCCGCCGATCCTTCATCTCACTTGCACTTCCTGCAGGAACACTTCCGTTTTCTTGCTTGGATGTTCTGTGGCTGCGCCCAGACCGCTCAGTGTGCGCATTGGAAACGAAGAAACGCCCTCCAGCGGCGCTGGATGGCGTTTCTTGGCTGGTGCGTTTCCGTAATGTGCGTCCTACCCCCACACCTTTGTTCCGGGTTGAGTTTGGCGCTCTTAAGAGTGTTCCGCTTGCGGCCGCTTTGGTGGAGTTGGGGGCCGTCTTTGCCCAGGCGCCCCCCCCCCCTGGCGGAGGGCTGGCAGCTGCAGCCGTTGCAGTGGCGGCAGCTTCATCAGCTCCTCGCCCCGTGTCCAGTGCAGTCAGACGCGCAGCCAGCACCTGTGCCTTGACCCCTGCACTGCCAGGTCGCCGCCGCACCGCCACCGCCACTTCATCCCGTCCTGTACTGACAGCAGCGGAGGGCGCAGGGAGCACGTCATCGACACTGCTGCCGGCACCACCCGTGGCCACCGCCGTCATCACAGCTGTGGCGTGGTCAGCCTCGGTGAGGGCAGCTTCAGAAGCAAGAGTTGCCATGTCCACACCCGCACTTGCATGTTCCGGCTCCGAGTCACCCCCTGAACCGCCGCCAGATGAGTGTTCTTCCTCGTCAAAAAACATGTACTCAGAGGAGTCACTGTTGTACGTGCTATCGTCCGTCTCCCCCTCTGACAAATGCGCAAAGCGGTGAATGCCCGCCTCTTCTGTGTCCCCTCCTGCCGCCTGGATCTCATCCAGCACAGCCACCTCATCCACGGACAACTCAACTTTCAAGGCCTGCAGCCGAGCGGAGCGGTGCAGCAGCAGAATCTTCGCCTTGGTGGCTGAAGTAGCACATGTGCCAAACACACTGTGGGACAGTGCAGCGGCATGCAGCAGCAACACCTCCTGCTGCACCTTGTACGCTGCGGCGCCATCCTCCTGAGACACGCTTATCCTGGTCAAGGGGTGTTCAGATCCGGGGGCATGCCCCGCCCGCCGCACCGCAGCAAGCACTGACAGCAGGGCTCCATGCAGCGCCTGCACATCAGCTGGAGTTAGGGGGCACATCTGCAGCGCTGACGCCCGGCGGGCAGCGGGGGCGCCCCCCTGGGATACCCCCACGCCCAGCCCTGGCGCGGAGTCATCGCTGGAGTCACTGCTGGAGTTGGAGCTCCCACGCTTGGTCCAGCTCCCCCGGGCGGAAGTGGCAGCGGCAGCGCCCGCATTTCCGACCCCCCCCGCGGGGGCTGGATGGTACAGTGCCAGTGCCAAGGCCTGCAGCATACTGGGCATCGCGGCTTGTCGCACTGCGACCGGCAGACGATACACTGCGACCGCGTCATCGCTCAGGCACTGTTCAACAGTGGCGGCCAGCGCAGTTGGAACACTTTGTGTTCGCGCTTGCACTGACGCCAGCCACAGCGGAGCCACATCCCTGGCCCGGCGGCGCAGTGCGCGAGCTGCGAGAGTCGTCGCACCTAGACGGTGCACACTCAGCCCCATGGCTGCAAGCTGCCCCTCCAGGACCTGTGCTCGCCGGCGCAGCACCTGCAGCTTCACCTCCCCCTGGAAACGGGTGAGGGATCTGAAACGCGTCATGTGGTTGGCGAAACGTTCTTCTTCCGCTTGTTCAAATCCCTCCAAAATAACGGCCACGTACCAATTCGTCAGCACCAAACCGAAGAACAGCCAAAACAGAACATACGGCATGGCGGCCCATGAAGCTGAGCTGACCCAGGTGTTCTGAGTCACTGAGCTCCACCCGTCATACGTCAGCAGCACGAACAACGTAACACTGGATTGGAAAAAGGTGTCAAACCGCAGCCGGTCATCCGCCAAGGCGTCGTTCTCGGGGTAACGTCCCCCAAACAGCTGCATGCCAAGCAGCGCATACACACAGGTCATGAACACAGTAAGGCCCACCAGGTTGGCCAGAGCATGGGTTGACTTGAAGGCCGTGCGGATCAGCTCTTGCATCCCTGGAATACGCAGCATGAGTCTCACCAAGCGCAGAACACGGAAAATTAACACAGCCCGCACAATGTCAAGCAGGTCGCTGTCGGCTGCATCGGCCACCAACGCCAAGATGTTGAAGGGTAACGCGAACATGGAAAGCGTCACGATGACTGCATCCAGAATGTTCAACGTGTGGTCCCAGTATCCCCACCCATTCACGATCAGCTTTATGGCCATTTCTGACGCAAATATAGCCGTGAACACAATCTCGAGGCTTTGGAGCACGCGAGACTGTTCCACGTCAGCAGTGGGCGAATCAAGTACCATCACAACGGTGTTCAATATGATCAAGAACATCACCCCATACTCAAACCACGCATGACGCACAAATGGCTTCAAGTGTGGACGGCAAAAGCGCAAGCAGGAACAGCAAGGCTGGCAAGCCGGAACACTGGTGCACCGCCCCGTGCACCGTTGCTTGCAAGTCTTATCTTCGTCAATGGTAAGATCAGCCATCTCATCCAAGGCAGTGCGGCTAGTGTCGACACCCCCCCTTACAACCCCCTCGTTCTCACTGTCACTCTCCCCTTCAGCCGCAGCTCGAGCTGCAATCATTTGGGCAGTCGTGAGCATTTCCAGACGCGTTTCACGGGCGGACACAAACGGAATTGCCCCGGTTGCAGTTCCACCGCCGCCCCTGGACGAAGCAGCTGAAGCTCGGCGCGGCGCACGGGCAACCGGTCCCACACCAGTGAGGTTCTGCTGCAGTGCCTGCCACTGGGCCACACTGCCGCGCCGTCGTTGGGCTGAAGCGGCATTCTGCTGTGGCGAGATCACGCCGTCGCCGTCCAGGGGCAGCGCTGGCACCCCCCTAGCCGGGGATGCAGGGGGGGGTGAAAGCGGCAGCCCCCCCCCTCGACCCCCCTCGTGCAAAGTGGTCATTTCAACGCCTTGCTGTGGGCTAGCAGCCTCTCCTCCGTGAATACTGTGGACACTGGTCTCACTTCTGGCAGATCCAACTCCGATGGCTGCTCGCCCAGAAGAAACGATCTTGCCGAAGAACGAACCGGCACGGGTCGCAAGCCCCTGGTTTGAGTGCGCAGTCGGAACACCCAGTAGAGCCTGTTCCGCCCTTTCTTCCAACAAAGCTTCTCTTTTGGAGGCTAATTCGTCCTCGTATTCCGACCAGGAGTTGGAGAACAGTCCGACCACAACCGCCACCAGAATATTCAAAATGAGAAAATTCGCTGCGAACAAGCAAAGCGGCAAGTGAGAACAGCACGCACACAGACAAGGCTTGCATTGCAGTGTGCTTACCAATGAGGATGATGGCCGCGCTGAACAATGCAAGCGCTGGGAACTCTGCATCCATCAGGCGGGCATTGGTCACCTCCCATGCCTCAAGCAGTGCGATCTCAAGCACGGTGTACATCGCAGAGCCAATGTGGTCGAACTGCGTCAGGCCCTCATTGGGGTTGAATTCCTCTTGAGATTTGCAGGTGAGTTGAATGGACTGCAGGCGGCGCCATTGGGTCTCGGGCAACGCAGGGTACAGCTTGCTTGCGGTTGCATTTGGGTTCAAGGCAGCCTCAGTGACCAAGCTGTTCCACCCAGCTGCAACAGCGGGGCAAGAAACGCCCCCCTTGAACTCGTCGTCCAAGTTGCAGAACAATTCAGTTTCAGGCTCAGGCAGCTGGAACAGCTCACCAGAGCCCACCTCCACGCAGCGCCGGCGGAGGGAACCTGCAACAAGAACAAAGGAAGTGTACAAGAAAGAACAAGCGGCATATTCCATTTTACCCACCCCCCAGTCCATCCACGCCCATGATCGCGAACACAACGATGATGAGCATGAAGATCAAAAAGATGTTCAGCAAGAAAGGAAGCCCTTTCACAAGGGATAACAGAATCACCTGCATGCCTCGAAACTGGCGCAAGGCGCGCAGTGGCCGCAGCACTCTGTGAACAGGAGAGTGCAGGTGAAGCAGTGAAGAGGGTCGAGGGGGGTTGAAGGGGGGGGGTCTTACCGCACCACCCTGATGGCGCCAATGTTCAAGCTGACGCCAGGCAGGAAGTCCAGCAGTCCCACCAGCACCACCACGAAGTCCAGGCGGTTCCAACCAGCGTCCTTCCCAAAGAAGTATGTGTCCCGCCGCAGACCTGCGGAGTCATGGCTCGGGCCAGTGAGCCCTGGCCCCTGCCCAATCCACTTGAGGACAAGCTCGATACTGCGAAGCAAATTGCGGGTGGAATGTGTCGAAATATGTATGTGGTGTGTTTGTAGCACACGGTTGAGGACTCACATGAATACGATGACGACAATAACCTCAAGAGTAGCAGCCCAGTCTGGGCGTGTCTCCGTGCCATTGTAAGCTGCCATGAGCACAATGGACGCAACGATGCCGAGCAGCACCAGGCTTTGAAAAGGTGTGCCCAAAACAAAATGCTGCAGACGAAAGGGTGCTCAATAAGCCTCGGCAAGAGCAAAGGCGCAGCCAAAGTGAAGTAGGATGCGGCTTTTGATGGAAAGTGAGCGCACCTTCACTGATTGCCTCCATGCAGGCATGTCCAACCCAGGACTCCAGTATTCCTCGAAATCCCCATGTGTATTGTTGGCCAGGCTCCTCGCTTGAGCAGCCGCTTGCTGCGAAATGGTCTCTGGGCTGGAGGCTGCTTGCTCCATTGCCTCGTGTTGCGACGACTAGAAACTGAATTTACAGCGCTCAAAACCGGTCCCCAGCGTGTGCTCGAGATAGTTGAAAGCGATTGAAGAAGGTTGGTATCCAATTGGAGTACAGTCCTGTTCCTGCGACTCAGGGAGCTGTTGTTGTCCCCTCAATGTGATTTATCGACGAATGGCTGCGGCTTTTGTGGGAGGAAGTGGTTCGTCACTGTCCCCTCGTTGAACGTGTACAATACCAAAAAGTAGCCAAGGAAAATTCAGATTGTGGGAGGTGGATAAGATTGCTGCTGAACTGTTTCGTCGAACTCTTCGCGACATCTTGAAGCTCATGGGCGCTTTGCATGAAAGGGGGTGTGGCCAGGCACGTGGTTGCACCGCACTGTGCCCTGAGTGTGCAGCTGACCAATCCGCGCCCCACTCAATACTGCATGCATACTACACAATGATGGCGGCATCAACACGTCAGTCTCCCCACACAGAGCCTGTGCTGGGCGCAGATCCAGAGCCCTCAGGGGCAGCGCCTGCACTGGGCGCTGCTCGGCTGGCTGGCCGATACAGGGGGGGGCTGTAGCCTTGCAACTCATAAACACACCATTTGGGACAGTTACTGTGCAGGCTGGTCACATCTGAATGGAGGGCGGCGGGGGGGGGTTGTCCCTGCACAATTGGCTCAGCTCGGTGCATGGATGCAGTGACCAGGTCGGCCCCACCGCGAAAGTGTGAATGCAGACGTAATCATATAGTAAGCCTTCGTTGCCGCAGGTGGCCCGCCTAAAATCGCTGGACCACCCCGTGCTGGGGACCCCCAGGCCTTGCCATTGCGGGGATGATGCTGGTGCAGTGCCAGACACGCGGCACAGCTGTAAAGAACGCACCCCATGTTTAGGGCGCTTATAGCTGTAGAGTGGGGCTTACTGGCCTGCGGGTGCAACAGGCCCATGGGGCTGTTGTAGCAATGAGCGCACACAGCCCACAGCGCTGGCTCAGGCAGGTGAAGATATCACAACTTCAAACCTTAGAACTACCCTTGTGGGCAACACCATGCAAAATTTCAGCGCAAGATGATACATCAGGAATGTGCATCAAACGCTTTCCTGTCCGGGCACACAGTGTGAGTCCGTGCGATCCCCGATACCTGAAAAGCGCTCACCCGTTCCGCTGCGTTGTGGGGGGCCTTCAGATGCATTCATGACTGCCAGCTGAAAAGCAAATTTCTGCTGTTTCCCTAGATTGTCTGGATAGCAAATCCGTCGTACTCACTAATGTTGACTGCGCTGATTGAGCTGCAGCGCACAGTTTAATGTATGCGGAAATTGCTTCACAATGCAAACTACTCTGCTTGATCATGGCGCTGCCTCAGGCGCTGGAGTCGAAGACTCTGTAAAAAGCCTCAAGGTTGCACTTCAAGAGAGTGCAGGTAATGAGCGTGCGTTTTTTGTTGGCCTGTGCTGGATTGCAGCATTGGCTGACATCTGCACTGCACCTGTGGCTGTGGTTCTTGCATTCGATTTTTTGCACAGGTCGCTCATACACTCAGTATGACACTAAAGTTTCTATCACAATGAATGATGGAGCTCCTCGGGAGTGGACTGTTGAGCGACGCTATCGGCAATTTCATGCCTGCATGACTCGCTTGTCTGCCGAAGTGCCCGCGGCAGCTCGCTTCGCAGACTTGTTTCCTCCCAAAGTCATGTTCAACAACCGCGATTCCGCCGTAGTTGAGCACAGAAAAACACAAATTGCTGCATACATCGCCGCCGTTTCTCGTCAGCCCGGCGTGCTGAGCCACGCATCCATGATTGAGCTGCTGGAGCTGTCTCGAGCACTGGTGGGCACTGACGCCTCCCTCGATGCCACCGTGACCACATCTGCCCCCACTGCCGTGCCCACCACTGCCGCTCCCCAGCCAGTGGTGGCTGCCTCCCCCGCCGCCGCCGGCTCCTCCCCTGGCCCCAGTGGCAGCCTGCCCACCAGCTCCAGCAGCCCATTCCAAGGGCAGCCACTGCAGGCTGAGGGGGAGGCCGCCGCTGCTGCCGCCAAGCAGGCTGAGGAGGAGGCTGCTGCTGCTGCCGCTGCCAAGCAGGCTGAAGAGGAGGCCGCCGCTGCTGCCGCCAA
>Ga0307982_1002402_pt1 | contig 15148 bp, 12 predicted proteins | sample OrgLakmetagen989_FD_201847 | JGI IMG/M metagenome (GOLD analysis project Ga0307982, IMG submission 201847) | Saline water microbial communities from Organic Lake, Antarctica - #989 | ecosystem: Environmental > Aquatic > Non-marine Saline and Alkaline > Saline | place: Antarctica: Organic Lake...
ACACGATCTACACCTCACCAGACATAACAATCCATGTGGCCTCGGCAGAGACCCTCCTCGCGATGAAACTGCGCGCAAATCGTCCGGGGCGAGATGTTGCCGATATTAGGGCACTCCTGTCCGTGTGCACCATCGCTCACATCGAGGACGCGGCCACGCTCTATGAGTCTTTTTACCCAGGCGAGGTGTTACCTAATCGGGCGATTCAGATCCTCACCAGTATTTTCGCTGAAGGCGCCTTGGCCCCCGTCACTGCCCCTTCGGACCCGCTGTTTCCACAGGCATAACTGTTCCTCACCGAACCGGGGCAAAACTCTGCCCGACATCGTCACCCGACAGTGGCTCTCTTGCTTTTAGCCCCGAATTGCGCATTTCTGTATTTCGATCCAGAGAATCACCCGAAATGATGCGGACTTTCGAGTAGGGCGGACGGGACTTGAACCCGTGACCGATGGATTATGAGAACGCTACTCCCGGCCAATGCGCACTTCGATGTAGGTCAGAACCCTTGATTTTCGGCTCCTGAGCTTGGGTAATATCAGGTTCTATTAGTTACCTTTGGTCTCTGTTGTGCGGGGGGCAGGCGGGGCGTCAGTCGCTATCTGGAAGAGAGTCCCTCCACTCAATGACTAATGACCTTTCAGCCTCCGTCAACCCATACAGGTTGAAAACTGCATCATTAATTTCACTCCACATGGCATCAAAGTCATCGGACCTTGGTTGCTCTCCCACCAAAAGAATCTTTTCCACTAGCCCGTTGATTTTCAGGAGCAGGGGGCGGTTCCCCTCTGTGATTACTGGAATAGGAACGTGGTAAAGAGGCTTTGGATAAAGCTCAAGCTGAGCCCCCTTGCGCTTCCCTCGGAAGTAGAGCCAGCAGAACACGAGTGGTGAATTCAAAATGGCAGTCAAGGCTTTTAGGCCAATTTCTAACCCCCTGCTGGCCGTGATGAACGTGACGTCCACGGACGCAAACCATGGGCCATCGACGTATGCGAAACGGCTTCGCGGTGTTCTGTAAGGAACCACCACCTTTTGGCCTGTGAAGTCCCCCGTACGAGGGCAGTGCAAATATGGACTGTTCACGCTCGAGTTGTCAATAATCTGCTGGAACGAGCCCAAATGGTTCTTGAGTATCGGGCGAGTTTCGAGTCCCAACTGCTTCTTCTTGGCGTAGATGACGAATTGTTTTGGCTCTTTTTCAGCCACAAAAGCCCCGACATCGCTTCCCTTGAACCAGGGCTGCACCAGCTCTGCCTCATGGCTATCAAGATTCAGGGAACCCAATTCGTCCTCCGACAGAACGAAAATGCCTTTTCCAAAATCGCTTTTCTCTAAACCGAATTTGGAGATGTGCGCCACCGACACCTTGTCTGCACCTGTCTGAATCCCATTAAAAACTTCAAACAACTTACCGAGCTTGCTAGATGCTTCAGCAACTTTTGAAAGGACCGTCTCGATGCCATTGTCCTCAGAGTTGCTCAGCCTCAGCTGACCGCCAACAAACAATTTTTCCTGCGGGAGAGTGTAAGCAGAAACCAGGTTCTCTGAGCCCGAAAAGACCTGGCTCAGCATGTGGGCATCGGCTTTTCCTTCTATTTCGGGCAGAACAACTATTGTTCGAGCTGGAATGTCGTTCCCGCCTTTCCTCAAGATTGAAATCATGTTTCTCTGACCCGCTGCGGAGTCAAACAGAATGAGTTCGCCGAAATTCAGCATCTTCAGCACCTCCGACCGCTCGCGGATATCACCCAATAACCTGTGGGCATAAGTTGCAGTGATGAAGTAGTTCGTCGTTATGTAAGCAAGGACACCCCCATGCGCCAACAAATCCAGTCCCAAATGAAAGAAAAAGTAGAAGTAGTCCATCTTGCCGACGTAAAACCGCTTTCCAAGCGCTGAGTTTTTTACTGGTTCAAAAGTGGCAATGTGCCCTTTCTCTCCAAGGTAAGGAGGGTTCCCGATGACAATGTCGAATCCATCTTTGACTCCGAACATGAAATCCATATCAAAAAAGTCAGCGGGAGCAACATCAGCAAATGGGTCGAAGTTCTTCAGTTGCTGAATTCTCTCGTCACCCAAGTCCCCAAAAACCTCATCCGATTGGGTCGAATATTCAAGGTACTTAGATTGAATCGCCCGCTTTTCTGCTGGGTTGCTTGCTTTGAAGTATTGCGCGCGTAGCCCCTGCAAAACCTCGTGCAACGAATCATCGCCTCCAAGCAGATTTTTCTGGGCCGCGAGGGTCACGAGACTGTTCGCACATAGGAACTTGAAATCTAGATTCGGCAGGGGCTCAACGCGCCCGCTTGGACTCTCCTCCACGACCAGCGAAAGCCAAGCCCTAAGGCGGGAAATCTCGACCGCCATCGGTTCGATGTCGACACCGAAAATATTATTCTGAATTATCTGCAGTTTCGTCTTGTACGAGTCAAAACGATTGTCTAGGCGCGCATAGCACCTCAAAAGGAGCTGCAACAGGCCCATAGGGAAAGCCCCCGACCCACAGGCAGGGTCAATCGCTTTTAGGGAATCAAGCTCACCGAGGACTCTCTGGCGCAGGTCCTTTGGGATGTCCCTAACGCTGTTACTGCCGGCGATTGCCCAATCTTGGTCGGAGGTGTCCAGAAGCTTTGTCACTGCATTTTCAGCTCTTGGGTCATCCCCCAAACGCCCATGAAGAAAGCCGCGAAGGGCCTCTTTCGCCATATAAGCAACAATTTCCCGTGGCGTGTAATAGGCCCCCTTCGCTCGGCGCGCTTGGGCTCCGGTTTCAGAGATTTGTGTGGCCAACAAGCTCTCGAATACACGCCCCAGCATTTCAGGGTCTATCGCAACCTGCTCATATTCGGGAGACGACTCATCGGTTGTGAAGTTGAACTTTTCAAAGTGCGAATACAGGGCGGCGAAGAAGTTGTCTGGAAAGGTGAGCAAATCGTCTTGGAACCAGTCTCCTGGTTGGGGGGAAAACAGGCCACCATTTAGGTAAGGGGTCGTAAGGTCAAGAACCTTTGATTCTGATTCGTGTAACGTCGTCCCTCTCTCCCCCACGGGGGTGTTTAGGGTCTCAAAAAAAAGCTTCTCGAGAGAGGCTCGATAGTAGGTCGTTGGGTCGGTAGTGCCAGCCAAAAAATACTGGCTCGCTTCATCTATAAACCCCATTTTTCGGAGGAACCAAACAAATATAATTCGCCCAATTAATCTACTCGCAAACAGTTTCGCTTCTTCATGGTCCCTGCCGTTCCGGACTAGATGATGGAGAAGCTCATTAAAACTGTCCGAGACTCCATCATAAAAGCTCTCATTGACGCTCTGAAGCTTGAAACTATCCCAAAGCCCCTCATGGAGCTGACCAGCAGAAGATGTGGACCGAAGCCCAATCCACTTACTAAAAATCTCGTGCTGAGTCGTAGAAAGCCTCTGACTGAGCTCCACAACTCTAAGATTCCCGCGATTAGACACAACTACCAAAACAGAGCTGGACCCTGGGTTCAGGAAGAAATCAACGCCAATTTTGAAGCTGTCATTGCGTGTGAAATCGTGGTCTTCCCAATTTCGAGTGAAATGGACGGCCCCAGCTATATGTTGTCGCGATTTCTTCTGGAGCCAATAAAACTTAGCCTGTACGGCTGGCCAATCGGCATTTGCCAACTCAAACGCAGCCCTCTCTCCACGCATCCACGGATGTTGATGAAACCAGGAATCCTGCCGCTCAGCGTTTGGTAACTTGATTAGACCTTCGTCAATAATCTCGCGAGCAGGTGCCTGCTCACTGCCAAGTAGAAGAGCGAGTACCGATTGAGCAACAGAAACGCCGCTGACCAGGTCCTTACTCTCTTCAAGCTCCGATAGAGAGTTATTGATGGATTCCAGGAGCGCCTTGGGGTTATCGAGCATAGAAGAGAACCCCCACAACACCGTCCTGGTCGATTATTCGAGCGGGGGGCTCCCTCGTCAACATCAGCTCACAAAACCCCCGCACGAGGGCGATGGTGGGGTCTAAGGCGACACCATATGTTTTCAGGTCCTTATTTACCCGGTCGACCAGGCGTTTTGCCCGCTTCAGTTCTATCTTTGTCGAGACACGCCCCAGGCTGGTGTGTAAATCAAGTTCTGGCGCTTGCCGATTCACCTCATCTAATGCCCTCGTCGTTGAAGGGGTGATTCGGTATCCTGAGGCCGTTGTTTTGACGTGGCTTTTCGCGACCTGCTTGGAACGTTGCGAAATCAGAGCGCGGTCCAATTTGATGTCGTCAATTGCCATCTCCGAGGCTGTAGGCGGCACCCGCAGGGCACGAAGAGCGTCTATCGTCTCGACAGGGCCCCAATTGTCCGTGGTCGACACAAAAATGTGGTTGGTGAACTGCGAATCATCTCCAATATTGGTCCCCGAGACCCTCATTAGGGCAAGCGCTTGGACATCTCCTAATTCCGCCGCCCCTTGGGAGGGCAAGAATCCCCACTTGCCAACTGGAATCCGAGCTATGGCGTCTCGTTGGTCCTGAGGCGCATCTCTATCGAAGGCGCGCAAGTCCAAAATGAACTCGTCCTCGCTGAGCAGGTCTTCATCATCATCGAATTCGTTGAGCACGCTACTTGCCACTTCGGGGTCATACATCCTCAGCAATTCGCCGTCAACTTTTGCGGCCTCAATCTCATCAATGAACTCGATGGGGTTTGCGTCCTCCCCAAGAACTGATTGGTCCGTTCCCACGGTATATCGGATACGGTCTATTTTTCTTTCGAGTCTTGCGACTAGGGCAAGGTACTCGTCGAGGTTCACCTCAGGGTGCATGTTGTGAATAATCACTTTGCTGTGTTGCGAGCCCAACCTGTTGATTCGACCATTTCGCTGAATCATGCGAACAGGGTTCCAGTGGAGGTCGAAATTAATCAAAACCCCGCAATCTTGAAGGTTCTGGCCTTCACTAAGAACATCGGTCGAGAACAAGTAGTGGAGTTCATCCTCAGGCTTGATATCCTCATAACCTTTTGACTTCGGGGAAAATCTTCGCGCAATGTCCTCAATTTGGGCTCTGTTCTTCCCAGAGGTGAAGGCGGTACGTTCCAGAAAATCTTGACCACCGAACAATGCAGGGATGCTCTTTCGCAAGTATTCAACGGTGTCTGCGTAGTAACTAAAAACCAAGATTTTCGTCTTTTCGCCCTGCTCCGCAACGATTTTCTTGACCATCCGAGCGAAAGCATGGAGTTTGTCATCTTGCGCTCCGAGCGTGTCACAAAGGTCGATGAGAATTCCGACAATTCGCACATCCGTCTCCACATCCCTTCTCAGAGCCTCAACGTTCAGTACCGACTCATCAATTGGCACGATATCGAGGTCGTTTTCTGTAGCCTCCGACAGGGAATCTTCTGACAACGAATCAAGGTCATCGCCATAGGTCGCTCTAAGGTCTGCCAAATCTTTAAACCGAGGCAGAAAGCCTCGGTCTAGAAAGTCAGAAAACTCTGACAACTTACCTAGGTAATTTTGGAGCGAGCGCTTCAGGGCGTATTGCGAGGACTCGAGGCGTTTCAGGAAGTTCACGCGCAACAGGTTGTGAACGCTCAACTGACTGTTCACCCTCATTGAGTCTTCGGGTTTAAGCGCAAACGACCTGATTTCTTCGGGGGTCTTGCCGTAAAAACGCTTCTGGTAAATATCCGTCTTATAGGGAGCAAAACCGAGCAAAAGAAGCACCTGGAAAATTCTCTCGAATGCGCTGGCATCAATTTGACCGTTAGCTTGCGAAAAAGCTTCGTCCGTCAAGAAGTCGAGGGGATGTTGCGCGCGTTGTGTCTGGGCTAAGAGCCAGGGGATGCTCAGACGGGTGGGGTCCCAGCCTCGGAAGGCGTCAGAATCACGCCCTAGTCGCTCGTCTATGGCCTCAGTCAACTCAGGATTGAAAGAGTATGGGGAAGGCACGACTACGGATTCGGGGAAATGTTGAACTGCGCCCGCAGCGTCCGTAATTCCACCAAACTCTCTTTCGATACCTCTCCGCGTAGTGCGCACAAGGAACCTGCGGAGGCCCTGCTGCATAACTCGGTTTACCTTGGCGTAATCAGGCTTTGTTCCCTTTTTTTCAGCCTCAGTAATTTCTTTTGAGAGGCGAGCAACTGCTTCATAAAAGTCAATTACCTCGGTTTTCTTCGACGCTGGATAGACAACAGGGAACGACTCGAGCTTCCCCTTGGCGGCCAGTTGAATTTGGCTCGCAAAGTCAGACAGAGAATTGTTGATTGGGGTAGCAGTCAACAAAAGAACGTGGCTTTCTTGATTGTCACTAAACCACTCAAGAATTTCGTCATGACGAGACCCCGCCCCGCTGCGCAAGTTGTGAGCTTCGTCAATGACGAAGAGGTCCACGCCCGCATACTTATCAATTTGCCTCTCGCGGCGAATCCTCCCCACATCCTGCATAGAGATAACTTCGAAGCCGCTAAAAAGCTGATGGACCTTGGCAAGGTCGTCACGCCACTGGGAAGTGAGTGAGGCTGGCGCGATTACATAAACGCGGCGGGCGTCCCGCTCTTCGATGTAATGCCGCATCACAGCACCAGCAGTAATCGTTTTGCCCAAACCAACAGAATCCGCCAACATCGCTAAGCCATGCTTCTCAAGCTTTGTGAGCAGCAACCTTGCGTTTCTCTTTTGAAACTCGAACAGTACTTCGTCAGCCTCATGGGACAAGCTGTTTTCTTCTACAAGCTCGTCGCTGTAGATTTCGTAGAGAGTCTTGATGTACATCAAGTACTTAGAAAACGCTCTGTCTCCCACGGGCGAGGCTTCTAAGAGCTCAGTGAACTTTCCGTCCCAGGCTTCGGTCTGTGGGGAATCCCATAACTCATCGAACCAGCTCAGGTGCCCGTGGGAGTCATGTGCTCCAAGCGGTTTGAACTTTACGATGCGTTCATCTTCCTCGACCGCATTCAGTTCAAGATTTGTGGTCAAACCGGCCCGAGTAAAATTGGAGGACCCGATGATGCCTTGGGCTTTCCTGGTCTCGTAGTTTCCGAAGATGTACGACTTGGCATGAAGGAAAGTCCCTCGATAAACCCTGACCTCTAGGACCCCTTCTTGCAAAAGTTTTCGAATTTGGATTACTAAATCCCGCAATTCGGGCTCAAAGCTCAGGCCATTTAGCCCTTCCGCTATTTCCCTTCCAGGGAAAAGAGATTCAGGCTCATAAATATTCAGTTTGGAAGCAAGACGCGGGGGCAGTGGTTCCTGACCAATCAACAGCCGAATTCGTTTGAATTTGACGAGATTAGGCATTAGCAGGCCCATACCGTGGAGGTCCCAGTAACCCGTCGCTATTGACAACTCTTCGAAATCAGGAGCCATCTCATTGAGAACATCTGCAAGCGCAACGCGTCTGTTGTCAACTATTCTCGATGCCATTCCCCTAGCTTAGTTTTGGGTACTGACGAAGTGGTCACACTCAGACAGAGCAGGGGGGCCTGCGGTCAAATAATCTAGGCCAGAACCAGCCCTTCGACTGTGTTTTTTCGATTCTCTTCGGGCAGACAAACGAAGGCAGGGTTACCAAAATGATGCCAAAAGTCAGTCGATGAACTGACGGTTTGGTCTGCCACGGATTCTCCAAAATAGAACCATGCATCCCGTCTCAGGTTGAACACCACTCGCAACGTCGCCACAATTCTCAGTGCCACGAGAGTTCTTGAGTTGTTGGGCTGGTATCGCTTTGAAAACACCGCGCAATCTGCGGAGGGTGGGCTCCATCTCATCGCTACCAACCAAGCCCTTTGAATGTCCGTCAAATTTGGGTCTTTAAAATCATCGCTGACCATTTCAACTTGAATTTCTCCACTCCCAAGGCGTCTCCCTCTTATATAGGGACGTATCAGAAACCCATCCATCACAAGGTTTAGTTGGAAGTCTTTACGGTCCTTTCTTTCTAGTTGTTCAACTATTTTTTCGAACGCTTTGACAAGCACATGCCAACCGTTCGCAGTGTTCTTTTCAGTCATAATTCCCTTACTTTTCAAGCAGTTTTTTTCTGGGTGGAGGTTCGAAATTTCGTGTAATTGCCTAAACAATCTTTGGCCTCGAGTTTTCGAGGGCAGGTTCGCTTGGCCAACAGTTTGATAAGTTTGGTTTACCCTCGCGCTTGCATGCCTTGCAGGGTGAAATAGAAAGTTTTCAAGAAAAATCTCAATAGGTGATTTGGAAATCACCCTGCAAACCCTGCACGACTTTGGTCTCAACATTTAAATTTCACTCCCACCCAGGCCGAAAGCTGAGCGCCAGTAGCGCCCCCGATAGAGAACCGATTGGAACGGCCTGCTCGAGAAGAGGAAATTCTTTTCTTCTCAACTCCCCGATTCGAAAATTCCTCGTGCGACCCCAACCGTGCAGCAAAAGTCTGTTCACTCCAAGGCGAGAAGCCATTGGCTCTCAGCCACTCTGTAAAGCTAGCGAAAAGGTCTGTCGAGGCGACCCAAGCGTCATGGTCGAACTCGACAGCCTCACTGAGGAACTTTCCAAGCTTGTCTACTTCGAACCGCCACGAGGCGGATTCGTTTTCAATTCTTGGTGGGACCGCATGGAGCAAATCAGGGTCACGAAAATACTTAACGGCCCCTTCAACCAACCAGGAAAGTACAGCCTCGGCTCGGCCTTCCCCGCCTACCAACATTCGGTCACGAAGGCCAGCGTCCCCAGAAATTTCATTTGCGTTGGAGGGAGCTCCATGGGGAACAAATTTATAGGGGAACCTTACGATTTTCAGGCGTCGCCAAGTACCGTGGTCAACCTCATCCACAGCGGGCAGGTAGTTCGTTGTCACGAAGAGGCTATGGGTCACGTCCCATTCAACATTGTCCTTATGGGCATAACGAGCAGACAACTTTGGGGTCCCAAGCAGGTCCTTGAGGCGCTTCACCGGGAGGTGTTTACCCTCGGGCAACTCCTCAATGAAGCCCAACCGGACTCCACGCAAAGTCATGAGCTCAGTGGGGTGGTCGCTTGGATTAGCTAACAGAACTTTTTCAGGGATTGTCGTCTGATAAGGGCCCACGGCAGTCGCGATACCGACAAGAATGGTGGACTTCCCATTCGAGCCCCCGCCAACCAAAATCGGCAACACGTCATCAGGGGTCATGTATCCAGTCAAACCTTGGCCAAACCTGATTTGCATCCAACGCATGTCCTCCGCAGGAAGAGCCCGTAATGCTTTGTCCCAGTCAGAGTGAGTTCGCACTGGAAAGTACTCCGTAGCGACAAACTTCGTGAGATAAGCCTGTGGGTCGTGAGGCTCTAACGCTCCCGTCCTCAGATTCACAATTCCATTCCCAACATTCAGGAGGTCTGGGTGAGAGTCGAACAATTCCGGGTCAACATGAACTAATCCCTTGAGCAGGTCAACAACATGACGAATCTTCGGAGTATTTAGGAGTGTAAGTAACCGCCTCATCTCCTCTGCGTCTTTCATCGTTGTAAACGCGTTTGAGACCGCCGCGTCATGCTCCCTCCTCACGAGTTCGACAATTTCGTGGCGACCCACTCGCTTCCAAAACTTCCCGTTGTACGCAAGCCATTCAAAAGCCCCGTTATATGCGATTAGATTTCGAAGCCGGTCGTGCGCCAGCCACTTCGCAATGCTTGAATCGTCCAAGGAATCAAACCTTGTGGGGCCCCTCTCCACGCTTGCTTCTGGGTTTTCAAAAGATTCCAACTCCTGAAGAATGCTGTTGACTGCGGAAGTTTCAATCTGAAGCATCGGCGTGACCGCTTTCTTTCACGAAGCGAATCGCTCGCTCGATATGGGACAAAGCCCTGTCAGAGCCTCCCAAATCCAGAGGAGGTCGAACCATCTCCTGGTTGAATTTCAACATCAAACCTTTTACTATGTCCGCTTTCTGGTCGGTTTCAACCCCTAGTCGGGAGGCCACACGACAGGTCAGTCGATAGATTCCGACAGCACGCGCCCCTTCCTCGATTGGCTCGTTGAGCAAATCTGTTATCGCTCGGGATTCAGGCGTGAGAGGGGCTCGGTACCCAACGACATAGCGAGGCGACGTTTGGTTTGACTCCCTGCGCACCTTGGCGAGAAGGCTCGGGGGGATGGTTCCCATTTCGATTTCCAGCGGGCTCCTGCGCTCAGCCCATGAGTAGGTCACGTTTGAGGCATGGCGCGATGGAGGCATCAAGACACCTCCGTTGTGCTTGACGTCGATTCCTCGATAACCCAGGTGGTCCAAATTTCCTGGAAAGTAGGCGGAAGACGTCAGCTTGAACCAGTAGTGACGACCCCGAACTGGTTGGTTATTTGACAGGATGTATTCCCCTGTCAAAGTTGTCACTGTCATTGGGTCGCTTAGCCCGAGGTCATTGAGAAGTCGTTCCCATGAGTTATGCCCATCAGAGCGAGGGTCAACATCGAACACCACGGCCCTCATCATTTTGGGATTAGCCCCAACGTTGTCAGTTGGGTTGGTCGACCACCAGGTTTCCGCTACGTGAGTGATATCCGTGGCGAGGTTTGTGGATGCTCCCCTTGAGGGGTGTTTTCCCCATTCGCTGGTTGCGCCGTGTTTCTTGCCGCAGCAACATCCTTGAGGAGTACTGCCCCAGCAGGGATAGACGAAAAAGCCAAGCTCGACGAGTGACGTAATTCTGTCAACCTTCTTTTCGATTTCCGCCTCGCTCAGGTACCCCAATTCGGCTAATGAAACTGTGCTCATGATTTTCCTCACTCCGTAATTTTGTGTTTGGGTGTCCTTTCGTCATTTGATTTCCGCTCAAAGAGTTCAGACGATGTTCGCTTCTTCCCAGTCCTCGATATCTCTTATCCGAAAGCGATACTGATTGCCCATGCGAATCGCCTGAATGCCCAAAGCGGAACGATTCTCATAAACCCACCACTTGCTCTTCTGCCAACGCTCAGCCAGTTGGTTCACTGTCAATAACCCCAGCTCTGTGCTCATATTTCCCTCCTAACTTGTAGATAGTTACGTCCGTTGTGTTTAGGTAACTTCTAGTGTAGCATAATACCTATGACTATAGAACTGTTGGCTTCACAGAGAAACATTGGTTGCGATTTTCACGCCACATGGGGGCGAATCGTGCTCACCATTGAGGTAAAACAAGAGCACGGGGTCTTTGTCTCTTACTGGTTCGCCTCCAAGGCTGGCCAGCAGGGCGACGTAGCAGTTTTCTTTGAGCTTCGTCTCCCTCTCATTACGCCTGTAAATGGTTGGGGTGATGAAGAAGAGAAGCGCCTTCTGGTTGAGTGCTCAGGCCTTTTCGCACCGTTCATCAAGCCGCTTCTTGAGCAATACGAACACACCCCCTTAGGACTAATTGCTGGGGAAAGACTGAGCCACGAGGTTCGAACAGTCCAAGCGATTGCTCACCTGCGATTGCACACCTCACTCCAGCATTTTGGTGACAACTCAAAGAACCTCAATTTGTTCACGGCACACCAATACCAACTGGTCAAATCGTTCGGACTTGGAACCGTCATAGAGACCCTCAGCAAATTCGGAAATGTCGAGAAGAGCACGATTACTCGACGAGTGACTCGAGCTAGAGACGCAGGACTTATCGAAAAGAGCTTCAAGACCAGGCGGCCAAGAAGCCAAGAAGGGAAACCCGATGAGCAGGCTTGAAAGAGGAATCACGCGGATGCCCGACGGAAGGTATCGAGCAAGGTTGTCGTTCAACAAGAAGGAATACGAACGCTTGCTCTCCACCCTAGAAGCAGCACGTAACTGGAGGAGAAGTGTCCTGCGGGACCTGGAGCGTTGCCCTGAGGGCGTAACTTATACGCGTTCGGGGTGGTCGGCCCAGGCGAGCCATCAGGGGCGGAGGGTCGAGAAAACTTTCAAAGATATGGAAGATGCCGCAGAGTGGCAGATTCGAACCCAAAGGGGCTTAGAAACAGACACCTACATCGAAGAGTCGATAGCAAATATCCACCTAGCTTCCTTCGTTGAAACTTGGCGTTCCTCAAAGACCAAAGCAGGGCCGCGAACAATGATGCGATATGACGTATTACTTCGAAACCAGGTTCTTCCTTACCTCGGCAAGACGAAAGTAGCCATGCTCCAGAAAAAGGATATTGAGGGATGGGTTACGAAGCTCGCGAGCGACAACCACGGCCTTCCATCGATTACGAAGGCAACTGCATTAGTTGCACAAATCCTTGATTTCGCTATTGACAGAAACATTGTCACGGCAAGAAACCCAGTGAAGGGCGTCGAGCTACCCAGCCCCCGAAGACAAGAAAGGTAGCCCTCACCCCCGTGCAGCTCAAAGCGCTAGCCAGCGAATGTGAGCCTTACGGCGGGCTGATTATGTTTCTTGGGTTGACGGGCACCAGAATCAGCGAGGCTTTGGTGCTCAAGGTCGCAGATGTTGACTTGACCGAACATTCGGTCACCATTGACAAAGCCTTCACTTTTGGCGAGGACTACAAGCTCACTGAAGGGCCTACGAAGACGAATCAGGTACGAAAAATTCCATTGCCCCTCATCTTGGTCGAGCAGTTGAAACAACTTGTTGCCGGACGGGCGGAGGAGGAATACCTTTTCAAGGGAGCTGGCGGGGGCGCACTGAATTATGGATGGTTCAGGAAGCGCTACTTTGGGCCTGCAGTCAAAAAACTCGGCCTGTCGAACGTGACTATTCACTCCTTACGCCACTCCTTCGCGTCCATTCTTATTCAAAATCGAGCCGCGATTTCCAACGTCAGCGCGATGCTGGGCCACTCTTCGACTCAACTTACGCTCAAAACCTACACTCACACTTATGCCGAGGGCCTGCGACTAGATATTTCGAAGATGGACGAGATTTTCGGTTCACCTGTTAGCTAAGTCATTCCCTCGGACAACCCATCTATCGTGCCGGCCCTGAAACTCTTCGAGAACCTTGTTGAGAAAACACGCCCGCCATTGAATCTAAGGTTGCACCGGAGCGGGAGTGCTCTTCTGATTCTCAGTCAGAGCCCCATTGCCTCATGTCAATACCTCCGGGAAGATGATTCGTTGCCTCAACTGAGAACCTCCGCCAAGGGCAAGCGTTCCAGGCCTGGTTGATAGCTGGTTTTACTGTGGCGGGTTTCTTGGCCGGGGCGAGGGTTTCAAGCTCGCCGGTCAACTCAAGCAGCTCGTCCAGAATTCGGGATTTGCCCGCACGTTCAGCACCCCGATACGAGAGTGCTTTCTTCTTCGTCATCGCCTGCGGCTGTTTCATTGAGCGCTTCATAGAAACGGGCTAAGCCACATCCGATGCTAATCCTCTGAAACCACGCCAAAGCGGACGTTTTTATCTGAGGCAACGTATAGGGCTATACGGAGTTTTCTAATGAGTCAACGCGAGCGCTTGCCCATTTCCGCAGTGAAGAGTAACCTTGCAATCATGAGAATACGTCTCCTTCTGCTGTCCAGTGCGCTATTCGTTTTGACGGCTTGCGGCGGAGGTGCCCCTGACGGAGATTCCTCGCCTCAGGACCAAACCTCAGAACAAGAGGTAGAAGAGGCCGACATTGAATCGACAGGTTTCGAGTTTGTGGATGTGGATGTTGCACCATTTAGCGGTTCCGGCGACGGAAGTGAATTCCTTGACACCCCGATTGACTTTCCTGCCCTGATAGAGGCGACTGGCCCGAGTGATATGGCAATACTCACCCTGGATGAAAACGGTCAGGAATCCTTCCTAGAGGACAACTTTTTTAAGGAACCTGGCTTGGACTTTCGCGGGGTGTATCTAATTGGTGTGAACTCCGAAGTGCACGGTCTTCGGGTACTGACAGACGGGGACTGGACTCTTCGGTTGAAGTCCGCCAACGATGCCACTCTGATTGAAAAAGGCGACGTCCTATCGGGCAACGATAACGACGTTTTCAGGTTTCTTGATTTCACGACAGAAATTATCCCCCTCAACGTTAAGGCTGGGTCTGGCTCAGAACGCTTCACCCTCTCGGCTGAGGGGGGCAACCCCCGCGACCTTCTGGACGGGTACAGCCAGGAATTTGACAGGTCAGACCTTGTGTTGCCCACCGAAACGATAATCGTCGTCGTCGAGTCTTACGGCTCGTGGGAGATTGTAATCGGCTAATCGGCAGGTGCTCTCAATGATGGCTAAAGCGAACCTCATGTGACGGAACGTTTGCGGCACCCTTTTTTTCAATCTACCTGTAAGCGGATTATCAGGCTTCTCCAATAAGAAGTGCACATTTGCAAGTAAGAAAATTGGGTCTCGAAAGACTTGGGTAGCGTAACCTTGAGCGGGGCATGAGCGGGGTAGAAATTTTCTGCCCTCTTGTTTTAGCGAAGATACGCCTATTTTCAAAGCTTTTTTCCAGTTATTTACTGGGTTTTAGGTTGTAGGGCGGATGGGACTTGAACCCATGACCGACGGATTATGAGTCCGCTGCTCTAACCAGCTGAGCTACCGCCCCGTGGGAAAAAACCTTGATTTCTCACGGATGTAACGCTATCAGCCAGACGGAGCAACGATTCGTAGCCCGAATGTGCATGCTTTGTGCATGCTTTTCAATGATTTTCCACCACACGGAAATTCATCGTCATAAACAGCGGCTTTCTCCATCCTGGGAATCTCAGCAACACGGCTGGGCAAACCAAAGGAGCAGCACATGCAACGGAAAAAGAACGGCGATGGTCACACCTATCCCTTCCGCAATGGATTCCGCACCGTCATCAAGACTCGAGGAATAACACTTTCCGCCACGGGGAAGACTGCGGCCGAATCAAAGCGCAAGGCGAAGGAAAAGCTTAAGCGCAGCGAACGCTTGAACTGGGGCGCCTCCTCCCGGCACGCGAGCACAACACTCGGTGAATTCATGACGTGGTGGCTCAAAAGGGACTGATGCAGGTTTAGGGGACACCTAAAGTGGCTAACCCGGAGGGTTGGCTGGAAGGATGTTCCCATGCCTAACGCTTATCCAAGTGAGTTCCGTCGCGACGTTGTCACTGTCGCGATGAATCGTGAACCAGGGGTCACCCTGGAGAAAATTGCTGCTGATTTCGGGCTTCACCCGATCACGTTGTCGACCTGGTTGAAACGCGCCAGCGTGGAAGACGGTGTCCGCCCCGGGATCAGGTCAGCAGAGTCTGCTGAGCTTCGTGAAGCCAACAAACGTATTCGTTTGTTGGAGCA
>Ga0307982_1002403_pt1 | contig 15145 bp, 11 predicted proteins | sample OrgLakmetagen989_FD_201847 | JGI IMG/M metagenome (GOLD analysis project Ga0307982, IMG submission 201847) | Saline water microbial communities from Organic Lake, Antarctica - #989 | ecosystem: Environmental > Aquatic > Non-marine Saline and Alkaline > Saline | place: Antarctica: Organic Lake...
CCGCCACCGCCCATCATACCACCACCACCCATCAGGCCGCCGCTGCTCTGACCACCGCCCAGCAGACCACCGCCGCCACCGCCAAGCAGGCCGCCGCTGCTCTGACCACCGCCCAGCAGACCACCGCCGCCACCGCCCAGCAGACCACCACCACCCATCAGGCCGCCGCTGCTCTGACCACCGCCCAGCAGACCACCGCCGCCACCGCCAAGCAGGCCGCCGCTGCTCTGACCACCGCCCAGCAGACCACCGCCGCCACCGCCAAGCAGGCCGCCGCTGCTCTGACCACCGCCCAGCAGACCACCACCACCGCCGCCAAGCAGACCACCACCACCGCCGCCAAGCAGACCACCACCACCGCCGCCAAGCAGACCACCTTGTGCTGCCCCATTCTGTGCTCCAGCGATGCTCAAACTTGCCTGGTTCGCCACTGCAGGCTGCAGAACAGACTTCACTTGGCGACTGCGCGCGCTGCGGCGCTCTGCTGCTCGCCGGGCCTGCTCCCGCTCGTCTTCGCGGAAGGGGTCCATATACTCGGCAGCGCTGCCGGACCCATCGTGGCCGGTGTCAGCGTACACCGAGTGCGTGTGGTCAGTCACAACTACGCCACCTATCCGGGACGAGGAGCCTGGAACATGGCTTTCACCAAACACTTGCCCATAGCCATATGCTGATGCGGTGAGGGCGGCCCGGGAAGGCTGTCGGCCATTGTTCCACAGAGTCAACGCTTTGAACTTCATGGCAGCCACCTTGTCATGCAGAGCAGGTACTTTTTGGTGGGACAGCCCCCTCAGAATCTGCTGCTGAGCGCGGATGACGTTCTGCAGGGCTTGCTTTGAGTGCTGTTGCTTGCTGGCTGAGGCTGCTTGGCCAGCCGCAGCCGCCTCCGCCGCCAAGGCTTGCTCCAGCTCTGCGGTGGTGCACTCCAGTTGATCCAGGACTTCTTCGGCTCTGCAAACGAAGCCGGGTCAGAGCAATTGCTGAGTATGTTTCACAGGGACGTACCTTGAGCTAAACATGTTGACAACAGGGTTAGTGTGAGGCCAGCTGACCGGAGCTGAGCTTTTGCGTCTCCTCACTTCAGCTGCCGCCCGGTTGACAACGCGGTGATCCTGGCGGACATCGTTCTGTAGCTTCTCAGAATCACGTTTTGTGCTTTTTAGGGAGTTGCGGACTGTGTGCAGCTCCTGCAAGTGGCATTTGAGAGTCAGAAAGATGCGGAAATAGCCAGCCAACAAGAGCAGCTTACAGCTTCAATCTTCCGCAAAGCACGCAACCGCTGCCTTCCGAAGCTGGCACCCTCAGGGAGCCAGCGCTGAATGCGATCCTGAACCTCACTTTGGGCATATATATCATGACTGCAGCACAAGTGTGATGACTTGAAAAGAACTGCGGCTGATCCTAACGTACTGTAGATGATCGAGCTTTTGCCTGGCAGTCTGCGACAGGTCCGAGACCTTGGGGTCCCGATTACTCTGATTTTGCATAGTCTGCTGATTTTGTTGCTGCAAAGCTGCGCCGCCGAGCAGGCTTCCTCCAATCAGGGAAGAGTTTCCGGCGAGCATGGCTAGAGAAATTGTGTGCACCGCTCTGACGCATGTATCTGCCTTGAAGACAGAGAAACAGCTCCGGACGACCCCCGATGAAACTTTTCCACGAGCGTATATATTTTATGGATTCACCATTGCCGTCAATATCTGATTCATCCTTCTGTAGAGGCTGAGAGCTCTGTGTTTTGCCGGCCCCCACACCAACGGTTTGAAGGGGAGCGGCGAGATCAAATAGAAGCCCCTCTTCAACCAAACAACATTAATTTGGGCAGGCTTAGGTTGAAATTTTCTTCTCTGGTGAATCAGGAGCTACCAATATCCGGCATACACCCAGTGCTAGTACTACCATGGCTTTCCTGAGTGCTGTGCAAGGCAGCACTTCAAAGCTGGCCCCTATTCGGCGAGCCTTGATATCTGTGTTCGACAAAACTGATGTCGTCGATTTTGCCAAGCAACTACAGACTTATGGGGTAGAGATTGTATCGACTGGGGGCACAGCAGCTTCATTACGCGAGGCGGGCTTACCTGTGCGAACTTGCTGCTTTTTGAGTGTTGCAAAAGCCAAAGCATAACACCAGTTTGAATGCAGGTGTTGGATGTGTCAGACTTGACGAGTGCCCCTGAAATACTCAATGGGCGAGTGAAATCATTGCACCCTGCAATTCACGGAGGCATCTTGGCTGTACGTGGCAATGACCTGCATGGTAAGTGGCCGAAGATTCTTTTGCCTGCTGCAGAGCTGAATAGATGCTGCACGCAGAGGACCACATGAAATCTGTAATGCCTGAGCGTTTCCGATCTTACCCTTTCATCGACTGTGTGGTTGGGAATCTGTATCCTTTCGAAGATGCAGTCCGGCAGGTAAATATGGATGCATCAGTCCATCACTCGGCACAACACAACATCACTGTCGTCACTGCAGAATGCACAAAGTCCAGCGACCATCATCGAAAACATTGACGTGGGGGGGCCTACTATGCTTCGATCTGCAGCAAAGAACCACCAATTTTGTCTCTCCCTGCCGTCTCCGGCAGTCTACGAGGCTGCGCTCAAACACATTCACGAAATGTCTGCAGGCCAGCACCGTGCACAAAGCTCTCTGCCGTTTCGACAGAAAATGGCAGCCAAGACATTCTCAGTATTAAGTGCATACGATACTGACATCGCACGGTGGATGAATTCTCAGACCCAAAACGAGGCGGCAGCTGAGGCACTGCCTGACGTGACCTCTCGCTCGTACCGCATCCAACACCCCCTCAAGTACGGCAACAACCCCCACCAGACTCCGGCAGCCGTGGCTATGGATCAAAGCCCTGGAGTTTCCGCGCAATTGCCATACCAAATCGTTAACGGAAGCCCTGGGTACATCAACTTGCTGGACGCGTTGAATGCGTGGCAGCTGGTGCGGGAGCTGTCCGATGCGGCAAGCCGCTTCACCGGCAAAAGCATTCCAGCTGCCGCATCATTCAAGCATGTTTCCCCAGCTGGTGCTGCTCTTGGCTTGCCACTGACTGCAGACATGATTGAGACCTACGCCGTGAGTGACACCCAGGCGGCGAACATGACGCCACTGGCAGCAGCGTACCTGCGAGCACGGCAATGCGACCCCCTGTGCTCCTTTGGCGACTTCGTTGCAGTCAGTCATGTGGTGGATGAGCAAACAGCCTTGGTGTTGAAGAGCGAGGTGTCAGACGGCATCATTGCCCCGGGCTTCACAGAGGAAGCCAAGGCCATCCTGTCCAAGAAGAAGAAGGGCGCCTACATCATGCTGGCCATGGACGCGACGTATGAGCCCACAGACATTGAGTGGCGTGAAGTGTTCGGCGTCGCCATGGCGCAGCGCCGGAACAGCGTTGCAGTGGATGCTGACTCCTTGACCCGCTCGCCGGTGTGCGGTGGTGACCCCACTGAGGACCAGGTGCTGGACATGCTGGTGGCTAGCATCACAGTAAAGTACACACAGTCAAACTCCATTGGCTTCGCCAAAGGCGGGCAGATGGTGGGTGTGGGCGCCGGCCAGCAATCCCGAGTGGACTGTGTGAAGCTGGCTGGACGGAAGGTCGCCACGTGGCACATGCGCTTCCATCCCAAGGTGCGCAGCTTGCGTTTCAAGAGCAGCGTGAAGAAGCAAGACCGCGTGAATGCGCGAGTGCGCTACATTGAAGGCGACATGGCGGCGACGGAGAAGCAGGCGTGGCTGCAGCTGTTTGAGACGCCGCCTGCCCCCCTCACACCACAAGAGAAACAAGAGTACATGGCAACGCTGCGAGGTGTATCGCTGTCGTCTGATGCGTTTTTCCCATTCCGCGATGGCATCGATGCTGCGGCGCGCTTCGGTGTGGATTGCATTGCCCAGCCCGGGGGCAGCGTGGGAGATACAGCGGTGCAGTCTGCCGCACAGGAGTATGATATGCGCATGGTACATACTGGAATGCGCTTGTTTCATCACTAAGTCTGCACTGTAGACCATGGCCCCGCTTGCGCTGTGTGGTGAAGTCAGGTCGAGGTGTTTGCACAACTCCACGTGCGCGATGCGCATGTAAGTACATTGACATGTGCGAATGCACTTCACTGATATAAATATGTTTGCAAGTCCTAGACGGCACTCACGGCTGCGTTGCAGCCGGCCGGTTGCTGTGTGGCTCAGCTGGGACCAGACAGCCCCCCCCGAGAATAGATCACCCCAACACCTGCCTTGAACGCCTGGCATCCCCTGCACGACAGTGCACACAAGCCTCGCGCACTTCCAGTCAATGAGAAAACTACACTAATCGTTTTGTTCTGCAAGAAGCCAGCCAATCGCACTCTTGGCTGCGAAATGGCAGCTTCCACTCTGAGGCACAAATTTATGAGCGGAGGTAAGTTGGTCTGGGAATTGCATTTCGACGCAGAACATTTGAAAATTAACAGGTCAATGTGTGTATGAGTGGGAACAGTCGTTCGATGATCTCACGGTTGTGATTCGCCCACCCGAAGGCGTGGGTGCAAAGCAGTTGGCTGTGACGATCCAATCGAACAATGTCGTCGTGGGAATCAAAGGAGAGAAGCCATTTATTGATTGTGAGCTGTGTCAAACTGTGGATTCTTCGACATCAACTTGGACCTTCAGTGAGTATGGCTGCTGTATTGTAGTCGAACGTCTACCTCACCCAAAGTCTCACTGCAGGCGACGGAGAGCTTTCTTTGATTCTGCAAAAAGCAGTGGAGGGTGCTACTTGGGGTGGTGTCTTCAAAGGACACGAAGAAGCAGATGCAACAGCCACTGAAGCAGATAAAAAATCTATTTTGCTCGAACGCTTCCAGAGTGAGCATCCTGGGTTTGATTTCAGAGGTGCAGACGTGACTGGCACCGTGCCGGACGCCTCAAAATTCATGCAAGGGATGCGGAAGTGAAGTCAACTGAACAAGGCTCTAAAGCTGCTCCAGAGGGGCAACTGAAAATTGCAGTGTTTCGTCCAGTGCTGAGTACATGTCGTCCTTCAGCTTCAGCCTGTCGCCCCCGGAAACGGTGATGTTCACTCGGCTCAACACGGCGTGTAGAACCACCAAGATCTCCAGCTCAGCCAACTTGTGCCCGGCACACATCCTGCTGCCCCGTAGAAATGGAATGTACTTGTGCTGCCGCTCCAAGTGCGCTGTCTCGCACTTGCCCTTGGTCAAGAATCTCTCCGGCTTGAATGCTTGTGGTTCGTCCCAAATACCCGGGTGGTGATGCAATGCATGCAGCAGCACCACCACCTCGGTGCCTGCAGGCATGACTTTGCCGCACACATCCAACGGCTTCCCTGTCTGCCGCACCACGCCCAGGCTCACCACATGCTTCCTCAAGCACTCTGCAATGACGCACATGGTGAGGGGCAGCTTGGGGGCGTCCTCCTGTCGGGGGGGCCGCTGCTTGGCAGGGTCTGTGCTGCCGCCCCCAAGCACGCTGCGCCACTCGCCACGCAGCTTCTCGATCCACTTGGGGTTGCGTGTCAGTGTGTGCAGTGCACAGGTGATGGCGAAGGCTGCTGCCTTGTGTGCGCCGTGGATGTGGTTCACCTCCCGTGCTGTCTCCCGCAGCGGGAAGCCAGCGGCGTGCATTTGGGACAAGAAGTTGTACACCCGGGGATCGTGCTCTGGGATGTGTGGCGATATTTTCTTCAGCTGCTGCATGGCTTCCAGGGCTGCGGCGGTGTGCTGCTCGATGCGGGCACCGCAGGCGTGCAGCTTCAAGAAGGACGTCACAGCGGAGCCTGCCGACGAGAAGTTGCCCACCAGCTCGGGATACAGGCTCAGGTCCGCAGCAAGGGCTTGGCCAATATCAGATGATGGGTCTACACCGAAGCCCACTTGAAGAATGCAATCCATGCCGATGCCACGCACAGCTGAGAGCAGGTCCGGTCCGCCAGGAGTGGCACCGGCATTGGCAGCAAGCACGCCACCAGCTGCAGCGGCGCCCTTGAGCCATGCATACACATGCTTTGCAGCTGCCGCAACAACGATGTGCTGCTGCTTGGCGATGTGCGATGCGTGGAAGACCTCCCGCAGGGCTCGGGTGTGCCGCATCCAATCCTGGCCGTGCATGTTGAGCACGCCGTCCATCGCAGGCAGCAGCCAGCGCGACAGCTGTGAAGGAACAGTGTGGTGCGCTAACAGAAGCTGTTGTGCTGATAACGAACCTGGTAAAGCTTGGAGCGTGTTGCGGTGTGTTCTTTGCTGTTCATGAGCTGCTTTACAACAACTGGGTCTGCCGTAACAAAGAATCCTTCAAAATCAGCAGATAACGATCCACATTCTTGCAGAGCGTCCACAAACATCTGCATGATTTAGAAAGAATATTTTGTGTTGATGGCGTTCCCAAACCATTCTTGTATGCGTACATCTTCTCTTTGAGCTTTGAATCGCGCCCCTAGGGTAAACATTCCTGGGCCGGGGAGCTGAGGTTTTGTCATTTTCATGTATGCGAGCACACCACCCAGCAAAGCAACTATTGCGATAATTGCGAATATTGCGATAATGCAGAGCCAGTACACTGCTCCGAGCACGCTTTCCATGATTCACGCGTTTTGATTGTCGATGATGAGATCGGGGTTGATGCCAAGCAATTTCCGGAAAGCTCTCTCTGTGACATAAACGACTGCAAAGCAGAAGCCACGCGCCATATCAGTGAATCAAGTAAGCAACTGGAATGGTTATGCTCTGGTGAAATATGTAACTATACAAGCACAAAAAGCCAGCACGCATTCAAAGCATAGTGAGGGCCTTGTGCGCAAGGGTCCTCCAATGGGGGCCAACAAGCACGCCAGCTGCCCCGTTTTGCGTGCTTTGTTCGGCAGAAAGAACTCTTATATACACAATGTACATCTTGACTGCACTTGCTGGTCGCTCGGTGTAAAGTCCTTCTTGTCCAGGCAAGTCAGGGCATCGTCACTCATTGCCTTAGTTCAATTCATTCAATTCGCGCGGTTAGTGGCCCATGTCCAGGTCTGCGTTGCGGTTAGCAACTTCCACCAGGATGGGGGGCTGCTCAAATTGATGGTGGGGGACTGGGATGCCAAGGAGGAACTCAACAGAGAACTCGAAGTTGGGGATGTCCTTCACTGAGTACTTGCCAACGGTCCTGTAAGGAATACAATCACGAACCACCTATTGGTGATTGCCAGCGCGAAAAACTCACTCCTTCATCCAAGTGTCGTGGTTGGGGTCGGCAGCAGCTGCTGCAGACATGCAACGAGCTCCTTGGGCAACAGCTGCAAAATCAGCGGAAATACGGTGAATGGCACATTCGTCGAATCGGCACAAATGTCAAATCAACTCACAAGCCATAGCCATACGGCTCGCTCGGGCAACAATCAGGGCCATTTTTTAATGTGTGGGGCTTGCCAAAGCTGTACAGTGAACTGATGTGCATGCAATGAAACGCGGAGGAAACTCTGTACGATGCATCACGGTGTAAACCTTACGTAAGAAACCACTGCAGAGTCGAATTGAAATTGTTTTTGGACCGGCAGTAGCCAGCGCACAGCGGTGGGGTATGGTGTTGTGGGTGCACCAATTATTTTATGCTGTCGTCAGGGGGGGCGTACATCCCAAAACCAGCACGTGGCCGACGACTGTGCGGGCGTGTATGGTTAAGAATGACATGTGCCGCTTGACGCCGATCAAACACAAACAAACCTCGAAAGCCCAAAAGCGTTCTCCTTGTTTGGTCGTTCAAAGTTGCTGCTTCTCTCAGAATAATGGCAGCTGCCCCAGCCGCGACTGCTGACGTGAGATCTTTTGCGCACTGCCCCTCAACACGTTGCACACCCTCATACTGCTGCAGGCTTGCAATGTCGCTCTAGTTGATCATGATCCAGAGATGGCAGATATCATCGAGCGTGAGAAGACCCGCCAGTTCCTTGGATTGGAGCTTATTGCGTCTGAGGTAGGAAGCGCTCAAACTGCTTGCTGCAAGCTTGCAAGCAATTGTATTTACTCGCAGAACTTCACCTCCAAAGCTGTGATGGAGTGCTTGGGGTCAAACCTGACGAATAAATATGCTGAAGGTCTTCCTGGTGCCCGCTACTATGGCGGGAATGAGTTTATTGACAAGGTACGCGAAGTGCGGAATGCGGCGTAATTTCCTCCACACCCAGCTTTCTTGTGCAGGTCGAAGTCTTGGCACAGCAGCGCGCTCTGTCGGCTTTCTCACTATCTGACAGTGAATGGGGTGTGAATGTGCAGCCCTATTCAGGTACGTCCCGCAGCTTCTGACGTTTTCGTTGGTGTGCACTGGCTGCTGCGCCTGCAGGATCTCCTGCCAACTTCGCCGTGTACACGGCACTGCTGAAGCCGCATGACCGCATCATGGGTCTCGACCTGCCATCAGGAGGCCACTTGACGCACGGGTACTACACCTACAGCAAGAAAGAGGGCACCAAGAAGAACATCTCTGCAACCAGTATTTACTTCGAGTCGCTGCCCTACCAGGTGCACGCCGACACCGGCCTCATCGACTACGAGAAGCTGGAGGACACTGCCGCGCTCTTCAAGCCAGCCATGATCATCTGCGGAGGCTCCGCATATGCCCGCGAGTGGGACTACAAGCGTTTCCGGGCCATTGCAGACGCCAACGGCGCCCTGCTGCTGTGCGACATGAGCCACATCTCAGGGCTGGTGGCCACGCAGGAGGCAGACTCGCCCTTCCAGTACGCTGACATCGTCACCACAACGACGCACAAAACTCTGCGAGGCCCCCGGTCTGGCATGATCTTCTTCCGTCGCGACGAGCGTGGCTTCGAGGGGAAGATCAACATGGCGGTATTCCCTGCGCTGCAGGGGGGGCCCCACGAGCACCAGATCGCAGCGGTCGCGACACAGCTGAAGCAGGTAGCCACCCCCGCCTTCAAGAGCTACATTCAATCCGTGAAGGCCAACGCCAAGGCCATGGCTGCTGCCCTGGTTGAGAAGGGGTACACCCTTGTGACGGGGGGCACGGACAACCACCTGGTGCTGTGGGACCTGCGCCCCCAGGGCCTCACGGGCTCAAAGCTGGAGACCATTGCCGACAAGTGCTGCATCACCATCAATAAGAACGCTGTGCCTGGCGACCGCTCGGCCCTGTCCCCTGGCGGTGTGCGCTTGGGCAGCCCCGCGCTCACCTCCCGCGGCCTGGGCGCGGCGGAGTTCCAGCAAGTGGCTGAGTTCCTGCACCGTGCAGTTGAGTTGGGCCTCAAGGCCCAAGCTGCCTCCCCCTCCAAGAAGCTGACTGACTTCGTGGCCACTCTGCAGCAGGAGGAATTCGCCACTGCCATGGTTGCACTGCGTGAGGATGTGAACGCGTTTGCAGCTGGATTCGGCATGCCGGGCATGGACACGGCTGCTCTCAAGTACAAGACATTCCAGGAGAGTCATGCATAATTGCGTTAGGTGTAATATTACATTGAATGTTTCGCGTGCTTGCTGGGCACGGCGGCTGTTGCTGGCAAGCTGACGTACTGCACCTTGCCCACCTGCACAGTGTACTGCAGCTGCACGCAGCTGCACTTTGCGAGATGTGAAGCAGGAAAATGCAGGTCAGATGTAGTCGCCGTGTGTACGACTTGCCCTTGTTTGTCAAAGCACTGCAGCTCGGCGCTGCAGGCAGGCAGCGCTGCAGTGCACTCCTGTGTCAGGGTGGACCGGAAGGTTGTGGCCTTGAGTTGCAGATCCTCATGTGCCAACACAAAGCGCTTGGTGGATGCTGGCGGCGCTTCGCTTGGGTGGCTTTGTATAGCGATGGGCTCCTCGTGAGTCTCCGTGCCCCCTTGCACAAACTCAGTGTGCAAGCCAAATGCCCAGTCACCCGTGGTGGAGTGTGTGACACCACTGTCGGCAGCAGCATCCAGCGGTACAGATGGACGCTCCCAGCAGCGTTCTTGGGTCTGTGTGTTGTAGAAGTAGTACGCCTGTTGCTGCTCGTCCTGCGTGCCTCGTGCTGGGTCCCACACCACCAGCCACTCCCGGTGCTGGGGCTGAATGCGGACGGCCTTGGCCTCTGCATGCCGTACGCGTACATCCGATCCCCGCACTTGTGCAGACGAACGCTGGGCTGACTGAGAGGGGTCAAATGAGGACTGGTTTGTCCTCAAGTTAACGTAAAAGAACCTGCCTGCCCCGGATGCAATGTTCAGCAGGCGGGGGAACCAGACGTCAGGCGCCTCGAAGTGCAGCGTGCTCTGTTTCTTGTGGGTGAATGCAGAGGATGTGTCTTTTTCAGGCGAAGCTAGGATTGAGCTTGCTTGCGCGCCGCTGGAAACTTGGATCTGCTGGGGCATGTGGGTGGGCAGGGGGACTGCCGGCTTCCACCGCAAGCCACGTGCAGATGCGGCCAGTGCCGCGGGGGGCAACGGGACAGTGACATGCAAAATTGTGCTCCATGCAGAAACAGCGCCCTGTATGGACACGAACTGGGCTCTGAAGGCCAGCTGTGTGGCAGCGGGCACCCACGCAACCTCAAATTTGCTGGCAACTGCCACCCGCACTGTTTCAAAGGGGAACGCAATGTGAAACCTCGAGTCTTCAGGGCACCATGGAGAAGGACTCCGATTGGACATTTGCAGGTGCAGCGACGCTGCAGGAGTGGGCAGGCCCCCCTGCACACCCACGGAGAACGCAGCCCGTCCTGCGTGAAGAGTGAAGTCGCTGAGGGTCAGTCCTGATGGTGCAGCTAGCAGTGTGTGGAAGCGCAGCGTGCTCCAATTCCCCCATGCCATTGGCTCTTTGCCCTGCTGCTGCCGAACGCGTGCCATGTATGCACAGCCATGCTGCAGCCTGTTCAGCAGCACCTGCGTGTCTGGGCCCAGATACACGTTGCTGAAACTGGGGCCCAGGGAATCCTCCTTCCGCACCTGCACATGGAACAGCGCATCCACTGCAAGGTTCGATGCCCAGCTGATGCGCGCGGAAGACTCCCCGATGCTGTCAATCGTGGGTGCCAAGGTGTGTGGTTCGGCGGCTGCGTCCCGGCCGTTACGTGACTGAGCCACACCCCGCATCCGCTGCAACTCGGCTACATCGAAAGGAAGGCCACTTTGAGCACGATGAAGCTCACTTGCATGAATCCGCAGCAGGTTTGCGCAAATGGCCGGATCATCCTGCCAGTGATGACGGAGTTGCTGGTCCCACAGCAGGTGCTCGAAGGCCTGGGCACTGTCCCGAGGCGCTAGAGTAACCTTTTCTGCCACAGATAACTGTTTTGTTGCATCACGCACATCAGCAACTGCTGAAGCCAGTCCAGACTGCATGTCTACAGCTGCTGTATCCGTGCTGGCGCATGCAGCATCCAGCATTTGCTGAGATTTGGGGGGCAAAGCGCTGCCACCGTCAAGAATGCCTTGAGCCGCCAACGACCAACCTGCAGCTAGCACGAGTTGCTTGCAAATCAGCGTAGCATGGGACCCTGGGACCCTGCTGGCTGCAGTCAGCCACGGCTGCCCAAGCGCGGCCAGCACGGTGCAGTGTGCACTGCACCGCTCAATGATGGCATCCCGCGCTGCCTTGAATCGCTCTTCTTCACACAGGTGCTCGTTCAGTTTCGGCAGCAGCCTCAAGGTGCAGGCAACCTGCTCTTGGCTGGGCAGCAGGAAGGGGCTGCCCCCGCCAGCCACCTGGGCGCCACACAGGGAAAATGCTGTGTGCGTGGCAGCACGCCCACTGGAGGTATCATGCAGATTGACATGAAGTGCCAGATGCGGTGAATGTGACGTACACGGCAACTTCAAGGCTGCCACTTGTGCATCCGCCCTGCCCACTTGCAGCTGGCCACCACGGCAAAGCTCCCATTCTACCGGGGGCAGCTCCTCTGATAGCTCTGCAGCATGGACACTGAACAGCTGGTGGAGCATACGGGTGCTGTGGAGCGTTATACTGCTGAGGATTGCAGTGCCGTCGCTGCCCGCGCCAAGGGCTTGCAGGTTGCGCTCCTCCTCCTCCTCCGCCGCCTGCAGCTGCACAGCACTCATGCGGGCCAGGCACAGGGTGTCGATGCTTGCAGACTGCTGGATGGCGGCAGGCTGGCTTGCCCCACTGCGCTGCTGCAGCTCGGCTTGAATAGCCTGGAGATTGGCACTATGCTGTTGCACCATGGCTACGTGCATGTCCAGGGCCTGGGAGGGGGTGTCTTCGTGTGCCACAGCTCGAACCGACATGGTATTGAACACTGCCTTGAAGAACTGTCTGCGGGAAGCGGTGTTGTGCGGGTCGTGAGTAGCGGCGGCCCTGCTGTCCCCCACCTCCCCCAGGCAGCGGAGCCCCGCTACCGCATCCACCGCCTTGACCCACCGGTCGGACATCCGCTGCGTGTGTGGCATGCCCATCAATACCCACATGATACATGTTGCATAGAGCACTGCCCCAGGCGGCGGCGGCGATGCCTGCTGCTGCCGCCGCTGCATCGTCAGCCCTGCATACTCCTGCAGGGTGTGCAACACTGCAGGCTTCCAGCGCCCAGGAAGTCCATGCAAAACACGCTGGATGGTGGCCACGAACTCCCTTTGCTCCCTGCTCCTGCGGGCTGTGTCTCTGGCCGCTGCCTGCCGTGCCTCCTTGCTCTGCCGCTGCGCAACGGCAAGGCTCTGCACCGCTTGGTACAGCATGCGGGTGCTCTCTGCGTCCTCAAAGCGATTGAAGATGTCCTGTCCCCTGACAGTGAGCAGCTGTGACAGAGGCAGGCGGGCAGCGATGGCAGCTGCACCTGAGCAGGCAAGCAGGGCAGGGGGCAGGTGCACCCCAGCCCCCTCAAACACCCGGCGCATGCCCTGCGGGGACAAGCCCCACACACCAGTCGCCTTGGCTATGCGACCAATCATGGCGTCAGATACCTGCGATTGCTGCACGGTGCTTTTCCACGCGTCATATGCCCTGCGTGCGTGCTGCTTGTGCTCCTGGAGCAGCTTGGAGCGCAGCTGCTGCCGGCGCTCCCGCCACGCATGCACAGTGCTTTTCAACACACTACCGGCCAGGCTCACAAGTGTTGCGTACTCTTGGGGGTCGGTGTCCTGCTGGAGCTGCTGTGCGCCCCGCTGCGCGGCGTGGAGCAGGGCTCGCCGCGCATGCTGCAGCTGCACCCCAAGCCAGGCACGCACACTGCCATTCTCACAGTGGTCCAGTAGGCTTGTTGATACATCTTTGAGCAAACCATCAATTAACAAGACATCAGCGCCGTCTGGTGGTTCGGAAGTGGGTGTCACTGCATCAAAGACTAGCTCCTTCGACGACAGCAACATGCGACGTAGCTTATCAACCTGTGCGCCCCCAGATGTATCATTTATGATGCTACAGAAAAGTCTGATGGTGCAAGAAGCACTTAAACACCGTTTCACGGCGCTTGAATCCTCCAATACGGTGCAGTGACGAAGTTGGTCGACCAGCCCGGGCACTCGAGCCTCACTCCTCGCAAGCTGCTTCGCCGAGCCTGGATCTTGCTTGGTAGCGTTTGCAAGACCATGCACTGCAATCAATGCCGCTTTCATGCATTTTTTCATAGAAATTTTGTCCATTGGCCACGAATACCCCAGGCTTGTGTTAATGCTTGGCAGCACTGCTGCAGAAGCTCGGCTGCCGTTACTGGGCTGAGGCGCAGCAGACAAACAACTCTACTTTGAGCTCAGGAAGCACACGGGGCTTGATGATCATCACTGAACTGTGCATCAAGACCTTGAAATTAAAGCCCCGATGCCCTGTTTTATTTTCAAGATCTAGCTGCCCTGCTGGATTGGCCCTCCTTCAAACTCTCGTTTTTCTTCTCCCTCACTGCCATGGGGGTGCGCGAGGGCAGATTGCACAGTTGTCCAGATGCCAGAGAGGATCCAACCTATGTATGCAATCAGCTCAGGCAGGCCAAGAATATTTTGAAAGTTGTTTTGTGAAGTATACTTCATCAACGTGTCCCGGGCCTGTCCCTCTACTGCCACCTTGCAGCGCTCGCACAGCTCGTTGAAGGGGACGAGGAAGATTCTGCACTCGTCGCACCTTACTGTCAGTCCCGGGTTTATCAGGGCCTCGCACTCAACCAGCACCTCCCGTGCATCCAGAGCACTCTGTCTGCTGCCAGCCCTTCGCCGGCCTTCTGTAGCCTTAGGAGGAGGTCATTGACGAACAGTGAGAACAGCATCGGGGACAACACGTGGCCCTGAGGTAGGCCGCGCGTCACTTGTACTTCCGATGTGTCGCCTTCCACTGTTCTGCCCACTGTTGTTCGCCCGCTCATCATCTCGGCGATGGTGGACAGCACCGGGCCCCGGACACCGATGCGCTCCAGCTTGAGCAGCAGGCGCGCGTGGTCAACGGAGTCGTATGCCCCCGCGAAGTCAACAAAGCACATTTGGGTCGTGCTCAGCTGGTCTGAGTGGTCGCCTACCGACCCATGCGACCTGAGGATGCTGAGCAGGGCCAAAATGCAGTCTTCGCAGCCTCGGTGGCTGCGGAACCCCCTCTGCAGGGTGCTGAGCACACCGTTGGTGGTCGCCCAGCCCTCCAGGCCATGAAGAACACAGTGGGCGAACAGCTTGCCCATTGTGTTCCCAGCTGCAATCGGGCGGTAATTGCGCACCTCATTGGTAGGCCCCTTCTTGTGAACCAGGAGCGTCGTCGACCGCTTCCACTGGCTCGGGAAATAGAAATAGAAAATTGACAAGTCAAGCTTTTACACAAAGCATTCAACATAACCGGACACCACCAGTGTGTCAGTCGCGCGCCCACCTCTGCACACTCTTGACACAACCTGGCGGCCTGCAACGTTGCAGTAGGCACACTCATGAGAGTGCTCCGTTGATATAAGCCCGGGCTTGTCCCTCCACTTCCACCGATGAAACTGTTCTTGGCAAACAGGTTGCTCCAGGTCCCCGCTGTGGCGCCGTCCTGCATTCAACGCCTGGATGCGGAGCAGGAGGTCATTCGCGAACAACGAGAACAGCATTGGGGAAAGGACATGTCCCTGTGGCAGGCCTTTAAATAAAATAATAATAATAAATAAATTCAAGATCAAGCCTTTTGCAAAGCCTTCATCATAACTGTATGCAGGCTGCTGCCCCTTACCCCCCGGTACCAGGGGCAGCCGCCTGCACTTGCACGTTGCAGCCGCAACGCACTTA
>Ga0307982_1002404_pt1 | contig 15145 bp, 23 predicted proteins | sample OrgLakmetagen989_FD_201847 | JGI IMG/M metagenome (GOLD analysis project Ga0307982, IMG submission 201847) | Saline water microbial communities from Organic Lake, Antarctica - #989 | ecosystem: Environmental > Aquatic > Non-marine Saline and Alkaline > Saline | place: Antarctica: Organic Lake...
CAATTGCATTACGCAAAAGGACACTCAGCCCAGTCAGACTTGTTCTGAAGGTTACATTTTTCTGTTGCTATTTGCCACAGTGGTGTTTCTTTGTATTTTTGGGGAGTATTAACTAGACTAGACTAGCTAATATTTTCTGTTATATTAGAGCAAGCAACTCCCCACCTTCTATTGCTTTTTGCACCCAAAATGGCTGAAAAGGAGCAGAGAAACGACTGAGGTATAGAATGTGAACGCTATGCACGCGTGTTACAATTTGTGATCACACTCAAACTATCTTCCTTAATATACATGGTTATTCATCGGTGCACAAGTGTACGAATATGCCGTGCAATTTAGGCTCACCTCCTCGACCTATGATATGTGTTCGCACACACTGCATTAGGCTGCCTTAGCTTCTCATGATCATTTTCCACAATTGCCTCAAGTACTACCTCCCCACATTCTAATTCGTTCTTATTTCTATCTTCTTGTATGACTTTCAATCTTTCAATGCATTTTGTGCTTGTGTGGAATAAGTGTAGGCTCAGAATGCGGCTTTTGTCAAGCGCGAGCCGGTCGTGGCTCTTGGCCGGCGTTTTTCTGTCAGTTAGCATTACAGCCCAGCGTAGACTATCTGCCACTCTAGCGCCATCTTCAGTACCTACACAGCAGCCAACTGCGGATAGCTGCAGCTACACTATCTTGGCATGTGACTCCAATGTCACGGGCTCAAATGCTGGTCTTACCTCATTCGTAGGGAACCCGTCAGGCGATGTACGGTATTTGCTTGTGGTGCCGGATCCAAACACGCGAATTACAGTTACCACTTGCCTGCCAGACACTGAATTGGTCACGTCATTGCTTCTCTACAATGGCTGCCCGAGTGAAAGCGCCAGTCAGCTTGTGGCCAACTCAGCCGATGAATTTTACTGCTCAAATTTAGTGTTTGACGCGAAGGAGCGAGGGTCCTATTGGGTAGTCGTAGAAGGCACTTCTGCAAACGAAGTGGGCGCTTTTACGCTCAGTGTGACATGCAATGGCGTGCCTTCCTTCGCACCGTCGGCGCAGCCCACTTTGCTGCCCTCTATAAAACCAACGGCTCTGCCCTCGGCGTTGCCTCTGCCGCAACCTTCGGGAAGCCCAACCCATGTACCGTCGCCTGAGCCGACCTTGCACCCCACGCCTGAACCGTCGCCGTTGCCGACTTACGTACCTGTGCCACAGCCATCGAAAGCTCCGCTGCCTGTACCTACTGCCCTCCCGATCCCGGCACCTACGTTGAATCCTTCTCCTCGCCCTACCCCACAGCCAACGCTGCCACCAACACATGTACCCAGCCCTGTACCCTCCTTGAGGCCCTTCCCATTGCCCACCCCTCTCCCATCCAATGTGCCGCAGCCGAACCCTTCTCCTCAACCAACGCCTCTTCCCTCACTGATTCCGGTCTCATTGCCAACGCAGCGACCAACGCCGCCGCCGACACAGCTACCCACTCCACAGCCCACTCACCTGCCCACGCCATCGCCAACTCCCAAACCTACTTCCAAACCATCTAGTTTGCCAACTTTCGTGCCTACCCACCAGCCCAGACCTCAACCCACGCCTCAGCCGTCGCCTTCCCCAACGCACGTGCCGTCGCCTTCACCCACGAGCAAGCCTTCGTCGAAGCCTTCCATACTTCCCTTGCCGTCGCCAACGCTCGCGCCTTCCCCTGATCCTACTGTACGCCCGACCCCACCACCCACACGCGTACCAACACCGGTGCCATCACCTGGACCTTCCTGGTCACCGACTGCGCGGCCCTCGCCGCATCCTTCCCTTATCCCCAGCTCGCAGCCTTCTGAACGCCCGACCGAAGAGCCTACTCACGTGCCAACGCCTCCGCCTACAGTAAAGCCCACGCCGTTGCCGACGCTCCCACCGACACGCTTACCCACTCCAGAGCCATCTCCCAAACCTTCTTCCAAGCCCACGTCTGCGCCATCCTTTGTGCCATCACCACTGCCGTCACGTGAGCCCACACCGCAGCCCACGCCTCTGCCTACGCCAAGACCCACCCTGTCGCCGACATTGGCGCCTACCTCGAAACCAACGCCGACACCAACTTACGTGCCTTCGATTTCGCCTACACTATTGCCTACGACTTATCCTACGCTCGTTCCTGCACCGCAGCCAAGCAATCAACCTACGCTACTGCCATCGCTGGTGCCGACGCCTCGGCCCTCGGGTGCTCCAACTCCAGCGCCCTCGTTGAACCCGTCTCCGCTCCCAACGTTGCAACCTTCCTTTCAGCCTACTCCAGAACCCACTGCACTTCCGTCAAGCAGCCCTACTGTGTTGCCAACATCGTTGCCTATACCTCTGCCTACCCCCAAGCCTTCACTTGTGCCTACCTCTTCGCCGACTCAACACCCCACCTTGCTACCGACCCCGTATCCCACGCAACCTGGCTGTTCGTACGAAGTGCTAACGTGCAACGGTGACACAGTCCTGGGTTCTACCCTTCACACTGCCTCGTATGTCGGGAACCCTTCGGGAGATGCACAGTATTTGCTGCTGGTACCGGGCGATCGTACTGCTGTAACAGTGTCCACTTGCTTCTCAGCCACGTCCTTCAAGACACGACTGCACTTGTTTGACGGATGTCCCATTGAATCGTCCACTCTCAATCTTGCAACTGCTACCAACCACAGCAACGCCAGCAGCACGTCTGCTCTCAGCCTTGATGTCTTTCCAGGGTGTTCTACCCTCACTCATGACGTATTGGATCGTGGATCATACTGGGTAGTTGTTGAAGGCACTGCTGCGAACCAACTGGGTGATTTTGCCCTTGGTGTAACCTGTAACAGCATGCCGTCGTCAGCGCCCTCAGCACAGCCCACGCTGCCGCCTACCTCCGAGCCTACTGGTTCGCCTACCTGGCTGCCATCCCCCAATCCTACAATTCCGCCAAGTTTGGCACCTTCACTGCTGCCTCAGCCGCAACCTTCTGGCGAGCCGACAACGCTGCCCACTTACGTGCCTACGCCGATTCCCTCGAGCGTTCCGGCCCCTTTACCGAGTGCTGTGCCGATTCCAGCACCAACGCCGGAGCCTACTCCTCACCCTACTCCACAACCGACACCGCCACCAACGCATGTGCCTACTTCCGTGCCTTCGTCTATGCCGACGCCAGAACCAACACCGCCGCCTACCCATGTGCCTTCTCCTTCCCCTACAGCTATGCCATCTCCTTTGCCTACGCCTCTGCCTGTGCCTAAACCGACTCGGGCGCCTACTCCAATCCCAACGCCTGAGCCTACTCCAGTGCCTACGCACGTGCCATCCCCGGTGCCTTCGTCTAGACCCACGCCGCAGCCAACGCTCGTGCCAGTGCCACAACCGTCACCCCACCCTACTTCGCAACCAACCCCACAACCTACTCTACTGCCCACGCACGTGCCGAGTCCTGTACCCTCAGAACGGCCTACTCTCAAACCGTCACCAGTGCCCATTCCACTGCCGTCTACCTTACCGACGTCGCTGCCAACTCCAGAACCCACGCCGTTGCCTACGCATGTTCCAAGCCCAGTGCCTTCTCCGAGGCCGTCCCAGCAGCCTACTGGAGTGCCTTTCCCTGCGCCTAGTGCACTCCCTGAACCTCTGCCTACTACTGCTGCTCCTACACATGTGCCCACGCCGTTGCCAACGCCTGAACCGACCCCGCGACCCTCAATGCCTCCCTCCTCTGTACCCACCCGCGTGCCGACCCCGTTGCCATCGCTACGACCTTCACTGCTGCCATCCTACGTGCCATCACCGATGCCATCGCCTTACCCTACTCCGCTGCCTACACTGCAGCCTACTTTTCAACCGACTTCCTCGCCTACCCTCCGGCCTTCGATGATGCCTACGCCTTCACCTACGCTAAAACCCACGCCACTCCCCACTTCCCAGCCTACTTTCCAACCTTCCCAGGGACCTACGCCAGTACCCACACCAGTACCGTCCTCTCTGCCTACACTAAAGCCAGCACCCTTGCCTACTTACGTGCCTTCACCATTGCCCACGCCACAGCCCTCGAATCCACCTACCCTAGCACCCACGCTATCGCCTACTGATTCGCCGTCATTTTTGCCGACCTTCCCCCCTACACCGTTGCCCACGCCGAAACCTACGCCAAATCCAACTTCTGAACCTTCTTTCCGACCTTCGCTGTCGCCTACGCTGACGCCTTCCTTGTTGCCAACACCGTTGCCGTCCTCCTCGAGTTGCGGGTTCAATTACGTGAAGTGTGGAGAGACAATTGAAGGCAACAACGCAGTCGCCGCGAACACTCAGGGCAATCCAACAGGCGATGTTAACTTTTTGTTTGCTGCTTTTGAGACTTATCGCATTGTGGTAAGACATTGCTGTCCTCCTTCAGTGAAGCTCTTGTACTACACCTGTATTGGCAGCAGCGTGCATAAATCATTCGCATTTGTTTGTTTTGTACCGGCTACTTGTAGCCTTGTACGTCGATTTGTTTATACATATCACCCTTGTAAATATACTGCCATCGAATTGAACTCCTATCAAAATGGCTGACCTTTCTTCCACGAAATTCTTAATATCAAAAGGTGGACACCTGTGCCTTTGCGTCGACCAATGCCATCGACACACATGCCCGTATTTACAACAAATGCCCCTCCAAAGGGGGTATTATATTAGCGGACCAAGCAGCGGCCTACGAACCGTGCAGCGTGCTCACCTACGACATTCACTCCCCCGGCAGCTACTGGATTGTGGTACGCGTTCATGTGCACTTACTCATTCGTTTACCTGCAGTACTGTATTTATCTTCCTGCTTGAAGTCGTTGCTTGATTCACGAGTCACCTGTGTATTTTTTTTTTGCTACTCGTGTAGGTCTCACTCTTCCTTTTGTTACTGTTTTTTTTTTCATATTGGTTCTGGCCCCCTCTCAATTTCTACGTAGGTGGAAGGCTTCAATTCTCCTGTAGACGAAGGCGCCTTCACACTGAATCTTACATGTACGAACGTCCCTACTCCTGCACCCACTCCTGTGCCGACACCTTTACCAACGCTCGTGCCGTCGCCGCTACCCACGCTACCGCCTTCCCTACAACCGTCGCCTTCGCCGTCGTCTGTGCCCTCGCCGCAGCCGACCTTGCCGCCAAGTGTCATGCCTTCGCCAGCGCCCACCTCTCAGCCTTCGTCCTTGCCAACGAAACACCCCACCCCTGTACCGAGCCCATCACCCACGCCGCTGCCCTCTTCCCTGCCAACTTTACCGCCGTCATCTGTACCCACACCAGCGCCCACGCCTAATCCGACGCCAGCGCCTACACCACGACCAACTCCATCGCCTACGCCATCCCCAACGCCTGTGCCAACACCGCAACCTACTTCTTTGCCTTCACCGGTGCCTACGTTAATCCCAACTCCTGTGCCATCCTCGCTACCCACGCCTGCACCCACGCCGGTGCCTACGCCGATTCCTACACCTTTGCCAACCTTGCCTCCGTCGGCACAGCCGACTCCGCCACCCTCGTCTCAGCCGTCTCTAGTGCCTACTCCACTGCCATCACCGTCACCCACTCCGTCCCCTACGCCTCAACCGTCACCTCTACCGTCTCCAAAACCAACACCTCTCCCAACGCCTTCTCCGACGCCATTACCGTCACCTTTACCCTCGCCTACACCGACCTCGTTACCCACGCCACAACCAACGCCATCTCCAACTCCATCCCCCACACCACAGCCATCACCAGTGCCCATTCCTATACCCACTCCTGTGCCCACACCAGTGCCGACCTATTCACCTACCTCTGATCCAACCCCTAGCCCCTCGGCACAGCCTACTCCTGTACCTACTCATTATCCTTCTCCACTGCCCTCCCCTAAACCTACTACCGTGCCACTTCCTGCACCTACATTTCGCCCTACCCCTTCTTCCTGCACTTACTCCAAAGTTGAGTGCGTCGAAGGCGGGTCCTATTACAGCGATACCACACAATTCAAGGGCGATTACACGGGCTGGAACTCGCCAGAAGTCATTTTCTTGTTCAATGTCACTGAACCTGTAGCAATCACCTTGACCACCTGTCCTTTACCGGGCCTGAATCCGAAGCCATACACGGATTTCACGGCGCAAGCCAGAATCTACGATGATTGCCCCGCTTTGCCAGATTTCCTCATTGATCCTTCGGCAACCTTCAAGGACACAGCGGCGAATTTGATTGCTTCCTCCGACGAAAACTTCTATTGCGTCTACCTCAAGCATGTGTTCCATGACCCCGGTGCATTTTGGATTATATTAGAGGGTACAGGCGCCTCGCAATACGGTGCCTTCTCAATGCACTTCGGGTGTACCGATGCGCCGACACCAGTGCCCACTCCAGTGCCATCTCCAGCTCCCACTCCTGAACCCACGCCACTGCCGACGACTTTCCCTACGCCTGTACCATCGCCACAACCGTCACCAGTGCCTACGCCGGTGCCCACTCCACAGCCCACCCCGTTGCCTTCTCCACTGCCCACACCAGTGCCCTCGCCGGCGCCTACACCAATGCCCACGCCCGTGCCCACTTTATTACCATCCCCTCAGCCATCTCCATTGCCCTCTCCACTACCGACAACGCTGCCAACCTTACCCCCTTCCATAATGCCCACTCCTTTGCCGACGTCGCTACCGACGCCAGTGCCTACGATCGCTCCTACTCCTCTACCAAGCCCAGTGCCAACGCTACAGCCTACACCGCTACCATCAGCAGTACCTACTCCAGCGCCTACGCCCGCGCCTTCGCTAATGCCGTCCCCTTTACCCTCTTCTATACCCACGCCAGCACCTACTGTAATGCCGTCTCCACAACCGACCCCTTTACCCACTCCAGTGCCTAGCGGCAGTCCTTCGTCCCTTCCTTCCCCCGTTCCAACTCCTCAACCTACGCCCCAGCCGACGCCTGTGCCGGAGTCAGTACCCACCCACCAGCCTACACCGATTCCCACGCCTTTGCCTACGCCGTTTCCAACAATACCACCTTCGATAGCGCCTACTCCAGTGCCTAGCCTGCTCCCCATCCCTGTCCCTACTCAACTTCCTTCGAGTTCACCGTCTCCCGTGCCGACGCCACTACCTACGCCCCAACCCACGCCAGTGCCCACGCCTCAGCCAACGCTAATGCCGGTGCCAGTGCCGACCTCCCCGCCTTCGCCTGCGCCTACCCGGATTCCAGGCCCTATTCCGAGCGTCGCTCCTTCCATGAAACCGTCGCCGCGGCCTACATTGCAACCTTTGCCCGAGCCCACTGCGTCCCCGGTGCCGCCTCCTAGCCCGAACCCTACTTTACCACCAACGGAACCACCTACGCTCATCCCCACGCCACCGCCTTCGCGACCGCCTACGCAAGCACCCACGCCTATCCCTAGCCATACTCCAACGCTGCTGCCCTCCGAAGCACCGACGCCGTTGCCCTCAGAAAGCCCTACGCAAGCACCGACTTCGCTCCCTACGGCTTATGAGTGCCGCTTCGGGTATGAGTTTATTTGAAATGATGGGGGTCTTCACATAATAGTCTCACACTTGCTATGTTTGATTTTTACGGGTATGAACGATCTTTGCTTTTTCGTGTACTTCAAGCCTGTGCTTGCGAGTAATTAGCTAATTGTTGCTTCCTCTTCTTGTGTATCAGGTACGTGAATTTAACTTGCGGCACCACTCTGACGGCGCCCCTGTTCTTGAACCTATCGAGCCCAGAGCACGCAGCGGTAGCAGGTCCCAACTTTGAAGTTGATGGGCGCTCCGATGAGGTATTGGGAGTGCTATGACAACCAGAAGATACGACTTGAGACGCAATTTTCAAGTTTACATAACCATGCCCCTTCTTTCCTCAGAGCGAGTGTGCGTGTGGTGGGAGTGTGTCACGGTTAAGCAAGTAGTTTTTATTCTTTTTTAAAAAAAATCAAGATTCTTTTCCTTCCTCACTTTTCCTTCTTTTTTCTTTTTCTTTCTCTCTTCTCCTTTCTTTGTCGCCCTCGCAGGTGGCCGTGTTCCGCGTGCGCGTCCCCACTCAGCACGGCTTAACCTCAACTGTAATTCTATCTACCTGTGGTGGTGCCACCTCGTTTGGGAGCTTGATCTCTGCGCATGCCACTTGCCCCGACCCGTGGCTTGCGTCCAATCAGGTAAGGGCGCTGTCTGGACTAAATTTACCCCCCCCCTGTAATGCGCACATCCGTGCTCCCCTTCTCCGTCCATTCGTTTATTCGATCGCTTTTTAATTCTTTGCTTCTTTCGTTTTGCCTCGCTCTCAATTCCTCTTTCGGGTGCTCTCTATTTGCTACAGCCACAAGGCCTCGCTTTGCTCGTCAACGCCTCGGGCAGTGACGCCAGCAGCGGAGCCTGGTTTTACCCTTTCCATGACGGCAATAGCTACATGTACGGCGGTGGCGACTTTGCGGATTCACTGATTGGATGGTCCGCGGGAGCGGAAGCAGTCGCGCAATTAGGCTCAACTGTACCATCCTCGTTGACATCCTCGTACACGTCCTCGCAATCGAATTCCTCGTCGAATATGACTTCATCATCTTCGTCGTCGTCGTCAATGTCTTCAGTGCTGGAAGAGTGTAAGAAAGGAAGTCCAGCGGTGGCACATCGTACGGCCACGTTAGCGATCAATGTCGCCAATGCGACAGAGGATTCGTTGGACTTGTTTGTGCTTGTGCAGGTACTGAGTCCTCTAATTGTAGTCTGCTGTGTTCCTGAGTAGCGCAATGATATTGAGACAGCTTATCCGTACTTCCTTGAATGTTTCACATTTCAAACATTTCTCGTGAATTCTCGAGATACCTTTCTCTATACACAAGGCGCCACCGCCATATGGCTTCGCCAACAATCGTACTCTTCACTTCAATTTCCTGCCTATTCTTTATTTTATTTTCTCACAGCGCGACGGTTTAGAGCCTCTAGTCTACAGTGACGCGCCAATCTTTTCGTTGAGCGTGTCCTGCGATGCTGGCACTCCAGCGCCTTCGCCTGCTCCCACCTTGCCGCCTTCGCCATCGCCTACCGAGGACTTCGTCACGCGCATTCGTTTTGACACTACAATTCGGGTATATATATACACACAGTTGAAGTGTCCTCTATTTTTGTATTTTTTAATATCCTTTTTGTATATTTCTTGGATTGAACCAGTATTTTTTCATTGAAGTCTACGCGGGCATAGCTAAACCTGTTTCGTCTTTACCCTTTTATATATGTGTTCTTTGGGCAACCTCACAATGCGCACAGGTGGAGTATGCCACGACTGACGCCTTTAATTATCCGGGAGCGCCTCAAGTGTTTGGCGAAGCGATCGCTGATTCTCTGAATGGCTACGCAGCTTCTGAAGGAGTCACCATCAGCACTGTTGAAGACGCACCGCAGTGTGTTTTGAACCCTGATTTTACGGGCCGGCGACTACAAACATCAACGTCATCTTCTGCATTGCCAGCATCTTCATCTTTCTTAGAAGGGAGTGACTATTCTGGAGCCACCTTCTTACAAGGAAGGAATGTAAACACCAGAGCCTTTCGCGCTCTGCAAGAAGACCAGGCCGGGTTGCAACGGCGTTGGCTCCTGGCCTCGGGTACTGGTACTACAGATACGCCTCCGTATACGCCTACAGCCACCCCCGTGCCGACCGCCTACGTGGCTCCCGGAGACACCCTTACATGTGGCGACGTCATCAAGGGAAGCACGGTGGACACCCCCCCACTTTGGAGTGATGACGATTATAGCTCAAGAGCACTGTCAAGCGACCAAAGTTCAACTTGGGGCGCCGCAGCTTACATGTTGGTAATCACCGAGCCGGTGCGGGTGTCAGCCTCGACGTGTTCGGACAAGACGAATTTCGACACGGTGCGTGTTGGTTGATCGATGAAAAGTGAGGGAAGAAACGTAGGTATGAAGGAATGAGGGAGGAGATTCAGGAGAGAAAGCACTTATATTGTCAGTGCATACGTGAATTGCTTTACTCATTTTCAAAGTTTCCCGAGCGCTCATAAAAATAACGCACATTGTGCATTCATTCGCATCACTTATTCGTTGCTTCTTCTTCTTCTTCTTCGTATCATGTTAGGTGCTTCGTCTTTACGACCGGCGCCCCACTCACCCGGACGCTCAAATCCTTCGAAAACAAGAACCTGACTTCCCTTGTTCGGTAAGTTGTCTCTGCCACTGAAACTGCCGTTGAGTCTGCCTATTTGTGCAAAACTGTTATTTGCAAGAAAGAGATGAAGATCAAGGGGAAATGTAAGCGTCTGCTTATGTGTGCATTACTTCAGAGTTTTCTGCTTCTTTCTCGCCTCTCAATTTGTTTTTCTCCAACTAATACTTCTCGTTGTTGTCATCCATGCATGCTCCAACCACAATTATGCAGGTCTTGCTTTACGACATACATGTGCCCGGCGAGTATTGGCTCGCTGTAGGAGGATTGGGCGATGACGGCGCGTTTGAGCTGTCGGTGGCATGTGGCGTAGTGCCTACTCCATCACCCACCCCGCTGCCGTCTCCTGTGCCCACGCCAGCGCCTTCGCTGCTGCCGAGTACGCTGCCTACCCCGCGGCCTTCTCGATTGCCGACTCCGTTGCCTTCGATTCAACCATCCCCATTGCCGTCGTCAGTGCCCTCGCCGCAACCTACGCCACTGCCCACGTTCATGCCTTCGCCACAGCCAACCCCTCAGCCGTCCCCGCAGCCTACGCCGTCTCCTTCGACGATGCCGCCATCGGGACTGCCTACTCTAGTGCCCCTCTCTGGCCCAACCCCGGATCCCACAAGAAGACCGACGTCGTTGCCTTCTGCTGCACCAAGCCACGTCCCAACTTATTTGCCGACGCCCATGCCAACTCCGGTGCCTACGCCATTGCCCTCTAGGCAGCCCACTCCGTTGCCAACCCAATGCGAAGCAGTTGCGGTGACGTTTACTACGGACGTGTACTACAGCCGACGTTCCGAATTCAACTCGACGCAACGGCTGTTTCGAGCGGTAAGTGACGAATTGTACCATACAAGAAATCATTTTGATAAGATTGATGAGATGGTGTGCGTTCTTTTTCTAACAGTCTAGAAAGAACCCATTTCTGCGTCATCTTGACCACTTGAATCTATGCATTACGTGATTGGACCTGATCTTCTCTTTTTTTTGGTTTCCGAGCTTTATCCGGTTGAATCAACCTTCTCTTGCTTCTACTTTCGTATCCCTCTAGGTTCGAAACGCGCTCGCCGACGAATTCGAAACCAACGAAGGCAGCAACTTCAACGAGCACCTGTCGGCGCGCGCGCAGGCTCGCTTGGTGCGCCCCCTGTACCCCGCGGCGGTGGGCAGCAGCTGCTGCTCCAGCGATGACGTCACTGCCTCTGCTGTTGCTGATGACGACGACGCAAGCAGCGGGCGAAGAAGGCGCGCAACGGCCACTTCCAAATGGCTGCTGGTTGCGCTCCCCTCGACGTTCGAAGAAGCGCAAGTGTCGCTCCCCACCCCTGCCCCCACGCCTCTGCCGTCCTCGTCGCCGAGTTCCCTGCCGACTCTGCCGCCGTCGCCGGCGCCGACCCCAGGCCCCACCCGAGTGCCCACCTATGCCCCCACCCATGCCCCCACGGAAGCCCCCACGCCTCGCCCTAGCCACCCTCCGAGTGAATTGCCGACGCACCCGCCGTCGCCGCTACCGTCAGCACTGCCCTCGTTCCCACCTTCACCGTCACCCACAATTCATCCGACCATCGTGCCCAGCCCAGTGCCGACGATTGCTCCTACCAGCTTACCCACGCCGCTGCCTACGCTCGAACCTTCCGCAGCTCCTTCGTTGTTGCCTACATCATTGCCCACGGGTGAACCTATTATCGCTCCAGTACCTGAGCCTACACCTGAACCATCGCCACTGCCATCCTCTAGCCCCATAGCGTTGCCTAGTAGCGTACCGTCGCCATTTCCATCGGAAGCACCTTCGCCGCTGCCGTCGCCAGCTCCCACTACGGCATTGCGCGGCTACAAAGACTGCGTTTGCTTTTCACCCTCGGTGCGTATTACTTTGAAGAATTCTGCTTAGCAAAAAACGAAAATCGCGTTGTATGTCGTTAATTATGCTGTGATGCCTCTCTCTTCAGCTTTTTTGGCGTCTCTTATTTGTCTATTTCTCTAACCAATATATTGCTTCTTCAAGGCTTCTTCTTTAAGGCGTCTCTCAGAACATGTGCGCTGTCAACAATAAGTCAAAACCAACACTCACTTCGAACGCTTCCTTAAACTTGACAACCTTTGCGTGTGGCATTCTAACCCTCATTAGGTGGTTGCTGATTTGAAGCTTTACTGCCCGGAAGTAGCCGTCCATTTCAGCACAGAAACTTGCCTTCAGAATATGACAAGTGCTGAGTTTACAGAAGTCAGTAAGGACTGCATTTTTTTGCAGGATTGATGGGCACAACTAGAGCAACGCAAGGCCCTACTTCCCTTGTATTTCAATTCACCATGCCCAAATTTCGCATTATTTTCATTCCCCCGTGCGACTGAAAGTATTGTATGTGTATCCGCTTCTACTCGGGATTGGAAGAGAGGGTACCTGAAAGTCAATTCTGATTTTGGTTTAAGGGCAGGAAAATTCGTGGAGAACATATACCGGACACCTCAATTTCTTTCTTTGAAAAAAATCCATCTTTGATCTTTGATCCACGCCTGCGCTTCTACTTTTACTTCTCGAGACGTTATAATCTTCGCGGGATACGATCCGACAGAGCCAGAACTTTACTTCCGTTGGTAGAGCTTATTTTGCCACCAAGTAACATCTCGATTAGCGATTAGCATCTTGATTCTTGATTGGTATCTCAATTAATTTGCCTCAGGGTTCCCCGTCCGCGAGACCTATGCCTCCTTCCGAGAATTTACCCTAAAGGGTTAATGAGAGTAAAGATGAACACTGCAGTCATATCATTACGCAAAAGGACACTTAGCCCAGTCAGCAGTCAGGCGTGTTCTGGTGGATTCATAAAAACGCAGCTTTATGCTGCTTGTTGTTGTTTCCTTGCAATTGGGGAGTATTATCTTATCTTATCTTATCTGACCTAGTTGGCCGCAGGGTTCCCTTCTGGCCTCAGTAAGGGACTTATGTAACGGTCATCAGTACGGACTGCCTTCCACTTGCCTGTTATTAATAAATTAATTCTTATCAAATTTGGCCAATCAATTGCCTCCCCTGTTCCTTACTGCCGCCTTTCCCCCTGTTTCGTGTATAGTACTTATCGCTGCCTGCTGTGGGTTCGTCTGCTGTGTGGGCGGCGAAATTACACATCTGTGGGCTTTTGAGGGTTGGCGGCTGTGGAATTTCTGGTTGGTGCGCGACGTGGGGGGTTGGATTCTTTGTGTCGTGCACCAATCAGATTTCCCGTGGCCATCGGTCGTCGGGAGTTCTGGTTGTGTGCCGGGCAGGAATTGCCGGCCGATTTTTGGGGGGTGCCGTGCGGATCTGTTCTGTACTGTGACTTCACACTTTCACCAAGAGGGTATCTACAACTTTGAAAAGGTTCCTAGGTGCCTCAGGACCTGAAATTTTGCATGCGTCTTTCAGTGAATCGGCTACCCTTACGATTATATTGTCTTTTCAATAGACGAACGTACAGTACTACAGTACTAACCTTTTTTTTCTTTTCTTTTTCTTCTTCTCTCTTCTTCATCTTCTCCTCTTCGTGCAAGCTATCCCCTGCCCTATCCGCTGTCCGTGGATGTCCGTGGCTGGAGAGGAGCCCAAGTCCGTGAGCACCCACGTAATAATCTCCTCGCGTGGATGAAGAGTGGTTCATCCATATTTGAATCGATTCTCTAGCAGCTGCCGCCGACGATGTGACCGTTCGGCTATTGCCCATAGGCCTTCCTTCGGGCTCTACTAGAGAGAACTCCCGTCAGCTCATCAAAATCCCTTCATCTGCAATAGCACTCCAGCGCGTCTTTGAGATTCTATTTATGCATATTGATCGCTTGTATTGAACGAGATATATCGAGCTTTTTTGCTGAATGAAGTGATGGTGCCAAACAAAAGAAAAATCCTGGGCTCGATAGCTTAGCAGCATTCAAGAATGAACCCGCGATGGTGTCGACTGTACTTGTTCGAGCACTAGGAGGAATGTCGTTGTGGGTTTACGAAGCCAAAAACGGTCTGCCCGCAGATCAATATGTGCACCATTGGACTTTCGAAACATTGCCAATTCAAAAGGTGCTTGCCAGAAGCAAACTGATATCATTTCATCTTCCGTGAACAGTGAACAAGCTCTGGTGTTGATGTGTTGATCGATCACTCCGGACGCGCGAGGCCAAACATTCGCCGCTTTCAGACGAAACTTGGACTCAGCCGTATTTTTTCTTGCCCAAAGAAGCAACTCCTTCGAGCTTGCCGAAAATCAAAATGAGCAGCACAGTGCAAGTCTTCGCGCAAGGACAACCGAAGTCCCTACGGATAGACTACGGATGATACGAAGTCGGAGCTAGACGTGAAATTTAAATCTGCCTAGAATAACTGAGGAGGGAATTTTGATCTGCCTAGACTCATAAAACCGATAGAAGTCCTAAGAAGGCGGAGTAGTTTCAAGGTAAATTAGGATAGTCCCGGCTCTCTGCGGGGAGCTTAAAATCATATTTGATATTTTTAATACACTTACGGCTCCTATTCCTCAAAATTTTCTCGCCCCGCTGGCTTCGCTGAAGCCTCTCAGCTCTCAGCGCCAGGCGAAATCAAGGCGCCAGTTAACTTTCTAGGGCAGTTGAATTTAATTCGGGAGCTTCGATATTTTTCTTCTAGAAATGCTATGGATTCGCGAATGCATGATGATCCGAAGTCGGAGCTAGACGTGAAATTTAAATCTGCCTAGAATAACTGAGGAGGGAATTTTGATCTGCCTAGACTCATAAAACCGATAGAAGTCCTAAGAAGGCGGAGTAGTTTTAAGGTAAATTGAGGAGCACTCCGGCTCTCTGCGGGGAGCTTAAAATCATATTTTTAGTACACTTACGGCTCCTATTCCTCAAAATTTTCTCGCCCCGCTGGCTTCGCTGAAGCCTCTCAGCTCTCAGCGCCAGGCGAAATCAAGGCGCAAGGTAACTTTCAGGGCGGTTTTACGGCCCTGCCGTGCAAAGCGCAAGATCGAGCTAGCAAACACAG
>Ga0307982_1002406_pt1 | contig 15139 bp, 15 predicted proteins | sample OrgLakmetagen989_FD_201847 | JGI IMG/M metagenome (GOLD analysis project Ga0307982, IMG submission 201847) | Saline water microbial communities from Organic Lake, Antarctica - #989 | ecosystem: Environmental > Aquatic > Non-marine Saline and Alkaline > Saline | place: Antarctica: Organic Lake...
TTAGCCGAATTCTATATTCCACTAAATTCAGCCCTGTAATCTTCCACCTCTTTGCTCGATGTAGAAACCAAGATGTGGCACCAAGCCGCCGCATCTACAATTATTCACTTATTTGCGTTGCGCGCACGAACACAAAGTGGCAATTGGCATCAACATTTGGGCTTCGACAATGTCTTTGCAAGAGCATGATATCATTCCAGTACAAATCCCCCCAGGGCTGGAGCCTGGCGCAACCATGGCTGTCATTCACAATGGCGCTCAGGTTAGAGGCGCAGCGTGAGGACAGAGAATCCCCATGTTCTCTACTAATGCGGAATATATTCTCGTTTGGCTAATCAGTGCTCTATCATGCATATATTCTTGCCATGAGTTGAGGTGCGCCGCGATGTCCTTTCTAGGTCTAGCTTTTTGACAATGTAGATGTTGGGGGTCATAATTCTCACCCTCATCATCACGCGTTCTGCAGGTTGTGATTCAGGTGCCCCAAGGAGTACAGGCGGGCGACACTATCCAAGTGAGCGTCCCCCGGGCCAAAGATCAAATCATGGTAGCGGAAGCTGTCGAAGTGGGGGAAGCCGGCGTGAACTACACCTCCGTGCAAGGGATCGCCGCGCCGCAGCACCAGCAGTATTCGATTGAGGCCGCCTCCGGTGAGGACCTGGCTTACGCCGAAAAGCTTCTGCGTGCCCGCAGCTGGGTGTCGTGTTTCGCGATGCTTGACTTGTTCTTAGTGGTGCTGTCAATCTTCAGCAGTCTGTCTTGGTGGGGGCTTCTCCTTCTTTTGGGCCCCCTCTACGGCTACTACGGCGCCAACAATTTGAATCCGTGCCACGTTATGGTGTACCTCGTCTTCAAATCAGTGCAGTGCGTGGTTTACGTCGCTGCGATCTTCGGAGCCGAAAAAGACTCGCAAGTGCTGCTGGCAGTGGTGCTGGCGCTCTGCGAAGTGTACATCACGGTGGAAGTGGTCAAGTTTTACCGGTTGCTCAAGTCCCTCGACGCCGGCGCTCTAGCTCGCGCCATGAACCAGCTCCAACAACACCGCCGCGCGCGAATGTATTAGAAAGCAAGCACTCACTTCCATTATCAATTTTGTCACATTTCCACATCTCGCTTTGCGTTCAGTCCACGAATTACTTGATCCTTGATCCCCCTAATTTGAGCTAATCAATACGAGGACTAACTTTACTACGGTTACTCTGAACGAACGAATTGGGATTTGGGGGTGCGCGGTTAAGTAAATCCCTAACTCCATAACTAGAACACAGGCAGTTCAAGGTTCTATGGCCATGGAGTATGCAAAACAGCGAAATATGCGCAGTGCGAAGTGCTTCTGTTTTAACTGCCGAGAAACCGCCAACTAAACTCTAAACTAATAAACGATTAAACGTAAACTTCCAGCCGCTTCCTTCTGCACCTCGATAATCTTCATGCGATACTATCGCGTTGCGCAATTGCGAAACGGATAAACCGATTTCATATAGACCTAGGACTGCAAGTGATTGCAGCGAACAGTAGGCAAACACGGCGCCCTGAGACCCAACGCCCTTGCTCATTCTTTCGTTACACATACCACGGCCCTCGCGCGAACCACTCCTCGTTTTGGTCTTTGGAGTCGTCACTCGTGCTATTGTCCCAGCTCGACTTCAAAGGCAGTTTCACAGCGTGCTGAAACACTTCATCGCTACTGCCGTAGTCGACGTCATCCTCGTCGCGATTGTTCACACTGTGGTTATGGATCCGGAGCGCCTCTTGTGGCGTTAAGTTTTCAATGCAGCGGCTCATGGCATTCTTGTGCTCCTCGGTGAATTGAGGGCTCTCTGGATGACCCTGCTGTAAAGATTCTTCACTCATCGCCTGGAATGACTCCCGCTGTTCGTGTGAAAGGCTCGTACCTAGTGGATATTCAGAGGGGCGGTCTACAAGTCTCACGTGCGAATTCTCAGCACGGGCATTGCGACCACCACTGCCACTAATGCCTCCTGTGAACTGTACCACGAAGGTCTCATGGTGCTGCCTCGGTGCGGACGAGCGTTGCGAAGAGGGTGACGTCACTGGTGGCCCGCCCATCGCGGACTCTGCCCCTGCTGCCGCTGCTCTTCCGTCATCTTCAGCGGCAGAAGAAGCAATAGATGCCTCAACTTCGAGCTTCTTGGCAGCTGCTTCCACTGCATCGTTTGAAGAAGGCAATCTATGAGGTGACCGAGCAGCAGTGGCAACAGCATCCAGTAAAGCTCGTTGCCCAATTGGGGGAGAAGCGTGTTTGGCGTTCGGCAGTGGCGACTCAAATGGCGACGTTAAAGGTGAGTGGTCCAGCGACGATTTCTCGAAAGGATTGCTTCTCTCACCATTACGCATGCCCTGCACAGGCGGCGATGCTGCTGCTGCTGCCGCATCTCCACTATGAGGGTGGGGACATTTTTTCGCAGGGCGCTCGGGGGTGGGGCGCAGAGCAGCGAGAGGCTGCGGAGACACGCGAAGCACTTTCGCGGGGCTTCTCGGCTGTTGCTTGTTTGGTGGCGGAGCCCATACCGCAAAACCAGCGAGCTCTGACGGCACTGGCGGGGATGAGGTATTCCTAATGGCAGCAGCAGAGTGAGGGGCAGCAGGGGCAGTAGTAGAGCCGACAGCTGCGGAAGAATAGCCGCGCTGCTTCGCTCCTACAATAGGCGGCCCACCCATGGCCAGCTGCGGAGCTTCAGGTCTACTCTCTTCAGCTGCATGGCTACTCCTTGCTGCTGCTATTGCTGCAGTAAATGTCTCAGGTTGCGGCTCTAGGCCCGTTTGGTCGTGGAAGGCTTCACTTGACGCACGGGTCTGGGAACCTTCTGGCGACGTGAGCTGCCGAGCCCAGTACTCTGCTGCTTGACGCCAGACCGGTGTCTCACGATACGCTTCAATGCCTTCACCCTCTACGACTAAAGCGATCTCCTCTTTCGCAGCAGCTGCACAGCTCTCCGCACTCTTAGGTGATGCCTCGTCATCAACACCACCTACATGCACCATTGCCGTCGCCATCTCCGGCCAAGATGGAGGTGACGCTGGTCTCGGCGCTGCTGATTGGTTGGCGGCTGCGGCGAGGGCTTCGAATGGGTTGGGAGCCTGAGAAGAAGAGGTGGTGGCCACTGGCTTGAAACATGTCGGACTATTGTCGAGAGCGACCTCGGGCACGTCGGGTTCTGTTTCCGGTCTAGTCCCAGCAGCAACCGACCGCTTTGTCGGCTCAGGGTCTGCCTTACTGGTTGGCGCAGCTTCTGTTGCACTTTTAACGGTAGTTCGGCTAGCATTAACAGTGTTGAAGGCAGCCTGAGACTCCCATCGGCGAGAGTCAATGGCTTCAGCGAGGCGTGCCACTGCACTTAGCGCTTCTCTCTGGGCTTCAGACGATACATTCAGAGCCGTCGAATCATTCCTGTTGGAATCGTTACTCAATTCGCGATGACCGTTGCGTGCATGCACGCGCATATGCCGAGGCTTCCGCCTACTGGGGGTGACGATGTAGTCGCTGCTCTTGTCCAGCAACTCGCCTTCCTCGGGTTGCTTCTCCGCCACCGCCCACGACCGGTGCCTTCGCGCTCCTCGATAGAGCGGCTCCGCACTCGCGGGCATCTCGTTGGCATCTCTAGCGCCATTTCCTCCTCCGTTAGCAGCTGATGACGGATAAGCTCTTCGCTGCCGAGGCCCAAAGCTGGCGACGTCACCACTAGAAAGGGACCTCGCGCGCCCGCTCCATGAACTGGTCTCGTGCGCGGATTTGGCGGCTTGTAGCATCGCACGGCGCTCCTGGGACACATATTCGCACAGCATAAGGGTCCAGGTAAACAAGTGAATACACATATGTGCAGAGCTAGACAGGATAACAATTGATTTAAAACAAAACTTCTCCAAAATTGGACGATTTGAAATTAAATTAGATGGAGCCCCAACAGAACAATGCATGCACGCACCTCGCGCGGAATCTGATGCAGTTTTCGGTGGGATCTTCTTCCAGATGGCGACAAAGAGGTGTGCCGATGTGTCGCTCTCGAAGGCGTGGCCGGAGTGCATGGCTCCGAGGCTTCACCTGACATCGATGGCGTCCCTTCACCCAGTCCTGATCCTACTTCTAAGCCCCGTGCACTTCCCACGATAGGCCGCTCTCCAAACCTTGGCCGGCGCTCGACTCGCTTGCTACGATCAGGTGAATGAGAGTCGGAAGAGTCTAGAGGAGGTGGCGGATGCTTTGGCTGGGCTGGTGTGGCATTCGGGGCTTCGAAATTCTTCTCGGGTGCACGTTCAGTGGGATGCGAAACTTCCGGTGAAGCACTTGTCTGAGAAGCTAGTGGAACGGTAGGAGGAGCTAGAGTCGAGTTGTCTAGGGTTGCAGCTGGTACAAACGAGGGCGTTAATGTTTCATTAGGCGTTTGATACAGCCGCCCGCGTGAGTTGGTTGATACGGATAAATTAAGGCCGTCCGGAAAAGCGATGCGGGCGGCAGTACCCGGAGCAGCAGTGCGAAGGATAGATGATAGCCGGGTGAAAGAGACGCTAGGATCCTCGATGTCATCACGTTGGCTCGCCGAAGGTGCATGAAGCATGAGGCTGACGCCATCTAGAAACGACACGACAACCACCGACCCAGCTGGCGCGTGTAAGACTAACGTATGTAACTCGTTGAAGTCGATCATAGCCATTAGAGTGTTCTTCTCTTGATGCGAGTTGATAAAAGAAGTAGAGCAGCTTCTTCACATTTCTTGATGCTCGATGCGACTTAATCTTGTTAAATTCAGTGCATGCCAACAAGTTTCTGTTTCGCAGCGACGACAAGCAGCAAACAGGCAACCTTCCCAAGGCAGCAAGTCCCGGTATTTCGCGCTTAATATCTTTAGAAGCGGCTTAACAACAGCGAATACATTATCGTTATTGGTATCTTTCGAGCGGAACTTGTCACTTGCAATTTTTTTAGCTAAAGTAGATTAGAATGCGGAGAGAACACGCCGAAAAAGGCAGGGAGTCCGACCTAGACAAGTTGGCTAGGGAGAAGCAAAACCCTCTCTTCACTACTCGTCCTCAATCATCTCGTCATTTCTTGCAGCCTGCCTGCTCTTCTCATCACAAACTTCTCGATCTGAAAGCCGGAAAACTACATTAGAGCGGAATTGGATGCTCGTTTCTGGCATTTCTCGCGTTCTGAAGGAGTGCCGTGATGTTGTGTGTATGTTGCGTGGAGAAAGTGTGAAGTTAAAGAAAGTTGTTGCTACGGGAATTAAACACAGCACCTCGAACTTTCTCGTTGAGCAAAGCGAACCAAAAATGTTAGGCAGCTTCGCTTGACTTTCCTTAATATCAAGGCCAACAAACCATGGAATCAGATAAGGTGGATAATGCACCCACTCGGAAACCTCTGGTAGGTTTCAAGGCCGCCATGGCTGCGAAAGCTGCAGCACTTGCAGCGAAAAAAACAGTTGCCTCCAAACAGATCGACCAAGCTACCACCAGCCGTCCTCCTCCTCAATCAGACCCTCCTGCGGTTGACGACACTCCCTCGGCGCCTGTCCCTTCTCCAGCTGGCAGTGTTCGAAGCCCAAAACGCTCTGAAATGGCAGAGGAAAGACCGTCACCATTCAACTCATCAGAAGACCTCGACGGAACTCAGCCACCTCCGCCGTCACCGCTTCTATCGAATGCCACCGTGCCATCACAATCTCCATCGTCTGCTGGCTCGAGCAACAATAAGGCTAGGCTCCGGTGGCAGATGCTCGCGCTGCAGGGAAAGCGGTCTGGTTCAAAACCCCGATCTGTGTCTCTAGCAGCGCCAGCGATGCTGCAACGCGAAGACTCGTTAACCCGTTCCACCAATGGTGACTCGATACATTCTTCTCCACGCGGTGACTCGTTCCCACGAGGTGTGATTCTGCCAGCTGGCGGCTGTTTAACACCGGGCTGCCCTAGCCCGAAGTACCTGCTCGCTCCCAACGGACTCTGCAGCACTTGCAACTCTGTTGCCATCGCTGAAAGGGGCGAAGCCACGCAGATGCTCGGTTCTCCTCAGGGAAAGTTGCGCAAGACAGCTAGTGCTTCGTTGTTGGGATCTGAGCCACTAGGCGCTCCACCGCAGGTTGTCGGCGATCTCACGAGGAGCGCATCTCTTCCACAGGGTGGTGGCGCTCTAGGGTCAGCTGATTCTGGTGCCGCTCCCAGCCATTCCTCGGATGCTGGTTCTGAATTGGCCACCCGTACACTGCCCGCAAAAGAAACTGAAGACGACGTCTATAGCGAAGCCGCTTACTCGATGGGTACACCGCCACGTGCGTGGGTTGGAAATATCGGACCTAAACACCCTGGAGGCCTCTCCAACAGCACCGCTGCTCGCCTGCAGGCTTCTGCAGCCGAAGTCGCCGCGGCCCAGGCTCGCCCTTTTTTCTCGCCTCAACCGCTACAAACAGGTGAAGTTGGAGGCCGAAAAAAGTTTGTGCCTGAAGTAGTTGAGGTCAAACCGGAGCCCGGAGCTGCTGAGGACGTCCTAGCAACCCCTGAGAAGTTCCTTGAAAAGGATAAGACTCTTCCTGTGGTAGGAAAGTCTCACGAGGAGGATAAAGCCCCTAACGAGGATACGTATCCTGAAATGGGGACGAACTCCGTGACGCCTGCGTATTCAGCCACAACTACCTTGTCGCCCGACTCATCAGTCAATACGCGCACAACGCCCACGTCCTCATGGCACCCGCGCCCGCTTCAAGAACCCAGTACCTTCCGCCATTCGTTAGACATGCCAGAATTTGTTCTGGACCCAACTTTGGAGCCCAAAGTTTATGTCACGCAAGAAATGGCGAGGCAACAGCTCCTGGCTAGACGCGGTGCCAAAGTACGTGCGGAGCAGTTTGCACAATTCAAAGCTCTGCAAACAGAAAGCGAACACAAAGCCAATTCAATGACAGATGCGCTTGCCAAACTTCAGCTCATCTTTTCCGAACGTGCTAAGCATGAAGGCTCTCAGGTGCACGAAATTATATTAGCTCGTACCAATATATTTGCATATATCTCAGTAGACAATATGCCCTCCTCCTCATTTTTTTGACCATTTTCCATGCATGTGCCTAGGTGCGCGATATGAAGCGCGCAATTTACTTCGACACTCTTGGCATGAAGATCGAAGAAAGCGCCCAGCAAGACTCTTCCTCCAATTCGTTCGATGATGGCACACCCAGCAACGCCGGCTACGTCGGTGATCGCACTAGCGTGACTGGTACTGCAAATGCCTCCCCGAAGAGTGATAAAGAATCGGAAACTCAACGGTCGGAGGTAGCAAGCCGAGGCAAAGACCTAATCCTCAGATTTTCCCAAACGTCGCCAGGGAAGTCTGAATCCCCTGCCAATGACGGTAAACCCCAGGGAAATTCCGCGGAAACCACTGAGGAGAACTTCAATCAATCTCCAGCAGGTTCATCTGCAGAGTCTTCGTCTTCCGAGAAGGATGCTTATCAGTCCCCGGCTGGCTCATCTGCAGCATCTACCGCCGATGAGGACGTCAGTACACAGGAGGGCTGTGAGACGTCGCCCGCAGATAAACTGGTCACTGTTGAACAATTGACGCGTGAAGCACGCGAGTTGTGCCTCAAGCGCATTGAAAATGGCCACTCTGCAAGTTGTTGCGCTCATCTCGTGAGCGTGCAAGTCTTGTCAAGCGACGTCAGAAAGGATTGGGTAGACACTTTTTTGTCACTTACCGACGGTGCGCTATGGTCCACGACCTATTTTAGCTTGGGACGGCTCGACGACGAAGCCGCTGCACCAGACGAAGAGTTGTCGCCACACCCAGTGGTTCAAGTGTTGGACTTCAAGGGCAAAGGCTGTGACGTCGACTTTGAGGAGTGTTCGGGCGCACCTACAGGCTTTGCGCTCGTTGTGAAGATTCCCGGCTACAAAACTGTCAAAATTGCACCGAAGCGCTTTCGCCATTTGGCTGCCTGGGGCGCCGCTCTCATACAGGCTGCATCCACTCTCAATGCCCCAAAAGAATCATTTCTGTCCAGCCTTCAATCGCCTACCCGTGCGGCTCCTGTCACCACGACTTCTGCTACTTCGACTGCGACTATCGGGAAGGCGCCAGCTCCGAGTGCTCCACCGAATGACGGCTCAGGATCACCGGAGGCCAGGCGAGTATCCCTGACGCGCTATCGCCACCCTTTGCTGTCGGTGCCATCACCTCCGCGCAGCCGCAGCCATTCGACGCCGCCAGCTCCTCCTCAATTTCCCATGGCGTTTGCAACTGCTGAGGCTTTGGCTCTTCCCGTGAAGAAACTTACTCGCCGCACTGTACACCCGCCTCTTGCTCCTGGTACTGCTAATCATTCTGAGACCAATTTACCGAGTGCAATGAATGACAACATCGATGGTACTCAAGCTTTGGGCCGATTAACTCCTCCAGGGCTTCCACTGGTTTCAGGAGCGTTTGATGAAGAACTTTCCTCTTTGTACTCGAACACTCCATCGCTGGAGAGCACGGCCAACTATTACATGGTACTGCAGGTGCGCCACTTTCCTCATGACAACACGAAGAAGCATGCCAGTGCGGCTACAGATTCACACAACAATGCGCCTTATGATCGATCTCAGCGAGGAAGCTCTGTGTCGAGGTCAGGGGGCGTCTCAGCAGGGAGCAGCTTTTTATTTCAACCAATCGACAGCCGTGTGAGTCAATCGCTGCCACGCAGCGGTGGGCCATCTCCAGAGATAACGAAACGCACCGCGCCTCTGTCATGGGCTCAGGCGTATCGCCAGTCCATGACTAGGAGAAGCAGAGGAGTCCCAGGGAAGACAAAAAGTTAGGAATGTGCCTACTAGGAAAGCGCATGGACATCGAATTATGAAGTGTTTTAAACCATTTTCTTTTAGATGTGTTTAGCGCATTGTAAGGTACCAGTCTTTCACGTGATTTCTAATAACCAATAACCCAACACCCGACATAACTGGCGATGTGCACATGTGCAGCGCTCAGCGATATCCTGGAGCTATAGCTACATCCCGGATTTACCATTCGCCTTATACTATTGCCATTTGTAATAATATTTTATACCCAGTTTCAGAATTTACCACATCGAGGAAGAAGAAAAGCAATGGGCGCTTCGAGGACTTTAAAGTGGCGTTCTCGGTTGCTCATCTCCTTCCTACCTAAGCCGCTAGCCTCCAATCACGGCGCTTGCACAGCCGCCGCAATGCTCGTGCAAGCCGCTTGGGAAAGGTCAGGGTCCGAGCTGCGCACCGTGATGGCAGCGGTGCCACCTAGAGCTACCTTGGCGTGCACGCAGATCACTACATTAGGGCCGTGCTGGCCGGCGAGGATCACTTCGTTGGTTTTGGCGATGACTTCAATGGTGTGAAACCCCACACTGGCCACTCGCTTCCCGACGTCTTCGGCCGAGCGCGCTGATGCTGTATATGCATGCAGAAGGATTAGAAGAAGGAGTTAATTTGGGAAGAAGAAAGTAAAGGAAATTCAAGAGTAAAAATACACAAAAAATATAGATAGACTTCGACGCGAGAAAAGTGTTTCTTCCTGTAGAATCCAAGACGCTTCACCTGGCAAAGTGGTTTGCGCGCGCTTTTCCGAGGCAGCCATGCCGGTCCATTTCCCGCCAAAAGCCGGCGTGGTGAGCTGCAGCGGCACCACCGAAACACCCTGCCATGTGACACCACCAACGATGGAAGGAGAAGGACTCACGGACAGGCCAGCAGCAGCAAAAGGGTCCACTATTTGTGGCTGTGGTGGTGGTGCTGCAGCAGTGACCGTGGCAGCAGGTGAAGGGGGCGTCGCAGCAACTGGGGCGGGTGACGAAATGGTCAAGTCCGAAAGGCCAAACAAATCAGGCACTGCGTTGTTGTGAGCCTGCGATGGCGCGAGAGGTGGGGCATCAAAGTTCAGGAGGTCTACAGGCGACGAGGACTCCGCAGACAGTGAAATGAATGCTCCCGCTGGTGCCGAGGATACGACCTTAGAGGAGGCAACAGGAGAAGCAGCAGCTGTCGAGGGCACGACCGCTGGCTTTTGTGCTGCACTTCGCGCTCGCGCTCCCACCCGCCGGCCGGTGTCACCACTGCTACTGCTGCTGCCAACGCCGCCGAACAACATCGCCGCTTGCCTCTCCCGCTCCGACATTTCTTTGGGCTTCGGAGGCTCTTCTGCGACAGGGGCAGCGGTAGCTGCGACTGGTGGAGGTGGTGGTGCAGACGGGACTATCACTTGTGCTGCAGCAGCCAGAGGAGGAGGAGGCGGCGTGGGGGCAGGCGGAGGAGGTTGAGGCGCGCCCCAAGGCCCTGCTGCGGCTCCGAGCGGCTTGCCACCCAAGGCGTTGGCTTTTTTCACGCCCAATTGATTGCCTCCTGCATTGAGGCCAGCGCCAGCGGTCGAGGCACCGCCACCACTGGCACCAGCGCTGCTGCCACCGAGGGATGCAGCGAGGGTGCCACCGCCCGTAGGAGGGGCTGCAGGAGCCGCGTATGCGTCGTATTTGAGGCCGCTGCTGGTGGCGTCCGCACTAGAGGCCTCTTCGCTGTAGTCGACGCGGTCTTCTGGGGCCACGTAAGGCTGCGCGCCGTCAGAGATGGCTTGAGCGACGTAAGTGTCGAGGAAGGTAAGGCTGCCGTCCTCGTCGAGGTCCTCGCAAGAAGCGTCTACAGGGAGCACCTGGTGTATTGAAGTATAGTGAAAAAAACATGAATGAATGAAGAAAAGAGTGCGGAAATGAACGAGCACACAGAACACCAGTGGGTATACAAAATAGAAGGATGCAATCTCGCACTTATATCAACATGCTCAAAGAATCAAGTGACGCACCGTTTGCATGATGGAGGCATGCGACAGCAGGGCGTAAAACTCGAGGCACCGCTGCTGCACGTTCAAATCGGCCGAGCAACTGTACAGTTCCACCAGAGCCGCGGTGCGTGAAGAGCAGGTGCCCGTCTGGTGGATAGATAGGTAATGAAAAAAGACAGGAGCACAGGAGAGTCAATAAGACAACAATGATAAGAAAATCAGCACATGAAAGGAAAGTGGATACGGCCCATTTGAGCAATTGCTCTATCTTCTTTAAACCTGAGCGCAAAGTTTGAGCAGAGCTGAAATGAAGAACGCCCGGGTGTCGGCGTTGAGAGTGGCTTGCTCAGCCACAGCGCAGAGGCGGTCGATGAGCGAGGGCAGCGGGCAAATGTCCGCCATGTCCTGATATCGTATATTCACATATAGGGCACCATTCGGAGAGAGAGCATCGCGTTATAGACCAAAAGACCGAAAACATCAATAATGATAGCAAAGTCAATGGAAAAGTTGAAAATTCTCCAGCATAGCATCTTGACAATGTACCGTGTCAGCAATGAGAGCACCGTATTCCCCGAGCACCCACGCGACAATTTGCAGGAGCATGGGGGGCATAGGCTCGTGCTTCCGCGGCTGGTCGGCCCCGGCTTCCTCGCCAAGATCTTCAGTGTTGTTGTTGAACTCAGCGTCGGTCTCGAGCACCAGGAGCTCGGCGAGGTGGGCGACGGACTCGCAGCGCAGCAAGCGATCCATCTCGTGGTCGTCGTCGTCTTCGCCCGACCCCTCGGCAATGAGCACCATCAAGTTGGAGGCCACGTCATCCTGCACGGTGCCCGCGGGCGCGACTTCCAGCACCCGAGTGACCGTCCGCACGTACCTAATGATGACGTCGTCGCACACGCGAGTCATGTTTCAGTCAAGAAAACACCAATGAATGTGATATATTTCGTCAAGAGGCGCCGGCCAATGCGCCCACGTGGACTCTCAAATGAGAGCGGGCAACGAAAATTAAAATGAAAAAACAAACACCCACAGACCCCCACAGGAGCAAAACTGCTGCACGAGTGCAAGTGTATACGACTTGGGCTTACCAGGCATTCGAGGGCGCAAAGCGCTCCGCTGAGGTTGTGATGTTCGAGACCAGCTCCTTCTTCAGATGGTCGTCGCTGGCAGCCTCCAGAAAGGCCAGCAGCTTGGCGATGATGAACTCGACATTCACGGGGTTGATCATGCGGTACAGCAAGTTCAAAGTCTTGCGCTTTAGAGTTTCATCAGGATCTTCCAAGCACTCGATCACCACTAGCTGGTGCTCCGCAGCATATTTGGGGTGGTCCTTCACGATTTCTGCGAGCCCGGTGATGCCGAGGTACTTCAAGTTGTGGTTTTCCGACTTGATGAACCGCGCGATGGCGGCTGCGGCCGCGTCTAACAGGGTGTGGTTCGGGTAAATGTGCGTGATGGTGCGCACGCACTGGTACAGCACCGCGTACCCCACGTTGATCCCCGTGTCCGCGCGGCGCATCACGTCAATGAGGATCTCGTACATGCCTTCGGAAGCTGATTGGTCGCCGTGGCCGAGAAGGGCTAACACGCGGAGGAGCCTGAGCTGAATCCAGGGTGCCGGCATCCGGTGGTAGTCAAACTCGCGAGGCAAGCGGTGCTCCGTAATTTGCTTCAGAATAGACACAAAGGAGGGCACCAGATCCTTGAACTTTTGAGGCTGCACTAGCGCTAGGTCGTGCAGCAAGCACACTGTAGCCCCCATCACGGCTGGATCTCGGTCACAGAGCGCGCGTCGCACCATAGGGACCAGATGGCTCACGGAGTCCGGGCTGAGTTGGTGGCAGCGGTGCAAGCACATGATGGCTTTCTTGCGCAAGTTTTCTGCTTTGTGGGCCAATAGCTTCACCACTTCCCCGAGCACCGCAGGCACCATGTCAGCGGTGACCAGTTTCGGCAACGCAGTGAGGGCCGCCCACACTTCGAGTTGGTTGCCCGATGCCATGTCGCGCTGCAGCTGATTCACCAGCATAAACCGAAAGTCGTGCTGCGGGGAAAGCACTAGTGCTGCCGCTAGATACCTGTGCGCACGAGCAGCAGCAAATTTGTTAGAGCTTTTGGGTATCCTTCTGAAAACTAGAGAGGGTAGACCAGTTTTGGCTTCTCAGCTAGATCTTACCCTACGCGCTTTTGGATCAAGTTGGTCGACGCACATAGCTCCACAGCCTTGATGTAGCCAAAGCTCCCATCGTGGCCCAGCATTTCCACGTACACCAAGCGCACTAACATTTCCTTGAGAGTCTTTTTAGAGAGGCCAGCCTCAGGGATCTTTTTCTTGAGGCGAACGACTTCATCCGAGACAATTCGGTCCTCTTCCTGCTTTGACTTCGACTCTCCGATGGCTTTTACAAGCTCGAAGAATTCTCTAGATAAATGTGCGCCGCTTCCCAGGCCAGACATGCTGTTGTAGGCTTGTTTCTATCCAGCTGTGTGGCGGCGCGTGGCTAAAATGTATGCGACTTTCGTTTCGTTTGTTGAGAGAACGAGAGTCGACTCCTTTCTCGCGACCGGTATCATATTAGATCAAAAGATACAACACAAACAACATCTCAGCTCTGGTCTTCTTGCTTGCTCATCAATTTTTTTCAGCCTCTAGCTCCGACGCGACGCATGGTGAAATCGTGTCATGAGCGTGGGCAGTGCTTGCTTTATAGATAACTCCTGGTCTTCACACAGTGCCTAGCAAGGTGTTATCACCTTCTATGACAACACTGGCACTAGGCTGAATCACTCTGATCTAGGCATATTTGCTAGCCAAATGACAAAGGCACTTCATGCTCTCCTGTTGCTTCTCCTTGGCACCGACGGTTTCAACTTGCCCAAGCTAGACATTAGTTCCTCTCGGGTGCAATGCACCACACAAACGCGAAAAGCCTCTGAGCAAAGCGAGATTGAAGACACCGAAACTAATTCGGCTTTTCGTTCATTTGCACGTTCACATTTTCCCTTTTTCGCTGATCAGCGAGCTCCTGATGAGGTGTAACTTCATGTAGCGCGAAACGTTTTACCGTTCACCTTATATGTTATCAGCCTTGCCACCTGGATTTACTTACCGTTCAATGTTTCATTTGTCGTACAGTACGGCGGCAACCAATGGGTGTTCCTCGAAAATGCCGGCGGCTCTCAGGTGCCGCAAGCAGTGGTGGCTGCCTGCAGCGAGGCACTTGCGGTGCGGTGGCGCAGCGAACTCGGACCGAAGCACGTGGCAGCAGCCCGCAATGTGGCAGGCGCGATGCTGAACGCTGAAGGCCCATCCAATGTAGTCCTGGGATCCTCAGCCTCGGAGCTGTTTCGGTCTATCGCTGCTGCCTACGCTCGCACCCTCAAGCCTGGTGACGAAATCATCGTTTGCGAATGGTTAGTTTGGGTTTCAATTTAAATTACAAACAATGTTATGAAGTATAATTGCAAAGCTCTCCAAATCGTCTTGTGGCTGTCCCATTTCTTTCAAACTCGTCTTTTTCTTTAATCAACTTTTCTTGTCTTTCTCCCAAATGCACTCTTTTTCAAAGGTCTCATGAGGCGCACATAGCACCATGGTTATGGGCCGCTGAAGCTAGCGGAGCTACAGTAAAATGGTGGCGTTTAGACCCTTCTTTATCGTCAGAATCTTGTGGGGAAGCACCATCCTTAGAGGCGCTCAAATCAATGGTGGGACCTCAGACCCGCCTAGTGGCTCTGACGCACGTGAGCAACATTCTGGGCTCAATTTTTGACGTCACTGCTGCGACCGCCGTAGTCCGCGAGCAGTCCAAAGGGGTTGCTCACGTTGCGGTTGATGGCGTAGCTTATGTGCCTCACAAAGCCCCAAATGTCCGAGCCATTGGCTGCGACTGGTGAGATGACAGAGCACTGCACTTGATTCATGGCTACCGGATTGATCTATTTACGCGACACTATTGTGGTCGTTGTCTAGTATCATGATAGCCTCTGGTTCTAAATGAAGTGTTTTGTGTATATCTCAAAGGTATGCATTTAGCTGTTACAAAGCATTTGGGCCTCACTGCGCTGTGCTCTATGGAACAAGAAGAGCGTTTGAGTCAACGCAGGCTCACGCTCCGAACCACCCTTTTGTGGATGCTGAGAACAACGGCAACGTGCGCTGGGAACTCGGCACCATGAATCAGGTATGGCAGCAAATCTACACGGTTCATAGAGACAGCAGATTTAGGAGTTAAGATTACTGTAATATTGTGTATTGATGCTTGCGCTTCAATGGTTGTGGGTGTACGCAACACAGGAAGCTGCAGCGGGCCTGGCCGGGCTCGGGGATTATTTCGTGGAATT
>Ga0307982_1002409_pt1 | contig 15118 bp, 10 predicted proteins | sample OrgLakmetagen989_FD_201847 | JGI IMG/M metagenome (GOLD analysis project Ga0307982, IMG submission 201847) | Saline water microbial communities from Organic Lake, Antarctica - #989 | ecosystem: Environmental > Aquatic > Non-marine Saline and Alkaline > Saline | place: Antarctica: Organic Lake...
CTTGCGTCTACGTTCTTGTGCATAAGTTTGTTTGGTGGCTTGCTGCCCCCTTCTTGTTTGACTTGCGCCCCGCCGCCTTGCCCCCCCTGCCTCCACGCACATCTCTCACAGCTTCGCAGCCGACGAGCAGCTGGCCCGGCGCAGAAAGGAGTCAGACTCGAAAAGTAGCATGAGCACAAACTGGTCCAGCAGAATTTGTTTGGTCCCTTCGCAAAACTGGTAACAGGCCGTGGTGCTTGCTGCGTAACGGTCATTTACCGGGCAGTTATGTCTGCGCCTCCTCCGCCACCGCAAGAAGCGAGAGTGCGCTCAAGGAAAGATCCACGACGGATTGAGAGACGATCATCTGATGGGAGTGTATCAGATGCTTCCAGCTACGACTCTGCTTCAGGCAGCAGCTACACTGGGAGCAGCTACACCGGCAGCAGCTACACCGGCAGCAGCTATACCGGCAGCAGTTACTCTTCTCGAAGTGTATCGAACTCGCGGCACGAAGTAGATAATTCTGAACAAGTAAACTATTTCACAAGCCCCGTTGATCAGCGGCAAAACCGCCACGGGAGCAGCAGCAAAGGTGCATCAAAACGCGACAAAAACTCCCGCGGGAGCAAGCGCAAACCTAAGCCATTTGCCTCACCAGAGCTCCCAAGCGCACAGCATGCCCAACCCATCCATGACGTGCGCAACTTTGATGCATCTGCATTGCCTGTGGGCGCGGAAGTGTTTGCTACGTTGCCACGGTCAGGAGCCACCCCTGACAACAGTGGTGCCGACATCGCTCACGACGAATCACCTTTGCCCTCCAAAGCATACTACGCCCCAGCTGTGCCCCACAGCTACCAGTCCTATGGCTCTGCTGCCCATGGGCCCATGGGCGCCACAACCCAATTCTTCTTCCCCTTCGCCCCAGACGGCTCGCCTTCAAAGCCCCCAGCCCCAGCTGCGGCAGCGGCTGGGGCGCACACAAGGCAGCAACCGCTTGGGGGGCTGCCCAACCTGTACCAACCCCACAGTACTGTGCCTTCTCACTCCACGCAACAGCAGGTGCAGTCCAGTGCCGCTGGGGGCGGTGGCGACCGCGATGTAAGATCGCGGCTTCGGGCCGCCGAAGATGATGCAGAAGATGCCCGGGCTACCATTTCGGTGCTGCGAAGACGCATTGCAGCATATGAGGAGGAAATGCGGGAAGAGCGCAGGTCACACCGCGACCAGCTGCGCCAACTAGAGGAGCAACTGGCAGCGGGCGTTGGCCAAGCCCCCCCCCCGCCGGCAACAGGAGGGGGTGTCGATTTCGGGGAATTCATGAAGGCACAAGCTGCAGCCGCTTCGGCGCGTCAGGCAGCACAGGAGGCCCAAACAGTAGTCGCTGAGTTGCAAGCTGAGCTGCTGGACGCACAGCAGCGGGCGCAGGCGGCGGAAGCCGCAGCTGCCTCCACAGGCCGACACGGGGGGCCTGCACCTGCACCCGCCGCACAGCACCCGAAGCGGGGGGGGGTGGTTGTAGACCTTGACATGGGAGGGGGGGCTGTGACCGGTGAGGGGGGGGGTCTCGCCCGCACCCCCCCCCGCGGCGGCTCTGGTTTCAACGCCGAGCTGGATGCCGCACGAGCCGAGAACGCACGACTAGAGATCGCACTTGGCGAGGCACGTGACGAGATTGCCGCTCTGAAGCGCAAGCTGGCTGCTGCAGCCTCCAGTGTGCAAATCGCCGAGGGACGGGCGACTGCGTTGCAGTCACAGCTGCGCGATGTGCAGTCGCAGTGCGACAAGCTGGGCAGCGACCTGGCCGATGCAGTCGCCAAGAAGGAGCTCATGGCAGATGAGCTCATTGAGCTCAAGGGGGTGAAGGGGGGTTCGAAACGGGGCAAGCCCCGGCAGCACAGGCAGCCCCCCCGGCAAGACCGAAGCCACTCTGCACACACGGTCCCCGCCCCGCAGCAGCCTGTGCCGGAAGCACAGGCATGGTCGCATGCACCCATTGATGCCCCTTCGTATGCAGGGGGGGCAGAGTCGGGTCTGCAGGGGGGCTCAAAGCAGGAGGCAGCTCAGCAAATGCGAAAAGCAAATAACAACGCTGCTGCACAAAATGCAGCCCGGCAGCGCTCCAGCGCGTTCACTTTTGGCGACTTGGGGGATGGTGATGCCCCCCCTACACCCCCCTCCCGCCAGCGCCAAATTGCTCTGTCTCACCGCCAGCCACAGGTGCAGGCACTGCACCAGTATCAGCCGCCAGCACAGCACGATCTGACCTTCGACAGTCAGCCACAATATGGTCAATTCACCAACGGTGGTGGCGCCTTCCAAGACCCCTCAGCCCTGGCGCACAGGTATGCCCCGGAGGCACCGGTCTGGGAGCAGCAGCAGCAGCAGCAGCAGCAGCGGCGAGATTCGTTCTCCGCCCCAGATGCTGGTGTTGCTGCGATGCCGGGTGGCCTGCCCCCACACATGTCCGAGATGCAGCGCCGCATGGACATGCTGAGCGACTTGGCGTCCCAGCAGCCCCAGGCAGTGGCCCCCCCTCGGTATGGGGGAGGGGGGGGCTACTCTGTGGCTCCACCGCAACAGCATATGCGCCACAAGCGTGAGCACCAGCACGAAGAACACGACCCTGCCGACTTTCTTAAGGCTCAGTTTGCAGCTGCAGCCGCCCGGGCTGGCCCCAGCACCGGCTATGCCCCCCCCTCTGCCCAGCAGCAGCACAGCTCCCCCGGGCAATACCATAGCGGCACCCAGCAGCGGGCCGGCAGTGGCCGCTCGCCCAAGCAGCACGCAGTGGCGTCCATGCAGGCCCGGCAGGCAGCCACCCCGTTCGCCACGGCGCACACCCTGGATGCAGATGTGACTGCCGTGGGTGATGCACAGACGCAGCTGCTGCAGGTGAACCAGAGCTTGGACCGCACGCGAGCCGAGCTGGAGCGCTTTGGCGGCGGCATGGGGCGCAGCATTGCTGATCGCCGACGAAAGGGTGAGCTGGAGGCCTCCATGGCGCAGTTTGAGAAACGGGCATCTGAGCTCCGCTTGTGGTTGAAGCAAAACGAGTTTGCGTGATGATGTGCGCCCTGTCGCAATGTGAGTCGCATACCATTAAAAATCCACACACACAGTACAAGGCCACAGTGTAGGTGAAGGCTAGTTCCCTTCCATGTTTCGAATGTGTCGCGCCACGCTCACATCCGTGTGGATTGTTGCGGAGTTCCTGTTGGATATGTACCCCTCCTCTTCTGACGTTTGTGACCAGAGACCTGCGTGCGGCATGGCTGATGCAGCTGCATCAAAGGAGGTCCCACCCTTGCCCATTTGGAAAGTGGACATACCAGTCGTGCTGAGCCGGCGCATGCTGCGGCGAGCTGCGCTCACTGCACGCGAGACAGCCGAGCCACCCACTGAGCGCACTGACCCCAGACCAATGGACGAGCGGCGGGAGGAGCCTCGACTCAGTGGGGTCACCAGTGGCTCTAACTCGGCCTCCACTGTCGCATATAGTTGGTCCGCTATTTGCCCGAAAGCGTTGTTAAAATCCACGCGATTCGCTGCTTCAATTGATTTCATCCCTGTGGTTATTCGCTGACGGTTGTTCATGACCAAATCCAAGGAGCTTGTCAAATACCGTTGACTCCAATGCACCAACTCGGGGTTTTCTTTTTGCTCCTGGTCGAGCTCTTTGTCGCTTTTGCCAAGTTTTTCACTGAGCTTCTTGGTCGTGGCTGTGAGCTGGTATTCGTTGTGAAAGTTGGCCGCAATGACCGAAATGGGAATGGCCAGGATCTGCAAAGCAAGGTGGTGTCTTGTTGAAGCTCAAATGTGCCCAGAGTACTCACAAGAATCCCAGAAAATGCTGTCATTGCTGCCCACAATTTTCCAAAGCTTGTCTGGGGGACCATGTCACCGTAGCCTACAGTGGACATTGTAATTACACACCACCAAAACGTTGCGGGTATTGAGTCAAACGGAATCGTGCCATGTGAAGCTCGGCCCAACTCAGCATCTCGTTCGACATAGTACATGACTGAAGAGCTTACAACTGTAGCAATAGACGTGATGAAGAGAATCATTCCAAGCGGTGCCCCACTCAGCATGAGCGTGTTACCAAACACTTTCAGCCATGTGAGGTACCTGCTTATCTTCATCAAGCGGAACACCCGGACGAGTCTGATTACTCTCAACACTTGAGAGCCTTTAAGGTTGCTGCTTGCCATCAATCGTTCGACGAAAAATGGCATGACAGCAAACAAGTCCACGGCGTTCATCGGAGACTTGAGGAACTTCACTTTGTCCGGACAGAACATCAGGCGCAGAATGTACTCCAATGTGAAAGCGGTGACGCTCACTGCCTCTACTGCAGCAAATCCCGCTGCATGTTCTGCTGTGCGTAAGTTAGGGTCAGTTTCAAGAACAAACGACAATGTGGACGCAAAAATCAAAGTCATGATTGCCACGCTGATGCACGTTGCAAGCACCGAGCTAGACGGCTGTTCAAGTGCAATCCAGACTTGGTGCTGGAACTTTGACCACTTTGTTCCATAAAACTCTGCAGCGTATGCGACGTGTGCTTGCAGCCGGCTGTTGAATTGCCTGTGATGGATAAACCTACCAGGTGCAATTTCTTCAACTCCAAAGTTGACATATGTGTCCAAGTCCCCAACATCGCGCTGTTGTAAAACAAATGCATGTAAGACTGTGACAAATTCTGCAAAGGACTTGAAGTGTTGGAATGGCTGCGGCATTTGTCGAGAGGCTCATCGTGCCTTCCAGGTCAACGCCACCACTTTGATCCTGGTCCAGGCCACTGAGCAGGGCGCCAAAGTTCTCCTGAAAGCATGTAATAGAATACAGTCTCAGTTGCTGTAAGTGCTTGTCTTACGCCATTAATGTCCAGTCCAACTTTTATAAACTGCTGTCGTAGCTCGTGTGGCTCAACGAAACCACTGCCGTCCTCATCAATCCGCTCGAATAGGTCTTCGTATTCTTTCAAAGAAGACAGTGGAATCATGTCCATTGTCAAGCTTCGAGCTATTTTCAGAACTGATGCTGTCTTGGCCTCCGTTGAGGTGCTGCGTTTTTGTTGAGACTCGCCATCTGCAGCAACTTCTTGACCCATTTGCACACACACCAACTCGTGCAGGTGCAGAAACAAACTCGCTGAATAAGATAGGAGTGTCAATGATGTAGAAATACATCCACGCTGTATGATTGTATTGCTGTACTGCTGCATGCTGAGATGCGTGAATCAGCCAATCTGCTCAATCTTGCTGCTCTGACAAGGCCCCCTCGTTGAGGTAGCTGCGATGTTTGCAAAAAGCTTGCATTTGTTGGACATTTGCATCAATGTCAAAACTCTGTTTGCATGCTGATTGTACTGCCTTGTGTCTTCCAGCTCAGCATTGTAGTTGCTGACTGGCTGTCAGAGGGAAAGTGCCCAGGCAAAATATCAGGGCTGCACGACAAGCACTTGTAGAAGCAACATTCCCACTTGCAAGTTAAGCCCACATCGAAGTGCAGCAACCAACGCTCTCCAGCCTGCTCGTCATTCTCAACTTGTTTCCCTCACTGCTCACATCATCATGCATTGGAATGCTTTCAGAATTTTGGGAGACTTCTGCCACCTGGCAAGTTTTGTCATCCTTGGATTCAGACTTTGGCACACGAAAAATGCAAATGGTATGTTATAAACAAGCAGTTTATACACGCTTCGCCTGCGGCTTCTCCTTGATACATGGTTCCCACGGCAAGCGTAGGAGCAGCGGCGGAGTGTGATCTCGTCAAAAGCCGCACGGCCAGGAGTTGATGCGTGTGGAATAGGCCAGCGCTCCATGGTATTCAAACCCCACCGTATTTACAGGTATTAGTTTGAAGAGTCTAGAGCTATATGCCCTCGTTTTCATGACGAGATACCTGGACGTGTTCACAAACACAACTTCGCTGTACAACACATTCTTCAAGATTTTTTACCTGGCTGCATCCATCGGCCTCGTGTACGCCATCCGCAAGAAGGAGCCCTTCAAAAGTACATACTTGTTTGAGCGAGACTCGTTTCTGCATGTCAAGTTTGCTATCGTGCCCTGTGCCGTTCTCGCACTGGTGATCAACGAGATCCGTTGGAGCAGCTACTCCCCTTGGCTCATCTTCAGAGAAGTAAGCAACGAGTCGAGTCGAGCTGCCAGCCCCTGTGTACAACGCAGTTTCTCTACTTGCAGTATATGTGGGCTTTCTCGTTGTTTCTGGAGGCAATCGCCATTTTCCCGCAGCTGGTGCTGTTGACCAGAGACAAGGACGTGGAGAATATTACAGGACACTACGTGGCGTTCCTCGGCGCCTACCGCGCCCTGTACATCCTGAACTGGATCTACAGGGCTTACACTGAGCCACACTACTCGGCGTGGATCCCATGGCTGTGCGGCCTCGTGCAGACCGGGCTGTATGCAGACTTCTTCTACCGGTACTTCGTGTCCGTCAAGCAGGGCACCAGGCTGAAGCTGTGATGCGTGCAGCCCCTCAGTGTTTTCCAATGCATTTGTGCAACTTAAGCAGTGCTGTAGCCTACAGCTCGTCCTCAGACGATGAGCCGGCATCTTCGCCGGCTTGCTCGCTGTCCGCTGCCTCAGAGGCAGGCTCCTCGACAGCGGGTTCCTCAGCATCACCAGTTTGCTCCGCGTCCTTCGCTTCCTCCTTGTCAGCGGCGGGCTCCTGTGCATCTGCAGTGTCCTCATCATCAGCAGCAGCCTTGTCGTCACCAGCGGTACCCTCGTCGCCCGCTGCAGTGTTCTCACTGCCTTTGCTCTTCTTGCTGTCCTTGTCCGTGGTGGCCGGCTTGGGGGTGGGCGTGGGTGTGGGCTTGGGGATGCGCTTCAAGTAGTTCATCTGTCCCCGGATGGAGTTCTTCTTGGCCTTCACCTGCACTTCGGTGAACACTGGCTCCAGGGTCGGATCCTGCTCAGCTTGCTGTGCGGTTACGTTGGCAAGCCAGCCCTCAAAGCGGTCCACGGCGGCAGTGGGCAGCTCCAGCTGGGCATCGCTCAACTGCGCATGGAATGTCGTGAACAAGCTGGAACACACAGCACCAAGAACACACAAAAACATAGACTCGGGCCGGTGCAGCCACCAAGTCGCACGACACGATTCCCACACGCTGTACGGAGCGCGTGTAGGAGCACTGGGGGTATCTTTGCCCAGCACCCGCAACTGTTCGCCCGCCACTGCAGCTAGCGCCTCTTCCTTCTCTTGGTGCCCCGCGCAAGCACGGGACACCGGTGGATTTGGGTGCCATCACCCCCCGCCGGCCTGCGCGGCTTGCGCCACGCAGCCCAGCTGAGCAAGTAACTTGTGTCAGGCTGTGCTGTAAACCAGCACAGCTCCGACGGTTGCAACAAGCTGCAGTTGTGGATGTGCGGAGTGGGCATAACCAACAGCTCACTGGGTTTCCCCGAGCTGGCAGCCTAGCTACCCACTCCGGTATGAACAAACACAGCAAAAACACACACACTATCGCAGGCAAAACAAACAAGCAAGCATGCAGACACTGCACAAATCAAGTCTGACTTACCCATGGTCGGCTCTCGTTCCAGTCTGCCAGGCTCGCCTTGGTGGCTGCAATGAAGTCCTCTGCCTGCTTGGTGACCTTGCCGCGCACGGTGGCCTCGTACACACGGGTAAGCACAGGCTGCACCAAGTCCTTCAGTCCGTTGTGCTTTTCGGTGTACGTGGGCACATCGGTGTCGTCTCCCTCGTCGTACAGCCACTCCTCCACTTCCTCCAGGGAAGCGGTGATGGCGCTGCGCTGCTCCTCGGTGGAGACACCCTCCAGCTCCTCGTACAAATCGCCCATCTTGCCGCGAGAAGCGTAGATGTAGCTCTCCAGGGAAGACTTGGCAGCGGCACAGGCAGCGCGCTCGTCATCTACGGCTTGCAGTTCAGCCAGGACAGTCTTGGAGGCAGCCAGCTCCTCCTCGGTGAGGGGGCGCACAGGCAGCTCGGAGACATCGGCAGTCACAGTGAGGCGCACGCGGTGCACCTTGCGCTTGGGCTTGGGCAGGGGGGTGGGCTCAGGGGTGGGGGTGGCCTCGGCGCCCTCCTTCTCCTCAGCAGCCTCCTCGCCATCCTTGTCCTCGCCATTCTTCTCCTCGGTTGCATCAGACGCAGCATCCTTCTCTTCGTCGCCAGCTGGTGCAGCGTCGTCCTTCTTGGAGTCCTCAGTGTTGTCCTCGCCGTCCTCGTCAGCGGCGGCATCCTCCCCGGCGGGGGCAGCAGCCGCAGCGGCGGCATCCTCAGCAGCATCCTCAGCAGCATCAGCAGCATTCTCCCACTCCTCAAACGCAGCCTCGGCCCGCAGCACACTGGCAATGCCGTTGTGATCCAGGGCGAAGGTCACAGATACCTTGGGCTCTCCCAGGTCGGCATGCTTGGCGACGGCATCCTCAATGCCCGTGATGGCGAACTTGCCCAACGCGTGCTGCGCGCCCTCCGGCAGGGGGCTGTCAGCAGTGTAAGACAGTGACACAGACAGGTCCTTGCTTTGCTTAAAGGACAGCTTCTTCAAGTTGCCCAGCTTGTTGTTCTGCTTGAACATGACGGAGGACTTGCTCCACTGTTCCTCCTCCGTGTCAGCCTCCTCGTTCAAGTTCCGCAGCTCAGCGTTCACGGCGAATGGCAGGGTGGCCACCATGCCCACAGGGCGCACACGGAAGGAAGTGGAACGGTTCGCGCCCACAAACGCTCCGCCCAGGGCCATGGCCTCATCACCGTTCAAGTGCACGCCCAGGGTCATGTTGCCACCGAGCAGGTCGATAAGCAGTGCCTGCACAGCAGGCGTGCGCACACCTCCTCCGACGATCTCCACTTGGTCGATCTGTGCCAGGGTGCGGTTGGCACGCTCCATGGCACAGGCCACAGGCTTCATGGCGGCGGCGAACACGTCAGCTGCTGCCTCCTCGAAATCCGAGCGCATGAAGTTGTTGGAGAAGTCCACATTGGGGGTGAGGGACTCCAGGTACAGCATGTGGTTGGCATTGGCGGAGAGCACCTCCTTGGTCTTGCGGGCGGCCTTGAACAGCTTCGCCACGGGGCGGCGCATGGAGCGGATGTCTCCTGGCAGCGCCTTGGCGTGCTTCTTGTTCACGGTGTCAGCGATCTGGTCCATGACGACACGTGTCAGCGCAGAGCTGCCCACACCAGAGGCCCAGCAGGTGCCCAGGACGGCGCCCTGCCCGACTCGCTTCTTGCCGAAGCCCTTGGGCTTGTAGGAGGAATACTCCAAGACAGACACCTGCACACCAGAGGCACCGCCGTTGTACACCAGCACAGTGTGCGTGGTGTTCGCGAACACCTTGTCCAGGCCGTACTGGACGCCGGCGGCGGTGTTCTCATCGACAAGGGACAGCACACGCAAACCAGCAAGAGACGCTGCATCCAGCAGGGCCAGACGGTTCTGCTGTGTGAAGTGTGCAGGGACAGTCAACACAGTGTCAATGATCTCAGCACCTCCGGCAAAAAGAGAAGAAAAATGCTTTGCGTAGGACAAAAACATGGCAGTCAGCTCCTCAGCGGTGAAGCTGCGACCTTCAGGGAAAGATTCCTCGGATGCGCTCAGCTTGAAAGAGACTCCACCATTACTGGACTTCTCAACCTCATAGGGCAGGAAATTGTCCTCAATGTACGCGGCAATTGCTGGGTCATCAAAGGACTTGCCAAGAAGCGTATGTGGGCTCTGAATGACAAACTGAGGTTTGCGAGTACCAATGCTCTCCGCATCCGTGCTGAAAAGTCGCTCGCCTTTGTAAAACCCAATGCTCAAAGGAGTTTTACGCTTGCTGTGGATGTTGGTTACCACCTGCAAACACACCTCGTGAACTCTGAAGCCGGTGGTGCGCTCAGGCACACGTGGCTTCTCAAATTCCGCTCCAAACAGCAAGAGAACAGGGCCAAACAACTCACCTCAAAAGCCTTTCCGGGCTGAACCAAAGCAACCTTCATATATTCGCTGCCCATATCAACAGACATGACATATGCTGAGGTGCTGAGCGCCATGCAGCAGGCAGCTGCTACTGCCAGCACGAATTTACGAGACACGCCAAACATTCTAAAAAAGTTTTTGTGATCCCCAGCGGCTGTTGTGAGCTGAAGCCCTCCACTTAGCTTCAAGTTGGTGGATAAGCATGCAAGCGTTGTGCTGTTTGCTGTTTGCTGTTTGAGTCACGCTTGACGACTAATGAATGAAAGCTAGTCTTTGGCCCCCTGGTGTGGATGCTCTGGGGTTTCTCAAATCGGTCCGCCGAATTTCGCTTCCGCACCTCGCAAATAGGCTCTGTGCTGATTAAAGATGAACCGAATTCGTTATGATGGCCATAAACAAATCCAATGGCATAGCACTTTGGCTGTTTAGGCGAAAATATCACACCTGTGGGAAACAATTGGTTCGTGGGAACGACCGTTGGACATTTAGGCTACAAACTTGCTGGAGGCAGCATCCTAGGGCGGCTTGCTGAACTCACCGCATTACAGAGTCAGCACCGTATCTATATAGCCAATCATGGTGAGATTGTCGCGCTTCCAGGTCGGTGCCTGCTTCAAGCTTCACAGCAGACTCTCATGCGCAGTCGTCCAAACAGGCTGAGGAGGTATGGGCCGGCCAGCAGCTGCTGTCAAGTGATGCAGCACACCGAACCCCTTTTGCAGCAGCTGAGAGGATCTGATGCTGTGCAGGCAGGTATTGAGGCTGGAAACATCAACCTGGCGTCAGCAGGTATACAATTTCTTCCTCCGTCTTGCTGCTGTGCACACAACTACCTGATTGCAGGCACAACTACAATCGGGCTGTCTGAATCATCGCTGGCAGCCCAAGAAAAACATGCAGAGCTCCTGTACCGCGTAAGTCTCCCAGGCAGCACTTGAGCAATGTGCAGTCCCAGCCAGCACTTGCTCGCAGGTCGAGGCATCCCGCCTTGCGCGCACAATAACAGTGCCGACCGACCCTTCAGCAGTTATTGAGGCTCTTCGTGCATTGGATGAACCAAAAACGATGTTCGGCGAGCGTGTTGGAGATCGAAGAGAGCGTTTGAGGCGTGTCATGGCTGAGCGGCAGTTGGGAGCTGTAGACTTTTCCGGAGACGGCTCGTCCGGCTCAGCTGCACTTGGGCAGCTTCAGGCAGCCGCAAAACAGCGCACCGAGGTTGTCCATACACCTGCATCAGGTGCTTTGATTGATGCTCGTGTTTTCATCGGAAGTTGGTCATTGGAGAAAGCGCAGCACAGGCTGGACGCGCAACGCAGCCGGGCGGCAGCCGACAACAAGGCCGAGCTGCAAGCTGCAGAGGATGCCGCCACGGCCACGGCACACAAGGAGACACAGCGCCTGCATGTAGCTGCATCAGTGCCGGCTGAGCCCCGCCGCCCCGTGTCCTGCTGCCGCTTCAGCCCATGCGGGGGGGCTGTGGCCACTGGGGCCTGGAGCGCCCAGCTGCGTCTGTGGGACGCACACAAACAACAAGCGGTGCGCAGCTACAGGGGACACACAGAGCGTGTTGTTGCACTTGCGTGGCGCCCCGGTGTGCAGGTGGACTTGGCTGCAAGCAAGGAGCCGGAGGCTGGGGCGCCCGGCGCCGACGATGATGGCGATGTAGCACTGGGCAGCTCGGCAAGCCCTCCTGTCTCAGCAGTTCACTTTGCAACAGGCAGTGCAGACTGCAACATCAAGCTGTGGAATACTGCATGTTCCACGGCACAGGCGACGCTGCAAGGCCACAGCAGCCGCGTTGCCAAGGTTGAGTGGCACCCTTGCGGAAAGTTCTTGGCGTCAACTTCTTACGACTACACTTGGCGTTTATGGGATGTGGAGCGCGAAGAGGAACTACTACTCCAAGATGTAAGTGTATTCTCCTTCTAGTTTTTGCATGTGAGCACATTTGTGTTCGCAGGGGCACGCCCGTGAGGTGTATCCTGTGGCGTTTCACCCGGACGGGTCCCTCATCGCGACTGGAGACCTGGGTGGCATCGGGCGCCTTTGGGACCTGCGTTCCGGGCGCAGTGTCATGACACTACGGGGACATGTCACGCAAATGCTAGACATGCATTTCTCGCCCAACGGGGTGAACCTCGCAACGGCGTCAGATGACCACACTGTGAATGTGTGGGATTTGCGAGCCCGCAAGGTCACTTGTGCCATCCCAGCGCATTCTCGCCTGATTTCAAGCGTACGGTAAGTTGTTTCGCATTGTTATTATGCTTGCTGCGCCCGCACGCTGCCTTGTTCAGGTTTGCTCCCAACAACGAATTCCTTGTGACGGCTGCCTTCGATGGCAGCTTGCGCACATGGAGTACGCGAAACTGGACTGCATTGGGAGTGCACAATGGACACGATGATAAAGTCACGTGTGTGGGTACGTACTGCACTTGCTGGACGGCTGCCCGAATTGGCGGCACTGAGCATATTGTCCGGCGCAGATGTCTCGCCGGATAGCAAAAGTCTTGTTTCCTGTGGCTTCGACAAAATGCTGAAATTCTGGGAACCCGAGCCACAGTGGTTTTAGTTCGATTATTGCAACGTTACTCAACAAACCATTGTCTTCTCTACGCCAGCCTTGTTGAGTAGCGTCAAATAATTTCCCCCCTCAACATACAAAATTCAAAGCACTCCGTGCCATCGGTTCGGGGCGACAGCAAACCCCACTGAGTAGTATTTATCTTGATTGAAAGGCTTTGCTCCCTGTCGACGTGCTTTCTTTCCCCACGAGTCACTTTTACGTGGGCTGCATGCATTCAAACAATGGATACAGCGAGCTTGCTCCGCTCGCTTTTGAGTGACGCATTTCGTGCTCAGATGCACGCCACCTCTCCAGACGGGTACTCTGCGATTGCTTCGTCGAAACACCGAGGGGGGAAATGGTCTGCAGCTGAGACAGAGTGGACAGATGTCTTGGTGCACCAATTCTCTGCTCGTCTCTTGCCTGGGGTTGACGCAAATTCATCCCTCAGAGTGCTGCTTGCAACTGCAACAAATAGCAATGCAATGCGCGTCACCAAAAGCTATTCATCAAGAGGGAGCTCAGTTGGAAAGGTAAGCTGTTTGCATGTGCTGTTGGTTTGTGCTTTGGTAGGGTACTATGTCAGGCAGTCTTGCGTTCTAACACATTGAAACGCGGGCGGAGGCTTGAGTTTGCTCGAAGTACTCTTCTCCCGCGAAACCGAGTGCGCGGTTTAAGTTCGAAGTGTATTTGAATTGCTTTTTGTGCCGGTTTGAGTGGGGCTGCACTCAACAGTGGCTGAAATGTCGGGCATGTCAATCCCAACAAAGTTGACGAGTGAAACGCCGGCAAGCTTCGGTGCTGATCTATCCTAGATTTCGTGCGGCAGGAACGAAATGTTCGACAGTCGCCTTGACATATGTGTATTACTTTGATTTTGCCGTTGTGAATCCGTGATTCCCTCGTAGAACTTCAACTTGTCAAAGTGCAAGCTTGTATAGTTGAGGAGATTGTGACCACCCCGCTGCAATGCAGTCGCATCGGTGATAGCGCTAAATCATTTGTCACCTCTGTGCAGACACTGTACGCTGGCTTTTCATCCACATCAAAAAGTGCAGCATCTGCTTTATTGGAGCGCGAGTGTGCCTTCCGGCACTTTGTGGCATCTTTGCAGCTGGACGCTAAGCCCGCCGCTGCCGGCAAGCAGAGCAAGCCCGCAGCAGACGCCGCCACAGCCACAGGAAGCAGTGGGGGCAGCCAAGTAGTGCCCCATGCACACTCACCCCTGCTGTCGCCGTCACAGAATCCCGCCAGTGGGAGATCCACCCGCGTGTCTCGCCGCCGGCGGAGCTCCGCGGGCACCCCCTCCGCCCCCCCCCCGCTGGCTGCCGGCGCCACTCCCGGCAGCCTCTCAAGCGATCCCGTGCTGGGGCCCAGTGCAGACATTGAAGCAGCACATGTGCTGGCAGCAGCCAAGGGCCAGACCCCTGGGGACATTTGGCCAGACAACTCCCCGAAGGCGGAGGGGGGGTCAGCTGTGAAAGCCCCCCCCTCCACGGGCGCTTTCACATCCCCCCCCTTCAGGCGCCGACCTGCTGCAGTGTCTGCATGGGCAGTGTCGGCCAGTACTGGTCACGTGACCAAGCCGCCTCAATTCTACAGCCCCCTTGCAGGGGCCTCAGCGCACTCCATGACGCCGGCGCCCCCCCCTCGACAGCGGCGGCTGGGGGGCAAGCGGGCCCCCCTCAGTGAGTCCCGCTCTCTGCACCGCACCCTGCCCGCGCCGCTGTACACCAGCGGCATGACGCCTGTGGTGCAGCCCCTGCTGGCGTCAGCGGCGTCCACTGCTGACCCCGCCGCCGCCACTGCCAGCAGCGGCGCCCACAGCAACCGCAGCACCCCCCCCCTGGCGGGCCTGGCAAGCCCCATGGAGTCCCCACTGCAGGTGGCGGGGGTAAGTCCGACTGCCCAACGTCGCTCAACAGGGGGGGGTGCCCTCGGCGCTGCCCCCCTTGACTGCAGTGTCTTCCCCTGGGGGGCCACTGGTGCCGCTGCAGGCCTGCCCCGTGACACGCAGTCCGCCCCAGGGGCACGCTCCCAGAGGGTGGTGGCCAGTGTGCCAGTGGGCACAGTGAGCTCGGCCGGCAAAACCCCCAGGGGGCCCAGGCACGCCCGCATCTGTGTCCCGCTGGTGGTGCCGGGGCCACTGCGGGGGGGGACAGCACCCCCAATGCGCACTGGGCGCCGCCGGGGCAAGACAGCTGGGGCATGTTTGCATGACTTGCCGCCGCTGCAAATGCAGCCGCGGGCGCGCATGACCCACGCCCGCCGCCGGGAGCTGCTGCGGGTCGCAGCGCGACATGGGCACGGGCCTCAGTCACCTTCAGTGGACGCGGTGCGGCACATGCTTGCACTAGCGACAGCTGCGCAGGACGGCTTTGCCCAGGACTCCCCCATGTACAGCAGCAGCGCTGGCGCGGGGGGCGCTGTGGGCTTCCAGGTGAGCTTGCTGCAGCCCCCCTCCAGCGCCCTGGCCTCCGCTGCAGCCCCCCCCTCGAAACGCGCTAGGGGCCGCACTGCCAAGGATGTGAAAGGCGCCGGCGCCCTGCGCCCCCCCTACGCCGGCCCGATGCCAGTCAGGGTGGTGCCGCTGCCCCCCCCGTCCC
>Ga0307982_1002411_pt1 | contig 15114 bp, 9 predicted proteins | sample OrgLakmetagen989_FD_201847 | JGI IMG/M metagenome (GOLD analysis project Ga0307982, IMG submission 201847) | Saline water microbial communities from Organic Lake, Antarctica - #989 | ecosystem: Environmental > Aquatic > Non-marine Saline and Alkaline > Saline | place: Antarctica: Organic Lake...
GGACGGGCTGCGTCTGTACCTTGTGTATGCTCGTGGGAGCCTGCAGCCTGCACACTGTTTGTTTTTATTCTAGTAGTGCTGCTGCTGTGGCCATGGTGGTTGGAGCTGATTGCACGAGAAGATGTTGACAATTCGCTGCTGCGCAAGTCACTTTCGAATAACCGCAGGCGGGTAGCACGATCTGACGCAATTACAGGAGTTTCACTGTAAGTTTTTTCAAATGTAGAATCAGCATGGGTTGAAGAACTATGATACTCTGCCCGAGCTCGTCGCATAGCGACCGCAAGGGAAGAATCCTTGAAGTCATTCGAAGTGCGCGAGCCGACAATGTCTGAATCGCTTCCGGAGTATTGATCATCATCATAGCGCTTAGATGAGCTCGTCATAGAGAAGTATCCTGCAGCTGTGGATCGCAAGGTGTCCTCCACGGACCGTTGTGGAAATTGTCCTGCCGTTATGTGTCGAGGCTGGAGCGACCCGTACTGCCGTGCTGCCTTGGCACGTTGCTGTGCTGCCAAAACTCGTTGGAGCGCAGTCTGTGGTTCACTCTGCCTGGGCTCCCTAGCTTCATCTTCGTCAGAGGATGAGTCTGCCGTGCGTCCAATTCGAAGCAAAGCTTGCTGCCGAGCCCGCTCTGCAAGTGACATCGTGCGCAATGAGACAAGTCGGAGACACTCATAAATAACCTTGGGTTTTCGCAAATGAAAATGGCTTAAAAATAACGTCTTTTTATCATAAAAAGGGCTGTCAGTCGTTTTGCGGCAACAGCTCTCGCAGCCTCCCCTCTCCCAGGTTTCTCGTCGCGATGGACAACCCCCTGCTCACACAGCTTCATTAGCCTCCGCAGTACTTTAGTGGCTGGGTGAGCGTGACGCATGTATCACCGGGAGACAAAAAAGCAATCACTCCAAGTTACATGCTGTGCAAACAGCTGGAGGTATCATTTCCAACTGGCCAGTGTGCAGCTGCTAAGCTTTTTCATCCTGTGTTGGCAATGCCTGGTACTGCGGGTGTGTCAAAAGCCGCCCAGAGCGCTCGTGGGGTGGACAGGCAGAGCCCAGCTGAAAGAGGCCGTCGGGGGATAATTGGAGCCCCAATTATTTCCCTGCTTTCACTTGTGTCCCCTGCGGCTCGAGCAGCTGCGCTCGCGGCATGTCAGCTGCCTGGCCTGGTTGCCAGCGACGAGGACGGAGCCAGTGCAATTCAACAGCTCAGTGCTCTCGTAGCGGCACGCACACCGTGCGCAAAATTGTTGCTTCCTGCCCGAAATATCATGCGGGTCATTAATTTGTTAGAGCATTCTCTGTTGAACCCACTGCTCATGTATGCTTTACTCGCTAGTTTCGACACGCTAATTGTGAAAAGCGATGCTGGGAGCTTGGCTGGAGACGGCAGCAGCGGCTGGGGGAGCGCAGGAGATGGACCCTCAGGTGCACGAACAAACCTTTTTGTTGCTCTTGGCATCTTTGTTGCAATCATTGGCGTGCCAGTCATGTATTTTCTGGAGGGTGCCGTTTCCTCTGACGGTTGCTGCTCCCGTGGCCGCTCCATCTGGGTTCGCGCTCTCACTATGTCTGACTACGCTTCCAGCCTTCGGTCGGGGCATGGTGCTTTAGATGCAGCCTGGTCCAGGGCAATTCGAAAAGAAAATACGACTCCGCTGGCCAGATTGGCTTCGTTTTGGGTAAGTCGACTCAATCGTTCCAACAGCAGCACAGGAAGCTGATTCTGGCACGCGTGTAAATGCCTAGCAAAGCTGCAGCATGGAAGTAGAAAAGCTCATGGGCGTGTGTATGAGTTGATTGTTTGTTGTGGTCGTTGAACCTCGAGGCCCTGCCCAGGTGGAAGGTTAGCTAAACTAGTGCCCAGGTGCTCCGCTGAGATGCCTTCCAAGGTTGCCAAGTTTTGAGCAGGCATCGCCATCTGCTCTCACTATTTCTCGTGTTTGCAGTTCATAGCGATTCCCCTAGCTTTGGTGCCGATGTCCATCCTGTGGCCATTCGTGTACGGCTACTGGTTTGTGACCCCTGAAGCCATCGTGAGCATCTTGGGTGGAGTGGATGGCGTGCAGTATATCGCATATGCAATTATGGCCGTTGGCTTCTTTCGTGCGCTTGTCAGTATCACTTCGACGTTGTCTGTGGGTCTTACAGCGAGGTACTTCGAGCTGAAATACCTCCACAGCGTGATGCAGGCTGACCTTCTGAACGGTCGCTATGATATCAGATCAGCAGCAGATCGGTATGCGTCAGCAGTTTTCCCTGTATACAGTGTCATGAACCGCACAGTGGCTGGTGCCAATGGCGGTGGGCTAGCTGTGTGCCTGTATGTCATGGGGGTAGCAGCAGTGTATGCTGCCCAAGGCTTGTTCCTAGCTGGGGCCTCCATTTTCAAGCTTGTCTGGTTGTTCTTCATCATGATGTCACTGTTCATTCTGCCGTTTCATTTGATGGGTATCGCTCTGTGTACCGGCGTTTCTGAGGACTTTGTGGCGTGGTGCAACACGGAGCTGCGGCAAGTGATTCTTCGGGGCGGACTCACAGCCGAGAAGAATGCCGCGGCAAAGGCAGCTTTTGCATCTGAGCTATTTGGAACATCCCCGCAGGCTTTCTTGCCGGAAATACTGGGACTCCCTGCAGCACAACTTGCTGGAGAAATGGACTTTCAGGCTTCCGCTCGCGAGGGGTGTGACAGCCCAGGGGGGCCAGGGGGGCTCGAGCCATCGACCACAGCCGGGGATGTTTCCCCCTTGGTGCCACTTGATGGTGGATCCACCGGCTTCTCCAGCTCTGGCCGTGGTGACGATTCAAACCCCATGGCTCGGCAGCTGAGCAGCGGCAACCCCAGCTCTGGCCCTGGGGCCGTGTTTGCAGGTGCGAGCCCTCAGGGAATCGCTGCACACAGAGCAACAATACCGTCATCCTCTTCAGGTGCAGCCCCAGTTGCCTCGGGGCGTGACCGCAGCGTCGGCAGCAGCGGGCGCGGCCGGTCTCTTCCCCTGGTCCCTGAGCACGGCAGTCACAGCATAGACGACTCCGCCCCCCACCAGGCTGGCCACACACCGCAGTTGTCAGTGGGAAACATTCATGCTTCCGAGCGGCTGTTTGGCTCCGGCCCCCTGTCCACTGTGGATGAAACAGGGTGGGAGAGGGAGTCTAGCAGGTCCATCCGGAGCTCCGCCCGGTCAGCTGCCATCGCATACAGCGCCGCGCGAGGGCAGCACTTCAGCTCAGTGGATATCCACAGGCTATCACCACGCAACAACAACTACGGGATCATCTGGGGGGGCTCCGCACCCGGCGACGCTGCAGGCAGCAGCCCAGGGGGTGCTGCTGCTGGTGCCGGTGCATCAGCCCCCTCACTGCCATATGGGGGGGGTCTCCTGTATGATGCTGTGCACGACATTGAGTTCGCCAGGTACAGCCTGCGTGAGGGTGTCGGAACACTGTTCCGCCCTGCAAGTATGGTGTCCATGGGGGGGGTGGCTGTGGAGCACCCTGGCCTGCGGGACAGGAGGCGAGGGGGGGGCATGCGGGGATTGAGCCCCCCTGGGGACGAAGGCGTGTCCGACTCTGATGGTGACAACGAGCAGCTGATCGCAGGGCAGCACCCTAGTGAATTCTTTGACAGTGACGACGAGGAAGGTGGTAGAGGGGGGTTGGCTTGCTGCCGCACCAACGTGCCAGCTGATGGCAGGGCATATCGGAAAGCAGCACGCACTGCTAGTCAAATCGCGCTGCAGTCAGCATCAGCCAGCAGGCGCTGCTGCCCAGATCTGAGCACAACACGGCTGTTGTACAAGGGGCAGCGACGCGGAACACGCATGCTGTTCCACTTTGCAGACATGTTGAAGAACGTGCAGCTGGTGCGTTTCACAGATGGCTCCATGCTTGCCACTGTGCAGTCCACACTGGCCAAGAATAACGACAGCGTGCCAGTGGTGATGCCAGCGCCCCCCCAGCCGCCCACCGCACAGCAGGATGCAGAGTCCCCACGGGACCACCTCACCATGCCCAACAGGGGGAACGCTGCAGGGGGCTTGAATGAGCTCGCGGCAAGAGCAGCCAGTGCTGCGTCCGCCAAAGGAAAATCCGCGCTACTGCCACTGCCCAAGCGTTTCATGTCGTCTTCCCGGCCATCCACTGTAAGCCGCCTGGGTCCCACATCTGCGTGGGATGGGACCAATGCTGCTGTGCGCACCGACTTTGATTCAGACTCAACTGTGTCCGCGCCCTGGCGACCTGTGCTGCTGGCACAGGGGCAGGAGGGCAAGGTGCGGGGCGATGCTGCCGTGCAAGTGAAGCTGGCTGCGCGCAAAGAAACTGCGGCAGGATCTACACAGCTCGGGGGGGACCCGCTGGTGCCTCTCAGCGTCACCATCGAGGGCACGGAGCCAGGGGGGGCGGCTCACACCCTGGAGCACCCCCACCAGCTCCTGTCTTCCGAGAAGAGCATATCTCCTGCTGGCAGTATTGCTCAGCGGGTAACAGCGCTTGGGCAGCATAACAGCTCAGGCAGCCTCGTTAGTGGTGCAGGAGAGCAAACTCGCGGTTTCAGCCCCCCTCGACATGCTGGAGACAAGCACTTGTCCACTGTGCATGTTGCAGCTGCACGCACACACAGCCCCCAAGCGGGCCTGCAGAGTGCAACCTGGGTGTCTACCGCGGCCGCTGCAAGCCAGGCACAAGAGACTGATGCCTCGCATGCCACCAGACGGGGGGGAATCAGCTTGGCTGAGCGAGACAGGCGAGCTAGCGCCACGTTTGCACGCGAGGCGAATGGGCGCCATGCCGCCCGGGCTGCAGACCTGTCAGCTGACACGGTGAGTGACGTGGGTGGAACACTCCGTTTCAGCAGTGGAACACGCAGTTTGGACGCTGATGGAGTCAGTGAATCTGGCAAGCCCGATGGTCCCCCCTCGACCACACGGATGGGCACCATGGACTTTGGGGGGGGGTCATTCTCAACTCACGAGAGGGGTGCCGCTGCTGGTTTGTCGGACTCAGATGCTGACCTCGAACGCGTCATCGGAACACGGATCATCACTGCTGCTGCAATGGGCGAGGCTCGCCATACCTCTGAAGACAGCCGGGCCCACGACCACTCCAGCGCCGACGTGACGTCAGGAGCCGGCAGTGGGCCGGGCAAAAGCGCAAGTCCCCCTGCCCGCATTTTGCAGAGCCGGCAAAAAGTCAATGTTCAACCAGGCGGCCCAGTGACGATTCAGGCTGAGGGGACAGGTGAGCGTCAGGCCAGCTCCTCGGCATCGCCGCATCAACTGCATTCATCCGGGTCAGATGGTGTGTCAGAAGACACAGGAGATGCCCCGGTGGCTTTAAGCAGCGCACGGGCAGGCTCAGCCGACAGCCGCAGTGTGCTGGCGGCTGCACGGGACGACTCTGACACCCGCATGTCTCAGGCTTTCCTACAGCGCAGCAGTCAACACCCCCCCGGGCTGCCTTCACAGCAGCCTTCAAGCACTACTCTGGGCGGGCAGTCCGATGCTGCCAATGGGAGCGCTGTACCATACAGACGACCCACTGTAACGCCTGCACACTCATTGAATATGGGAAGCAGTTCCTTGAATCTGCAGCCCATGAATTCTGGGCGAAGCAGCACCCGTGGCAGCAGCAGTGATGCCGCAGCGGCTGCGGCTGCTTTGGCTTCCACGGGGGGGATGCGGGCGCTACAACGCAAGGCAAGTGCATATGGGGGAACTGGCCAATCGTCTGGCGGCACGGCACTGCCTAGCATGTTTTATGGGTATACTGGGGGGGGAGCTGCAGGGGGGGTGCGACGGCAGGTGGCGTGGGCGGCTCCAACTGTGGCCAGTGGTTCCACAGGCGAAGATTCAAGGGATGGCTCCATCCACTACATCGAATCGCCATCGGATGTAGCGGGATCCACAGGCAACAGTGCGTTTTTACCGCAGCGCAACTCAGCGCTCAGTCGTCTAAATGGAAATGGGAGCCTGGGGCATTTTGGCTACAATGCCCCGGCAGCAATGATGGTGTCCAGGGGATCAGGAAACGCATCAGGGGAAACGGCTGCCGCGCAGCTACTTGGAGAAGACTTGGAACACGCTCTTGTGGACCGCCAGCTTGCACAGCTGGATAGTTTCATTCGTTTCATGCAGCTGGCGCAGCAGCGAGGTGAAGCCACTGGCACAGCATTTGCAGGTCCTTTGAATGTGGGGGGTGCGATGAGTCTTGTGGGACTATGCGTCTCAGGCATCGTTATCATTATCAATCAGGGCTTCTCACTGTATGAGGAGTTTTGATATATGGCTCGCAGCCTTGCAGTCAGCCTGCTGTGGGTACCTCCCCCTACTGGACATACCTAGCTATGAATCCCAGGCGACCGCTGGTCTCTCCCAGCACAACGCAAATCCAATGAAATTCATGTTTGCATTATGCAGCAGCTGTGTGTTGAGAGCAGTGCCTTTGGTCTAGCTGGTGGCCGCAGGAGCGTCCTATTTCTCGAAGTATTTCTTGGCTTTGTTCAAACATGTCAATGGCATGGATCCCAGCCCTGGGCGTGACAACAATCTTTGGCAAAATTTACTTCGATTCGTATCAGCTGATCTACCGGGAAATCCGAGCAAAGTATGAGGAGCACGGTGAGGAGAATTCAACCCCTCTCCAGGTAACGCTGGTGAAACCCCAACGTTCGCATTCGTCTGCAGGCTATGTTCTCGATGGGCCCGATATCAATAAAGCTGTTATGCACATAGCTGGAGGTGTTATTGCTCTTTCTACACTTGTCTTGACCCATGGCACCCTCTACACTGCATTACGCAAGATGATGCTCACCCCAACCCAAAATTTGAGACGGCAGAAGCTGCTCCTCACCCAGGTGATGGAGGCAACGCCGCCGCCGCTGCCTCTCACCCCGCCTCGCATGTGGCGCATGTTGGGACCATCCAGCACCCCCCATACAGTGCGCCGATTTTGGCGCTTGTATGGGAATCTGCTGTTTTTTCACTGGCTTTCATTTACTCTGGCTGTCACCATCGCTGCAGGAACGCAGTCTATTGCCGAGGCAATGCTCTTTGGGATACACGGAGATTACCATGCTTTAACTCGGCGGGATAGGGACCGTTTGCAGCAGGCTGCAGCTCGTGCTGCGGCTCGCCAGTCCATGCTGCAAGAGCAGTCTGCTCTGCGCATGGCTGAGCTCCAAGGTGCAGCAGATGGCAATTCCAGATGAAGTCGGAAAACTCGGACATGCGGTACCAACTTGCTTATTATGGGCTGGAGGACGCCTCCATGGCTTATGAGGCATGGCTTTTCCAGCCACCCCTCAACACCCCCACCTGAGCAGGTCACTGCACTACCAGCTGCACCACCGTTCGCCACTCTGACGTGCAGTTCTTGTTGCGCAGCAGTATTCATCCACACCAAAACAAAAGTCATCGAATCGAGTGACTTCTCAATTTGGCCAGCCACTTGGCCGCATCCGTGTGCTGCGAAGTTTCCTTGTGCCCACGTGGGCAGGTGATCGGTATCATTGAGCGACACGTTTTGCTGCTGGCCAGGTGATTGCTCGCTCTTGTGGCACGACAGCAACATGAAACCGTACTCTTTTTTGGGTGCTTTGAGGTGGCTAGCTGTGCACCATTGGTCCACGGGGGCCTGCTTTTTTGCCTGGAGTTTCCGCGTTGTTTTGGCCTTGGTCAGCAGTGGGAGTACGTGTATGATGGACGCAGCCAGCACGGACCGAGCCATCCACAGCCAAGCCGGTTGGTTTCTTTGCCTGGCCTTACTTACAGTTATTGTTGGGGGCTCGTCTACATTCATCGTCATGGGGCAGAGGTCAAGCGCCGCCATCAAGCACCTCATCCGCACACGCGTGGCAGTCATTTTTCACCACGTGGTGGTGATGCTGGCTTTCACTGGCTTTGCTGCGCTGAATACTGCAGTGTTATATTTCGGGGGAGAGAAGGTGTGCGCAAATGCCAGCCACCGCCTGCTCACTTTGAGTGTGATCTTCAGCTTCCGTGAGTGACGCGCCCGCTAACAGTTGTGCTCACTCATCATCAACCCAAGTTCTATTTGAGCTCACGCACAGCCAACACTTTCCACTTCTGTGCAGTAGCAGACTTTTTGATTTCTTTTCTATTTATCCCGTTGGGCGTGAACGAGATCACCGAACGCTATTCGACCGCACCTCGAAGCTGCCTTCACTGCAGATGCGGTTGCGGCAATATGAGAGCGACAGTAATCAAGCGTATCTCACCGTATGCAAATGTAGCGGATGGGGCCGCCATGCGCAGTGCTGCAGTCCCCTTGCTGAATTTCCCAATGGGCTGCATAGGCGTGTTTGTCGTCCCAAGCTCGATGACTCACGTGTTTGGCAATGGTGCAGCTATTCTGGTTGTACTGTTTGCTACAATCACACTGCTGGCTGGTGCCACTGGAGTTATATCGTTTATTATGCACTTCTTGACTCGCTTCGCGAGAACGCGGTGTCTCAGGAAAACAGTTAGCTGCTTGGGCAGTGCTGTGCTGCGGCTATCGCCTGTCGTGCGCTCACGCACTCCAGTGTTGACAGCCACGCAAGCAGCAACAGTCCGTCTCAATCTTAAGTTTACGATGAAGGCGGTAGTAGTCACCCTTTTGCTGGTCATCGTTTTCACAAGCATGGAGTATGCAAACCTTGTCACCTGCGTCAACGACGGCACGGCATCTAGCATTCGTGAGTTCAGTAAGAGTACGCTTGATTGCTCTCCGTTTGGTGCTGGAGGTGTGCCATTATCGTCTTCCGTCTGGTTTGCTGCGTACGAGTTTCAGCTGTGTCTGTCCGCCTGTTTGGCAACTGTTGGAGTATCAGCAATTGCGTGGAACTTGGCTTTTGTCCGACTTCTGGTTGAGGCGCAGGCAGCAGAGCACAGCCACACCAGCGCCATGCTTCGCTGGCTGTCTCATGAGTGCAGGTCGCCTGTGGCTGCTGCACTGCTGACTTTGGAGTCTGTTTTCCAGGACAACTTGCCGGGGGCGCTGTCTCGCCTGCTTTCGCTGAGTTGGGACCACACAGCAAGCGTACCGAGCCAGAGTTTAGCCAGCGCATTTAAAATACCCGCATCACCAGATGGTATACGTGAAGCAACGCATGGGCTCTTCCTGCTCGACCCCTCAGGTGAACACGCACGCGATGTGGCTGGAGGCAGCACACCGCATGCAACAAGAAGCGCCCCCCCCGCCCGTGAGGCAGCTCAGCGGCAGTCCATGTTCCGGCCACCTCGGCGCGAAAGCACGAACCTGTCGTTGAAAATGCCGACGTTGATGCTTGGTGGCTTCAGGTCCCAAAGGAGCATTTCCTTCTTAACATCACTTGGCAGAGATCGCCGCCAATCGAGGCCCCGGCCACTACTTTCTAGCAGTACAGAACGCAGCGGAAAAGCCGCTGGCGAGTACTGGCTGAGCACCAGCTCAATGGAGGATGTTGATTCGCTTTGCTGCCTTCACTGGGCGCCTTCCACGCAGTCGCCGCAATACAAGTCAACAGCCCCAAAGCTGTGCGAAAATCACCAGGCCGAGATGCGGTTTGTCGTGTCTGAGCTGAAGCAAGCACAGCACGATCTCGAGCGCATAGCTCAGCCGCTGGAAGCGCTTGGAGCTGTCCTGGATGACATGCTGCTGTACTCGCAAAGGCGCGACCAGATTGCGTACTCGGTGCATGTGGAAATGCAGCACGAGCTGGCAGAGAATGATGTAAATCGTGATGCAGCCTCGTCATCCAGCTCCACCACACATGCACACTCAAGCATGAGTGAGTCGGCATTTGCATCAGTGTGCGACCTGCACATGGCTTCAGCGTGGGTGACAGCGTGGCAAACTGCAGTGTGCGACAAGGATGTGGCTGGGGCTCAGGGGGGGGCACTGCTGCGGCTGACGATGGGCGAGTCCCTCATGCACCAGTCGGTAAAGACGCAGGGTGTGGCGTGCCAAGGAGGCTTCCGTCTGTATCACAATGAGAGCGCCCTGGCTGCGCTGCAGGAGGTACAGCTGCAGTCGATTGTATCTCAGTCATCGCTGCTGCAGGTGATGGTGAATTTCTTGACGAATGCTCTGAAGTACGGCCAGAGCATGGAGCGGGGACTGGCACAGATTGAGACCAATGTGCACGTGGGAAGCAGCGACTTCTGGCTGCAGCTGCAGTCGTCACTGGGGGATGCTGAGGCTGCTGCGGTGGGCATAGCGGAGCCTGCATGTGACTGCTGCTGTGGGGACACGCTTGTGCAGCGGACATGGAGCATTGCTCGGCAGTTGCTGTCCCGGTGCAGCTGCCGGTCATGCCCTGCCACGCGCCGTCGCCAAGTGACCCCTGATGACCCCGCTGCGCATTCCCCGCTGAACCCCCTGGACGCCCCCATAGCAGCTGTGGCTGCCGTGGCAAGCAAGTCCGCTGAGATGCTGCGGCGAGCCAGGGCGGCCAGTGCGTCGCGGAAGGATGGCCGCCGAGCCAGCCGGGAGCTGAGCGGCTTACGAAGCATGCAGCGGGGCGCGGCTACAGCAGCTGTCAGCAAGACGGCCAGCATGGGCGAGTGGGACTGCAAACATGCATGTGTGGTGGCGATATCAGTGACGGACCACGGGAAGGGCCTGCCGGATGACCACCTGCATCATCTGTTTGAGCCCTTCACCCACCTGCGCAAGGCGGGGCACGCCAAGGGGAATGGCCTGGGGCTGTGGCTGACCAAGCAGCTGCTGGAGCTGCATGGGGGTACTATATGTGCGCACAGCAGCGGGGAGGGGTCTGGTTGCACCTTCACTGCAGTGCTGCCTGCGTTCTATGTCGAGCACAGTGAACTTGACGCGACCGTCAGCATAGAGTGTGAGAAGCCGCCACGGCCACAGAAACGTGAGCCGTCACACCAAGCGGGCGCTGCTGCCAAGCCGCCGCTGCCTGCTGAGGGTGACACGCACGAAAGCCAGCTGACAGAGTTTGATGTCTCGCGCACCGCCAGTGTGGATTGGGACGAAGGTGGGGCATCGCCCACGGCGAGAGGGTCAGGCCATGCACGCCCCACCATGCTGCTTGGACCTGTGCGGGTGCATCTGCCTGTCCCAATCAATCACGGCGCACGCACTCCCGAGCTGAAGCAGCCCAGCAGCCAGCTGAACCAGTCACTGTCCACGGCAGACACAGCGGCGACAGCTGCACAGTCCCGCGGTGTACAGGGTCAAAGCACGGCGCCCCCAGCACTGGGCGGGGGCCTGGCTACATTTGCCTTCAGCACCATGGACTCCTCCAATGACACTGCGCTGCATGGGCTGTCCTCGCTGCCCCTGCCTGCTGCTCGCACGGCGGGCATCGCGGCATCGGCGGCGTCTGCTGCCACTGCCCGCAAGTGGACACGGGCGGACCGCGTGCTGGTGGTGGATGATGCCAAGATCAACCGTGTGATGCTGACACGTCGGCTGCGGAAGAAGGGCTTGACTGTGAAAAGCGCTGAAGACGGCAAGGAGGCGCTGGAGCTATTCCTGGAGAGCTTGCAGGAGTACGGATCAGGGACAGCAGCAGCAGGAGGATCCAGTGGTGGCAGGAGTGGGGATGATAGCGATGCCTTCCCCAGTCGAGTGCAGTCAGCTTTGTACGGCTTGCCCATCCACGGTATCGTGACCGACATGACCATGCCGCACATGACGGGGGATGAGCTGGCGGAGCGGGTGCTTGAGGAGTGCGCACGCGTGGGGGTGGCGCCGCCCGTGATCATTGGTGTCACGGGCAATGCGCTGGCTGGGGACGTGGAGCGCTTCAAGCGTCGTGGTGCAGATGAGGTGTTGTTGAAGCCTGTGAACTCTGAGACGATATTGGGTCACTTGGGTCGCTTGCTGGCTGAGCGCAGTGGGGAGAGGCCGAAAACTTGAGCAAGGAGGCTGTGCTAGTATGTGTATGCTGTGGAATGCAATGCAGCGTGGGACATGCTGCGTGGCTCGAAAGGTGGCCCTTTGCTGCGACGAGGCTCCGTGCCCCCTTCACCCTGCTAGGTTGGCATTCAGCGTGGGTGCAATTGTTACATGTGTAGTGTTTCATTTTGGACAAAATCTTACGATATCATTCCTTCAAGGGAAGCGCTCTTTATCGCGTGGGCTAACAATGGCAGCGCTTGTTACTGCGGCTCGCCGCATTTGCCGTAGCACTTCTGTGCTTCGCGGCACACGCAGCATTTCAATTGTGCAGGCCACTGTCACCGACGACCAGTCCTTTGTAGAAGTATGTTTCGATGATGGGCACGTGGGGCGTTTCAACAACATGTGGCTTCGGTGAGGCACACTTGCCATTATCTCTTAATCAGCAACTTTTCTTCACATTCTGCACTGCTCACAGTGACAATGGCTCGTGGGAGCCCATGACATTCCAGCGTGCACGCGACACGTCTTTGCTGTATAAGTATCCACTTTTGCCTCCAGCTGGTATTGCTATGCAAGATGGAAACCTGAGAGTATCGTGGAGTCGGCCAGACGGCTTTCCCAAGGACGGCAAGCATCAAACCTCGCCTGCAGCCGGCCCCGCCCACACACAAGTGGGTACGGGCGCGTTTGTGGAGCTTTCTCTTGATGGCTGTACAGAAACGGTTGAGTTTTCGTCTGCATTCTTGCGGAGCAGCTGCCCAGGGGATACGCTGCAAACGCCGTGCACCGGTGGGAAGCACGCAACTGCTTCCCCTACCGCTACCAAGATACAGGGCGCCAGCCTGCACGAGCTGCAGCCTGCCCGCAAAGGCCAAACGCCTTGGGTTCACACAGCATTTGACTTTAGCGCCTGTGAGTCAGCAGAAGTGCTGCCGGGGCTGACAGCACACAGCGCGTACTGGCACGAAGCAGCCAGCGGCAAAGGCACAGGCATCCCCAGCAACTTGTTTGGTTCCACCCCAGAGGAGGTGTATGCCCGCCCAGCAGCTGCTGTGCCCACTGTGCCCCTGGGTGATCTGCAGTCTGACTCCAAGGACATTGCCAGCAGAGCACTGTTCGAGTGGCTGCGTTGCATTCACGTGCACGGCTTCGGGTGCGTTTCAGGCGTGGATGCCACCGACGAAGCAACTGAAGCAGTATGTCGACTGATTAGTTTTCCCCGCCCCACAATGTACGACCATGGGGGCATGTGGCGCACAGAGGTGCGGCCAGTGGGCAACGACACCGCATATCAAGCGATTCCGCTTCCAGCGCATACCGACGGGACGTACTTCCAGGATGCACCGGGGCTGCAGGTGTTTCACTGCATTCAAAATGACGAAAGCGGGGGGGGAGCTTCGCTGCTGGTGGATGGGTTTGCAGTTGCTGCTCGCCTGCAAAAACGAAATGCAGAGGCATTCCAGTTTTTCGCATCCACAGAACTGCCGTTTCGCTTTTTGGACGAGGGGCATTCATATCTGGCGTGGCGCCGGGTGTTCGAGATGGATGGAGCAGGCAGGCTTGTCAGCTTCAACTTCAACAACGACGACAGGGCTCCCCTTGTTGCGCCTCCAGGGGCCCCATCAGGGATGGTGGAAGAGTTCTACGAACACCTTCCGGCGCTGCTGGACAACATTCGTGACGCATCGTGCGAGCTGTGGTTTCAGCTGACCCCCGGACTGGTGATGGTGTTTGACAATCGCCGCCTGCTGCACGGCCGCAGCGGCTTTGATGTGCGCTCCTCCCGAGTGCTCTCTGGCTGCTACATCAACGAGGAGGAGTGGCGGAGCAAGCTGGAGGTGCTGCAGGCCCAGCATGCTCCTGACAGTGTGTGAGTGACCTGTTGATGCAGCGCGGTTGGCGCAGCGACAGGAGGGGGGGTGGCAGCGCGGCAGGGGGGGCGCTGCCTTCGAATACCTTGCTTGGTGCGCTCGCCTCCAACATGCAATTCACTTGATTCAGCACCTTATTTCTTCATCTCAAATCATTCTGGCGTCTTCGACTGCAAGTCAGCATGTTACAAGCTGCCCGCATTCCGCGCCTGGCTGGGCCAGTAGCCCTGAAGCATTGTCGTGGAGCAAACAGCAGAGCATTTGCCTCATCATCAGCGCAAACGATGCACAGTCTCACCGATGCTGATGCTATCATCCCTCCGGTGCCTGCCCTAGAGGAAGCTGGATCGTCTCAAGCTGTAGATGCTTCCTCTGCCTCTACATCACCTGCACAGCACGCTTTCAAAGGTGCATCGGCAGAGCGTCGTCGAAGATTGCGGGAGCTGTCTAGCCCAATCTACGCCCCCGATATGGAACGGAAGGACATGATTGACCGAATTGTGCGGGTTGATCACTCAGGAGAGTACAGTGCTGTGCAAATTTACCGAGGCCAGGTGTGTATCTCGCGTTTCGATCGCGTTTCGGTTGCGACTTATTTGTATTCGCGCAGCTCGCTGTCTTGCAAGGAACTGCAGAGTATCCGCTAATCGAGGTGAGAACCATGTTGTTTGTTGCACAAAGGCTCCTCAAATCGCCCCAGTCTTCGTTGTGCCTTGATGACGTGGTCTCACGCAGCACGCCTTTTCTCCTCACAGCACATGAAGCAACAGGAGCAGGTTCACTTAGACAAGCTGAACGACTTGGTGGTGAATCGCAGAGTGCGCCCATCTGCATTATTGCCACTTTGGCACATTGCTGGCTATGCCTTGGGTGCTGGCACTGCGTTGCTGGGCAAAGAGGCTGCTATGGCCTGCACCGTGGCCGTGGAGACGGCCATTGGGGGGCACTACAACAGTCAGATCCGCGAGGTTCTCGCCAAGGGGTATGACGAGAAGGAATTACTCGACATCATCAAGCAGAACAGAGATGAGGAGATGGAACACTTGGACACCGGAATGGAGCACAATGCCGAGCAAGCTCCCTTTTACCAAGCGCTGTCGGCTGTTGTGCAGGCCGGCTGCAAGGCCGCAGTATGGGTCACTGAGAGGGTGTAGCCACGAAAAAATGAATTTGTCTCACGCATCCAATGCTTTCGCCCGCTGCAGCTTGCCTGCCACTGACTCCAGGGCATCCCTTGTGGGGCGGGCCCAGGGGCTGGTGGCGACTCCTGCGTGCCCAGGCCGCATGGTGGTACGCCGCTGTGCCATGGATGTGCGCTGGGACGGTGGTGGGGGTGGGGGTGGCGCCTTGGGCTCTGGGGCCATGCTCCACGGCTGGCTTGCCCT
>Ga0307982_1002412_pt1 | contig 15113 bp, 10 predicted proteins | sample OrgLakmetagen989_FD_201847 | JGI IMG/M metagenome (GOLD analysis project Ga0307982, IMG submission 201847) | Saline water microbial communities from Organic Lake, Antarctica - #989 | ecosystem: Environmental > Aquatic > Non-marine Saline and Alkaline > Saline | place: Antarctica: Organic Lake...
ATGGGCCATTAGCAAGCGTTTTATTATGTTGGCAATAAATCGTTGGCATGACCGGTATGAACGGGTTTTGTTAGGAGGCTTAACCTGTGATAGCGACGATTATTACAATTCAGAACAACACACAAATGCCATCTATCTACCCAAATATGAAAAGGAAAAACCATTGTATATTGGCTTTTTTAATACGGGTGCATATCAAGAAAGTATTGGCGGTTATGGAGGTTTGCAGCATTGCTTAATTCCCGCACCCAAGCATATTTTAATACAAAAAGACGAAAACGGAAATCTTTCCACTTCACTATTTAAAGAACAACAAACAAGTCAAGCATTTTTAAACATCCTAGGTTATCATGAAAGCTAAAACAAATTACGCAGGCATACCTGATAAGTATGCAAGATTAGACGATTGTAAAATTGTACTCATTCCCGTTCCTTATGATGGAACGAGCTCTTGGCAAAAAGGAGCAGATAAAGGGCCAGATGCCTTTTTGCATGCTTCTGAAAATATGGAGTTGTATGATATTGAGACCAAGTCTGAAGTTTACAAAAAAGGAGTATACTTAGCTCCTGCAGTTTCAGAAAATTCTTCTCCAGAGAAGATGGTTGAAACCGTACACAAAACCATTAAAAGTTACCTACAACAAGACAAGTTTGTTACTTTATTTGGTGGAGAACATTCTATTTCAATTGGAAGTATCCGTGCCTTCAACGAGCAATTTGAAGATTTAACGGTAGTTCAAATTGATGCCCATGCAGATTTACGCCCAAGTTATGAAGGCTCAGCTTGTAACCATGCTTGTGCCTTGCATGAAGCTAGTAAAAACACCAACTTAATACAAGTAGGTATTCGTTCCATGGACAGCAGTGAAGTGGAACACATGGACGAAGGAAGAACCTATTTTGCACACGATTTGTACGACGATTGGATGGACGATGCCATCGGGCAAATGACGCCAAACGTTTTTATCACCATCGATTTAGATGCTTTCGATCCGTCGATTTTGCCTTCCACCGGAACACCCGAACCAGGCGGATTGTTTTGGTACGAAACTTTGGATTTCTTAAAACTCATTTTCAAAAAGAAAAATGTAGTAGGATTTGATATCGTCGAACTTTGCCCTAATGAAAATGAAAAGTCTTCAGATTTTCTAGCTGCCAAATTATACTATAAAATGTTGAGTTATAAGTTTTATACCGATCGGATTTTAACGGATGAAGATGAAGAGTAAAATTTAATTATTACACCCATGATTTACGCCTAACCAACTTTGCGTGATTTTTAATAATTTATATAAAGAACAATGATGAGCAAACCCATTTCAGATTTCATACAAAAATATTTCCTTCACTTTAATGCAGCTAGTTTAGTGGATGCTGCCAAAGGCTACGAAAAACAGCTTGAACAAGGCAACAAAATGTTGGTTTCTTTAGCAGGAGCAATGAGTACGGCAGAGTTAGGTAAGATTTTTGCTGAAATGATTCGCCAAGAGAAGGTGCATATTATATCCTGTACAGGAGCCAATTTAGAAGAAGATGTAATGAATTTAGTGGCTCACAGCCATTACAAACGCGTTCCAGAATACCGAGACTTAACCCCACAAGACGAATGGGATTTATTGGAAAAAGGCCTGAACCGAGTAACAGACACCTGTATTCCAGAGGAAGAGGCCTTTCGAAGAATTCAAAAACACATTGTGAAAATTTGGAAAGATGCAGAAGCCAAAGGAGAACGCTATTTTCCGCATGAGTATTTGTACAAACTTTTGTTATCTGGTGCTTTAGAAGAACACTACGAAATCGATTTGAAGGATTCTTGGATGTATGCCGCTGCAGAGAAAAATTTACCAATGGTGGTACCAGGATGGGAAGATTCTACTTTAGGAAATATCTTTGCAAGCTATGTTCTAAAAGGAGAATTGAAAGCTTCTACCATGAAATCAGGTATCGAATACATGACCTTTTTAGCAGATTGGTACACAGAAACTACCAAAACAAACGATAACGGAATTGGCTTCTTCCAAATTGGAGGTGGTATTGCTGGCGATTTCCCAATCTGTGTAGTGCCGATGTTGTACCAAGACATGGAACGAACCGACACCCCATTTTGGAGTTACTTCTGTCAGATTTCAGACTCAACTACCAGTTATGGTTCGTATTCTGGAGCCGTTCCTAATGAAAAAATAACTTGGGGAAAATTAGACATCAACACCCCGAAATTCATTATTGAAAGCGATGCCACTATTGTTGCTCCTCTTGTTTTTGCGTATTTGTTGGGTATGTAGTTAAAGGTAAGTTTCCAAATATATCTTTCAAGTCACTGATTTACGCTTATAAAAAAAAGCCACTAATACACGAATGCTGTATTTTTTACACAGATAGCATTCGTGCATTAATGGCATAAAAAACAAGTGTATCTGTTCTTGAAATGTAAAACTCATAACACATTACACATTTTATTATTGAAATATAATTTGCAAAAAATATTTTCAAGCTGAAGATTTAAGAATATAAAAATCATGAACTTGGATTGCCATCACAAGCAAGTGCACAAAATTATAACAGATATACGCAAAACATTCGTGCATTAGTGGCATAAAGCAGTTTTTATATTTCACTAAATCTTTAAATTTTAATATTTTGTTAGTTGAAATTGATGTTATTAAGCACATTCTCTTTAAAGCTTAAACTTTCCCAGACTCAACCGGAAATTTACCTAGTTTTGCAACATGGAAAATAAAATTGAACAAGTAGAATTAAAATACCTTTCCTTAATGGATTTTGAGGAGCTCAAAGAAGTTTTTATCGAAATCTATGGAGACGCACCAGATGCCTATTGGAAAAAAAGTGAACTCAGACAACTCATTGCTAAATTTCCAGAAGGGCAAATTGTCCTATTTGTAAATGGGGTGATCGCTGGATGTGCTTTTTCAATTATTGTAGATGCTTCAAAAATTGATAACAAACATACCTATGATGATATTGCTGGAGATGTAAAATTCAAAATGCACAACAGCAACGGAGATCTTTTGTATGGCATAGACATCATCATCAAAAAAGAATACCGTGGCTTAAAATTAGGTCGTAGATTATATGATTACCGAAAAGAATTATGCGAAAAACTCAACTTAAAAGGAATTGTTTTTGGAGGTAGAATTCCAAATTACCATACCTTTTCGGGAACATTATCCCCAAGGCAATACATTCAAAAAGTTCGGTTTAAGGAAATTTCAGACCCCGTTTTAAACTTTCAATTGTCAAACGATTTTAGGCCTGTTCGTATTCTTTCCAATTACTTGGAAGGAGATGCAGCTTCAAAAGAATATGCCGTTTGGATGCAATGGGATAATATTTACTTCCAAAAAGATTCAACTAAACCTTCCTCCAACAAGACTGAAGTTCGCTTGGGCTTGGTGCAATGGCAAATGCGTTCCTATTCAGATTTAGATGAATTACTGCATCAAGTAGAATATTTTATTGAATCGCTTTCTGGCTACCGATCAGATTTTGCTTTGTTTCCAGAATTTTTCAACGCACCTTTAATGGCAAAATACAATCATTTAAGTGAGCCTGAAGCCATTCGGGAATTAGCTAAATACACCACACCTATAAAAGAAAGATTAAAGGAGCTTTCCATTGCCTATAACATCAATATTATTTCTGGTAGCATGCCAGAAGTAATCAATGATAAATTGTATAATGTCGGCTATTTATGTAAACGGGATGGAGAAATAGAACGTTTCGAAAAAATTCATGTAACGCCAGATGAAGCCAAAGTTTGGGGAATGCAACGCGGGAGTCAATTAAAAACATTTGATACCGATTGTGGAAAAATTGGTATCTTGATTTGTTATGATGTTGAATTTCCAGAATTGTCTAGGTTATTGGCTTTAGAAGGAATGAATATTTTATTTGTTCCCTTTTTAACCGATACCCAAAACGGGTTTTCTAGGGTGAAATTATGTGCCCAAGCTAGAGCGGTAGAAAATGAATGTTATGTAGCCATTGCAGGAAGCGTAGGAAATTTACCAAAAGTACACAATATGGATATTCAGTACGCACAATCGGCGGTATTTACACCATCCGATTTTGCTTTTCCTAACAACGGTGTAAAAGCAGAAACCACGCCCAATACAGAAATGATATTAATTGCAGATGTGAATTTAGACGACCTAACCGAATTGCATAATTTTGGAAGTGTACGTAACTTAAAAGATAGAAGAGAAGACATCTATACTTTGCAACGCACAAAAAAATAAAAAAAGTTGATTTTACAGTATTGTGACAGAATACTTCAATCCGTTTTCAAAATAAATATGTAAGTTTGGATTTGCAATACTGCAAACTATTACAATTCATCGCTTATGAAAAATTACAAAGTTGAAACTTTAATTTACTATTCAAAACTTAGCTTAGATTCTAAGCATATTGTAAAAAGTTCTAAAAAAGAAATTCAAGAAAAACTGGACGAATATTCCAACAATGGCTATCAGTTAGTTTCTACAGATGCTGCTAATTTTGGTGCTGCATTGTATATCTATTTGTATTTTGAACAGATGTAGGATTTTGCTCAATTTTTAATTATGAATTTTAAATTTTCTGTAAATCAATTAAACTTTGCGGCCCTGCCTGCCGAGGTAGGTTACCGCCACTGTCTGCCAATAGGTAGATTTGCGTGAAATTATAGAAGTCCACTTTGCGCACTTTGCGTGAAACAACTGAATCTGCTTTGCACCGTGAATTAATATTTAATTATGAATTTTTAATTTTCTGTAAATCAATTAAACTTTGCGGCCCTGCCTGCCGAGGTAGGTTAGCGCCCCTGTCTGCCGATAGGTAGATTTGCGAGAGATTAACGGGTCTGCTTTGCGTCCTTTGCGTGAAATTAACGAGTCTGCTTTTAAACTTTGCGCCCTTTGCGTGAAAAAACTACACTACACTACGCGTATTTTCGCACAAAAACCAACCCCCTAAATTTAAACCACCAAACACCCTACCATTTTCAAGAAACAGCTATTTTTACCGCATCAAATAAATTGAAATCATGGAGATTTACGATGTAGCTGTAATTGGCAGTGGTCCTTCTGGAGCTAATGCCGCTTTTCAATTGGCAAAAAAAGGCTTAAAAGCCATCATTATAGAAAAAGAACACTTGCCACGCTATAAAACCTGTGGCGGTGGTTTTGTATTTAGAGGCAGAAGAGATTTGCCTTTTGATGTGTCCACAGCCGTAGAACGAGAGTTTTTTGATGTGGATATCCGTTTCGATGCCAAGAAACTAGCTTTAAATACTGTTCGAAAAAAACCCATCATTAGCATGGTCATGCGGGATCAATTTGATTACCTTATTGTTGAGCAAGCACGAGAACTTGGGGTTGAGGTTTTGCAAGACGAAAAGCTTCTAGCCTTAGATTTTAAAGCAGAATACGCAGTATTAACCACTACCCATAAAAATATTTATGCGAGATTCATCATTGCAGCAGACGGCGCCTTAAGTCCTACTGCAAAACTAGCAGGATGGGAAGAATCACGCTTGATGTGTCCTGCGCTGGAATACGAAATTAAAGTTCCTGATCTAGATTTTGAACGATTATCTACTTCAGCTCGATTTGATATTGATGTCGTCCCTTTTGGTTATGGCTGGAGTTTTCCTAAAAAAAATCATTTATCGGTTGGAGTGGGGAATTTCACCAAATCTAAAAAGAAAATCAATTTAAAGGAAAACTACAGAGACTATCTTAAAATCCTCGGTATTGAAAACGTTTTGGAGGAGCAAGCCCATGGGTTTATCATTCCTGTTTCTCCTAGAAAGGATGGTTTTGTAAAGCACAATGTATTTTTAATTGGAGATGCCGCTGGATTTGCAGATCCTTTAACAGCAGAAGGCATATCTAATGCCATTTACAGCGGAAAATTAGCAGCCGAAGCCATTGCAGAAAGCAATCTGGATTTGGCTTTAGCAGAAAAATTATACAATGAAAAACTTTCAGAAAAACTCCTTCCAGAATTAGAACTAGGAGTAAAATTAGCGGCTTTATTTTATGAAAACCGAAAGTTACGCAATTTGTTATTGAAGAAATTTGGACAACGTGCAGCAGAATACATGACTGACATCTTTATGGGAGACCGAACTTATCCACATAATTTTAAAGAAAAAGTAAAGGAGAAATTAAAGGTTTCTTTGTTTTAAGTGACTATTTTTTCTTCAAACAACTTTTAATTAAAGAAGCAGTTTGATAAGACTTTGATACTGGTATTTTCATGCCATTTACAGCTATCTCATCCTGTACTATTTTTATGACAAAATATTTATTTACCGCAAATCTTCGGTGCACTCTATAAAGGCAATTAAATTGGAGCTGTTCCAATAAATTTTCTAGTTTTTCTCTTATTTCATACTTTCCTTCTGTAGTGTGTAATACAATATAATTTTTATTAGATTGTAGATAGTGCAAGTTCTGTGTAGAAATTTTCACTAGACCTGTTCTTGTTTTTATAAATTCAACTTGGTTTATTTTTTTGGAAAGTGAATTTTTTAATTTTTTGTCCGTAATAATCTGCACATTACTAATTAGGGTAGGTTTGTTGAAAGGTTTCATGATATAGCCTGCCGGTTTGGTTTTCATAATGCGCTCCAAAAATTCATCGCTTCCGTAAGCAGTAAGGTAAATAAACGGAATTTTTAAAAATGTATTTATTTTCTCGGCAAGCCATAAGCCGTTTTTAGCTCCCTTTAGGTTAAAGTCAATCAAGACCAAATCGGTTTCAATTTCTTGCAATTCTAGCCATGCTTTTTCTGCAGTGGCAGCGTCTCCAGAAATACAATAATCTGCATTCTCTAACATGCTTCTAATTGCCGTTCTGGTAATTCCTTGGTCTTCAGCAATGTAAACTCTACTTTTCATCAGCAGTGTGCTTAAATTTTAATTCAAAACAAAATCCATTTTCATTATAAAAACGAATTTCTCCTTCTAAGTCTTCAGATAGGGATTGTATCAATTTCATACCAGTTCCTTCTTTTTCTTTTAAAAATTTTTCGTCAAAGCCATGGCCATTATCTTGGTAAATAAGATGGTGTTCATGGTGAGCAAAATGGTGTTCTATGCTTATGCTGCCTTCATCTGTAAAGGCATGTTTAAGTGAGTTTGTAAACAGTTCAGCTAAAATTAAACCCAATGAAGTAATCAAATTTACTGGTAAATCTACGTTTTGGCATGAAATATTAAGGTGAATGTTTTTTCGCGGATAATTTCCTATGATGAGTTCGGAGAGGTTTTCTAAGTAGGTTTGCAAATTTACATCTTCAAAGTTGCCTTGTTCATACAGCATTTTATGAATTAAAGAAATGCTCTCTAAATAGTGTTGCGATTCTTTCAGAAGTGTATAGGCTTCAGGTGGAATGTTTTTCTGGCTTTGTAGTTCCAATATGCCACCTACAATTTGCAAGTTGTTTTTGGTACGGTGATGCATTTCATCTAGTAAATGTTGTTTTTCAGATAAGCCTTTAGCCAATTCAGCTTTTTGAAAAACAATGAGCTGTTTAGATTTTTTAGTTTTATAAAATAGAAATAAAATAATGCTAATGGCTACAATTGCACTTGCAATGAGAACCAGTAAAATTAAATTGGTTTTTTCTTTTTGTTGAAGTATTTCAATATTTCTATCTAATCTGTTTTGTGTTTGTTCAAAATTATACTTTGCCGTAGCTTCAGAATACACTCTTTCATTTTTTACTTGGTTTAGTGAATCGTTGATGGAAAAGGCTTCATCTAAAACTTCAATGCCTTTATTTATATCTTGTTCTTTAAACAATAGTTTTGCTTGAAGAAGTTTTATATCTGCTTTGGTTTGCAGAGACGGATATTGTTTTTCACTACAAAATAGTACTATCAATATATATTTTAGCCAGAGCATAATCTTCTTTTGAAAAATACAAGTTGGCTAGCTTGTAGTATGCTTCTCTTGTTATTCTGGGTTCTTTTACTAATTTACTAGAAGCTAATTCAGCTTTATAGATTTCCTCTGCACCAACAAAATTGCCAGCTCTACTCTTCAAATAAGCAATATTAAACTTAATTACATTTTCAAAATGTTGCTGATAATCTGTTGAAAAAAAGGGGTCTTTATTTTTTTGTTGCTTTAGTTTTTCAATAGCAATACGGTGATAATACAGCGCACTGTCATTTTGCTTTTCAAGCCTAAAGGTAAGTGCAATATTGTTGAGCATACTAGCACTTCTAATATAATCCTGAGAATTTTCAAAGATAATTCCTTGTTTTTTAAAGTTTAATCTAGCCAAACGATATTGTTCTAGATTATAGTAAATTTTGCCTAAATCGTAGTAATTTTCATAAGTTTTAGGTCGAACTGGATAGTTGTATTTTTTATTTAAAAAAATAAGTTGGTCTAAAATTTCTATTTGTTGCCTAAAAAAGCCTAAACGCTCGTAGCTGTTGTATAAAGCTTGGTAAGCAAACGCACTGTTTTTGGTTTCTAAAAATTCTGGGTATTCTAAAAGCTGCTCTGCAATTTGAATTACCTCTTCATTTTGTAAATGATTATCATAATACATCAGCAACATATATTGAGATTGAAGATAATTGGACGTAGAAGAATTTTTTTCTGCCCAATTTGAGGCTTGCTCAAAAAGAACTAAAAAAGACTCATCCCACAATATCGAATTAAAATTCCCTTCTACTGTAAGTGTATTAAATAGTGATACTGTTTTATTAAAATCTTCTTCAGAAGTCACTGGTATTATGTCTTCAATAGTTTTAGTATAGTCTTTTTGCTGTGCGTTGACCGCTAAGTAACCACTACATAAAAAAATCAAAAAAAAATGTAAAGCTTGGTTTAAGTTCATACAATTATAAAAATATAAGGTATAAAAGTAAGTTATTATATGGTTTTTGGCTCTCCAAAATCGCTACTTCCCAAAAAAAGGGGGTTATTTCCCGAAAATTATCTAAAAATGAGATTTATTCTGTCAACTTCTAAATTGTGTATAGTTTTAGAAAAAATATAAAAACTAATACCATGAAAAAGCTATTTTTTATTTTCCAATGTCTGGCGATTGTAGGTTTATTTCAAAACCTAAACGCCCAAACAGAATTTCAACAAATTACAGATACACCTTTTGAAGGAGTAAGAGATGGAGATATTGCACTTGCCGATGTAAATGGCAATGGTAATCTAGATGTCCTTATTATAGGACAGAATAATGAATTTGAAGAAGTGACCAAACTCTATTTAAATCAAGGAGATGGGAAGTACTTAGAAGTAGTCAGCACTCCATTTGTAGGTGTAGAACTAGGTTCGGTAGCTTTTGCTGATGTAAATAACAATGGTATGAAAGATGTCCTTATTACAGGATTAACATCTACAAGCCAACCCATAGCAAAGTTATACATCAACAACGGAAATGGAAATTTTGTTGAAAATACAAATACCAGTTTCGAGGGAGCATATTACAGTTCTATCGCTTTTGCAGATGTAGATTCTAATGGTAGCCAAGATGTATTAATAACAGGTTTAAATTCGTCATTAAAACCTTTTACTAAATTGTATATTAACGATGGAAAAGGTGACTTTAAAGAGAAAAATACAAATATAGAAGCCGTTTCCTCAGGTAGTCTAGCTTTTGCTGATGTGAATGGGAATGCACATTTAGATGTGTTAATTACAGGAAAAAATGCAAAAGGAGAAGCCGTAACTAAATTATACATCAATAATACTAAAGGCAGTTTTAATGAGGTAGCAGCTCCGTTTGCTAATGTTGCCAATGGCGATGTTGCATTTGCAGATTTCAATGGGAATGGAAATTTAGACGTGATCATTACAGGATTTTCGAATGAACGCATCTCCAAATTGTATATCAACAAGGGAGAAGCTAGATATGAAGAAGTAAAAAACACTCCTTTTGAAGCAGTAAGCCAAAGTTCAATTCTGATTGCAGATGTTAACCAAGATGGGAATTTGGATGTTATCATAAACGGTCAGAATAATTCTAATATAGCAATGACGAAATTATATATCAACGATGAGGCAGGCAAATTTGTCACTAACCAATCTAGTGTGTTTGATAATTTGGTATTGCATTGTATGGCAATAGCCCAAACAGATGGTCATCACGATCTATTGATGATGAGTCAAAATGTAGAAGGTTTTGTAGTCTCTAATCTATATAGAAAATAACTGTGATTTTTTGCTTACTTTGTTTTGTTAGAAAACCGTTTTACATTTTGTAGACGGTTTTTTTATTACCTTTCTTTTTGTGTTTTTTCCATCAAAAATCCGCAGATCAAAATTGAGAATTAATATTAAGTATTGAGATTTAAGTATTGAGAATTGAGAGATAAGAGATTAGAAAAATGCTAATGTTAATCCGCAATCGAAAAACTCCTACTTCCCAAAAAAGACCACTTACTTCCCAAATATCATCGATTTTATACAATAATTCTAAAGCTATGATTATTAAGACTATGTTAGCTTAAATTTCATTAAATCGTGTATCATGCAAAACAATAATTTCCTATGCAAAACACTCTGTTTAATCGGTTTGATGCTTCCTGCTGCCTTTTCAATAAATGCCCAAACCACTAGCGACAACAATTCAAACTTCACCTTAACTGCCAATGGTACTTGCATATGTACAGATGCAACTTTTGGAGATTCTGGTATGTTTTTTACAGGAACAGCAGATGAAGTAACCTACAGCAAGCGCTCAAGAATACAACTTGATGCGCTGATAGTAGCAGACCAAAACGACCCACAAATTGTTTTGACTTGCACTAGTGGTATTACTGATATGTCAGCTTTATTTTTCAACAAAACACAATTCAACCAAGATATCTCGTCTTGGGATGTTTCTGACGTTACAGACATGACCTCTATGTTTTATTTAGCAGAAAACTTTAATCAACCATTAAATACTTGGAATGTATCTAACGTAACAAATACCTTTCAAATGTTTTACCGTGCTCAAGTTTTTAATCAATCGCTCAATGATTGGGATGTATCTAGTGTTACTAATATGAGTAGAATGTTTCGAGATGCTTACCAATTTAATCAACCAATAAACAACTGGGATGTTTCTAGTGTAGCGGATATGAGTCAAATGTTTTTTTTCGCAGTTGATTTTAATCAACCACTAAATGATTGGGATGTGTCAGAAGTTACAGAGATGAGTGCTATGTTGCTAAATACATACGCTTTTAATCAACCCCTAAATAATTGGGATGTATCCTTGGTAACGGATATGAGTTTTATGTTTTCAGGTGCTATATTATTTAACTATCCTTTAGAATTTTGGAATGTCTCTAGTGTAACAGATATGATGGGGATGTTTCGTAGTACAAGCGTATTTAATCAAGACATATCCAATTGGTGTGTGGAGCAAATTGCAACGCTGCCCAATGATTTTGCATTATCATCTTCACTTCAAATCAGTTTTCAACCCAATTGGGGTGAGCCATGTGCTGTTTGCCCCAATGGCGATAATTTTAGCTTCAGTACACAAGCCCAAATTGATAATTTTGGGGCAACCTATGCGCATTGTACAGATATTGTTTTAGGGAATGTATTTGTCTCAGGAAGTGATATCACTAATTTGGATGGATTATCTAATCTAACAAGCATAGGAGGGAATCTTTCGATAGATAATAATTCAGCATTAATAGATTTAGATGGATTAACCAGTCTAACTAGTGTAGGTGGAAGTCTTAGGGTATTTAATAATGTATCATTAATCAATATTTCTGGTATTGAAAACATAGACCCAACGACGATTGCCAGTCCAGGCTTATTTATTCAAAACAACACCAACCTTGCCGTTTGCAATTTACCTAACATCTGTACTTACTTAGCAGGATCAGGTGCACGAACTATATCAGGAAATTTAGCTGAATGTGTTAACGAGGAAGCGGTAGTGGCGGCTTGTGATCCTTGCCCATCTAGTAATATACTGTACGTCAACACATCAGCTAGTGGTGCTAATACTGGTAAGTCTTGGAATGATGCTTATACCGACTTGCAAAGTGCTTTAGAAAGCACTTGCACTGGGATCACAGAAATCTGGGTCGCCAAAGGCACTTACAAACCCTCTGCTTACCCAGAAGGATGTACAGACTGTGCAAGCGACCGTGATTTTACCTTTCTTCTAAGAGACGGAGTAAGTCACTACGGTGGTTTTGATGGTACAGAAACTGCGCTTATCCAACGCGACTTCGTCACCAACGAAACCATCGTCAGCGGAGATATCGGAAACCCAAATGATGCAAGCGATAATGTTCATCATGTTATAATGGCTGCCTTTAGCAGCATGACATCTACCACTCGCCTAGATGGCTTTACGGTGACCGCGGGGAATGCAGATGGGAGCAGCTTTACCTCCGTAAATGGGACAGCAATTTTTAGAAATGATGGTGGCGGGATTTTTACCACAGAAGGCACGAACACGCTGATCAACAATGCAGTGTCGGGGAATTCGGCATTTGGCAGTGGCGGCGGGATTTTCACTTTATTTGGCACGAACACGCTGGCCAACAATGCTGTGTCTGGGAATATGGCAAACACAGGTGGCGGAATTGTCACCCAATCCGGCACGAACACGCTAACCAACAACAAGGTGTCGGGGAATCAGGCAGACTTAGATGGCGGCGGGATTTACACTTTATTTGGCACGAATACGCTGATTAACAATACGGTGTCGGGGAATCAGGCAAGCTTCTTTGGCGGCGGTATTTTCACTTTATTTGGCACGAATACGCTGATTAACAACATCATTTGGGGCAATAATACTGGTCTGTTTAATTTTAATAATAGTAGCACCCTGACTGCAAATAATAACATCATACAAGGTGGTTTTGCAAATGGTACAGGTAATTTGGATGAAGATCCACTCTTTGTTAATCTGCTTCCAGCTGGACTCAACACTGGAGGAGATTACCGTTTGCAACTCGCTTCGCCAGCTGTAGATATAGGAAATAATACTAGTTATACAGCGGCTACTGGCATTGCTCCCGGTAGTGATTTTGATATAGTTGGTAATGACAGACTTATAGGAACAACAATAGATATGGGAGCGTTTGAACTTAAACAAACCTCCTGGACGGGAGTAGCAGATGAGGATTGGACCAATGTCGGTAACTGGGCAAGTGCGATTCCAGATTTATTAAATCCTGCTATTATTAGAGATATAGCACAAAACACTCCAAGAATTGAAGCTGCTACAAGTGCAGAAGTAAATCAAGTATTTATTGCTACAACCGCAGCCATAAAGGTAAATGGTGTTTTAAAAGTAACCGAAGAATTGGTTAATAATGGTAATATTACTTTTAAAAGTGATGGTAATAAAACAGGACAGTTAGATGAATTCAATGGAAGTTATTCAGGAAGCGGAACCGTTGAAGTAGAACGTTTTATTCCTGCAGGAGACAATGAAAAAAGAGCCTTTCGCTTTTTATCTTCATCAGTGAACTCTACTGAAAATATAAGAACCAATTGGCAAGAAGGAGCAACAGCTTGGAATGACAATCCTAGCTCAGGTTTTGGCACGCACATCACAGGTGTTTCGCCAGACCCAGATGTAAACGCAAACCCTGATAAGTCTCAAGATGGCGATAATGGTTTTGATTGGCAACCGTCAGGAAACTCGTCTTTGTTTTTGTTCAATGTCAGTATTCAAGAATGGGAAGCTATAAACAATACTAACGCCAACAACCTAGAAGCAGGAAAAGCTTACCGATTGATGGTACGTGGCGATAGAAGCATCAACTTAATGAGTAATGCATCCATTCCAACCAACACCGTTTTAAGAGCCAAAGGAGACTTGGTGTTTGGTCCAGTTGATGTATCAACAGACTTAGCACAAGGCGCAGATGAGTTTAGTTTGGTGGGAAATCCCTACCAAGCAGTAATTGATTTTAGTGAAGTAGAAAAAACTAATCTAATCAACTATATAGCAGTTTGGGATGCAAACCTAACAGGGTCAAATGGAAGAGGTTCTTATGTAAGTGTAGATATTAGTGAAACTGCGCCAAGTCCGAGTAGTTCTGGTGCTAGTAAATTCATTGCTCCCAATCAAGCTTTTTTTGTAAGAAATACCAGTGCAGGTAATTCTACTTTGATTTTCAATGAAGGCAATAAAGCAACAGCAGCAACACAAGTTACGGTTTTTAATACCTATTCAGATTTTTACATCAATTCACGTTTGTATAAAACGGTAGATTTACAAAACGGGAATACCGAAGTGGATGCCATCGGATTGCGTTTTAATGAAAATTACACAACCCAAGCAACAGATGAAGATGCGGAAAAACTGACCAATCCAGATGAAAACTATGCCATCAGCAACAACGGATTACGCAGTATAGACAAACAGGATTTACCAATTGATGGTCATGAAATTCAATTGTTCATAAACAGCTACACAACAACAGCCTACAGCTTGACTTTTGCTATGGACAATCTACCCGAAGGATTAGAGGTTTTCTTAAATGATAGTTACCTAAACACCCAAACCCAACTTTCAGCAGAAAGTGTTTATGACTTTACGGTAGATGCAAACATTCCAGCAAGTATAGCGTTCAACAGATTCAGTTTAAGCTTTGATAATACCACACTTGGAGTGGAGGACAACACTATTAGCAACAATTTTACAGTGTACCCAAATCCTGTTGAAGATGTGTTTTATGTTGCAGGAATAGGTGGAGAGTTTAGCTTAATTATATATGATGTTTTAGGTAGAGGTGTACTGCAAAGCAAACTTCAAGGCGCAACTACACCGATCTATATTACACATATACAAAGTGGCGTTTATGTGGTAAAAATAAAAACGGCAGACAACAGTTTTAGTCAACAAATAATTAAAAAGTAGAAGACCAACTATAATTTTGAATTTTGTTAAACCCTCTCGTGAGTAATCATGAGCGGGTTTTGTTATCTGGTATTGTAAACGAAACAATTATAAAAGACATCATACAACTGAACCAACGACAGAAGAAACAACAACAGAAAACCTGATAGCAGAAAATAGAGATGAGAAATTAGAAAATTGTCCTTTTCAGTAGATACAAATGTACCGGAAAGTATCAAACCACTGCGTTTTAGTATTCGGT
>Ga0307982_1002414_pt1 | contig 15109 bp, 14 predicted proteins | sample OrgLakmetagen989_FD_201847 | JGI IMG/M metagenome (GOLD analysis project Ga0307982, IMG submission 201847) | Saline water microbial communities from Organic Lake, Antarctica - #989 | ecosystem: Environmental > Aquatic > Non-marine Saline and Alkaline > Saline | place: Antarctica: Organic Lake...
TGTCTTGGGCTAGTCTTGAGTCTTCGTTCTTGTGCATACGTTTGTTTGGTGGCTTGCTGCCCCCTTCTTGTTTGACTTGCGCCCCGCCGCCTTGCCCCCCCTGCCTCCACGCACATCTCTCACAGCTTCGCAGCCGACGATCCGTTCCAGCCGGTTCTCTTTGCAATCTCCTGCCATGCCCAAGTGATTTGCAATTCCGTTGATTCAACTGCCACTGTGGTTATCCATGGAGAGAGTGAAGCGGGCCTTGCAGCCGTACGCGGTTGCTGCCTTGGCAGCAGTCACCCTAAATGCTCGGCATCGCATCCAAGCGGCAATGTGGCGCAGCAAGCGTAATGTGCTTCTTGTGGGTGGCGCTGGGGTGTTTTTGTATGGTGTTGGCAGTGCAACTCCAGGTGCTTTGGTGGCATTGCTTGCTCGAGACAACGAAAAGCACAGCACTGAAGATGGCGTTTCGAGAGAAAGTTCGCCTGCGCCTAGTACCACAGAAGTGCTCAAACAGGGTGCTGCACGAGTGCTGGAGGGGGGCAAAGTGGCAATACACAAAGCCAAAGCACTGTGGACTTCTGCAGATGAGTGGATTTCAGAAAAAGATGAAGCGGAGCCCGCGGCAGAACCTCCAGCTGGAGGGGCCAGCATTTCTTCTGAAATCCCAGCTTCGATTGCATCTGTATGGCAAAGGATACGGGACACAGTGAGTCCACCTGCACCCCCCCAAGACCACTCCGTGCTTACTGAGCAATCAGCAGACCCATTTGAGGGCATGGATGAAGCCTGGAACAGTTCATCGGAAGCGGACGATGTGCCTGAGGCAGGCAGGTGACTGGCTTTACACAGCTGAGCCACAAACCACGTCTTGCAGCCAGGGCTCTGGTGCGGGGCCTAGATGCACCAAGCAGTCATCTGGGCCCTCCCCTTCCTGCCGTGCAAACCTGTCCGGCTGGAATCTTGGCCTGGGCCCAGGGCCGGACAGCAAGCCTTCGCTTGCGCCACTGCCCCCCCCTGACGCCCCCCCACAGGCACATACTGACTGCGCCTGACGGGCAATGCGCCTCAAGACCTGCGGACACCCTGCTGTGGATGCAGTGAGCACTGCAGGCTGAGTGCCGAGCCTGCGGGCTCGGGGTGATGCCAGTACGTCAGCCGGCGCCGGCCTGTTGGCAAGACCTTGCAGGGTGGCGCCAGCATGGGCTGCATTGCCCATGGCACGCAGCCACTCCGCGCGGCACTTTGCCCAGTGGCGTACTAGCAGCGCATCGCGCGGCACGATGCTATGCTCAACCGCCTCTTTGGTGGGGGGGGCTGCTGCTTCTGCTAGGGGGGGCGACTTGAGCATCACTGCAGCCACTGCCAAGGCACTGCGCACATTCGGCAAGGCGAGCAAACCGTGTTGTAACAGTGTTGCCTGCACACCAGCTGTGGAGCACTGGGATGATGCTGCTTCGCGCCATTTGTCTTCAGCGGCGGCAGGCAGGTGGGCTGACAAGACACGCCCGATGGCTCCAGCCAGGCCAGCACTCATGCCCCCAAGAATTAAATGCACACACCCCTCAACCTTGAGTGCACTTGCCAAACTGTGCAGTGCGAGAACACCGCTGGTGTCGCAGCGGCTGCTTGCTGTGACGTCCAGCACTACCACTTGGGGGGTAAACACCCCCACCCCCTCCTGCACCCCCCCCTGAAGCACTTCCGCCCCTGCAAAGCTGATGTCGCCTTGTACCGCTAAGATGAGCAGCTTATGGGCGCGCTGCACATACTGTGCGTCTGTAGCGTGCGCTGTGTCCTGCCACTGCGTCGTGCCTGTCTCCTTGGCCAACAGCACTCCTGGTGTGTGCTCCCACTGCTGGCTGCTCAGTGTGAGAGCCCAACTGCACATGATGCCCACTGCCAAGCCAGCCTCGACGCCCACGGCTAGCACACTCAAGAACACAACGCAGAACACCGTGAACTCCCGCGCAGACGTGCGGAAGAACGCCACTGCTTCCTTCACTTCAAGTAGGTTCACCACGGCCGTTAGTATGATGGCGGCCAGGCAAACCATGGGCAAATACGCCAGTGCAGGTGTGAGCAGCAGGCACACTGCTGCCACCACCACCGCTGCTACGGCGCCAGACACGCCACTGCTTGCCCCAGCATCCACATTCACAGCTGTTCGGGAGAAGCTGCCAGTGACAGCAAACCCACGGAAACACGCAGTGGCGCAGTTGGCCACACCCAGGGCGCGCAGCTCGGCTGCTGCAGCCGGGGACGGCGTGCCTGTACGGCGAGCCACCACCCGCGAAATCGCATTTGCCTCAAGGAACCCAACAGCAGCCATCCCAAGGGCACCGGGCAGCAGCGCCAGCACGGCATCTGCTGACAAGAAGTTCTGCCCATCAGACACACTGCGCCATGCAGATGGCGCGCGGAAGGGTGCTTCTGGCACTGGAAGGCCACTGGGCACATGCCCTACTGCGCGGAGGCCTGCCTCCTGCATGCGTGCCTGGTATACGTAGTACACGGGGGTGAAAATCGCCAGGATCACTATGGGCCCCATGTTGCCAAGTGGTTTCCACGCCCCTTGCAGGCGTGGCCGGAGGGCATATTTAAACAGCAGCAGCACCGCAAGACATGCAGCGGTGCCCCCCACCACTGCCCCCTGTGCTTGCGGCAGGCTGCCCAGCACATGTGCTAGATTCTGGAAGAATGAACAGCGGCTGTCTGTGTTGGTGGTGCACTTGGGCAGCCCAAGCGCTGTTGTCAACTGTGTGGACACGATGAGCAGAGCGGCCGCGCTTGTGAAGCCCGCAACCACGGGTGTGGAAATCAGCTGAAACACGAAGCCGGCACCTCCTGCACCGATGAGCAGCTGCAAAGCACCCGCGAAGAATGTGAGCATGGAGGCCGCATCCACAAACGCTTCTTGCCCCGTGCTAAATGTGTGTGCGTCCTGCGGGTCAGGGGCTGGTGCCAGGCCTCGCCACTGTGCAGAGCCGTTGGAGGGCACCCCCCCTGGCATCACTGCGTCTGTCGCGTGCAGCTCCACATCTTGCCACTCCTCTGGTATGCTGCTGCGCACCATGATGGCCATGACAGCCGTGGGCCCGCAAATGAGGTGGGGGGAGGTGCCCAGCACGGCATACAGCACCATGGCCAGAAGGGCTGAATACAGACCCCGCTCAGCTGGCAAGCCAGCAACTGCGGCATATGACAGAGCCTGTGGTACTGTCATGAAGCCTACTGTGATTCCTGATACCAAGTCGCGAAGTAGCTGATGCCGAGGGTTGTAGTGTTTGCACCAAGCCAGCACTGGAAAGTACCGCTGAGCAAGCAGGTTCGGCATGCTGCCAATCATCGTGTAACCCCACTCAAAGTTCCTTGTAAAAGAAATTGGCACTTGTGGAGCACAGCCTGTGCTGTATGAGTTCAGGCAAGGTGAACTCAGCAGCACGCTCCAGGGTGGCCCCAGAAAAGTCGTGAACTTGCAGTCCCCTCCTGGATTTGTTGACCTCAAAGCAGCCGTTAGCAGGTGGGCATGAATTATGTTCTACTTGGGATGCGACTAGTAGGCGTGTTTTGGGAAGACCCTGCCGCCGGCAGACCAAAACGATGACACCCCCCTTGTCCATCGCACATCGATTCCACCCACTCAGAGACGACAGTGGAAGAGCCCACAACAATGTTCAGTTGTCCACACATACAATCACGGGCATTCATGTTGCCTGTGCATCCCCTGCGCAGCCATGCTGCGTGGGGCACGGTCAGCATCAGCCTCCCGACGCGCGCATGCTCTGACTGGCTCCCGCCTGCTGGCCCCTCTTTCTCCATGTACAGCGCTTGCTCGGCGCTATGCTGGGTCCATGCCAACCAAACTGCCCTCTCGGATCATACCACACAGCGCGCTGGGCGTGGGCGCTGCTTTCAAGGCAGGCGCAGTGCGCTGTTGGAGATGTAGGTGCACCCGCGTCCACGCTGCCTGCTGCACCCCCCCTTCCTCGCTGTCCACTGCACAGGGGGGGGCTGAAGACACGCCCCGAACCACCACCAGGCACTCTTCTGTGCTTGGCGCAGCGGGCTGCGTGCCTGCGGCGCAGTGCACGGGACTCTGCGTCATGTACAGCGCCGTGTTATGCTCCCCTGCCACGCAGCACCAGGGCAACGCGACGGACACAGCCTCGCTGTCCTCCCAATCCACACTGTCAGCCAAATTCATGCATAATGAACTGAGTGTTGCTGCTTGTGAGCAGATGTCCTTCACTTCGCTGCATTTTTTGCGTTTCTTGTCGTCATCCAGCACGCCTTGCGAGAGAATCACTGCATGCTGTCGAGAGCCTGCGCGTGCGGCACTGTGCAGCGATGAAGCGTAACATAGCCACACATAAAACATACCTGCAGCTTTGTAGGTTCCAACAGTCCATGTCTGTAAAGAGGGGGTGCATAACGTGCTTGAGTGTCGAGCATGTCGCATCGACCAACTGAAGCAACAGATCTAGATCTATCGCAAGATTCCAGCTGGCCCACCTCCAGGCAGCCTTACCTCGGCATGGATTGCATTTCCCGAGGGGTCTAGCACAACAGCATGGAATTGCAGGGTTGTGCCAGTCACACTGGCCATGGTGGGCTGCAGAGCGCAGAGGGCAAGAGGGCTGAGAGAGCAGGCAATCACAGTAGAACGGCCACCCGAACCCACGAGGCCCAGAGGTTGAAGTCTCGCACAGCTTATTTAATAGATTTGTCTTTTCTTGTGGGAAATGGACGGTTTGATTCTTGCCAGGCAAATCAAGGCCAAACAGTTGAAAGCATTGCACCCAGCAGCAGGTGTGTTGGGGGGGGCAAGCGGCAGTTGTGCGCTGACATCGCAGCAGGCTGTGTTGCCGTAGCTCATTGCTGGAAGTCATGCTCTAGCCAGGACAGTTTGAGCACCTGGGATCCACCCTCATGCCTCGCGCGGATGTGAAAGATGTGTGCGATACCCCCCATACCCCCCCTCAGGCGTGGTGGCCTCACTAAGTGCACCACAGGCGTCAGAGCAGGCAAGCAAAGGTCAACCTTCAACGAAAAGAGTGGCTGACAGTCTGCATGGTGTGTGCAGGGCATATTTGCCAGCATGCGTGAATTCGTGAATGCCTAGTGCACTCAGAAGCAAGGCTGCAGCACTAAGGACCGCTAGTCATCCATGCTCCACAGCTGCATCCATAGAGTCATGCTTTTCATGTCCACATCGTCTTGTGCACCATCACCTTGTTCCCGTGCAGGCTTCCTCCGAACAGGAGAGTGCAGAGCTGCGGGGCGCCGTTGCCCCCCCCTGGCACGAAACGCTGATCCACAGGGCCCCCTGCGGGCACAGCGCTGCAGTGCCCTGTCAGCACTGCATGCACGCGCGGGGCTGCTGCGGGCATTGGGTGGGGCCGCCTCAGCAGCAGCAGTGGCGGCTGAGGGGGAGGCAAGGCTGAGCATCATGCGCTCCAGGACACTGCCGCCTGTGTCGCTGCTGTGGTGACTGGAGTGTGCACGAGGTGTTGCGCCTGCGCTGGCCAAGCTGGGCAGTGCTGTGAAAACGCTGTGAGAAACTGGGTTGAATGTCAGACGGTGGCGACGGGACGGGGCGTCAGCCTTGGCCCACCACCTGGCGCGCATGCGACGGTGACTGCCACAACCTGCGCGACAAGAAGTCATGCTTATACAATTTGCTTAATAATCAGACTCCCAGTGCTTTTGCGTACCGATGCGGGCGTTGCCTGGCGATTGAAAAGGAAGCTTGCCGTTACGCTGCATCAGCACGCCCGTTGACGGCATGTGGTCAATTGGAGCAGCAGAAGCAGATACGCTGCGACCATGTTGATCAGAACCTTGCTCATCACCGTCAGATTCGTCGTGACTTGTACTATCGTCAATGTGGGCAATCATCTGCGCGTGCAGGTGACAGTTTGACCAACCCAACCAAGTGACGATGCAGAAGCACCCACCTTCAGCGCTACGTTTGTCTGAAAATCAGAAGGAAGTCCATCACAGAATAATGGGTGAGTTATTTCATCGTCGGTACTGGTGTGGGTTGCTGCCATTGTGCAGTGTGCTTATTTATGCCTTGAAGACTTCGTTATTTTTTATGCAGCGTCGCTCACAACAATAAGCAGCAACTGGAAAGGCCGGTTTCTTGGCCCTTTCGCGGCTGACGATGCTGCATTCGGCGTCTATAGGTGAGCAGCAATTTTCCGTTTGAGAAACACAGGTTGCTCGCACTGGGTGCCGCACGTTTCCAGATTTGATGAGTTTTGCAAGGGGGGTGTGCAAAACGAAATTTCCCAGCACTTGCCGCCTTGTAAAAAACCGGCTTGACGCAGCCTGCTCAAAACGCAAAACTAGTTCAAGGCTCACTGGAAGCTGTGTGAACATTTTATCTGCGTTTCAAGATTGGTGTGTTCGCATCGTGTACAAGCAAGCAGTTGCGCAAAAGCATGAAGCTCAGAATTCCGTGCGTGCTGCTCGCAGCAGCGGCTGTTTTGAGCAGCGCAAATGCTAAAGCCAGCACGGACACATCGCACTCGAACAGTATCTTTGGCGTCAAGTCCCTTTTGGATTCTGCATATGGCATGCTTTCTGGTCACGCTGAAGAGCTGCGGTCATTGAGCAGCAATTTCCGTGCACGCGAAGTTTTGGAAGGCACTAAAACGTTGTTTAGAAGCTACTCAGGGCGTTCCAGTGCCGCATTTGCACCTAGTGTGATGAAAGCTCGGTCTGCAGCAGCTGCTTCTGCACAGACTGTGCGTCATCGTGAGCTTGACGCTGTACTGGGCCCGAAACGCAACCACGCCGCACACGGGTTTGCCCGGCGTGTGCTTGCACAGCAAGGTATCAAGCATGAATTTGCATTGGTTGGTGCTACAGGTTTGCCAAAGCAATCAATTCATGCTGACGGTGCTTCCAATGCTCGGGTTCTGCAAGCCACGTCACAGCCAACGGAGACTATTTCCCCGCCGGGTGACAAGCAGTGCAGCTATATTGGCCGATTAGTGCAATTGAACACCACAACTGATGTGTGCGCTGGTGTGGATGTGACACCTGTGCAGCAAGCCACTATCACAGGTGCGGTGACGACTCTGAACAACGCCAACCTGGACGGCGCCACCCGCACCGCCGCGAATGCCGCCGTGGTGGGGGTGCCTGGTGTTGGCGGGGCAGTCTTCACTGCTGCCGTGGATGCCAACACACCACTGCCAGCTGGATTTGACATCAACGGCCCTCTCTCCCCTGCCCAGGTGGCAGCTGTGGTGGCTGCAGCCAACGTCTCTTCGGCTGCCAACATCACCACCTTTGCGCAGCTGGCACCTGCGGTGTCCACAAACGACAGCGCAATCGCCAACGGCACCATCTCTGCAGGGCAGCTCTTGCTATCTTTGCCGCTGAATGTAAGCGCTGCGCTGGTTGGGGCCGTGACTTGCGAGCAGCGAGTGACTGTGGGCACCATTTGCCAGTGTCCCCTGGACTATGTCGGCGGCACCAACTGCACCGCCAGGGCATGGGGGTGCTCGCTGCAGTGGAACGAGCCACAGGTGGATGCCTGCATTGCCAGCAATGCGGCTTTGCCCGGGCTTGACCTTTCTGCCACCCCCCCCAGTCCCCTCTCACGCACTGCAATCCTCGAGTACTCCTCTGCGGCATTTGGCCTCCCTCCCTGTGCCTTCTACGATGTGGCGCAGAGCAGCCTGGACATTCGTTTGGCCTCCACATGTGCATTCCGCTCCGATACTGGCGTTGCAGAGGCGCCGCCCACTGCCACCTGCAACGGCAGCAGCATGGATGCAGATTTCTTCGGGGGCGCTGCTGCTCTAGCTGCAGCCCCCTTGAAAGCATCGCAGGCCCCCTACTTTGGCTTCACCTGTATCGAAGCACAGTATGCGTACAGCACCGGCGGAAGCGACGCTGTGAATTGGGGGGCCCGTCTGCCTGAAAACATCACAGCGGAGCAGCTGCCCCTGCAAATGCCGTTCTCAGTGACCGCTTTGCAGGCAGCAGATGCGCAGCGACTGCAAGTTCAGGGCCGCCTGGCGGCCGTAGACTGGCAAGTGCTGTCCGACACATCTGCTGGTGCAAATGTCACCATGGCACTCGGCGCATGGGCCGCTTTCTTAGCCCAGTCAGGGGGGGCTTTGCCCACAGGCTCCCCCGTGTCAGCAGACTCGGATACACGAGTGCTGTATGACAACAACGGCTTGCTTCAAGTCAGCATGAGCGCAACGCTACCCACCGGTTCATTCCAGGGCCGCTTTGCGGTGGGCGGCAGGGCTCTGGTGTACGGGGAGCTTACGCAGCTGAGGTCAACCCTGGGGGGGGTGGCATTGGTGGGCGTGGCTACTGGTAACGAGTCCACCCTGCTGGAACGAGCACCGTTCCGTGCTGCAGCTGTGGGCCCCTTTGTGTTTGACGAGCGCAGCTACGTAGAGCCTGAAGCAGAGAAGCCCAGCATCCTGGTGGCTGTGCTTGTGCCTACCCTGCTGGTGCTGCTGGCGGCGGCGGGGGGGGTCGTACTGTGGCGTCACCGGAAGAACAAAGCCATCGCCGACAAGGCACAGCTGGAGCGAGAGGGCTTTGGACTGTTCTCTGGGGAGCACGACGAGGTTGCTGCTGCCCGGCGCCAGGCAGCCCTTCGCTCCCAAGTCAGCTCCAGCAAAGCCCTGGCCCAGGCTGGGGGGGCCGGGGCGGAGGATAGCAAGCGAGGGCCGGGGGCAGCAGAGAGCAAGGCGAGCCCTGGGCGCCAGTAGGTAGGTGTGCGTGCGAGGGTGTGACATGGGGCAAGTTCATTTGTGTGTTGTTCTGATTGTCCGAAATTACATGTGTACACACTGGCAACGAGCAGTGGCCGCTGCCTCACGGTGCTTGCCACGTGCAATGCCGTGCATATGCAGGTGCAGCGTGCTTGAGGGGGGGCGACATTTGTAGTCGAACTTGCACAGCGCACGGATGCTCCAGTCTACATGCGCTCAAAAGCCAAGTCCGTACAGGTACCGGCGCACTGGGCCGGTCCACATGCCTTTGATGTCGATTCGCCCAGCATGCAGAGTCGTTTCTGCACCCCGGCAAACCTTTTTTAGTTCCTCTTGTGCAATCTGTATAGGAACATTGTGAAGACAGGGACAGAAGCGCTGGTTTACAATCAGCGGAAAATGAAGCAGAGCACAGCACGCACCTGCACGTCACCAGCCACCTTGCGCACGGAAGTGACCACACGAGAACGGCCATTCTTAAAGTCTGTGTATACTGGAAGCTGCTTTCCTTTTTCTGTGCGTGCCACCTGCACCGAGTCAGCTGAAGTGAGGCAATCAATCGTCCGAAAACCGCAGGCAAGTCTCCGTACTCTGAAGGGAAGGTCAGCGGGCGTTGACCCTGCACTGGCCATCCAGCCGTGTGCGGGCACTTCGACTGCACTTGGCTCCCATCGCAGTGGTTCTGGCTGCGCTGCTGCTTTGGGTGTGAAGCCTTTCTTGGCCCAAGTGGCTGGGTGGCCTCGTCGCCGCTTCAGTTGTCTGTTGCTGGCAACGCGAGTGGCCTGCGCCAAGCGCTCTACAAAGGGCAATGCACGCTGCATGATGCAAGAAATTTTAATTAAGTGCCCACAACGTTATCCCGGTTGCGATTTGCTTGCACGCTGGACTGAAGTCGACTCATCAAAATACAAGTCGTGCCCCCTGATTCCCCTGAACCCCCTGAACCCCCTAAACCCACAGAGCACAAATCATGCAAGAAACCCAGCAAGCGCCAGCAGTATGCTGGCCTCTGTAATTTACTTGCAGTGCTGCACATGCTGAGCTTTTGAGGGGGGGGGTGCAGAGCGCCTTTCAGGCAACTGTGAGCGCACCGCACCCTCAAATGCTCAGCTTTCGCAGGTGTCCGTCCCAAGTGCCAACCAACACAACGCTGTCAGATCCCGGCAGTGGGGCCATGGCCCGCACATACTCTGTGTACTTGGCAACTTGCCGTGCCGCTGGCCACGACTCCGCCATTTTCAAGTCCTGACCCACCGCCAGCCGCTGCACACACCCGTCATCCCCCCCTGTGAAAAAGCCGACACTGCCATCGGAAGCAGCAGTCTGAAGGCCCACTGCCAGCAAAGTATGCACCCCCCCCTTGTGCACCCCTGGCAGTGTCCGGGTCACCACAGCATTGATGTTCCGGGCGTCAAGCAAGAACACAGAGCCATCAGCAGCGCCTGCTGCCAGCTGTGTGGGCGTGATCCATACCAAGCTGGTGAGGGCCACGTCACCGTGGGCGGAGCTGGGTCTGAGACTGGAGGGCTCTGTGACAATGCTGCCGTTGCCAGCTGCGGGCGAGGCCATGCGGATAGCTGCCACGGCGGCCGGGCCAGCTTGGCTACGCAGGTCCCACAGCAGCACTCTGCCATCGTCGCCAGCTGACGCAAGCAAGTTGCTGCCAGGAGTGCTCGGCTGCCACGCCACTGCATTCACAGGCCCGTAGTGCCCCAAGAAGCGGCTTAGCGCTGCGCCAGGCTTGTTGGCATCCCACACCTTCACTCTGCGATATAAGACATGAATTACTGCATGTGTGTGCCCATGTGGCAGCTGCTACGTACGATCCGTCCCGGCTACCTGTCGCCAAAGTCAGATCAGGGGAGTCCCCAGCAGCGGAGCTGCCTGCTGCTGCGCGGGCCTGCACGCTGCTCACAATGTCATCATGCCCCTGCAGTGTGCAAGACAGCACCAACTTGTGGCGTGGTCCGTGCTTTGCTGTGTTGCCAGCCATGTGGTAAACCTGTGAGATGAGACGGTAAGCCGGCGAGCAGGGGGCTGGCCAGCTGCACTGCACTCACCGCAACGTCACCATTGTCCATTGAGACTGCCAGATATTCATCTTTGATCCACGTGACACATGTGGCACTGTCCGCTGTGTCGGTGTTGGCAAGCAGTGCTCCAGTCGAGTCGTGGACGGCCAATCGACCGAACCACTGGGAAGCTTGCAAGGCGCTCAAAGCAGTCACAATAAGTCCACTGGGCGACACAGCAATGGACATTGGTGATAAATCCATGTGAAATTTCACAAACTCAGAGTCTTGGCCAGTCTTGGCCACGCCACTGGCAGCCATGACGTTGGGAATAGCGGAAATTGACACAGTCGCCACTAGGACTGCTGAAAGGCGGCAGCTTGCTGCGCAGTGAGTAGAATTGGACAGTCTAAGTATTTGTTTCTGTTGGTCCAAGCGGGTGGGTGACTGGTGCTGCAGCTGCTGCTGTTGGTATTGCTTGGTACCCCCCACGATATGACCTGCAAGATATTTTCTGTGAACCCCCTGTGGACGTTTTCTGTGCCCCTGCGATCCATTTTGTCCGCGTTTCAAAACTTCCACAGCATCCTCACTAGTTTTTCTAGCATCAGTAAATATCTTGCTTCTATTTCGTGGAAGGCTAGCCCGTCAATCTTTGACAAACACTCATGGCATCACGGCGATATGCTGCCCAGCTGAGCAACTTCTTGATGAAGCAACTGCAAAACGAAAGCATCCCCATCCACCCAGCGCTACCCCTTGATGGTATGTATTATAAATGCACACTTGATGATTCATTCAAAGTATCTATGCAGGGTTGCATGCGTGGCGCGATGTGGTTTATGCACACGGCGAGGACAGCCGGTTGCCAGCTAGCGTTGTGCATAGCGCAGGGGCCAGTGGCACACCAGTACAGACAGCCTCTCTGAGCGCACACCCTAAGCACAGACTCGATGTATATATTCCATCTGGTGGTTCATTCCCGCGCCCACTTTCTCCCATTCTACTTTTTGTCCACGGCGGCTCATGGCAGGGCGGTGACCGCCAACACGCCTTAGCAGACCACTTATACAGCAATGTCGGCATAGCGGCCGCCAGGGCCGGCTACGTGGGCATGGTCATGTCCTACCGCACTGCCCGCCCGGTGTGGGACTTGCTTGGAGAGTCTTTGTCTGACGTGGCATGGGAGGCCCTGTCTCCGGGGGCCACGGCTGGTCTTGCGCAGTCCACTCACTCCAGACGCCCCCTGCAGGCAGTAGCCAGCGCTGCAGCATCCATGGCTGCCACAGGCCCGTCTACTGCGCTGGCTGGTGTGCAACAGGCGGCAGCTACCGCAGGCGCCGCGTCCCTGTGGGGGGGGGCATCGGACCTGCTGTCGTGGCTGACACCCCCCCCCGCCCCCCTCCCGTCAGACCCTACAGCAGAACTGGGCACAGGCAAGCCATCAGATGCACCAGAGCACCCATTTGCAAGCAGTTACGAGGAGCAGGCTGAGGACGTCGCAGCTGCCGTAGCGTGGGCCATGCAGCATGGACGGCGCTTTGGCGGCGACGCCGAGCGCCTGGTGCTGGCGGGACATTCAGCTGGGGCTCACCTGGCGGCACTGGTGGCTGCACAGCCCAAGTGGATGGCACAGGCTGGTGTCACTACATCTCAAGCAGGCTCGCCATCTCCGCTAGGGGGGCTGGTTTTGCTTTCGGGGGTGTTCAATATTCCCCGGCTGGCGACCACCCCCCTCGGTCCCATGATTTGCCGGCAAGCTTTCGGTGCTGGTGAAGCGCGTTGGCGAGAAGCCAGCCCCACCCTGCATGGTACAGGGCCTGACAGCCCCTTGCATAGCCTGCCTGTTCTTGCTGTGAATGCGGAAGAAGACGGGCACCTGGAACAAGACGCAGAGGAGTTTGAGGCAAGACTGGCTCTGGGGGGGCTGCTGCGAGCAGGGGCCCCCAAGGATGCCTCGCAGGGGGGGCATGCACGCACTGATGATGCAGCTGATCATACAAAGTGCTGGTGGGGCGACACCCCTGAGACTGTGCTGGTGCGGCCACAGCTGCTGCCTGGAAGCACCATGCACAGGGCAGTGGTGCGTGGTAGGGGGCACATGACCAGCGTGATGGGCATTGGGCAAGTGGCAGATGGGACCGGGGCAGCCATCATGGGCTTCCTCAAGACATTCATCGGGTAGGGGATATAATGCAGTTTGAATTTTTGAGGCACTGTGGGGGGCGGGCGGGGGGGCAGAACTTCCCCGACCCCACCTACACCATGTGAAGCAGCGAGCGATGTGCGAGGTACTGTGCGCAGCAGCTGCATTCCAAGTCGCGTCCACGGCATGTTGCATCAAGTGGATCACCGGCACATGCAGCGCTCGCTGTCTTTGCCAAAAGCGCTTTTGCCCAGCGCTCATCGCTTCTCGCTCTCGGCGGCGGCAGCAGCCTTGGCAGCGGCAGCAGATTTGCGGGCCTCGGCATCTGCCACAGTCTCCACAGCCATTTGCCAGTTGGCCTTAGGCTGGCGCACATCGCCCTCGCGGCTGGCTGCAGCTGCAGCAGGGTTGTTTGCCTTCAATGCCTCAAGCAGATCTGCATGGGTCTCATCATCCAGAGTGGGCTCAGGTGCCTCCCATGCTCGCCATGCTGCAAATTAAGCCGATGCAAACACGCGTCCATAGACAATGTTCGAAAGTACATACAGGAATACAGAGGAATCAGGTGCAGCTCATCCTTGGCCACCTCAATGAGCTCCTCCACCTGCTGGTCAAACTCATCCTCAATTTCCGCCAACTGTACAAGTCACACTCTGGAGGTTGCTGGCGCACGTTTGCTCACATGCTACTCACGCCCATGCTCTGAACACATTGCAGGCGATGTTTTGCAGTGGCCTCAACTGTCTGACGGTAGTGTACATCCTCAGGCATGATCTGCAGACAGTACCCTGATTCTTCACGCCAGCCCTGACCGCAGTGCAGCAGCGTAGCATACCTGCACATCCTTCAGGGTCTTTTCATACAGCTGTGTCAAAGTCTGGCGCCAGTTTGGGTCCACAACAAGGCCAGTGATGCCCGTAGATAACTTGGTGGTCTCTTTGGCAGCCGCCAGAGCAGAGCGAGAAGCACGCAGCATGGTGCAAACGTGAATATGCGGGGTGCAGTTACAGCCACAAAGATGGTGAATGACCAGCACGGCTATTGTGGGGCAGCTGACGAAGTGCAAATTACTTCCTGGCAAGCTTGCGGCAGAAATGCTTGCATGCGTCAGCGCAGCGCCCACCTTGAGAGCCTCATGGGCCCCCTCAAAACAGACACGGCGATCCCCAGGCAAGCCTGGCCAGCAAAAAAGAATATTTTCATTCATATTGATACAAGAAGGCGCGCTCAGAACCTGAACTGAGTTCAAGCACTGCATTTCAGCCAGGTTTCTTGCAAAGCGTGACATCCTGCATTTTCCGCAAGCTCTGGGTCTGAACTCAGCTGTACGCGTTCCCCAAGCACCGTAGCGCGCAAGTACACTCTAGCCTTTACTATGGATGTAAAAAGCATCCTCCGAAAGGTTTGTTTCCTGATGCATAACTTGTGTTAGCTGCAGTCGCACCTCCAGGGCAACTCAAGCAAGCCAAATTCTGTTGCAGGATTTCGCCGAATTGGACCCGTACTCGCCCGTAAAACCGCTTCCAGTGCTTGCAGCAGAGCTGGGTATTGATGTCAAAGATCTCGCCAAGCTTGACGCCAACGAGAATCTGTATGGCCCGATTCAGGAGGTAGGTCACGACATCTCTCACAGAATTCCTGCGCACTCAACACGCTGAATACGTGGCGAACGTTTGTGCAGATTCGCTACGCAGTTGCCAATGTTGTTGACTTGCACATTTACCCTGATCCTGCTCAAGTAGCTTTGCGTGCGGAATTATCTGATTACTTGGGCGTTCCAGCTGAAAACACTGTTGCCGGGTGCGGCAGCGACGAGCTGCTGGATCTCGTCATTCGAGTGGCTGACCCACCCGCCCTGATCGACTGCACGCCCACATTTGGCATGTATTCTTTCCTGGGCAAAATCGCCAAGGTACCAGTGGTGAAGGTGCCCCGCGGCCCCGCACCGGAGTTTGGGCTGGACCTGCCAGCCATCAAGGCGGCGGCGGCGGCAGCAGGGCCAGGAGCCATGCTCTTCCTAGCGTCCCCAAACAACCCCACTGGCTTGGTGGTGGACAACGCAACCCTTGCTGAGCTCGCCAGTCTGCCCATTGTGGTAGTTGCCGACGAGGCGTACGCGGAATTCACCATTCCCGCTGAGGACATTCTGGCTGCCCTGGACGGAGGGGCGCCGCCCACATTCAAGACTGCACTGCCGCTCGTGGACCTTG
>Ga0307982_1002415_pt1 | contig 15107 bp, 20 predicted proteins | sample OrgLakmetagen989_FD_201847 | JGI IMG/M metagenome (GOLD analysis project Ga0307982, IMG submission 201847) | Saline water microbial communities from Organic Lake, Antarctica - #989 | ecosystem: Environmental > Aquatic > Non-marine Saline and Alkaline > Saline | place: Antarctica: Organic Lake...
ATGGCGTACAAACGTACAATATAACCCCCCCTGTAGACGGGGATACCTCCGATCGTTAAATTTCACCGATCGTTAAATTACACATTATTCTAGCGCTAGGAATTCTCTTGATTTTCTATAATGTCTATTCAGACAAGCATATACACACGAAGTTATTCAAAATCGTTCACTTCTTCGATCACTCAAATCAGTCAAAAACAGTATGCAATCAGATAAGCCTTGTTCAAAAATATTACAAGAAAGCTGCATGGGTATATTGGCAAGGTGGAGGAAAAGATGAGTCTTTCGTGCTCTATGACAAGGCAATCGACCAAGAAATTTGCTTCTCTGAAGCCAAGAACTCTGCCGTAGTTGTATCTGTTTACGATGAATACCCAGGTTGGGTACTTCAGATGGACTCAGATGTTCATGTATACTTTCACAATTACACTTATGGCTCGAAGTTCACAACGCACGGCCGGTCTAGGAAATCGAGCCCAAAGGCGGAGCTGCAGCGAAAGCCTGGGGACGAAGCGAGATTGAAGCGCTACGGTGTCTCAGTTCACAAGCTTCCAAACATGGGAGATGAGGCGCTCGCTTATTTGGCTTTTATCGTTGAAAATTACCACGATCTCCCAGACATAATTGCTTTCGTGCATGCGGACCAGCGATCCACTCATCACTATTCGACTTTGGACGGAATCTTGAGATGTGTATGCATTGACCAATCCGTAGGATACCAAAGCCTGAACTTATTGAACACACAAAGAAATGTGACGGATATGCATTCCTATGGTCACCTGTGCGAAAACCCTGGGCAACGGCTCGATTTCGTGCGCGCAGTATGGAAGCGCCTTCCATTCTTGAAGCTTCATCTGGGTGAAATAGGCAAACTGCCCAGTTTTCCCATGGATACGAACGCTCAATTTCTTTTGACTCGTGGCCGCATTTTGGCTAAGCCTCGTGTTTTCTACGAGCAAATGCTAGCCTCAACAATACATGTTACTACTTGGGAGCCTCTTTGGAGGGCTATTTTCTCTTCGGGGTCTGATTGCAACGGCAAGTGGATTTATTTCTGATCAAGACCTCATCAAAGCTCCAGTGTAGACTTACATGTTTCAAACCGAGGCACTTATGTTGGCGCAGCTTAGAATTCGCACCATTATGGCCGCAATTTCAGCATTAAACACTCGTTGCGCTGACAATGTACCGAAAATACCGGAATCAAGTCGCCCATCTGTGCTTAAACCCTGGTGCTCTACGTGCTCCTGCCTGCCACCTGCCATAGGCCATCTGTCCGTTGTAACTTCTACACTTACACACTTGTGCTTCATAGTTCTACTTCATGAAACTTGAATGGCTAATGACTAAAATTCTTCGGGCCATGCCCTCGCGTGCCATTGCGCCAATGCAATGCCCACCCCCTCACGACTCATTCCGTACTTGCTTTGATCGTAAGGAGTCCGAGATTGAGTCCTAGTGCGCTACAGTGTAATATGAAAGAGTTCGGGATGTATCCTTTGGATTATTAATTATTGCGGTGGCTCCTGATCCTACGCCCCTACGCATAAAGATCAAAGCAGATCCCTTATCTCCACTTGCTATATCCCATATGCGATAAGAATAGCTACAGCAGCTACAGTTACATGACTAAGCGCGTGGATGTCCCGCGTCCTCGATGGCAGCTAGCCGGAAATTTCGCAGTTCGTACACTCAAATCTTAAAAATCGGCACACTTCAATTTATGTCGAAGGCGCACTCGAAAGGGTGGACTTATCTTTCTCGACTTTATAACTTGATTGTTCACAAAGAAAATTATTCTGGCGTACCAACAAAGCGCGCAGCAAATACAGCGAAATGTTATTGTAATGATCGCGAAGTAGGTACTTTGAATGGCGAAGCGCGCCGAATTCGACGAATCTAGCACAATTCTGAAAATACTCGAAAAAACTGAGATAAAGAACCTCACATTTTGCGGCGCACTTTTTCTTCTCTTCTGCGTGTAGAACAAGTACCCGGGAAATGTAGAAGAGAATCAACCGTGTAAGGGGAAGGGCGATTTGTTGTCCCGTTGAATGGCAGTGGCTTCACGCGCAGTCGTCTCTTTTTACTAGTCCTCTCTTTCTTCTACAAATAACCAGGGATTATCTATTTGCTTGAGAATTAGATAAGATAATAGGGCGGGGCCTAATAAATCTTGCTCCTCTGGGCCATCCTGAAGGACAGAGAATCGAGATTTCTTTCCCCACTTCTATTCTTGAACCAGTGCGAAAACTGAAGAATGTACACTAGCCCAATTTATTTGTACTACTGGCATCGAACGTTTTTATCATTTTTAAAATATTGCGGTAGAGCGAGCGAGCCACTTCGGACAGCTATCATCACTTCCAGGGGCCACTTGGGAATGTGCGCCTACTACCCCCTATTCCGGTATTCGGCTAATTGCTTTGTATTTGGGCCCCTGTGTCATGTGTCATAATGTCATAATGTCATATATTTCTTCAATTTCCTTGGAAAAACGGCCAGCCTCACCCTGTAACTGCTCTAACATAGTATATATCAAACGTATTGAAGTCGTTCTTCGTTTCTTCTGAACTAACTTATTACTTCCGAAGTGAAATTATCCACAACCAAAAATGGCCACCCTCAGCAGTGTCACCCGCCGAATTGGCGCCCGTTGCGCTGGTGCGACTGCGAGCCAATCTACGCGCGCGGCAGCTTTTTCTACTGGCCGTCTGCCAACATCTCAGGTATGATTCGCTCATTTATGTGCGCATTCAGCGGCGTAGTTGTAGGCCCGTAGATGTTGACACGTTGACACCGCTTCAAAGATAAGATGATGCTTATTAAAATGCTCGACAGGCACCGAACATGATGCAGATTGGGACTCGCGACATTTTTGATTCGGATCACGACATGTTTCGTGAGATGGCGCGCAACTTTTTCGACAAGGAAGTGAAGCCTTTTCATGCCGAGTGGGAGAAAGCAGGCGAAGTACCTCGCGAGCTCTGGACCAAAGCGGGCGATCTTGGTCTCCTTGCCACTATGACACCCGAAGCCTACGGCGGCATGGTGCGCCAGTATTTTTAGATGTTTGATTTTATATCGGCATCCTATTTGCGAATTCGGTTGTTCTGTCAGCGGCTGTTTTGAACCGAGTAAATGAGAAACTTCAAAAACTTTACTGTGTATTCCTAGCTAGTCTGCGTATGATGCTGAGTGCATCCTGTCTTCTCACGTTTGCGCGCGCACGCCTTATCCAGGGCTGCGACGCGAAGTACCCCGCTATTGTTTGGGAAGAGCAAAGCTACTCCGGCTGCACTGGGCCTGGATTTGCCATGCACTCCGACATTGTCGCGCCGTACGTGAATACATCAAAACTTTAAAGATGCCTAAAGTAGTGACGCTCTTTATGTTATCGACTTATCTCATTTGGGGGTTTTGACCAAATTCATGCACTTAATTTTGTACGCTTATTGTGATGCTATCCTCTCACGTTGGCAGGTACATCGTGAACTACGGCACGGAGGAGCAGAAGGAGCGCATGCTGCCTAAGCTCATCAGCGGGGAGTGGATCGGCGCCCTCGCCATGACGGAACCTGGCGCAGGGTCGGACTTTGCGGGCATCAAAACCACGGCGGTGAAAGACGGCGACGACTACATTCTCAACGGATCTAAGGTACTGTTGTCAAAGCACGTAGAGAGTCTGTCTTCGTTTAGAAAGGAAAGGGCTTCCAAGTGGGACCGAAGTCTTTTCCGACACGAACGCGACCCCTTCTTCTCTCCTTTTTGAACCTTCATTCTGGCTCGCAACGTCAGCTATAGCGCCTCCTCAGAAGCCCTGTCGCAACTTTTATATTTCCTACTGCATTCTACTGCTACTTCTGTGCTATCTCATCGCGTGGTGCATTAATTTTCTTGTTTGGCTTAGGTGTTCATCACCAACGGCTGGCTGTGCGACGTGGTAGTGGTGTGCGCCAAGACTGATCCTTCCAAGGGGGCCCACGGAGTGTCCCTGTTTCTGGTGGAAGACGGCATGAAGGGCTTCAGCAAGGGCAACAAACTCAACAAAATGGGCATGAAAGCGCAGGTGCGTTGAGACGAGGAAATGGTGAAATTGGGCTAGCGCGGTTTGTATTTCTTTTTCAGAAAAAGCTTTTTTTGTTGCTGTACTTTCTATTCGTTGTTTGCACCCCTTTTTCTTACTTTGCCCCCACTCCCGAGCCCTTGAGCCGCCTGTCATTTTGCTTCTGCATCCTCTTCTCTCCTTCCTCTCCCCTCGCTTAGGACACGTCGGAGCTCTTTTTCGAAGACTTGCGGGTGCCCGCGAGCGCGATGCTGGGGGTCGAGAACAAGGGCTTCATGCACGTGATGACCGAGCTGCCCCAAGAGCGCCTGCTGATTGCCGACATGGCGGTGGCGTCGGCTGAGGCGGTGTTTGAATGGTCCAAAGAATACACGATGAACCGCAAAGCCTTCAAGGGCTCCCTCGCCAACCTGCAAACGGTTCGAATGGAACATTGAAGTTATAAAGGAGGACGTTAAAGCTCGGTTTAATACTTCTGTCATTGCTCGAGAGTCAGACAACGAGTGTGCCCCGCTTGCGATCGATGACTTCAGCCTTTCTCCTCATTTATTCACACAAACTCCTTGAATCCTCGCTTGCTGCTCCTCTACACCACTCCCACCACTTCCATCTCTCCTCTCTCAATCTCCAGGTGGGCCACAAGCTGGCGGAGATGAAGACGGAAGTGTGCGTGGGGCGGGCTTTCGTGGACCAGTGCATCGACTTGCACGCCCAGCACAAGCTCGACTCGGCCATGGCCTCGATGGCCAAGTACTGGTGCACCGACCTGCAGAGCTCGGTGGCCGACCGAGGGGTGCAGCTTCACGGCGGGTGGGGCTACATGTGGGAGTACCCCGTCTGCAAGGCCTTCGTGGACGCGCGGGTGCAGTCCATCTACGGCGGCGCCAATGAAGTCATGAAAGAGCTCATCGCTCGCTCCATCACCAACCCGCGGAAGTAAATAGATAAACGCTGCCATGGGGAAGCTAGGCCTATTGGCCTGGCGCGCATGTGCTTTCCTAACACAGGACAGTCGCCTGAAAAAGGCCGCTCTTCTTGTGGCTGCTCTTGCGGAATTCACGGCGGACATTTTTGATTTATGTGAAATAGCTGATAATAATTTTGGTTATGATGCCAATTTCCTATAATAATAATTCAACAGGAAAATTATATAAATAGGTTTATCAAGGCTAAAGGGGAAGTAGATGGGGATATTTGAATGGCAAACTGGCAGATGTGAAGATTTGAACTGCGAATGAAGAACAAAGTGGTAAATGTGGCCTCTGTGTCGATTGGTTATATTTCTTGGCTGGACTTGGGCTGGACTTCTGATTTCGTTTCATAGAGGCTTGACTTGGATTTCGTTTGAGCTCGAGTACGAGTTAGATACCGATGCCCACAGGTGGCACAAAGATATGATTGGTATTTTGCGGCTGGGGAGTAAACGCCACGAAGTAAGAGGTGAACGACCGCCACTTACTTCGGAGTCGGCGCTGATATAGCACGTCAAAGCCCTCTTTGTTGTCTTTCCTGTCTGAAGAATTGGCTGAAGCGCTAGCTGGAGAGTGAAGAGAAAGAGAGGCTCTGGCTCTTTCTGCAATTGCTGTTACTGTTTTTTTGTTTTTTTTTGACATTCGTTGATTCTGATTCGTTGATTCGTTTATGCCTCCTGCCGTTGACCGTCGTTGACTTCGTTTTTCTTTAAGGCACGACCAACGAAATCGGGGAAATCGAATGGCCAAACGGAAAATTGAACTACTCCTGACCATCGAAACATTAGGGGCAATTAAGAGTACCATTCAATGCGCAACAAAGAGGCAGAACTTTCCTCGCAAATAAATATTTTATTTCGGCCACTTGGCTTTCGTCAAATCAGTTTAACTGTATAATCGAAATGGCGATGGTCGAGTGAAAATCGACGCTAAGAACATTAAAAAAAGCGGAAATGGACGTAACTCGCCGAGTTGAAAAGAGAAATAAGAAGTCTTATCGCAACTTCGATAGTGTCGACTCGGAAGCTTGCTTTAACCACGGAAATCGGGTAATATTAGATACACCAACTGCTTCCTGAAATTTGCTTTAACAGTCGAAGAAGTGGTCTCATTTTACAGATCGGGGCAAATAGGAACTACTGTCGGGAGCAGATTTTCAAATCGGACAAGGCCAACGCAACTTAAATCAAGGAGAAAATAATAATTCGTTTCGCCGCTACTATTCAGTGGTAAAATCGTGCCTTCCTGGTGCGATACAGGGAGGATTTTACCCCCTCCGTGTAGAAAAATACCTCCCCTGTAGTGGCAAAAAGACCGAAAATAGGTCATGTCTCGGATGCTCATGAAAATAGTATAAATCGATGCCTCTCGCCGAGCTGAATCTAGTGGTATTATTCACGTATGAATATTCGTTAATTCAGCCCCGGCTTTTGACCGATGATTTTTTGCCCGATTTCGTTGGTCGTGCCTTATAAAACGTTAACCTCCTAATACTAGTAGCTACAGAAGCTAAGCTAGACACTACCCACTGCTGGCCTAATGGCCCAATTTTAATTACTACTGCACAAAGATTTCCGGGCTTTTTAAAGCTAGCTCCTTGCTCATGGCAAAATATCCTACAAGGATTGCTCAGTGCCTGTAGCTCGCACGCTTGTTGCATCCAACAACCTGGTACATTCTTACATAAAGCGCTATTTACTGGTGTACCACCTTGATAAGCCACTACCAAATTGCCTCAATAGCCAACCACACAAGCGCTTAGTAGTTTTCAATAGAAGCGGCTACTTTCTAGGGTTGGGGTGCATTCACTCCGATCTGCATGTAGGTTTGTGAATAGATTCATGACCGACTCACGACTACGATAAAGCTTGCAACAGCGCGATAAATTACCATAGGCAGAACTACCATTCTAAACAGACAAGAGTACATATTTTGAAAATATTAAAGCCATGGCTGATGAGAGCAAACCAGATATTGATTGGACCAATGCAGACGTTGTCAAATCGCAGCTCAAGAATAATGGGTACAATCTGCAGTATGCTTCTAGCAAGCTACGCGGCAACGACAAAATCGTGTTAAAAGCGGTAGCACACTCGGGCTGCGCGCTTCAATTCGCGGACCTGTCTGGTGTGCTGCGCGGTAACCGTAAAATTGCGCTTACTGCAGTGGATCAGGACGGCTTAGCGCTCGAACATGTACCCTCAGAACTTCGCCGAGACCGCGAGGTGCGTGCGAGTTTAAAGATATTTTTCTTTTATTGTCCTGCAGATAACATGTACAGATATAGCGAATGAGCTACTAACATTGGATTTTGAAATGGGATGAGAAAGACGGATTTTCGCAAGTGTTCTCAGCTAACCTTACGCCCCCACTTGTTCCATTCGTGTTGCCTCTCATAGGTTGTGCTCACAGCAGTTCAGCAAAACGGTGACGCACTTCGCTTTGCGAGCGATTCGATGCGCGGTAAGACAGAAAGCAGGTGATTGAGCTTAAGCTCGAGCACCGAAACTTAAAGGGTGCTTTTAATCTTTCAACAAGTCACTTCTAGTTGGGACTTTCAATTATTTTAACCGCTTTCTCCTGGATGCCTTACATGCTTACTCGTTCTCTTGCTAATTCGTGTGCACCTCAATACAGCGGAGCTCGACATCATCAAAGCTGCGATGGACCAATTCCCCCTGTCCTTTGAGCACGCAAATACGCAGCGCCGGTCCGAGCGCAAGTTCGTGAAGCACGCAGTCTCGCTCGACGGTATGAACTTGTACTTCGCTGCCAAGGAGCTCCGCGCCGATCAGGGCACGGTTGAAGCCGCGATGTTGCAAAACCCTCTAGCGCTCGGCGCGGCTGCTGAAAAGCTGCGCAACACCCTAGGCAGTGACCGAGATCTCATGGAAGCAGCGGTAGCTATCAACGGGCGCGCCCTACAGTACGCTAGTGCTGCGCTGAAGGCAGACAAAGCTCTAGTGATGGCAGCAGTGGCGCAGGACAGTTTTGCACTTGAGTTCGCCGCGGATTTCTTGAAGAACGACAAAGAAGTCGTGCTGGCGACCGCTCAAGGCGGCCGAGGCGGCGGTGCCGTGAAATTGTTTGCGAGCAAGCACCTGCGCAAGGACGACGAAGTGGACCTGGCGTGTATGCCTCCAACGGAAAGATACGCAACTCTTGCAGCTCGAACTGCGTTTGAGATCAGTAAGAGCAACAACCAAGGGTCGTGAAAGAGGCTCTTGAGGTGATAAATTTTAAAAATGTGCTATTATGATTCCCCCTTTGGTTCTGGGTCTTCTACTCCTTAATTCAGATTTCTTACTGTCGACAGCTGCCTGCCTTATCCTTATGTATTTTTGAGACAGCCACGAAGGGCTGGAATTGGAAAGCAGAAGGCTAACTGGTAGAGATAAAAAGCAAGGCAGTGCGAACTAAACCTACGAAGCTAATCAGGCGTAAATGCCCGAGTGGCCATGGAAGTGATGGTAGCGGTCCAAAGTTTTTCAATTTTATTTCATTTTAGAACACAATTTCTTTCCCCCACTCCCACTCCTGTCGCTACTGGCTACTGGTTTCTTCTAGAAAGCGACCTCTCCCTGATATACCAGAAAGAAACCCCGTATGCCGTAAAAGAGCTACGAGGCCACTAGAAAACCACGCCGCTCTTGGATTAAGAATCATTATCATTTACCAAGACGAGATGAAAGAGATAGGGAGAAGGATTAAGAAAGAGAAACAGAAGGAGAAAATAGAACTGGGAACTTTCAGCTCATCGGAGCCGGGTGCCTTGAACTTCTGTTGCGAATAATCATGACTGGGAGATCAAAATGCACGCCTAGTCGTTACTTCGTGTTTCAAAGCGCATGTTCTTATCTAGGGCTCTCAAAGGCTAGTGTAGGCACGGGAGAAGGCTTTGGGTGGGAGTAGTACACGCCTGAAGGCTTTCCGTTTTCGTCGTATGGTCGACCATACCTGCACACAGAGCGGAACATAGAAAGGTTGAGCTCAGCAACAAAAGAAATTCATAGATGCTCCTTTGTTTCACATTCTTTCAACCACTAGGGAGCCGAGAAAGAATCAGCCCTGATTCCGTTGGTGCTTGCAAGGAAAGGAGGGAAGTTTGGTGTCTCATTTGGAAAATACAGAGGAGAGACGAAGTACAATACGCACGATTGCAAGGCCAGTCGATCTCCATCTTCAACGCTTTTCCTCGAAGGCACTTCTCCTCCACTTGTTGCGTCTGTTGAAGGCGCTGTTTGATCTTTAGGTAAAAGCGTTTGCAGTCTCACTGGCGGCGCGCTGGAATCATCTTCAGGCAGCCCCCATTTGAACTTTTTCGTGGAATAATTGGCGAGAAATTCATGAGAGGATGTAACGGCCTCAAACATAGCGCGATGCTCCACCTCGTAGTCCACCTGAGTGAGGAAAAAGAACAAATGAAAGAACAGGAAGATGACGATGGAAAGAAAGGGGGGAACCGTGAGAGATGAAGGCGGAGGCAGGGAACGAAGAGCTAGCGAAGCACTTAGGATGTGTCGGTAAAAACCACTCCTTTCTGTTGTGCGTCTCCTAGGCACGCACCCCAGTGCGAGCTAAGACGGCGGCGCAGAGCTCAGAAGCATCCATGCCGAGGCAGCTAGGCACGCCTCCTTGCCCGTCGTCGCGCAGCGCCGTCAACGCTTTGTACACGTACTGCAGGGGGAAGAATCTGCCTGCGCTGAAGTGCTTGCCGCTGCGGTGAAGACCCCAGTGGTAAGGGGTGAGCGGGGGGAGGAGGTACTGCAGGTGCAGTTGAAACTGCGAAGGGGGGTAGTTCAGCCCACTCAACACGTGTTCTTTGCGAAGCGTCGGCCGAGGCAGCGCTAGGCCTGCTGGGCTAAAAGTGGCCTTAGCCCAGGGCTCGTCGCTCAGGAAGCGCGCTTCTGTGGCTTCCCAGCACGCGTCGTCGAGGGCTTGAAGCAAAGCTAGGCCGCGGCTCGGAGCCATGAACAGGGAGCGCAAGTCGGGCACGTAAATGTCGGTGGGGCACGCGCACACGTGGCAGCGTGCCAAGGCCAGAGGATCGTCGAAGACCAGCAGATTGGGCGTTTCGAGCCGCATCGAAATTTTGAATGGAAAGGGGCCCTGATAGTTGAGGCGAGAAGGGGGGGGGGAGCAAGAAAGATCGCGTGTCGTGAAGTCTTTTGAAAACACTTGACATCGTACAGGCCCTAGCTAAATTTCACCGAAAGAACAGCCTATTTCAAATATATAGAATCAAGTACAGTAAGGCAAAGCTGGCTGTAAACTTGTTTGGTGGAACAGCCTCTAGCTACATTCAACACTGAATCTCTAATCAAGATTCAGGTAGGGGGACCTTTGCGATGCCGTGAATGAAACCCATGAACACATTATTCGAGCTAGTTGGCGCCACTTCCGAGAGAGATTTTCCGCAACCATTGCAGTCAGCCATGCTCACTGCGCATACTTTCCCGCAGTCGCTGCATTTCTTGATTCGGTTGTACAACTGGTCGTCAGCGTTACCGGCGGCAACGAACGCCGCGACATCGCCATCAAACGCTGGGGCTTCAGAACCCACCGCACGAACATTCGCTGGAGGATACGCACTCTCGACGACTCCGCCTAACAAATAAGACTTTCCGTCAACATCAATATGTCCACTTCGTGTGGCCATCGACATTCTAGTAGCGTGTTTACGAAGGGCCTTGAATGAAAATAAGTGAGAGATGAGGAATGTGGCCAGTATGCATGCAAGTCGTATGGTCGGGACAGTCGGTCGGTTCTTGGTTTCTTGGTTTCTTAGTACACTTGACCCAAGTGCGTATCCAAAGTCAACCTCAACTACTCACCACATGAATACAAGTACAGAACTTAGGTGGCCTGTGACAGTGGCTTCGTGCTTCGTGACTTTCACATGGCGAAATCCACACGCCACCCCAACTCACGAGTACGTCTAGCTAGCTAGTCTAGTCGAATTCCAGGCCCCTGTGTAACAAAGAAAAAAATTAAGAGTAGTCACCGAGGCAAAAACAAGAACACACTTTAGAATGCACCCGGGGAACACGGGGACCGGGGAATACTACTAAGTCCATTTCACACGGGCCTCAAACGGCCAGAGTTCAATTTCGCCGTTTTCTCTACACAGTTATCTCGGAATGTGGTGTGCAGTCACGTTCACTAGGGCCCAGGGACCACGTGTCATTTGGGTTTGTATTAACGTACGTATTGTGCTCGTACTAAGCGTAGGAATATAGTAAGAGGGGTAACTACTTAAGTGTTGCTATAGACTTAGTCGACACTGACGAGCACAATGGTGGAGTGGAATTAAGTCTAAACACAAGCAAGGGCGCGCACGAGAGGGCGCGGGGCAAGGACACTAATCGCTAGACAGCCAGGTACATAAATGGACTGTGAGAGAAAGGGCTGACGTTTAGACGTTGGCACCAAAGAACTGCTGTGTTCTGCAATTCCGCAGAACCGGAGAACCCAGTCGCATGTCCGTTCGATCGGGATTGAGCCCACTGAAGGTACCCATCGACTGGAATATTGCGATATTAGTATTTTCCCGGGTCTGATTTCGGGGCGTTGGGCGTTGGAAGTAGGAGTAGGAGGCCATACGCTGTTGGGTTTTAATAACTCAACACCCAACCAACTGAGCTATGTGCCTGCCAGAGAGAGCACTAATGCGTTCTTAGCTCAGTTGGTTGGGTGTTGGGTTATTGAAACCAAACATACACTTTCTGCCCCATTTGGAAATGTAACAAAAATTTAAGCCATTTTAAAACAATTTTTCGATTGCGCGATTGCCACTTACACTTACACGCATGAAGCATGTGTTATCACTTCCTGAGAATGTGGCTTCTAAGTTCGCATTTGCCTTGCGCCTTACTTAAAGTCTCAGTACGGGAAGTAAGAGGGAGCGAGCTAGAAAGCAAAGGCCATAGGGCAACCAGGCCACATCCAACTCCACGCAACCAAGGGACTTCAATTCGAATCAAGTCGGGGGCTCTCAGAAGTAAAACGACACACATGGAAGGGGCACAAAAAGGGGATGGGGAATGGAGTAGGTGAAATCGTGGACAAATACACACAGAAATAAGAAAGAATTGTCCTCCGAGCGCCACCGGAGACAAAAACAAATGAGACGCTTGCTTGGCTTTTTTAACTCAACAATGAGGTGTAGCGGCAGGCCATTTAATCACTCTTGACTTCTTGGAACATTGCTTTGGCAGGACTTGGGTTGCTTGGGCGGCGCTCCTTGGAGGCACCTCGACTTGACGAGCGACGACGGCTGGGAGTTGAAGGCGACGAGGGAGCATCGCTGGGATCTGCGTCAGCCTCGTTCTCGAGCTTGAAGGACGCGCGGCGAGTTTGAGACGGCACTAAGGTGCTGCCAAACGCTGAGCGAGACATGGAAGGACTCCGTGGGATCTAAAAGTATATAGCAAGAAAGGTCAAAGGTGACAACACTCAAGCAAAGTGACTGGAGAGGCATCAAAGAGTGAGATGGCCAACTCGTCGGCAAACAAGTAATTGAACCACATCAGCAGCCCTGTATTAGCTTCTGGTCGCAGAAATTCTTATAGATACAATACTTCAAATGTACATCAGCAGCAAGCACATTTGCTTGAACTTGCTTTGGGCTGTCCTACATACATACAGATTTCTCCTGGAGTGTGGCAAGAATCAAGGCACTTTTCTCACCTGCGCAGGCAACGAATCCAAATCGTCCACGATCCCAGCGTTGAAAGACCCAGAACGATGGTAGCTGCCGCCCCGCCCTATAGGCGTCGATTCAGGGCCGATGGAGTTCCCCCGCGTCAGGGACTCTGCACGCGTCAAGCTGCCAGCGCGCGTCAAGCTCCCAGCTCGCTCTACGTGCCTTTCGTACGCCATGGCTTGTCGTGCTCGGAGCCGGTCGGCTACCGAGCCACCGCTGAAGTCCGAAGTGCGCCGCCGCCCACGCTCATCGCCAGCCTCGCTTGCGTCGTCGCCCGCATTGCCGTCTACGATGTTTACAGTTTCCCTGTCTTCCTGTGCTGTACTGTCTGAGACGCTGCCTGAGACGCCGTCCGATTTGTCCTCTGCAATCGAGACGCGCCTAACTGAGCTTGTCGCTGCTTGCCTGGCCTCGTTGGCTGCATCGGTGGTCGCTTTTGCTGCTGCTTCAGCCTGAGAAAGCGGACACATCTTAGGAAATAGCGAGCGTATGTATTGTAGCATTATCAAGACTCTGGTGGGCTAATCCTATAGTACAAAAAGTCCGATTGGATAGCGTCTTGTCTTTATGTGCACAAACCCGCTCACCTACCGCTTCTTGTGCCTGAACTCCTGCTCGCTGCGCAGCTGCCACAGGATCGCTGGCAGCGTCTAACGAAGCCTGAGCGGCGCGGCGGCCTGCGTCTGCACTTGCAGCTGCAGCTGATCCGGCAGCTTCCGCCGCGGCCTCCGCGGCTTCCGTGGCAGCTTGAGCTGCTTTTTTTGCTGTTTCAGCCGGATTTGCAGCAGCGTCAGCGGCCGCTTGTGCTGCCTCTTGCGTGGCAGACGCTGCTGATCGGACTGCGTCAGCAGTGGCATCGGCAGCCTCTTGAGTAGCTTTCGACACGACGTCTGCTGCGGCAGTGGCCTGCTCCAGGAACCAACTCATGGAGTCGAAGGTCTTAAAATCAAAATGAAAAGTTGAATTGGGGCTTTATCGAGCTTGCCTATCCAGTACAACCGTCGAAAAAGCTCAGCAATTCCTCGGGGAATGCAACAGACTGTAGCGCATCTAGCACATCCTTTCTCAAGGCTAACACCGTAACACCGTAACACCGTCAAGCTGAAGCGGAGGCTGAGGGGCATAAAGCAGAAAACCCCTCACAATAATACCAAGGATACCCTTGATAATACTTTGAGCAGAAAACCCCTCAAATTCTCAGAATTTGCGATTCACCTAATTCTAGATTTAAGGGACGTGCTAATATAGTACAGACTGTAGGTGGTCCGTCGTGCTGGTGGTGTCGTTTTGGCGCGAGCTGAGCCTCTGGATATCACAACTAAGGCACATCCGATGGAAGGAACCTCGAACCCTATTCGTGATCCCAGAGTAGCTGTTGCCCCTGAGGTACAAGTAGATTTCCATAATACATTCGCTTCCTTTACGAACGCGGTGCTAGCTTTGGTGCGAGGTAGCTTTGCATGTAGTCTGGTGCAGTGTCTTTACGATGTTGCTAGGTTGTGTGGCTTGCGATTGGGAGGCGGTGCTAGCGTTGGTGCGAGGTTGCTTTGTATGTCATTTAGTATTGTGTCTTTCCTATGTTGCTAGGTTGTTTGGCTTGCGATGGGGAGGCGGTGCTAGCATTGATGAAAGGTAGCTTGGCATGTTGTTTAGATTTGTGTGTTACCTTTGTTGCTAGTGTGCATGGCTTGCGATGGGGAGGCGGTGCTAGCGTTGGTGTGAGGTAGTTTTGCATTTGGGCTGGTGCTGTGTGTTTCCTTTGTTGCTAGGTTGTGTGGCTTGCGATGGGGAGGCGGTGCTAGCTTTGGTGCGAGGTAGCTTTGCATGTAGTCTGGTGCTATGTCTTTCCTATGTTGCTAGGTTGCGTGGCTTGCGATGGGATGGCGGTGCTAGCTTTGATGGGAGGTAGCTTGCATTTGGTCTGGCGCTATGTCTTTCCTATGTTGCTAGCTAGGTCGTGAGGCTAGCGATGGGTAGGCGATGGGGAGGCGGTGCTAGCTTTGATGCGAGGTTGCTTTGCATGTAGTTTGGTGCTTTGTGTTACTTATGTTGCTAGGTTGTGTGGCTTGCGATGGGGAGGCGGTGCTAGCATTGGTGCGAGGTAGCTTTGCATGTAGTCTGGTGCTATGTCTTTCCTATGTTGCTGTTAGTTTGGCTTGCGATGGGGAGGCGGTGCTAGCATTGGTGCGAGGTAGCTTTGCATGTAGTCTGGTGCTATGTCTTTCCTATGTTGCTGTCAGTTTGGCTTGCGATGGGGAGGCGGTGCTAGCGTTGGTGCGAGATAGCTTTGCATGTAGTCTGGTGCTATGTCTTTCCTATGTTGCTGTTAGTTTGGCTTGCGATGGGGAGGCGGTGCTAGCGTTGG
>Ga0307982_1002420_pt1 | contig 15091 bp, 11 predicted proteins | sample OrgLakmetagen989_FD_201847 | JGI IMG/M metagenome (GOLD analysis project Ga0307982, IMG submission 201847) | Saline water microbial communities from Organic Lake, Antarctica - #989 | ecosystem: Environmental > Aquatic > Non-marine Saline and Alkaline > Saline | place: Antarctica: Organic Lake...
GTTCTGTGGGAGGCAGCTAAGCGATGCTCAAACTCGTTCTACTGTATCTTTTTCATTATACTTTACTCTAGGTGAAGGAAATCAGCATTTTGCTGTTTTACAAGTACGTCAGCCCGCAGTGGTCTGAGGCGCGCACGCTAGAAGTGAAAGCATGGCTAGAGCAAGCCGGAGCGCGCTTGAACCTCGGAGGGCGGGTAAGCTTATAGCAATATACGAACATGATGCGCATAAGAAAGAGACGGAAAAAGATGGTCGAGAAAGAAATATTAAAAGAAAGAAACTCTGGCACCTCTCATTGGATTCGTTTTCATCGTCCTGCCTTGCCCTTTCTCATTCGGTTCACACCATTTCCCCCTTCCTTCTGGGTGGGCATTACTCTAATATGATACGACCAACAGTTGCGCGTAGCCGCCGAAGGCTTAAACGCGACGGTGACGGGACCGCCAGATGCGGTAAACCACTTTGAACTTCCACACATGTATGGGGATGAAGATTGAAAGATGTTGTCTGTTCGATTATTTTTCTACGAAATGAAATATGCCATCTCAATCCCTAATCTCCTCCCTTCTTATCGCTCTCTTCCCTCTACTGTTAGGTGCGCACTTTCTCCTCGGAGCTGCTCAGCTTTGACAGCAGGCTCGCCGCTCAAGGCGGGATTGACTTCAAGTACGTCGACGCAATGCCCCTGGACCGCGCGTTCAAAGACTTGAAGGTGAGTGTGCTATGGCTGGCTATCGTTACTGTTATTCTTTTACTAAGCCGCCATTCAAGTAGAGCGGAATTGCACATGTTTCCGAAGCAAATTTCATTCTACTGGAATGACGGCTTAGTAGTAGCGCAGATGACCCTCTTGTCATTCAATGGGTTTGTTAGTACGGAGCACTGTGCAATCGGGAGTCTTTCTCTCGCTGTTACATACGGCGAAGTTGAAGGGAGGCCCATTTTAAACCTTGTCAGTGTCTTGATTGCTTGCTTTCGTCCTACACGCCAGTTTTCCCGAGACTCTTGAAGCTTCTAGTTTTGTCTTATTCGCACGCTGCACGACGTAGGTGCTGCCAGTGAAGGAGTTGGTGTATTACGGCATCGACCAATCGCAGCACACGTTGGGTTTAGGCGGCGTGCATTTGAGCCCCCAGGACTACCACCAAAAGCTGGCCTCCAGCAGCGAGAACACTGTGGTAAAGAATAGTTGTTTTTGATGGTGCATTTGTTGGTGATGCACTGCTTGGTGTGTGTGTAACTTTGTTCCTGTAGTAGGCGCGACTGTTCCCTATACTACTGAACACGTGCCTCATTTCAATGAATGTTTTCTCAATTGGCGTTATGCATCTTCGTTCCTTTTGAATAGTATATTTTGTTCCAAGATAAGCTCTATTATTATTAATAATTTTTATTTTTTATTGATCCGAAGGTGATTGACGTGCGAAACGCTTACGAGTCGGACATCGGTCGCTTCGATGGGCAGAAATCAGCGAATGGCGCCACCCTGTTGGACCCGCAGGTGACTTGAAGCGTGAAGGACAGACCGACGAATGAATAGGGGGGAAGGATAGAAAGACCAAGGAATGTTACGAAGAAAGGTTCTGGTATATTCTAAGCACTCCTTGCTGCGCCCGATTCACTCCTTTTTTTAAAATCATAATTTGGTCGTCCACAGATGCGTAAAAGCACGGACTTTCCCACTTGGCTTAGCCAACCTGAGGTGCGAAGAAAGGATGAAAGCAAAAAAGACTTTTTGTCCTCTATTGTTATTGATTCACAAAGGGCTCGCTCCTCTTTTTTTTTCATGCCCCTCAATAGCACTGAGTTATTCTCATTCACTTCATTTCTTCATACTTCATTTCTTCACCTTTCATCTCAGAGGTCACCCATCAATTGTCTCACCTGACTAATCATGTACACAAACTTACGCAGGTTCGGTCTCAGCTTAAAGGCAAAGAAGTGCTCATGTACTGTACAGGGGGCGTTCGCTGCGAGCGCGCGTCGGCACTGCTGCAAAGCGAAATCGGGAACGAGATCAGCGGCTGCTTCCAGCTACAGGGAGGGGTCGAGAAATACTTGCAGGAGTATCCCGACGGCGGGTTTTGGCGAGGCAAGAATTTCGTGTTCGACAAACGCGAGGTAGGTAGACAAGGAACGAGAGTCCTTTGCACGTGTGCGTGGCTGTAATTGTGCAGGTGTGCTTATATGATTGGAGTGTGGCGTTGCAATTCGCTTTGTTTATTCTTTCTGTGATAATCGTCTTCGTTGCCACTGTGACGGTTGCGCTTTCTTTGTTCTTTGCTCTTGTTTTTTTTTGTCGTGCGCATCTCAATTACCATGCCTCTATCTCTCTTCCTTCCTCGTTCCTCTTCACGCATTGCCCTTCACACATGTACCTCAGGCCTTTGGAGTAGGCGCACCTCAGGGAGTCGGTGGCGTGTTCATCACATCGGCAGACGGCGCTAGCAAAAAGAACAAGAAAAAAAAGGCCAACCAACAGCCACCAGAAAAGCCTCTTGACGAAGGAGGAGACGTTTTGGGCCACTGCTGCGTGTGCAACGTGCCGTGGGACCGGTACATCGGGAAAAAGAAATGCGGCACCTGCCAGGTGCTTGCATATGACAGCGTATTATATGAGGCTCAGAGGAGATGGGGAGAAGTGTAAGGGGCAAAAGGGATTCTGATAACTTCACCTAGTACGTACTACAAAATGTTCAGTCGAGTGCTGCTGATCTTTTCGTGAGAGCAACAAACACCATCTCCGCGTTCACTGTCTCGAAGTCCTCTCTCTATTTCTACTCCTCCACTTACTTGTCTATGCGGGTGCGTACATGTGCGTGAGCAGGTGCCAGTGCTGGTGTGTGCCAAGTGCTGCGAGCAGAAAGCCAAACTTGCAGACCCCCTCGCCACGCGCTGCCCCCTTTGTGTCGCGCAAAAGGTTGAAAGCTCCTTTCTTCATTCTTTCTGCTCAAACGTGATAATATCACCTTTGCTGTTTTGCTATCTCTGTAAGTAGTATTCAAGACGTTTAGTTGATGTTCATCAATTCTCTTCATAATGCTCACTTCTCTCTCCTTGTTGTTTTGGCAACACCATATTAGGTCGTCGTCCCCGCCTCCTTCGCCACATCCAGCCATCAAGACGGCGGCGAAGGAAGGCCTCATCACCTCGGCAAAGTCGCCCCCACCCTGTGCACCTGGGGCGGTGGCTCTCAGCACGCAGCCAAACAAAAGACACTGCTCCAGCAGCAGCAGTGGCAGCCGCCGCCAGTAGAACAACGAGAAGAAGCACAGCGACCAAGTTCACAAGGCAAAGGCAAAGGCAAGGGGAAAGGAAAAGGCAAAGGCGGAGGGAAAGGGAGCAACAGCAGCAATGGTGTGAGTAGCGGTGATGGAAAAGGCAAAGGTAAAGGCAAGGGATTTGGCAAAGGCGAAGGCAACAAGGAGGTGTTTACCGGAAGTTGGAATGGATCTTCGTTCCATGCGACTGCAGCACCGAGTGTGTCATCCTTGTCGTCGTCGTCGTCTTCACAGTTCGGAGAATCCGCACCTGCGGCTGACAATGTGATCTCTTCAACCGCAAAGGCGCTGCCGATAGCTGCTGCTGAGGCAGTAACAAACGCAACGAAGACAACAGCAACAACAGAGGAAGCAGCGGGATTAGGTAGCGCTAGCAGCGGCAGGGTGCAACAATTTGGGGACAAAAACACCGACGATGAAAGTGCCAAAGCCCTCAAAAAGAAGTTGAAGAAGGAGAAAAAACGAAAGGCATCTGAAGCAGAAGCAGAAGAGAAGGCTGGAGGAGTTGATGATGACCAGCCAGCTGCAAAAAAGAAGAAGAAAAAGACCAAGAAAGAGTAAAGGAAATGGCGAAATAGGAGCCAGTAGTAGTAATTATAGTACCTGTTCAAGTGGTATTGGTAGAAATGCTACTACTAGCAGACTGGCAGTGGGGTGGGATATGGGTGTTAGATCAAGACATTTCTTGGAAGCTGTAAAAACTTATCTCTCCCTCGTAAACTGAAGTCAAACAGTCAAAAGGTAGATCTTAGCAACGAGCAACGAGAATGCCTGTCTTTTTGAATTTTAATTGCATTGCACATTACTCATTACATGGTGCCTGGCGTTGCGCCGGTTGCGCATTGCTGCTTGCTACGTCGAATTTTGGCTTTTCTCTGAAACATGAGTTCAAATCTCATAAGTTCATAACGCGAGAACGATAACGGGAAATATCCGCCGATTTGTGAATCCAGCGACTTAATAAGCATTTATGCGCTTTGTCGTGTTGAAAAGGCAGTTTGGTAATTAGGTAAATGAGAAGTAGAAGAAAGATAAAATAAGCAGAGCCAATAGCAGCACCGAGGAAGCGCTTGTTGAGTGATGAGAAGCAGAATCCCCTGTTTCTGTTTTCAATTTTTGTATAATGCCCTCCTGGAGTTTCTGACCACCGTGCTGTTCAGTCACGTCCTCTTGTTCAGCTGCCAAATGAAACCACTTCGCCGCTTCTACATCACTTTGGGCTACACCATGACCATTTTTATGCATGAAACCAATGTTGTGGTGAGCTGGCGCATTCCCTTGGTCAGCAGCTTTCTTGTACCATTGCATTGCTTCGACGTAATCCTGTGCCACACCACAGCCAGTTATGTAACAAAGACCCAAGTTACACTGAGCTTGTGGGTTTCCTTGGCAAGCTGCCTTTTTGTACCACTGTGCTGCCAGCGCATCATTTTGTACCACACCATGCCCTTGCGCGAAGGCAAGTCCCAAGCTATACTGCGCCCGAGAGTCACCTTTGTTAGCTGCCTTTTCGTACCAACGCACTGCTTCCACGTCGTTCCTTTCTACACCACAGCCGTTCGTATACAGAATGCCCATGTTATACTGGGCGGTCAAATCTCCTTGGTCAGCTGCCTTTTTGTACCATTGCGCCGCCTCCACGTAATCTTGGGAGACGCCACGGCTAGTTGCATAAAAACTTCCCGGTCTACACTGCGCGTGTGCAACTCCTTGATCAGCTGCCTTTTTGTACCACTTCGCAGCCTCCTCATCGCTCTGCACCACGCCACGACCTTGATCAAACATCGCTCCCAAAAGACACTGAGCACCCACGTCTCCTTGATCAGCTGCCTTTTTGAAATATCGCGCTGCCTCCACGTCATTCTGCAAGGTCCCACAGCTACTAGTCGCATAATAACCTCCCAGTCTGACCTGCGCATCCGCGCGCCCTTGCTCTGCTGCTTGTTTGTACCACTTTACTGCCTCCACGTCGCTCTACGCCACAGCAAGGCCTTTTTCATGCATCACGCCGAGGCTCATCTGCGCGAGCTCGTGCCCTTGCTCAGCCGCCTTTCTGTACCAGCGCTCAGCTGCCTTGTAGTTCTTGGAAACGCCACGGCCGGTTTCAAAGAGCAATCCCAATTCTGTTTGCGCCCGCGCATCCCCTTCTTCAGCAGCCTTCTTGAACCAATTCGCTGCTTTCGTGTCACTCTGCGTCACACCGCGACCAACGTCGTAGCACATTCCGAGGATACACTGCGCGTGTGCAAACCCTTGGTCTGCTGCTTTTTGGTACCATTTCCCAGCCACCTCGTCGCTCTGCGCCACCCCGAGTCCTTCGTCAAACAAATCGCCAAGCAAAGTCTGCGCTCCCTGATGACCCTGGTCTACTTTCTTTACCCATTTTGCTGCTTCCTCGTAGCTCTGCGCTACGCCGCAACCTTCAACAAACAGTCTCCCCAAGTTACATTGAGCATCTGCATGACCGTGCTCAGCTGCCACTTTATAACACTGTGCTGCCTTCACAATATTCTGCGCCACACCGCGGCCCTTCTCATACAAGATAACAAGATTAAAGTGAGCCTGCTCTGCTAATTGGACAGCAGCCTTCTCATACCATAGTGCTGCCTCCGAGTCGCTCTGCGCCACGCCGCGACCCTTCTCGTACAATACTCCGAGGTTGCACTGTGCAGTCGCCTGTCCTTGATCAGCTGCCTTTCGGTACCACTCTGCTGCTTCCGGATCACTACGTATCACGCCACGGCCCATTTCATGTAGGAGAACCATACGGCATTTAGCACTTGCATCTCCGAGGTCAGCTGCACTTCTGTACCATCGTGCCGCCTCCACATCGTTCTGTGCCACGCCGCGACCGTCCTCATACGAAATACCGAGATTACACTGCGCTTTTGCGTGACCTTCTTGGGCTGCGGCCCTCCATCCAGCGATCGCTGCGTTTAAATCCTGCTGCGCCGATTCTGGAAGGTCAGACCAAATTGCATAGCCTCGCTCGACCAGTAATTGAACTAACACGTAACGCCGGGTGGCCTCTTCGAAGACCTTTTCGGGTCCTGGAGAAAGAGGGACACGGCACAGAGGGCAAGCCTGATTTATTCCAAACTTTTGCAACTCTGCTACGCATGTTTTATGAAACTCGTGGGCACACTGTAGAGTAGTGGCCGATTCGTCGCTGAGTGTATCGAGACAGATGGCGCACTCCTTTCCTGAGACAGCAGCTGACTTCGGATCAATATTCTTCAAGTTATCCTCAGGCTTGTATTGTTGCGGCACTCGTTCAGCTTTCGCAATGCAGTGCTGCTTATGGCTGGCTTTCCAATGAGCCCGCTAGCAGTCTTCGCTGCAGTACACCACGAGGCCGCATCGGGCGCAAGCCGAAAGATTCGGCACGCTAGCACTACCTTCATGCGCAAGACAGCTAGCGCAAACGTTACCGCCTGGTGCCGCATTCTTTTTGCCCGTCCTCTTCTGGAATTGATGTTGATATAAGCAGCTATGTGAGGCTACGAACAGATGACCGGGGCATACAAGCGGTATAAATTCTAAAAATGTGGCAAGTTTAATAACTAAGTAGCTGCCTGCCTACAAGCTCACCACTGAAGCATTCTTTTTGCCTGACATAGAGCACAGAGATGGCCAGGCTGCAATTGAACAATTGCGTGCTTTGAAGGACAGTAGAAGTAAGCGACTGTGCAACTGTGCGCGAGCCACTAGCTAGTTGCACACGTACTCACGAGGTGACTTGTTTATGCTTCGAAAGGGTTGTTCAAAATTCAAAGTAGAGTGGAACAGATTGATGATAGCAGCTCGCAACAAAAATAGGCAAAAGGGCGAAGGAGTACCACCCAGCTAGAAATATGGGAACATCTGATGAGTTCTACATTAAGACAAATTAAGACGCAGCAAAATTTGAACTCGAACTCGAACAATAGTATAGGAAGACAAAAACCAAATGACACAAAAGACGCAAGTGCTGCAAGATAATTCTTCTACAGGGAACGAAGCACAGTACACCCAACCCACTTAGGAGCGCTAATTTCTCATGAAATACATATGAACTCCGAGGTCCGAGCTGGCTCCGGTTTCCAGCTTCCAGTCTAGTGCTTGGCCCAGTATACTATGCTAATGCCACGTCGCACGTATGCCCATGAGCCGGGCGCCACGCCAGTTGCTGGCAAGTTGGGTAGCGAATTCTCGGCTGGTCGGTTGTCCACAGATGACTTGGGGTAGGACGTTGGAGAACGCGCTCAAACGTAAGGGCATTTCCAAGGAATTTGATGAGTGGTTTGCCATTGCAAAGGACAGGTCAAAGTGGAGACAGCTGACTCACCCCAATCCAAAACCTCCTGATGCCTGATGGCTGAAGGGCACTACGAGAGTAAACGATTACAATTGCTTTATGCACTTTTCTGTTTCTATATGTCACAGGGGTGTTTCTTTGTATTTGGGGAATATTAACTAGACTAGACTAGATGCCAACCAGACGGCGCCCTGCTCTATAAACAACTGCTCTATTAAACAACTGAATCAGCTATTCCCCTCGAGTTCGTACGGGAAAAGGCATAAGCGAAATACAACCGAAGAGCAATTGGCGTTAAAGTGTACAGCGCAGAGCGTACAGGATTTCAGGCACACATTTGAACTCGAACTCGCTCGAACTAATAATAATACAAACCCAAATGGCACAGAAGCCAATGCGGCGGGCAGAAGTGTACGCGCATGCGATGCGCGCAAGTCAAAATCGCAAAAAGGAAGTGCGTTGCGAGAAGGAAGTAAAGTACTTTCGACCCTCTCTCAGGCACACATTTGCTCGGGCGGATGGCGGATGGATGTGGGGGCCATTTTCTCGGTTGCTTGGGGTTTCTTGGTGGCGCCGATTACTGATAAGTGCCGACTCGGCCTCGGCATCTCTTCTTGTAACTTACAAGCAAATATAGTATGGAACATGAGACAAAATAAACTGAAATAGAATGATACAAAATTCAATATGAATTGAAATTAGTAATAATATCACAAATTTCGCAGAGACGACGAAACGGCGCTTACCTTCGTCTCTTCTTTTTGGGCTCGATAACCGAATTTAGATTTCTGTATCTGACTGGACCCACTCCTCAGCTGTTTCTCTCTTTCTTTCTCTTTATCCTCTCAAATATCCTGTGCGCAACACTTCTTCTTGCGTGACAAATCCCTGGCAGTAACTGTCGAAGGGCCGCATCCAATGCAGTGTCCTCCATAACGATAAGCCAAGGAAATCGCGAAGAGAAGGCCCCAGCTCTCCGCCCACTGGCTCATAGCACATCCACTTCATTTGGACTCATGGTCATGCCACAGCGCTGTATCTACGCTCCTTGACCTTATTTGGGGGGTCTCGTAACTTCACTTCTTCCCGCTCGAGATCAGCTGCCGTAAGATGTCCTTGGTGTACTTGAGCCGTTTGGTGACGTCACTCCGGGGGTTGGCCACCACGTCACTCAAAGTCATGCTCCGCCGGCTCCCCTGCTTGTCGGCAAAGGTCACGCACCCCCCACTATAGCCACTGTAGCCACTGCTGCTGCTGCCAGCCGTAGCAGTGAAATTGCTGCCGCTGTTATTGTTGTTGCCAGCGGCCAAGAGCACTTCGGTGTTGTCCAAAAACATGACTTGCACGGTGCCGTTGCTGAGCCGGAACAGAATCGCGTGCCGGGTGCGCACCCATTTCTTCACGAACGCCAAACCGCCACCACCCCCGTGAGGAGAGGACGAAGACGACGAGGATCCACCGCCGACTTGCTGCTGCTCCCCCCACGCCGCTCGCGGCTCCTTCGGCGGACCATGGTTTGCCTCTGCTCCCTGGTTGGACGACGTGGAAGCAGCCGCAGCCGCCGCCGCATCCTTCTCGGTCTTTTCTTTCTGCTGCTGCAGCAAGTAATCCCGAAAATGCTGCAAAAGGGTCACCTTTTTGTGGAGGCCGGGTGGGTAGTTGTCCAGCGTGTGCTCTTCGAACCGTTCACTAGTGGTCCCTGCTTTCCCGTCGGCTGCTGCTGCGTCCGAAGAACGCACGCGCTCCATGTACTGAAACACGTCCCCGCTGGCAGCCAGCACGATTTTGGTGGAGTCGTTGAAGTAGACACCGGTGCTGCCGTCCGAAAGGAGGTAGCCCAAGCCGTACCTGTCACCAGATTGAGAAACAGGTAGGAAGTGTGTGATGGGCTATAAATGACGAACTAAACGAGATGAAAAAAATCAACTCACGCGCTCTTGGGTCTCCTTCGAGAAGATTACTGTGCACGTGACATTATTACAAGAACTTTCACTTTTACTCTCTCTCTCTCTCTCTCCCTCTCTCTCATCGCATTCTCAGTTTTGTAACTCACTTGGAGGTGTAGTCGACGTATTGCGTGACCCAGAGCGCGGGCGCGTTCACAGCAGCAGACGACGACGATGACTTGCTGTTTCCCACTGCACTGCCTGAGGATGAAGATGGTTGCCCTTGCTTGGCTTCGAGTGCCGCCTGTAAAAGGAACAAAAAGTCGCCACAAAGGAGGAGGGCGCGAAGGGAAGATGAGATGAGAGAAGACAGAGAAAGCGGCGATGTGAGCTGCGCACTCAAACGAACGTATCCGTCTGCATTTCAATGAGGCGTTTCAAGCAACACGTATCCTATGACTCACCATGGTAGCGGCCAGCTGCGCATGAATGCTTTCCAACGAGCCCGGCTCCATCGTCGCAGCGGCTGTAGTGGCCCCATTGTGCCCCCCCTTGGTCGAGTTGGAACTGCTGCTCACTGCGAGCCCAGCGAACTGCTTTTCCAACGTGGCGGTGCCGTGGAATTGCGCTGACGACGACAGAGTAGTTGTAGCCGCCATAGCTCCAGCTCCTGTCGTGGGCTCTGCTACCACGGCCATGGCGGCAAAGCCTGGCGAAGACGCCGGCGGCTGGTGCTGCACCGCTGACGACGACGACGAAGGTGGCGCTGAAGGGCGGGTTCGGGACGCACTCCGGCCTCGACCCGAAGCCGAGCGCAAATGAGGGGCAGCCGCCGCCGCTGACGAGGCTGACGACGGAACCACAGCGGCTGCATTCGAGGGCTTCTTGTGGTCGCTTTCGGCGCTTAACGCATCGTTGAAGGTGGTTGGTGCATTCGCAGTCGCACTACCCTTCCCACTGCTGCTGCTAGCCACTGCAGCTGACGAGGACGGCGGCTGCTGGACTCCCGCATTGCCAGTGCGCAGGCCTGAGCTGCTCCGGCTCCGTCTCACCGGCCTCCCTCCAGAAGACGAGCCGCCGAGGAGCTTCTCGTCGCCTCCTCCTCCATGAAGCACACCTTTGCTGCTGCTGTTGCTGCTCGCCCGCATCGCTGCCAGCTCGTCGACCTGAGGTGTGACCGCCGCCGCTGCTGACGATGCAGCACTACTGGTGGCAGCAGCAGTAGTAGTGCCAGCTTTCCCACCACCGGTCAAGCGAGCAGCGCCATGGTTGGCAGCGGCGGCTGCGGCGGCGCGGCGCGTCAGGACTTCTTGTTGGACCTCCGAAGGATGCTTGGCCACCACCCGCCCTGAGGCTGCATTAGAGGATGATGATGAAGGGCGAGAAGACGCTTTTGCGCCAACACCTTCCGGGTGAGGAATCAGCGGCGACGCCTTGACAGCTGCAGCAGCAGCATCTCCTGTTGTTGGTGCTCCATACTCCGCGTTTGCCGTGGTGGTAGCTGTACGAGGAGCTGCGCTAGACGACGACGAAGAAGACGTAGGTGGCGTGATGAGCGCGGAGAGCGGCATCGAGGTTGGGGGCGCGTGGTGCCCTCCCCGGGTGAAGAAAGGGTGGGCTTGGATGTGCTTCAAGCTCGGGCGCTGCGCGGGGTTGGTCACTAACATTTGCTTGATCAAGTCCACCGACGCGCTCGACAAGGGCACGTGGTCGGGGAAGGCGAAGTCGTTGGCCAGAATCCGCTTGTAGGTGGCCTTGACGTCTTTCGACTCGTACGGGGGGCGCCCCACCAGCATCGTGTACATCACCACCCCGGTGGACCAAATATCTACCTCGAAGCTGTGCCCGTTTTTGTTCTCCAGGATTTCGGGTGCGATGTAGTTGGGGGTCCCGCACAGGGTGCGCTTCCGCTCGTTGGCGTCCGTGAGCTTCGCGGCCAGCCCCAAGTCCCCAATCTTCACCCCCATGCCTTTGTCCAGCAGCAGATTGCCCAGCTTGAGGTCCCGGTGGATCACGCCAATCCCGTGCATGTACTCGAGCGCGCTCAAAATTTGCAACATGTAGTACTGCACCTGTTGGCAGAGAAGAAAACAATGAAGAGGACGGTACAGAAGTATCCATAAGACAGCAGAGAGGGCCATACACAAGCACAAGCACGCGATTAGAGGAACACTTTCATCGTAGCTTGCATCACAGGAAGGTGCGCGCACGCACCCAATCATGTTACGAGAACGACAAGAACAAGAAGACGACCACTTCAAAGAAGAACAACAATGCACGTGCTCAAGCGCTCACCTCGGGTTCGGTCAAGCGTTTGCGCTTTTTCATGAGCTCCGAAAAGGACTTGTTGTGGGCGAGCTCCAGGAGCATGTAGTAGGCCTTGTCGTCTTCGAAAAAATGGTGGAAGCGCACCACGTGGGGGTGCCGGAGAATGGAGTGAATCTTCACTTCGCACTGTTCGTTCGATAAAACAACCAACAACGGCAAGCAATTCAAAGTTCAATGAGACACAGGCCACTAAAACATTGAAAGAAGCGCAAAATGTTGATGAACTAAGGCTCAAGCTAATGTGCACCTAGCGATGTACCAAAACGGACTACAGCAACACCACATGCATGTAGTAGCGGTTCAAAAACTTCAACCTCTCTCTACACATCAAGGAATCCAAGGCTTCCCTCAATGTATCCATGCACTGCAGTACCTGCAGCTTGGCTTTGGCTTTGGGCTTAGTGAGGGTTTCCTTGAGCACCACTTTGAGCGCGTACTGCTTCTGGGTCTGCAAGCAGGTGCACCAATAGGCCTTCGCGAAACCGCCTTTGCCGAGCAACTTGCCCTGATGGGGGGTTTTTACATGAAGGAGTGAATGAAAAAAGGCAGCAGTAGGAGAGGCACACATGAAAGAGATAAGGCACGAGAGAAAGCACACGGACAAAGGAGCGTTCGGCATCTGATAGAGGTACGAGCAGCCTGTGTGTGCGTAAGCAAGGAACACATTCAAGATTGCTGAATGCCCATGAGAGGGCTCAACGCCATCACATTTCTACTGCATCAACCCGTGTTGTAATACAATTGACAGTGACTGTTCGCGTTGATTATCTAATTCTATCAGCCAGTACCGCTCGTGAACCACTCTCAATATTTTAGCCGTGTATGCAAGGAGCGCTTCATTACCTTGAGGTACCGGCGCACAACTTCGCCAGTCGACGATTTTTCCTCAATCGTCTCGTACAACTAGAGCGCAAAGCAGGATAGCAGAAAAATGCAGAGGATGACGTTGAGAACTTAACCGATAATGTGGAAAGGAATGAACGCTCAGCAAAGAGCAAAAGGATGCGGCAGATGAAGGGGCTTTGTTCTCGATACTCTCTGCAAGCATAGGCCAGAGCAGGAGTTCAACTGAATGCAAAATTGAGCGTGTCAATGTCAAGTGCTTCTAAAGGTGTCAGGTGTCGTTCGCAGAGTGTGCTGCAGTCGCTACAGACTTCCGTGTGTGTATGTGCGCAAGTGAAGGTAACTGCAATTCTCGTGGAGGTGGCAATAGACGAGTGTCAAGTAGTACCTCGGGCTCAGGAGCAGCCTTCGCACCAGCAGCTTTACTTTCTGGTTTCGCTATATTGTCGCCAGCGTTTGCCTTCAGCGGTTGTGCGTTGTGTGGGCGTAGTGGTGAGGCCTGGTAGCCCTTGCCTTGAGCTGATGCTGCCGACGCGACTGCACCGCGGCCGACGCTGTTTTCTTTCGTCGACAAAGCAGCAGAGTGGGCCTCTGGAGCCGCGAGAGCGCGTGCACGAGTGCTCCGCGCCGCTGGTCGTGCTACATCCATGACCTTAAAGGCGCCTTCAATCCAGACCTGGTGCAATGTAGGCCGTTGCAGTATCATGCAAGCAGAAAAAGAGACCGTTGGTTGCTTGGAACACACATCGAAAGCTATCTCATGAACCATCGAAAGACAGCACGAAGTGCTCGGTAGCTAAGTCGAGTTAAATCGAATCTTTTGGCAGTACATCGTGATTGTGCGCGGGGAAGCGACTCAAGAGTGCCCACCTGATCTTCCGATGATCACTGCCCGTCGAGCTAAAGGTGCAGGGAAATGAGGAATGAGGACAAAGTGAACCAACCGTCACCTGACTAGTCCTAGAATATCACGTAAAACCATGTTGGCGCTTCGCGCCATCGTGATCAGCGAAGTATACAAGAATACGTACGTTGTTGTCCGGTGAAAGAGGGCATTCTGCTTTCTCCTCGGCCAATCAGAGCGAAGTGCGAGTGAAGAGTCGGTACAAAGTACAAAGCATTCACGCTGCTTTGTTCCCCGCTCTGCTGCTGCCCCTGCTCAGGTGAGTGCGCAGAGTGCGCCTCATGAAGAAAACGCTGAAGGCGCTGCCTGTTCACAGTGGAAAAGAAAAGAAAACGAGCTGACTAGGAGCGCGCATTTCCCATTCGGGTTTTCGTGTGGCTACAGGGGAGAAAGTTCATACATACAGTACACACATACACACATGCACTGTACACAATTCACCCCTGTAACCTCCAGGTGGCTGTTAGGTACAGATAGGAACCCCTCGATAGGTGCCCTGATATGTGCTTGTCGCGTGGGTTATGGATTCTTGGTTGCGGTCCCATGCGAGTAAATTTTCTAAGATTCCAGCTCCACATCCTCTGTCAAGCTTTCTGAGAGAACTCCTCACGTACAGGCGCGCGGCGCGGCGAAGCAGAACAACACAGCTACGCCGTGTTGTATAGGAAGTTCACTCCCAACTCTTCACTGTCCGGCCACGAAAAGAGATGGCTTCTCTCGTCCAAGGAACAGCAACGACGAAGTTAAGGTGCAGGGTAGTCCAACGAATTACTTAATCTGATTCTTTTTTAAAAATGGATTGGTGCTGCGAAGTAACTTATATGACTAACTATATGTAAAAAGTCCCATGAGAAGAGGACTGGAATCAAAAGCGCCTAATCCTACATCCTTAGGTCTGCAAAGTATATTCATATCCAGTTTTAAGTTCAGAATAGTTTTGTTTTATCTCTTACGACAAAGATTTAAGTATGAATGTAAGTAATTCATAAAGAACAAAGTAGTAGCAAGGAGGTGCAGTAATTTTCAAGACATCTGAGTGGACACCTTTTGCGCAAATTCAATACCTTAAGTGTTTCTATTACATTTCGAGAGCTGTGCTTCAGTCGTCAAGCCTGCAGTAAGGATTCGAATGTGAGCGAGCTGGCTTGGTTTCTCCACTTCAGCCAGCAGTGTGTCACAATATTGATCCGTCAGTTTGCTCTACCAGGAGGTGAAGGGAGCCACGTTGTGAAGAAGCGCTTCGAGCATCAAGAAGGAAGCAGCAAAGACTGCGCCGTAATCGGATAACTCTAAGCAGCCACGTGCGATCTTACTGTTTAGTCTCAAGCGTCCGTTGTGAGTACACACTATCTGTTTTTAGTTCTCATTGAAAGATAACTACTTGAAGCATTTCACGAATTATGAGCAAAGTCATGAAATGATAAAAGCCACATGGTTTCAGAGTGTGGTCTTATACCACTATGACTCTCGAAAGAAGCGTGAGAGACCATTCCAGTCCCTAGTAGTCGTAGTCGCGTTAGTGTCTACTCGTAAATGATGAAAAACAAACTTA
>Ga0307982_1002421_pt1 | contig 15087 bp, 4 predicted proteins | sample OrgLakmetagen989_FD_201847 | JGI IMG/M metagenome (GOLD analysis project Ga0307982, IMG submission 201847) | Saline water microbial communities from Organic Lake, Antarctica - #989 | ecosystem: Environmental > Aquatic > Non-marine Saline and Alkaline > Saline | place: Antarctica: Organic Lake...
TAAGAGTCTCAAAGCCTTTGCTCCCAGGTACAGATGCCGCCCTCCGCTGTCTTCTACCCGGGGCTGGTGTGGTCGTTCAGTACCGGGGGCGACTGACTGCTGCCGAAGTGGTGGCTGTCGATGCTGTCTCCCGGGAAGTGGACCTCACCGTGAAACGGAAACGACGGGTGTACCCAGCAGCCGACGTGGAGATTGACTGGGACAATAAGCAGCCAGTAGATGTGCAGCGTGCAGTGGAAGTGGAGGAGTGTCCCTTCCCGTCCGCCATTGCTGGTGCAGGCACCAGCACAGGCGACGACGGCGCTGACTCGGACGCCTCCTTCGGCGCAGGGGCGGATGACGACTCTGACGCCTCCTACGATGGAGTTTATGGTCGGAGTGGTTCGCATCCTGATACTGCAGCGCCCGACAAGGGCATCCTGGCATCCACGCTGTCCATGATGCTGGGGGTGGCTGCCGGCGGCGGCACAGTGCACATGCGGGCGCAGGCACATGGGGGCGGTGCTGGGGATGTCATGACGCCCCTGAAAGGAGGAGGCGCATCCATGCTTGCTCCGTCTGTACTGCAGCACCTGGCAAGTACGCGGGTGGGTGGGGTGTCTGCAGCAGGAGTGCCCCCCCCAGCTGACGGCCACAACGATGCCACAGCATCTGGGCAGGTGCCACCACACACAAACACAAAACAGCTCGTACACTATGAGCCACCAGCAACTGCCCTCAGCGGAAATGTGCGATATGCACAGGATTATAAGCACTGGCAGCCCCAGCACGCCGGTGCTCTGGCGGGCGGTAAAGGGAGTGGGGGTGGCTTCACTAGCTGGGCACCGCTGGGGCGGTATGTGGATAGAACAACCCGAACACGCCTGTCCCGCTATGGTTTTGCTGATGCGCTGCTTGCCGATGCTGATGTTCCTGCAGGGGTGGGCTCCTCGCGAACCCTGTCCGGGGGGGCGCAAGGGGTGGTCACTGACATGGCCGTCACCCCAGCGTTAGAGGCGCCTGTGGACTTGGATGTGGAATTATCGGATGCACTGGATGCGCACGATATCGAGATCCAATTCGCCATGATGAGCCTGTTCCCCAACGCACAGCATTCACCCTCCAACGTTTTCTTTACGTTCAGCTTCTGGACAGCCGGCGGCATCCGCACACAGCCCTTGCGCTGTGTGGAGGATGCTGCAGTGAAGCAGTCAGAGGGGGGGCATGTATTTGTGCTCACGCTGCAGCACACAGCCGGAGCCCCTGGCAATTTCGACCGTCGCCCCACAACCCGCGACCGCAGTCGGTACGGGTACGGCGACGACAACGATGCAGCGGGTGGAGATGACCACACTGCCGAGGGCAAAACAGCAACATGTGGCGAGGTTGCGGGTGGTGGTAAGGTGGCTTCTGAGGGCAACAGCTCCTCCAAGACTGCCCCTGAGGATGAGCCCCAGTACGACAGGGCGTCGGCTTGGTCTGGGGATGTGCGGCGCTCCGTGCAGAGCTTGCGACAGGGATCAGTGGTTTCCGATGGTGGCTTGCTGCTGGACGCTCGACTGAGCAGTGGCACATCGAACGTGCCTGTTGTAGCAGTTCGGGTGGACCCCGGGCTAGCAGGCGCTGCCGGGGGCGTGAAGGCCTTTCTGGAGTACCTGGCAGAGAAGAGCTTGCACCTGGAGGTGTGGGACGGTGACTCCCAGTTGCCCCTCGCGCACTGCATGGTGCCGCTGGCACCGCTTCTGCGGCGCCAGCGGCGGTCGCGTGTTGTGGCGCGCACCTTGGCCATGCTTCCGTACATGCGCGCGGTGCAAGATGGGCAAACGGGCTTGAGCGGGGAATGCACTTCTGCAGCGGCGGCTGCTTTGGTGCGCCTACCTGAAGTGCACACGGGGCATGCAGCTGACATGCGGGGCGGCGGTGGGATGGCTGCAGGCATGTGGAGCATGGACCCAACCCTGGCACCCATCGGTGAGCTTACGCTGCTGCTGAAGAACACGGGACGGCGAGGCACTGCACCCACTGACGTGTCCCATAATGAGCCCGCTCCTGGCAGCGGACAACTGGCCATCGGGTCCCGGCCGGCAGTGACGCCAATCGTCACTACCAGCACAGGTGTGGCTGCGCTGACCCACTCCCAGAAACGTGCAGCACGGGTACGTGTGGCGGCTCGCCCTCTTGGCGCTGCCTCGGGCGGCGGCGGCACCGGCGACGCCGGCCTGCTTGCGCTGCTGGCCGCCAGGGGAGCTGGCAGGAGCAGTGCTGCATCTGGCAGAGTCAGCGTAGCTGCTGCACGCAGAGGTGGTGCAGAGGGTGGCAGTCATCGTGATGCTGTGCAGTCTGGAACTGCTGCGGGCAGCATCTCCGCCGAGGACACTGTAGGCCACGCAGGCGGCATAGGGGAGGTGGATGCCATGAGTGCCCCGGACATGCTGAGCCAAACGGAGACAGCCATCCTGCAGCGCATTCTCTCATCAGGCGATGCAGCTGTGGGGTCACCGCCTGGCTCTGTGGGGCCCACATATGGCGCGTGCTTTTTGTCCACCGACATGGTGCACTTCCTGACTGGCGACGTGGGCACGCTGCTGGGTGACACCCGCGGCGCAGCGCAGGTGAAGACAGCGGAAGCTGGGCATAAAGCGCTGTCTATGGGCGGTACTTCACCCACTCTGGAGATCCTGGTGGCCCGCAGTGTGCTGGCTGAGGCCCAGCGGGCGGCAGTGGTGGCTGGCCTCCCAGAAGGCCCAGATGCCCCGGAGGCGTGTCTCACACAGGATCCGGGACAGCGGGGTGAACTACTCTTTGCGCCATTCGTGGCTGCAGAAAGTTACGTATCCCAGAAACTGGCCGCTGGAAGGCGCAGTCAGGCCCTGGGGCAGCGCCACGCCCGGCGGGGCGACTCTGCCGCGGAGGAGGAGGCCCTGGCTGCAGCGGTGGACCCTGCTATGGAGAGCGTCGCGCTCACAGCCGGCGAAGAGCACTTGGTGCTGGATGCGGGTGAGATGATCTTGGGCCGCATGCGCTGGGTCCTGGCGCGGGATTTGAAGCTGCGAGTGACTGATGGGGAGTGGGACGGCTTGGTGGATGCGTGGGAGGTGGCCCAGCGCCGGCGCGGCAAAGCTGGGCCCATACGCAGGGCTGCAGGGGTTGCAGGGGACAAACGTGAGCTCCTAGTGGTACCCTGGCGCGGCTTTTTGAATTGGGTGCTGGACGCAGCGCTGCGGCTGGCACGGGAGGCACGGCAAGCCGGGGGGGAGGGGGACGCTGCAGATCAATCCCAGGCCACGCAAGTGGGTGAATCAGGCACTATCGCAGGGCACTGGGTGATAGTGGTACAACGGGACATGGGCGGGCACCTGCCACCAGCTGCCGTGGTCGCTCGTGGCAAGCTGCTGCGGGCGCTGTCGTATGTGGGGCGCTCCGGCGTGCAGGGGCCGGCCTCCTTCCTGCGCAGCATGCTGTCCGCTGTAGACTTCTCCAGGCGAGGTAGCATCACCTGGGGTGATTTCTCAACGGCGTGTGCAGAGTTCCTGGGCATGACGGTGGTGCTGCCGGGTGCTGCGTCAAGCGGGCAGGGCGGCGATGGGCGGCTGCCAGGCAGTGACATGGCTGTGCGCATTGCCGCCACAGCTGGGGCTGCCAGCAAGGAATCCAGTGTATTGGTGAACTCTGAGTACGGTGCTGCCCTGGCTGCACGCATGCTACGCCGCAGCATTGCAGCAGAGAATGACACCAGCGTAGTGGCTGGCCCACGGGGAGTGATGACGCAGACAGGCAGCTCCTCCGGCGGCGGCGCTCGCGGCGAAAAGCTGCGCTTGCTGCAACTGTACCGTGAGGGGCGCAAGTCTGCAGTTGTGGGTTCCATGCTGCGTGCCGCCGTGACGAGTGTGTACTACTTGCATGCCTCCTTCGGTGTGGCGTCGCTGCTGCTGCACACACTGGTGAACCCCTACCCCTCCCCCATGCGGCTCAAGGTGGACATAATGGACCCCCTGGGGGAGCTGCGGCTGGTGACAGACCATGCTGAAGCTGCATTCTTGTGCAGAGTGCTGGGTGCCACTGCCCCTGATCAAGGAGCAGCCATGTTGTCAGCCACTTCCGGGGAGCACGTGATGTCAGGTGTACCGGGCAGCTCCACGGGAGGTGCGTTGTGCACTCCAGAGGGCGACGTGGTGCTAGGACCACGTGAGTGCATCACCCTGCCCTTTGTGTTCCGATCCTTCGCGGGAGGCGGTGTTCCACCCACCCGGGAGGCATTGCTGAACAATCGCCGCGACAGCGCCACGGACCCACTGGTGGCTCAAGAGGCCCAGGGTGCATTTGAGCAAAACCAAGAGGGGACTGCCCCAGGCTCGCGCTCGCTGGTGCCAGCTGACGCTCATCGGCACTCCACTGCATACACTGCGCTGGCACTGACCACAGGGGAGATCCGGCGAATGCGGAAACAGGAGGAGTGGGCCCGCGATACCGAGCGGGGCGCCCATGCCGCGGGGCATGTACGCAGTGGCTGGCAGACCAGTCTCAAGGCCCGCACCATCCCTGTGCGGGTGTCGGCTGCCGACAGCGGCGCAGAGCTGGCCCTGCTCAAGGTGGTGCTGCGCCCCCGTCCCTTCCCCACCCACCGCGTGCTGCGCTTCTTCGTCCCAGAAGGCGAGTACATGGCTGCAGATATTATCTTGCCCAGCAAGCCGGCGGGTGGGCATGCATCAGCGGGCAGCGGCGCCACCAGCTCTTCCCGAGCGCTGGCTGCCACAGCTGCAGGACAGGCTGGAGCAGCGGTGCCTGGGCAGTATGTGCATGTATCAGATGCTGAGGCAACAGTGGAAGTGCGGGAGACTACTGAGGGCCGTGTGGCCACGCTGCGCTACCGTGCAGGCGCATGGCCAGCGGCCCACGATTTGCACTTGCTGCTGTATAACGACCCCTTTGGCGCCAGTCTCCACGAGTGCTGGCACATCATGGTGCACCCCCTCGCACATCATTCCGTGTCTACTACAGTGGGATCCACGGCCCGCATTGAGATTGGCCTGCAGGGCGGCCGGCGGCAGCGGGAGGCCCGCGTGCACGTGAGCCACCCGCAGCTGCTGAGTGTGCTGGGGGGAGACCGCCTAGAACTGCTGCCAGGCGCCACCAACACTCTGCGGATGACACACAAAGCGACTCAGGCAGGCACGTGCAACATGCAGGTGCATGTGACGGACGCACACACTGGCGAGCTGCTGTCGGCGTGGCGAGTCAGTGCCACTGCCGCCATGCCACACATCAGCCGCGCGTACACCATTCAAGTGCCTGCAGGCCGGGGCGTCATGCGCAAGTTAGAGTACACTAACCGGTGGCCCAACAGCCGCGTGTTCAATTTCAAGACCAATGCGCCTTCAATCGTGGCGGTGCGGGAGCCAGCCAGTCTGACCCTCACCGGCGGCGAAATGGGGTACCTACCTCTGGGCATCGGGGCAGTGCGCACTGCCAGGCACGAAGAGGTCCTGTTGTTTGTGAACGATGAAGACGATGTCAACGTGGAGACCTGCCTGATCCGGGTCAAGTACGTCCCCAGCGCGTACGTGCGGTGATTTGGCTCAACACAAATACTGTGCCTCTTTGACCATGCGAGCTGAGATGAAAATCGATTTTACAAAAAATCACCAAAAGGCCTCTCTAGTGCTGCCGGTACTACCTTTGACTAACCCTCAAGCATACGCACCTGTGTAAGTCAAAAGGGGGAGCGCTGGGTCAGGGAATGGGGGCTCAAGGCACACCACCACCACAAAGGTCGCCAACTGCAACTTGTAAAACCAACTAAACATGAACCTGCAATTGTTATGCTCTTAGTGAATTCTGCGTGACATGTACTGAATTGATTTGCGCTGCGGGCGCTATCATTCGGTTTGTCTGGACAAAGAATTGATGCGGCACCATGGCAGTTGAAACAGAATTTTACGATCTACTGGGTGTCAAGCCTGATGCAAATCCAAAAGAAATCAAGAAAGCCTATCGCAAGCAAGCCCTCAAGTGGCATCCGGTGAGTTCTTAGCTGAAATTCTCTGCGTTTCGAGCGTAACGCCAGCCACGTCATGTCCATACAAATAGCTTGCTTTGCTTGCTCGCGACTTGCCTGAATCACAGCATCTTTACAGGACAAGAATGCTGATAATGCTGATGCTGCAGCTGTGAAGTTTAAAGCCATTTCGGAAGCTTACGAAGTCCTCTCGGACGAACAAATGCGCCGACGCTATGATCGCTACGGCAAGGAAGCCGTGTCTGGTAATGCCCCTGCAGCCAGTGGTGCTCGTAGCCACGGGGGCGATTTTGCGTTCCATGACCCTTTTGATGTATTTCGCGCTTTCTTCGGTGGGTCTGACCCATTTGAAAGTTTCTTTGCAGCCGCCCCTGCCCATGCTCAAAGCACGCGGAGAGACCACAGGCGTGATGAGCGTGGTGGCCATGCCAGCCAGCACGCATCTCCATTTGATGCCATGTTTGGTGGTATGGGCATGGACATGAACATGGGCTTCGGCAGCTCCATGTTTGGTGGCCTGCACAGCACGATGGGGTCCGACAGGGGGGGCGGCTCTGGCTTCGTGATGAGCTCCTCCTCCTCCTCCTTCGGCGGTGGCGGCGGTGGCTACAGCGAGAGCATATCATCATCAACCGTTATTCGCAATGGACAGCGTGTGACTCGCACGACGCGCACTGTGCGCCACGCTGACGGCCGGGTGGAGACCAGCACGACAGAGGACAGCGGAGAGGCTGCGGGGGGCATTCTGGGCAATGAGCGGGGGGGCAGAGGCGGCCACAGTCTGCGCCTGGGACAGTGGTGATCTAACTGCAGGCTTTTGTTAATGCATTACACAATCGATACTCGATCACCCCTCAAGCGTTGCCCAATCGGGCTTGGAGTCCAGTTTCAGCACAGCTGTTGGCAACCAAACAGACTGTGCGACATTGTCGAATTTTACCAAGGTACAGGGTGGAGATCGCTCGTGGGGGCTGTATGAGGTGGATAATACCTTGCCTTGCTTGCCCACCAGCTTGGCGATGCTGACCTTGTGGAGGGGGGTCTGTTTCTCCAATACGGGGGCATAGGACAGGGGGACCATGGGGCCGAAGCCGAAGGAGGCGTTGTGCGCCCCCATGTACGCGGCAGGATTGCGTACAGTGGCCCCGTTGGCCCCACGGGATGTGGCCACCAAGCCGGCTCCCTGCCCCAGCGCCATGCCAGCCGCAGAGGCAGCGCCCTCCTGCGAGCCATCTCCTGGGGCAGTGTTGGCCACTGGCAGGCGAGCTGGCGGCCCCGAGAACGCCTTGATAAGGGCGTTGATGCGGCCTGGCTTCTCCATCAGCTGCACGTGCGTGCCTGTGGGGAACGAGATCACCACGAGATCGCGGAAGCCCCCCGCCCCCATCCGCATGGGCACATCACTGGCGGCGGCGTCGCAGTCCCAGTGCACGGTGACGTTCCCGATGTTTGGTTCTTGCTCTGTCAAGCCAAAAACGTGTGTGACGATGCCGTAGCCCCCCAAGCCCCCGTCGATGTCACCGTGCTCCCAGTCAGCTGCGCGCCGAACGACGCGATCACCGATGGTGATGTTGTTACGGCCAGCAAGACAGGCGCGACAGATGTGGAAGTGGCGCCCATTGGAGGCCACCGGGCCCAGAGATCGGAAGTGGTCCATGGAGAACCCCGAGAAACGTAGGGTGCACTCTGCGACATCACACGCCCAAGCGTCCTCCGAAGGGCAGTGCGCCACCAGGTCTGACGGCAAGTGGGTGGTGAACACAGGCACTTGCAGGTGGTGCACGCAGGCGTCCATGCGGTCAAAGATGGGCACCCACGCATCGTGCCAAGCCTCCGTCTCCACTGCCTCGCCTGCCAGGGTGAGCAGCACCGATGCGGCTTCGGTGATGAGGCTGTAGTACAACGCATTGTGCTCGGCATTCGTGTACTTGCCGCTGTCCAGAGCCCCCTGTGCAGCATCCATTTTCACCGCCAGCTGCAGACGCTGATCATCGCTGCCGCTTCCAGAGGCGCCAGCAGCGCTGGGGGGGGTGGCCTCCCATGCCAGCCTGGCCTGGTCCGACATGCGATTCATGCTGTTTTTGCGTGAGAGGCCCCCCCTGTTCCCGTGGTGCTCCTGGTAGGCCTTGCGCTCCTCATGCACCGGGGAGAGGGGCTGTGCTGCCCGGCCGCTGCGCAGGTTGGTCAGCTCCTGTGCCACAACAAGCTCTGGTGGGCCCATGGATCGCATTGCGGCGTGCACAGCGTCCAGTAGCAGCATGTGGTGCATGCGCCAGGAGTTGTGTCGGTACTCCGCCCAGTCAGGGTATGTGACATCTGCCCCCAGGTCCAGCAGCAAGCGCCCCAGGGCCCCCAGGTGGTGCACCCCACTTGCCAAATCCGGCGACTGCATGAGCGCCTTGTGCAGCTTGTGGCGGCGGGCGTGCATGCCTGCTTCCGCTTCGTTGGTGGCCCGCGGCAGGGAGCGCTGTGCCAGCATGACCTCCAGCTCGCGAGCGGCCCGCAGCACCAGCTGCAGCTGGTGGTGCCGGTTGGGGCTGATGAAGGGAAAGTGCACCCCCCCCACCATGTCCACTGCGGCGTCAAAGGCGGGCAGTGCCTGTATGTCCCACTCCGGCACCAGCAAGGGCGCGGAGAAGGCACAGGTGAGCCCCTGCAGCCAAGTGGCCAAGCGCCGCAGCACAGACGGTGCTCCAGGCTCGTCATGCTCTGTGTGATGCAGGGGGTCGAACTTCGCCCACACGCCCCGCAGTGTGGCACCCCAAGGCAGGGAGACGGCGGAAGGCAGGAAGCTGTCCTCCAGGGCCAGCACAAGCGCCTTGAAGTCCCGAGGGCTGCGGCAAGCGGCCACGCGGGCGTGCCACTCTGTGCGAGGTGCCGCCACTGACGTGGGCGAGATGAAGGGCGCCATGTGGGCCTCGCCAGGCTGCACGTGCACGCTGTTGGGCACACGCACCTGGCCCCAGCTGGACTCCTGAGCGGCTTGTTTCAAACTGCGCTCAAACAAGCGAAGTGCTGCCCGCAGCAACACCACTGCACGCTGGGAATGGTGGCGCTCCACGGGCGCCAGCAGGTGCAAAGCCCCTCCGCCTTTTTGCACAGTGTACGTCTGCACGGTGCCGTGGTCCCACAGCACAGTCACTGTGTCTGAATCCTCATGGCAAGACACCACTGTTCCTCTACCTCCATCCGGTCCGCTTCCTTCTTCACCATCTTCATGGAAGCAGTGGTGCTGCCGGCGGCTATGCCAGGACTTGCCTGCGGGAGCATGCGAAATGTCGGCGTTTCGCACGGAAAACTTTACATTCCTGCACACCTGGTTGAACTGCCTCTCCAACCCAGTCAGACAGTTGCATGTTAAACTTGGTTTGTAAAATTTATCTTGATTCCAACTGTGGCTGCTCAGGCCCAGATAAGTCTTAATTGGCAGAGCTTCACCACGCAAAAGCAACCACTGGTCGCAGCGAGCGGATGTGAATGATTACATCCGGCCGAGACAAATTGACTCGCCGTCATGAATACTGCATGCTGAGGAATATAGTGACCAGGGGACCTGCGATAAAGCTGCAGTCAATTAGCTTGAGGCAGCCCGCTAGCCCCCCTGCAATAGCTCGCCGTGCTTCTAATCGTGACTGCCACTCCTATTGTTGGGCACCTCGCTCAGGCAGTAGATTCGGTTCGCAGCAAATTGCCAAGGCCGATTTTTTCATCAAACCGCCAACTTGTAGCTTTTCGTGCAGCTTGTACTCCTCACGATCAGACATTTCTCGTCTGCTTTGTCGGAGAGAAGTTGCGAAACGCTGTCGTAACTCCTGCCCCGCACCCTGTAGAAAAGGTCCACTGGTCCAAACGGTGCGCTGGCTCAAATATTGAGAAGAACATGTAAGTTGGTGTGTCTGTTGGCACTATTGCACACCAGGCTTACGCATGTGTATGTGCAGGTCGGGACAGAATGTTGACGTAGTCGTTCGAGTGCGACCCCTACTGAAGCACGAGAGTGGTGCCCGGGAGTGCATTTTCAGTGGTGATGATTCTAGAAACGTTGAGGTATGTGGGCTGTGTGTGTCTCAGCCGAGCAGTGCTCATACTGCTAGACAAAGCTGAGTGCTGCTGCAAACTTGGTCGCACAGCAACTGCCGTACCCTCACTTGCTTCCCTGTAGGTCCTCCTGCATAACCATGGCAATAAAAATACTGAGCGTCACTTCCAGTTTACTGGGTCTTCCGGTCCTGATGTCGATCAAGGTGAGATCTACCCCCGCATCGAGTCCCGTGCTAGTGCACGCACCTCTCGCCTGTGCAGACGAGTTCTTTCGTACATCTGGCGTGCCTGGCCTGCTCGAAGCAGCCCTGGAGGGCTATGCCTGCACATGCTTTGCATATGGACAGACAGGCAGCGGTAAAACGTACACGCTGAGCGGCGAGGCTGAGGCGGGGCGAGCAGAGCACAACGAGGGGCTCACCAGGCGGGCCCTGCGATATGTGTTCCACCGGGCCGCAGAGCTGCGCAGCCAAGCCTGCAGCGTGAAGATCCGGGCCAGCTACTGCGAGGTGTACAATGAGCAGGTGTTCGATCTGTTGACCACTGTGGACACCAGCGTGGATCTGGGGGCCGTGGCGGTGCCCTTACAGGTGCGGGGGGGCAAGCGGGGCTTCTTTGCAGACGGCATCACCATCGCAGAGTGCGATACATATGGCACGGCTGCTGCCGTGCTACAGCGCGGCCATACTGCTCGCCGTGTGCGCAGCCACAAGCTGAACGAGCACTCCTCCCGCAGCCACTCGCTGTTCACCCTTGAGATGGAGGTGACGGCCCCGCCCGCCAGCGGGCAGACCAGCACTGCCCACAGCCGGCGACGCTCATCCGCCGGATCTGACCGTATCACACAAAGCGGTAAGGTGGTGTTTGTGGACTTGGCAGGCAGTGAGCGTTTGAAGCGCTCCGGGGCAGCTGGCGACGGCCGCAAGGAGACAGGCGCCATCAACAAAAGCCTCTTCGCCCTGGCGAAGGTCATCTCAGCAGTGGCGGCCGCACAGCAGGCAGCGGCTGATGCAGGCGCGACTGGTCCCCCTGAACCCACCTTTGACGAGCTCATGGCTGGCAAACTGCGCAAACGCAGGCAGAGCAAGGTGGCCGGAGTGGACAGCCCAGGCACACCGCCGGCTGGGGAAGGCGCCAGAGCCAGCACAGCGCGCCCGTCCACAAGCGCGTCATTCATCCCCTACCGAGACTCAACACTTACCAAGCTACTGATGAATTCCCTGGGAGGCGACTGCCGCACCCTTATGATTGCGTGTGTCTCTCCTGCCCACGTGCACCTGGAAGAGTCGCTGAACACCCTCGCCTATGCACAGCGGGCAGCCAAGATCCGGAACTCTGCAGTGCTGCACACTAACGCTGGCAAGGTGGGTGGAGCTGCCCAAGGCATCATTTCAAACCTCAAGGCTGAGATTGAGCAACTGCGGGCGGAGAATGCAGCTCTTCGAGCAAGCAGCAGCAGCCCCCGGGAGTCGCCCTCGCAAGTGCACTCGCCGTATAGACACCCAGGCACTGGGCTTGAGGCACAGTCCCCGGCCTCCTTTGGTGTCTTGAGCCCGCAGCAGCGGCTACTGGACCAGCGCATGCACGAAGCCTCATCCGGCGTGTCCCGCTCTGAGCCGGCATCCCCCCCTTCCGCGCACTACCACCCCTCCCCACAGCAGACCGGCCATCTGCGGTCGGGGCATCAGCCGGTGCCTGCACATGCAGTGCAAAGCGAACCGCCCCGTGCCACACCTCAGGGGGCACTGCAAATGGACAGCGACATCCGTGTGTCTGCAATCACACAAGCAGCTGGTATGTCTGTGCTGGGTAGCGGACGGGGCGACAATGCCCGCCGGGGCGGCCCCAACGGACCTCGCAGAGCGCCTTTGAAGCGCAGCACGTCAGCTGTTCCCGTCAACACAAAGAAAACGCACAGAGCGCACCGGGCGGCAGCAGCTGTCGCTGAGCCCCCGTCCACTGCGCCCAGCGGACCGGAGGGGGTCGCACGCAGGGCCCAGCAAACAGGAGCGAGCGGCCCCGATGTCGCGATGCCGGCGTCACATGGCCGGCGGGCAGTGGCATTCCAGGAGCACGACACGCAGGGAAGTATGTCCCGCAAGTTGCCTGCACCCACCCCAATCACCAGCCCAGTCGGCTCCCCTGGCCGTGGTGCAGCTGGAGAGGGCTTCGTATCACCTTCTGCAGCGGCAGGCAAGCACAGCAAGTCGCGCCACCGATCCAGCTACGGCAGCGCATTCTCCCCCGATGGCAGCAGCCCGGTGACGTTGAGTCCTGTGGCGGCTGCAGGGTACGGGCGGTCCAAGGCCAAGGCCAAGCATGGGCGGCGCTCCACAGGCACAAGCGACGGCCTCGTCACATCCCCCATGGACACTGCCCCAGGCGCAGGTGGGCAGCTGTCGCCTGCGCAGCTGGACGCGCTCATCGCCGAGGAAATGCACAAGGTGGAGGCGCTCAAGGCCGCGAAGAGCCCCCAGGGCAAAGCTGCCGGTGGCGCCGCCTCAAACGGGGGCAAGGGGGGGATTTCTACTCCCACTCGGGCTGCTTTGGCAGAAAAGCAGCGCCTGCAGTATGAGAACGATGTGCTTCGCAAGCGTGTGAAGGAAGCCAAGGCCACTGCCCGCACTGCCCGGGGCACGCGCATTCCGAAAATCCGCAAGGACGACTGGAGTGCCGACGATACAAACAGCCCCCTTCAATCGCCCGCAGCTCATCCCAGCACATCATCACCAAACGGTATGCAGCTGCTGCAGCACATGCCGCTTCAGGGGCAATACCTCCCCCCGCATGCGTACGGGGGGCTGCACAGTCACGGCATGGGGGTGCCGCAGCTGCCCCTCATGTCCCCGGGCCCAGATCCCCGGTGGGGGCATCAGCAGAACGCACAAGCCCCCACTCAATGGGCTTCTACATCGTACCCAGTCCCCAGCGGCCTCGGTCCAGCACACCCCCGCCATGCCTACCCACAGGCGGCGCAGCAGCAGCCCTTCAGCCAGGCAGCCGGATACACGCCCCACCCTGGGAAGACCTTTGACTTCAACGTGCCTCTGTCTCCGGCCGCTAGAGGGGAAGTGGGCCCGCAGCACCAGCAAGCCCATGCCTGGTCGCAAGCCCCAGGCCTGGGTGTCGGATTGTTGGCCAGCCAAGGCATGCAGGCACAGTACCACCCCCCCCACTACCAAGACAGTGCCAATGGCAGTGTGCACTCCGGCCTGGGACCCGGCACTGATGACTACGGGCATGCTTACCGCCTGGGAACTGCGGACACCATGGGCAGCTTCCACACAGCCAATATGGAGCTGGTGCCGGCGTCACACACACCGGTACCACCGCAGCCGGCACCCACACCGCTACCCAGAGAACACGACCTGTATGGCCATCCTGCAGGTGTGGGGGGCGCAACATATGGTAGCCAGGGGCTCGCTGTGCAAATGCAGCAACAGCTGCACCACGTGCCGCTGCTGAAACACGACCCGCTAGCCCGCTGGCAAGGCAGCTTCAGGGATGGTGGCGTGGCTGAGAGCATGGCCGTGCAGGTCACCACAAGCATGGGCAGCTCGCCACACGATGAAAGCGACAGCCCCGGTGCTGCAGCTGCTCACATACGGCATATCCCGTCACCTGTGCCACAGGAGGTTGGCAGTCCCATCAATGCCGGGCGCCTAACGCCGCGATCCTCCCAGCGTCCAGGCAGCCCCAGACATCCCCCTTCACGCACCGGAAGCAGCATTGCCAGGGAGCAAGCTGAGGCACTGCAGCGCAAACTGGACGCCATGGCTCGCCGGGAAATGCACCTGCTTGCTCGCATGGACACCCTGGAGCGCAACATAGTGTCGCCGGCGCCGTCTAGGGGGGCCTCCCCCAAGGCTGTAACTGGGGGCGTGTGGCAAGACTCTGGCCGGGTGATGGGGCAAGACAGCGCGCGCGAGGGTCCAGCGGAGCTTGACAATGCAGCTTTAGTGGACAGTGATGGCTCTGCTGCAGATGATAGCAGCCCGACGCGACCAGGTGCTGGGCTGCATGCTGGGAGAGCCCCCCCCGCACAGCGGGAACCAGTGGAGGATAACCATAAACACGGTTCTGAAGACCAAGCTAGCAGTGATGGCGACTCCCCTGTGGCTGACGAGGGCGGCGAGGATGGCGACTCCCCTGTGGCTGACGAGGGCGGCGAGGATGGCGACTCCCCTGCGGCTGACGAGGGCGGCGAGGATGGCGACTCCCCTGCGGCTGACGAGGGCGGCGAGGATGGCGACTCCCCTGTGGCTGACGAGGGCGGCGAGGATGGCGACTCCCCTATGGCTGACGAGGGCGGCGAGGATGGCGACTCCCCTGTGGCTGACGAGGGCGGCGAGGATGGCGACTCCCCTGTGGCTGACGAGGGTGATTGAGACGGGCACGCGGCCACTGAGTCCAGTGGCAGCGACCACAATGCAGCAGCAGTGTCACATAGTGATCTCTGCGCAGCCCCTGCAGAGCTTCACAACAGCAGCAACCTGGCATTCTGGTGCCGCTTTGCCCCCTCATGCTGCCCCCCCTCCATGGGCAGGTAGGAGCCACAAACAGTCCTACTTCTTTGGACCTCATCTGAAACCTAAATCACATACTGCTGTCAACATTATCTCAAGCTAGCAGATACTGCATAAAATTCCGTACATAATCGACTCGCACACGGCGCGTGCAGAAATGTCGCAGGCGACCAGCACAACTCAACAGGCTCAGAATGCTGCGATATTTGGTGCCGTACAAGCCCTCACCTCTGCAGCAAAAGCCGCTACTCTTGCTTTACAACGAAAACAAGAGCAGCTGTCCGTAAGTCTAGGCGCAAAATCACCATATTGTGGACTGCTGGAAGTTGGTCAATTGCAGAGAAGTCCCCAGCCCGATTCGTCATACTACATGCGAGCCAGTGTGACACAGGAATATAAGGACGATGGGAATGTGCATATCCATGGAGGTGGCAGTCCTTCTACATTCGCTATCGAAGTGACTCTTCCTGGGCTGTCTGCCAGCAGCTTCGAGGACACGCTGTCCCGTCAGGAGGCCGCAGCCAT
>Ga0307982_1002422_pt1 | contig 15079 bp, 16 predicted proteins | sample OrgLakmetagen989_FD_201847 | JGI IMG/M metagenome (GOLD analysis project Ga0307982, IMG submission 201847) | Saline water microbial communities from Organic Lake, Antarctica - #989 | ecosystem: Environmental > Aquatic > Non-marine Saline and Alkaline > Saline | place: Antarctica: Organic Lake...
CCACGCCCCCCCCCCCCCCTTCAGTATCTTGCTACCTTTGCTGCTACGGCTGCTGCCAACTATTCCTGCTGTTGTCAACTGCTCCCATTTTACTCTTGCCATCATACATGTGCTGTTCTCACTAGATCATTGACAACTTGCCCGCGGCGTCGATTGTCGAGTCGTCGGGCTTGGTGGAGACCTCGTACTCCAAAGGCTTTCCCGTAGGGTTTAAGGCACCGCGTGGATGGTCTCCCGACAAGGCACCGGCCTCGGACGAGGTATGCACAGATAACAGTACTGCGTGTAGCAATTTTTTTGAACATAGGAGTCGTCAGTGGTGTGCCCCCCTCCCCCCCTCCTATATGTCTATACATGTGCGCATTAGTCAAACACCTCTCTCACTCTCTCTTTACTCGATTCTTCCCCCTCTTTTAGAGCACCAAGCACCTCAAGGGCATGGGTGGGATGATGAAGGAAATGGACGCGAGCGCCGACTACTTCCTGTACAACCACGTAGAATTGGTGGTCAAGTACCACGAGCTGGGCCCCGATTCCAACCGGGTGGTCGGCTTTTACGTGCAGGTGCGCTTCAAAAATACATCTGATTGGTTGGCATTTGCTTCTTAAAATGTCCACTATGTGTCCTTTTTTGTATGAAAGGTGGCTGCTCTTTCTTCCTCTCTCTTTCAATGCCATGCCTTGTCACACTCTCCCTCTATTTCCATCTCTCCATCACCCCTCTATCCCCCCTCCCTGCCTTTCTCTCTTGCATACTTCTATGATCAACAGCCCCGCTCGGTGCGTCACTTTTTCGCCAACGGCGAGCACTGGAACCCCAACTCGGCGGACGACTACATGCCCTATTTGACCACCTGCGAGAAGTACGCCGAAAACCCGATTGTGGACGCAGCCAAGGACAACGCGGAATGGTCCGGCATGTTTGACAACGGCGACGACGGGAAACAGGTGTGTTCAAAAGAACGAATCAATCGAAAGAATCTTCTTCGCATATTTTTGACTTCACGTCACATCAACCTCACCTCTCCCTCATTTCTCCTCATTTCTCCTGTTTTTCTTCTTCTTTACTGCCCTCTCGCGCGCACTCCCTTGGTTTCCATCTTTCACAATTATTCCCCATTCTCTAATATAGTACGGCGTGAAAGGCGACGTGGAGCCGCAAAAGGTCGAGCCAGGCACCGTGCTGTTCACCTACGACGTCACCTGGCGCCCCTCCGACATCCACTGGGCCTCCCGTTGGGACATTTACCTGAGCATGAACAACGCGGTGCCCTCCAAGGTGGGTGTGGGAGAGTGGATGCCGAGAAGCGGAAGTGCCTCGTTTCATGTATATGTTCTCTCGATGATCTTTACTCTCATCTACCTTGTGCTTCCTCTGTGGTTCCCCCCCGGTCTCTTCACGTCCCCCCAAAAAAGGTGCACTGGTTTTCCATCATCAACTCGTTGATGATCGTGGTGTTCTTGGCGGCGCTGGTGGGCATGATTTTGCTCCGGGCCGTCTACGGCGACATCAGCCGCTACAACCAACGCTCCGATGAGGTGCGGTAACGCTTATTTTTTTTTTTTAACAATTGGTCTGCTCTCTTTGTTTCCGTGACAATTTTCTCGAACCTCCTCGAACCTCACAGGCCATGTTTATGTTGAAATCCTATGATTTGCTTTGTCTTGGCGGTTTATCGTCTACAATATGCTTGCATGATTCCGGATCCTTGCTCTCTTTACTCCCACAACAGGTGAAGCCCATGACCGAAGAGCAGAAGATCGAAGAGCGGGAGGAGTCAGGCTGGAAGCTCGTGCATGCAAACGTCTTTGCGCCACCGCAACAACCCTTGGCCTTCTGCGTGGCGGTGGGCACCGGCCAGCAGCTGTTGTTCTCGGTGCTGGCCGTGGCCTGTTTCGCAGCGGTGGGGTTTCTCTCGCCGGCCAACCGAGGCAGCTTGATGCTCGCCATGCTCTGCCTCTTTTGCTTGTTCTCCTTTGGGGGAGGCTACCGCGCCGCGCGCCTGCACCGCGCCTTCCGGGGCGCGTCCTTCGAGGCGCCCGGTCTCTCGATGGCGTTCTGCTTCCCCGGCGCGGCGTTTGGCGTGTTCGTGGTGGCTAACATCATGCTCCACGTGCTCAAGTCCTCAGGTGCGCTACATTCGTGTTTGTAATCTGTGTGCGGTGTGCCCATGGGTTTGTTTGTAATCGGTACGTTTTTCGATCTTCATGCATCTCGCGTTTAGTTTGAACTCCACGGAAAGTTTCTTGGTGTTCCCTGAAGTACGGTGACGTTTCAAAGTCGCAATTGTTGTTTTACGATTTTGTTGTTGTGATTGTGGGTGTTGGCTCATGCTCTCATGCTTCACTCTTTGTACACATGTATGCACTTCGCCTTCCTATACAGGCGCGGTGCCCCTTGCAACCATGGGCGCAATTGTCTTCTTTTGGTTCGGCTGCGCGGCGCCGCTCAGCGTGATGGGCGCCTATTTTGGCTTCGCCAAAGAGCCTCCCATGGAGTTCCCCATGCGCGCCGATGCCATTCCGAGGCCGGTGCCCGACCAACCGTGGTTTTTGGGCCTGGTGCCGACGGTGGTGCTGGGCGGGATTTTGCCGTTTGGGGCTTGCTTCGTGGAACTGTTTTTCATCTTGAGCTCCATGTGGATGGACCAGTACTATTACGTGATGGGCTTCACCTTGCTCGTGTTCGGTCTGCTCCTGGTCACCTGCGCAGAAATTACCGTGGTCCTGGTGTACTTCCAGCTATGTGCCGAAGACTACCACTGGTGGTGGCGGTCGTTCCTGGCGTCCGGCAGCACGGCGATTTACTTGTTCCTGTACTCCGCGCTGTACTTCAGCAAGCTCGAGGCTAATCTGGCAGTGACCTACGTGATTTACTTCGGCTACATGTTCCTGTTTTCCATGGGCATGTTTGCGCTCTGCGGCTCGATTGGGTACTTGGCTGCGTACTACTTCATCTGCGCCATTTACTCCAGCGTGAAGCTCGATTAAAAAAGGAGGGAGGTGAGTGAGTGGAAAGTCATTGACCTCGGCACGGTGTTGGGTGGATAGAGCTCGAAAGAAAAGGTAAAGGGATATATTGCGGTGGAAGAGGCCCATAGAGATGGAAGAAGGCCTATGGAGATGGGCACGGAATGAGCAGGCGATTGAGTGGAACGTCGTTGACCTCGGCACGTCATTGGGTGGATTAGGCTTGGAAGAAAAGAGAAAGGGGCATGATTCGGCGGAAGTTCCATGGAGATGGAAGAACGCCTATGGAGATGGGCACGAAAAGAGCACGCCATCTTCCTCTTAGGCAGCTCGGCGTGCTCTTTAAATGCGGTTGCGTGTGGTTTGCGCCTGCAACCGCGCATTGGCATTCGACTGGCCCTTCCTTTGTGAGGCTTTCTAGATATACTAATACATACTAATACTAATTACTTATATTTCATAATTTCATAGCGCCAGCACAAGCCGCATACCTACACTTTATCGATAGTTCCCATCTCCCGATCTCGACTACCCCGACTTGGCATATTTAGCAAAGGAAGGATATATATTTTTTAGTTGCTGGAGCTGCTGGAATAAGCCTCAAGTTATGAGTCGCGTATAAATTTAAGGCGGGGAAGAAGGTTAGAACTTCGGCGTTTGGCGGTTTGATGTCACAGGAAACCGAAATAAATACTCTAGGATACATCGATACGTGGATGTCGGCCATTTCTTTGGTCCGAATTAAAATTGGTGGTAAAATATAACATAGCTACATATATGTGATATCTGAAATGCAGGTGGTATTGGTGTGGGAAAAGAAAATGAAAACACACGTCGAGGTCGGAGCAAGTGCCTTCTCAACGCAGGCAGCGGAGCCTCGTTTAACCGATCGTTCGGGCGGACTTGTACGGCGACTCCGCTTCGGCCGGTTGCTTCGGCCCGAAACTATTGAGCAACGGCGTCGGCTGCGGCTGTGCAAAAGGCACGCTGCTGAGAGGAACGCTGCTGAGCGGCACCAGCTGCGGCTGCGGCTGCTGTAGTGGGGGTGGAGGTGGTAGCGGTAGTTCAGCGGTAGGCAGCGGCGGTGGTGGGTACACCGGGTGTGGTGTGGTGGAGAAGGGAATGCCAAGCCACGAAGACGTCGGTGGGTGGCCCTGGGACGCCATGAAGCTGTACAACGAGTGCGACACGCAAGCTGGCTCGTAGGAAGACGCCCCCTTCACCTGGTGGTAGTCCCAGGGCGCGGGCTGGTATTCCGCCGAAGCCGCAGACCTCGCAGCGTACCACAGCTCCGCGGCGTACTGCGCGTACTGGTTGTAAGGGGAGGTGGGTGGAGGCGGTGGCCTCGCCAGAGCACTCACGCCAGCGGCCGCATCGTCGTCTTCGCTGTCCAAGTTGGTGTACTGGTTGTTCGAGTTGTGGTGGGTGTAAGCGTCGTATGGCGTGGATGTGGGCGCGAATGGATGGGCAGCAGCACCGGCACCAGTGGAAGGTGGAGGCGGCGCAACAAACGAATGGCTGCCCGCAGGAGGGACCATGCCTCCACTGCCATCGCACGAAGATGGTGTCGCAGAGGGGCCTGAATTGAACGCGTAGCGACCGTCCAGGAGGTTGCTCTGGCAAGCATCAGCGGTGGACGAGGTGGGAAGGTGCAGCGACTCCGCATCGCGCTCATGCCAATGAGCTGCAACCGATTCAGGCGCCATCGAGAGCACCGAAGAAGGAGTTGCGCTGGGAGAGGTGTTGTCGAAGATGCCCCCGCTTCTACCCTCGTCGTGTTTGTCATGTTTACTTCTTCTCTCGCCACTGGTGGTAGTAGTAGACCATGCTTCGCCTCCTCTGGCACCGCTGCTCACCGGGGCGGGTTCGTGGTGTTGCGGGCACTGTTGGTTCGACGGAGCCAAGGCGTGGTTGAGCTGCGCTTGCTTTCTCGCCACCGTGGCCTCTAGGCCCTTCACGCCGTCTTGTAATGTGCTCACCAGCTTCTTCTTGCGGTCTCGGGTCAACTTGGCGTGCATCCGCGCGCGCTCCTTGCGCAGCTTCTCCAACTCCACTTCCGACAGCTTCCGGCGGGTGCCCGAGTGCGCGTCCACCACCACGCCGTCTTTCCAATTCACCGACTGCCCCGGGCCCAGCACAGACGCCGCTTCATTGGCCGCGTAGGAACCGCCGCCGACTCCCACGGCGCTCCCCCCTCCGCCGCCGCCCCGGTGGCTGCTGTGGTTCCCGCCCCCGAGCGCGGCTCCCCGGCCCGAGTACGCAGACGCGTCTACATGTGCGTGCCCTCCCCCGTTGCCATTTTCGTCTTCGTCGTTTCGGCAATGGGCCATGTCCAGGAGAATGCCCGCGAGCTGGATTTTGAGCAAGGAATCGTCGAGGCGGGACACCTGGTTTCACAGTAACATGTATAGGAAGCAAGAGAAGGAATTGTAAGCGGACCCATGTGCGGGAGGAAGTATCTAAAATCCAGTAGTTATTGGAATTTTCAGAGGTGTTCAACTTATATTGGGTGAAAGAAAAGCAAATAGAAAAGTAAACTTTCAAAGGGTACGATACATATGTTTCCAGGACAGAATTTGGTTCACTGCAACGCCTAACGACTGTACTTTTTGAATCACCTCTTGTTCGAGAACTTCTGCTCGAGAACGAAGTGACTGAAGGTATGCTTTTTTGCGAAGACGCGTGCGCCGCGCATGCTCCCGGTTCCGTTCGCGGCTGCAGTAGAACACAGGCAAGTACATGTAAGTACACAAAAGTAAGAGGCGATGAAGGAAGAATCAGACGAATCGTACAGGCGATGGTGGCCACTTTCTTTGACAGCACGCACCTTTCAGCCAAATCTGCTGCATTCGCCAGATCTGTCGTCGCTTCTGAGTCTGAGTCGGCTCCTTCTTCGTCTTCTTCGTTTTCGTCAACCTCAGAGTGGCTGCGCTTTTGCGTGTCCCTCGTATGTTCATTGAAAATAGCCATAACTGTTTCCGGGCTCGCCATCGAATTCAGGAAGAACTAACAAGAAAAGAGTGAGATGGCGCGTGAGTTTGTGGACGAACAGGTGCTGTTTACAGCGGCCCGGCGTCCCCAAGTACAGATAGTGCGGACCTGAGATATGACGACGTCGGTTGCAAGTGCGCACCGATTTCAACGAGGGAGATGACATCACACACACTGGTTCGGTAAAATGACGTGACAGATGCTCATATTTTTTCTGTTGCTTTAAGAATCGCTGCAAGAACCACCTCGGAGAAACGTCACCCGAAACTCTGAACTCAAAGCACTTCATCGGGGGAAAAGAATGCTTGAGTTTACTTTTGTTCTTTTGTTTCCTCCCTTTTTCTTCCTTCCACCCACCCACCGACCAGTTCACAAATTCAAGGAGGTGCATGTGCATGCATTATTAACTCATCATACCATACATATATATCACTGAGATGACTATGAATCACAAAGCCTAGACCCTGCCATGGTGGAAGAAGTGACGACGATAGTAGACTTTGCTCAGCATACACTATCTTGCTAGAAATTATAATACACCATTATTCTCTACAAATATCAAGCAGCATCATTAGGATCACCTCTACAATGAAGCGGCAAAGCGTGGCCAAACCGGCTAGCGTATGTCCACGCACGCAGGAAGCACGGAGCAGCTCGGTGCGGCGTAGCGTCTCATTTGCGCAGGCATTGTCTGAGGCATCTTGCAGTGAGCTCTTTTCCATAATATGCTGCTGTCTGTGCGTGACCTTCACGTTCACGTGTGCCTTTTTCATGCCCGAGATTTCGGTAATAATCAGTGACCGCATAATGCCCGACGGTCTTGCGCGCTCTGACGACGGGCCTCAGTCAAGGCACGGTGGCGTGACGCCAAAAAATAGACGCGATACTGCTTATGCCTGGCGCAATGACACCGACCGCGCCTGTGCGCAATCTTGCCTGCAAGGAGGTGCTGGAGGCATCTTTTTGCAACCGTTCAGCCACTCCTACGACGCGGTCGGTTCGTCGAATGCTTTCGACGGGAGGTGGCCGCTTGAAGCCATTGTCCAGACAGAAATTTGCGGCGGCAGCCCCGGCGATCCTAGCAGTGGCAGCGACGAGAGGAAGAAAAAGCGGTCGGTGTTTGCGAACGCGCCTTATGTGCCGTTTGACGCCCGCCTTCTAGACCAGGAAGGGCTTGTCCTGATTGGTGAAATGCGCCACCCTGAAATCTCAGACCGCGCTGCGGCAGCTGCAGTCCAACGCCGCAACCGCGCCAGTGGGAAAGGCACTCTGAAGTTACCTGCTTCGGCTACTCCTGAGCAAGCTCGTTTGTTGAAGAACGCAGTGACGGAGGACAGCACGAACGTGAATGCACGAGTGCTTGCAAACGTGCCAAGGGGATACAATGCTGACCGAACGGTTGGTGGCACATCAAGATTCATTACATTAGAGAAATTTTCGTTCATTCTTGTTTTTTACATGTTTACAGTCTTAGGTCAATATAAGAATCCTTTCCTTGTATCTTTTTTTGTCTTCTCGCTCGATATCCTTCTCTTCTACTAGACGGCAGCAGTGCGGCGAGCGAAACGAGTGCTGTCCTCCTTCGACCTCGTGCTCTTGGGAGCCTGGGAAATCGACCCAGTGCAGCGGCGAGCTTTACTGAACGTCTTGCGCGGAGTTGATGCAGTAGCTACCATGACTGACGCCCAGGTTGTTGCGAAATAACCCGAAATACACTAGTCCTAGTGAAGCCAAATTCCCAACTAATCCCCGTTATCTCTCTAGTTCTCGATAGGGTTATTCCACACCACAGGTGGTATGATGAAAGGAAAGATAATGTTTTCTGTGAGAATTTCTGTGAAAGTTCATCTACATGCGATTTCTAGTGCGATACTTTTGATGGCGCCACTTTTTTTTTACAACCTTGCGTGTGCGTCATACAGGTGGCGTCAGCGCTCCAACTGCCCAACGAGTCAATTCCCTTCGAAGCCCCCACTGAAGAGCAAATAGCAGCAGCTGCGCTACCGTTCCAGAAACGCGCCCGCGCGAACGCCACGACCAGTAGTAGCAGTAGCGGCGGTGACAGCGCCGGAGATGCGCGGCGGATGCGGCAAATGCGCGAGCAGACTGACGTGGACATTCGGCTGTTTCACCACGCAACGGCTATGAGCACCGCTGCGTTTCGCGCACCCTCACTGAGCCCGGTGAGAAGGCAAAAGAACAAGAAAACAGTACCGAAACCACTTAGAGAGGGTTTTTGCGTGACCTGGAAGGTGAAAGGCGTGTCTACGATAACGTTTTAGCTCGAAAAAAATTTGTCTGTCCCTGCTAGCAAGTTCTACAAACTATTTTTATTTTTCCTCTCTAACCTGGCTTGTACTTTAATTCTTTGTTTTAAGTAGCTGCCCTTGGCTCATTCACTTTTGTCATGCCGCTTTTGGTTGCGTGTTTGGGCCATTGCAATCGCAGGGAATGTGCAACAAGGGAGCAGCCGATGAGCTCAAGTGTGCACTCTCTGCGGTATGGCTGCTCTTGGATATGAATAAATGTCTACTTTTACTGTTTCCCAATTTATTTTCTGGCTTACTTTCTTCGACCCATTTCGCTTTGTTGTGAGTGCCTAAATCCTCTAATAATTTATATTTGTCTGGTTGCGTATTCTGCTCATGTAACCAGAGCGCAAACAAAGACACTAAGTACTTGGCCGATCGGCATGTTTGCGGCGAGGCTCTAACGAAAACTGCCATGCCTATGGCTAGCAAGACCACAAGCGAGGAATAAATGAAATCATTTCTGAGCCAATTACCGAAATCGATATGTGCATCGTTGGCTCCCTCTGACGATTTTTAATTACAGCAGTTGCGGCATTTCGCATTTCGACAAGCAACTTTTTGTTTTAGGTGGCCCTAAGGCTTAAAATCCCACGCTGATTTTGAATAGCTCTAATTTACTAATTCTATCACCTAAAAACTGAGCTCCTGGGCGTTTAGCGCTGAATTTGGACCTACCTAACCCCTAACGGCCTAGCATAGTGTGTTATGTTTGGACGTTCGGACATATGGATATGGAATATGAGAATACGAACTAACTAAATTTTACTATTCTTATCAAGAACCAAGCATTACATGAGAAATAAAAGAAATGGTTTTGCTCTACTCAGGCGATTGCCCGTTCTCATTTCTTCTTTGTTATTTTGATTATATCGACAGCCGAAGCCGGCAGCGAAACTTCTAGCTGAAAATATGAACTGAAACATGCAGTAATGAGCGAAGGCGCCTGTTTGGCGAAAGAAAAATAAACCAACAACACCTCATTCTCAGATGAGGCATTCAAGTCTCTCTCTATCGCCCCCAAGCTCAAATTGGGATTTTAAACTTCTTCTGAGTTCCATTTTCAGCTGTTTTAAAAGGGTAGAGTCTTTAATCAAATCCTTGCGCCCACCGACGTCTCGATTCCAGAAATCTTTATGGTAGGCACTGACCACGTTGTCGAGGCCGTGCAAAGGGTGGCTTAAAACATACGGTGCAATGATAGTGTTGCGATTTAGCACCGCTGCGAGCCGCGAGAATCCGCTGCTCGATGCAATCAAAACATTCGCCATTACTTGAGCTTGAAATGCAAAGCCTTCTGCCGTTTCGGACCCATGTGCTGTTCAGAGTAGAAGATTGCCCCAATGAGATACAAGAATTGAATGATAGTGCATGTGCAGAGGTATTTCGGACTTACCTATAAAAGCTGTGTTTGGGAAAGCGTTGACTATTGGAGCGACGTCTGGATGACTGAGGATTGTGTTGGCTTTTTTATCCTTCAACGTGTGAGTAATGTCAGTAAAAACATGAACCTTTAGGCAGCTTGGCCGAATAACGTCTTCAACCAGGCTCAAAGCAAACATTACCCAGGATGGGCTCATCCACTTTTCACGGAATGCTGGGACAGTGGTGTCTCGTAACGTTGTATTGTGTGCATTCCCCATGGTACTGAATCGTGTACTCGCAGCACCTCCACTTCCGACCCGTACATGTGCCGACACTATCACTTTTCCTGTGTTCATTTTATCTTGAGGGATCAGAATATTCATCTTCGGACTTTGGTAGGTCTTGTGAAACGAGGAATAGTAAAGCTGTTGCAGTTTGGGCCGAGTGATTGACACATTGTAGTGCCATAAGATATGTTTCAAGTCGACATGCCAAATCGCATCGCATTCCGATGAGCCTTCCGCCACAGGGCTTGGCTTCCTAGAAGGTAGTGTCAAATGCTCAGGAAAGCAGCGGTTACCGTGCTTACCGCCAGATAGCATGCCATTCTCACCTTCTGTTGTAAAACTCAACGAATTACACCACAGAGCGTGCGGTCCGATATTCTCTCCCGGTGGGCGATCACTGAATACTCCCCATTGGAGCTTTTGTTCACCGCAAAGTGTGTCGGGCGTCACAAATTGGCTAGAATCACATTCGAGGCTAATGCGAGGAGCGGCATTACTGATATGCCGGGTGTGGTTCGACGAGCCTAGCATCTTGCCAAGGTTGTGGCATATGTTTCGTGGAATTGCGAACTCTACCTCTTGCTCCGAAATGAGCACGAAATGCAGCAATGCGTTGATGAGCCCAAAGCTGTTCCCAAGGCCACCAATGCACCTCCCTTTAGGGACTACACAAATCATGATATTATCTAACTAACTGCTACTAAATGTCAGTGTAATAAGATATCTCATGGCACCTCGACTTGCATGAGTCGTTCCTTTTCTTAGCGCCTAGCTAGAGCTCGCTAGCTATGCTTGGAATCAATGACTAAAATAGAACCTCTCTGATAATGTATAAAAAGCTGGAGGCTGGAGGCTGATGAGCTGATAAGCTGATAGCTTCTGTACTTCACTTTTTTGTGCAATGAACACCCCTGGGTATTAGAGAATTTTCGTTCGACGACGCTGTCGTGCTCTCGTCGTGAGTCGTGATCGCAAAAAAAAAAGAAGAAGAAGCGGATCACAACGAGAAGAGGCAGGCGAGGCTAGAGGCAAGAGAGAGACTAGCGAAAAGCTAATGATTTAGAAATAATATATAATATATATAGGGACGGCTTTCAATGAATTTCGACGGGGTTGACTTTCTTGTGTTGAGAACGCGATCAATCGCACAACTATCTTGCACGCGAATTCTCCTTGTTCTTTGCCCAGTGTATTAATAACTCTTAGTCACCTACGAGTTGTTATTCATCGGCTGACGCCATTGTTTTGGCTCTCCTTGAAAACATAGTCTAGATCTAGACCTAGCTTTTTTGGCCACCATATTTCGTTACTAATTCTATCATTATCATTATGATTTCACACGTGGTGATCCTAAGCGCCCTACTAGGCACTGTCGCTCACGGCGCTCCCGTCATTTCGAAAGCCCGCGGCGAGTCAACGCTAGAAGTTCCAATATCGCCAGAATTCTCAGAAGTGCGCAATGCCATGAGTCGCTACCAATCGTTAGATTCTTTGCCGCCAGCAAAGGCACAATCACCTCCTCCGCCTCTCAAGCGCCAGGCGCGGAGGTTGCCTCAACTTCCATACAGCGTGTTTGATGCAACGCTGAATGAACGAGAGCAGCGTTGCCGGGAAGAGTGCGTTGCACACTTTACGAAAACATTTAAATACACTGAGGCGACAATCTGCGAGGCTCATTTGTTGCCAAAACCCACTCTAGCAGCATCAGCGACCAATGAAGCAGAGCCAGTAGCTTCAACAGCCAACACTCAACTAGCGTTCGATTCTTGCGGTATACGCCCACGCTTTCTCGGTTGCTTCACTCCAAGAATGTGTTCCTCGCATACTTATTTCTTATTTTTGCAAAGGCTACTCCTGATCACCTTCATTCTCTCCTTGACTTCCCTTTTGTTTACACCACATTCTTTGTTCGTGTTAGGAACGGGCGTTGATGCAGGGCTGTACAGCGGCTGTGTGGCTTGGTGCGACCCCAAAGAGCCGCGCACGAACAACACTTTCCGTTTCGACAAGGTGCGGGGTAACAGAGGAGGATGGCTAAGCCGTGCCATGCGAACAATTTACAACACCCGCTAAGTCTCAATATTGCTTCAAAAACAGCTTGAAGAATCTTTCTTGCACACGCATCAGGGTTTGCCAGCTAGACAGAGATTTATATCACTCGAGAAAAAGTTTGGATATAGACCGTGCTCTTTTATTTCATTATTCTTGCTTGCGCCTTCATCAGGTGTTTCAGCTCGTGGACAAAATAAAGTCGGCTGCTTCGCACGTCAAGGAGCAGTGTGCCTCCGTACAGGGCGGAGGTGGGTCCATTGTGATTCAGCGGCGCAGCACCAAGGAGCGTGGGCAAGTGGTGCAAACGGCCGCTTGCAAGCATGGCTTTCAATCGGGGTTTGCCACTCTGCTGGTCACGCAGCAACGGTTGCACGGCCTAGACCGGCTGAACGTGCCGGTAAAAGAGGGCAAAAAAAAAGCGGGTGTTCTTGTGTTGACTTTCAGCTCACACTTATCTTTAGGTTTTCTCACTTTGATCGCGTTTCTATTTGATACTGTCTCTTTTGCGCTTCTGTTTTGTTGCTTGCCTAGGTGGCCTATTACGAACATAACGTCATGGAAAACCCGCGGCGTCAGCGTTTCTTTTACTGGTACAATCTCTGTGTGCTTGTTCTTGACTCTTCGGTGCCTCGTGCACTTTCCTTCTTTTGTTACTTCACCCTTGAAGTCCTCACTTCTCTTGGGCTCCGCCTGCGTTAAAGGTGGGGAGGAACAGACGTCGCCACATCCGCAGCTGCCGAATGCTACCCCATTTACCGAGACAATCCTCAAAAGCTGGACTCTTGCACAGAGAAATTGCAATCGAAATGGAGCGATGAATTAGCAAGGCTTGTGTTTGTGCTCAACAATCCCAAGAGCACGATTGGAGAACTTCCGATGTCCACGAGTAACGCTCCACTGGTACAAATGACTGCCTATAACCCTCAACTTTGCTTTACAATTTGCTCACGTACATCGCTCGGAAGGAGAACAGATTAAGTTGTTTCGGATCGTTTGTCTTGTCCTATTCGCGTGTTTGATTTTTGCAATATTTTTGCTTCCCTTCAACCTCTATATCAGTTGAAGCAGCGCGTGTCTTTGCGTGCTTTGGACAATGTCTCTACGAGCCACACCGCCACCCGGCATTTGGGCCAAAACGCTACGGACGCTGCGCGCGTGTTCTGCTTGTCACACGAAGGCTTGAGAATGGAGCCTTACTACAGCAAGTGTGTCGTGGCCATTGCGCATGGACTCGCACTCGAAAGCGAGGTCTCAGACGCCGAGCTCCCCAGCCTTCGGCTCGTGTAGTTCTGTAGGGCCAAGAATCGTGCAGCTGGTTTCGCTTTTAGATAACACTTGGATAGAATCAGTTATAACAGGTATCATAAATCTGATGATGAAAACAAGTTTAGGTCACTAGGCACTAGGTCACTAATAATCCTTGCAATTCTAAATCTGAATTGGGATGGCTTTTTTATTGATTGTCCTCAAAGTGAGAGCAAGGTCCTAACTAAAAGCTTCTGCGCTCGCGTGCCGAAATAAAATCACTTCAATTAATTTCTAGGGCGCTGCGCCTGACGCCTCCGAGCTGCTTTTGCTCCTAGCTTTTACTTCAAATTTCGTTTGGCCATGTCGTGTTGCGCTGGTAATTAAGATTGAATGTTGAATGCCCTTGGTTTGAGAGCGGCTTCCCTCCAGTAAGATACAAGAAGCGAGAAGGAACTATCTCCAGAGCACAAGTAACGACCAGATAAAGCTTCAGTAATTCAGTGCATTATTTTTTTACCTCCGTAGTCATGATAGATCACATTCACATTCCCTCGTCATCATCTTCAACACCTTGAACAGCATCACTATTTGCAGGATTTTCCTTGGCAAAAGCTTGCAGATGAAGTGGCGTGACACCCAGTAAGAAGTCCAGTACTTCCACGGAGAGTTTCGCCTCATCGGCTCTCAGGTGCCCTACTACTTGCTGTTGCCCTACAAGTGCAGCACTCTTGCCGTTGGATGAACTGGAAATTGCTGCTGATGTCGAAGAGGAAGACGAAGATCCTCCCTCTTCCCCTGGAGCTATCGTCACTGCTGTTGTCGCTAACGTTGTTGCCGCTGGAGTTGACGGTTGAGTACCGCCGAGGAGTTGCACGAGGCGGCTTTCGATGGAATCGTTGATGAAGAACTTGGTTACAGTCACAGCTCGACGTTGTCCCATGCGATGCACACGGCCGATTGCTTGTTTTTCGAGCCCGGGGTTAAGCAGCGGCTCCAACAAAAACACTGCACCGCAAGTAGGTAATGCAAAAATTAGAAGAAGCAGGAAATGAGGTGAATTAAGGTGACATTGACAAAGTAAGACAATTGCGTGGAACTGGTATCAGAAGTTTAATGAAGAAGAAGAGGCGCTCATGTTATTCTCACCGTGGTTTGCTTCAGTCAAATTGATGCCTACAGCGCCAGCTCGGATACTGAGCACAAACACAGTGGTGGGTGGGTCGTCACGAAAGCTCAACAAAGCTTCTTCGCGCTGATGCTGGGACATGTCGCCAGTGAGCGTTCGAAACGCAAAGCCATGTTGAGGCAACTTTTTGCATAGCAAGTCGAGGGTAGGCTTGAACTGCGTGAAAATAAGGCACTTGGAAGTCGGGTCGCCGGCTTTTACTCGTGTTACATGTGCGAGCAGCGCGTCAAGCTTCGTCGTCATTACTACAGGAGCAGCTTCGCTCCTATAGTTTTGATCGTAAACCACAGATATTGGAATGAGTTGGCTAAGGATATTTTCCAGTCAAAGTGAACAAACAGTCAGATAAGAGTGCAAAGGCAAACCTTTACTACTCGCAACCATATCATTTACCTTTCACTTGAGCTGCTGCTAGCACTGGCTGCATCAGCGCGTATCGCTGAAACGGGAGCATTACTCTTGAAAACCATTTCCCCGCCGCTGCAAGCCTATGTAACACAGCAGATTTTTATTCGTAGAAAATTCAAGTAATCATAACATGATCGAACTCTACACTTCGCCAAATTGTTGAAGGCTCCTAAATTACTCACTTGGCGCAAAGGCCGGAGAATACGCTCAGTGATAGTCAAGGTAGCGGAGCGTACAGCAGCTTTTCCCTGGTGCCGCAACAC
>Ga0307982_1002424_pt1 | contig 15060 bp, 16 predicted proteins | sample OrgLakmetagen989_FD_201847 | JGI IMG/M metagenome (GOLD analysis project Ga0307982, IMG submission 201847) | Saline water microbial communities from Organic Lake, Antarctica - #989 | ecosystem: Environmental > Aquatic > Non-marine Saline and Alkaline > Saline | place: Antarctica: Organic Lake...
CGCCTCGGTATCTCGGCGTCGTGGCTGCTGCGCGGCTCGAGGTGGTGTGGTGGTTTCCCAGCACCCCACGCTTCCATTAATTGAATTGTGTGAAAGAATGTCGTTGATAATCAAGAAGCTCGCAGAAGTTAGCTGTCGTCAACATTCTGGGAGTGACACTGTTGCTGTCGTTGCACCTAGTGAAGATGAACGCGTACCAATGCTTCACCGGGGGGTAAGACTCGTGATGTTGCGGAATCTACTTTCTGACTTGAAGGAGCTTGAGCGCGAGGATATTAATAGTGGCCAATTTCTGAACGGCATGCATACAAAGGACTCGGCCACAGACTGGCGAGAATTCAGCCGCGAGCTCGATGAGTACTCAGGGAAGGCGTGCTGTCTCCACACGGGTTTGAGTTTTGTGGAAACAATGATACTCGCGGGAATGACTAAGGACCCAATCACTGGCGTAGATTATTTCGCGGACATCGACACATTTGTCAGCTACACGTGGCGTGGGCCAAGTGCCTCCATGTGCGCTCTTATTTTGTCTGTTGAAGATGCACTCTCCGCTGATGGAATTGGGGTACGATGCCACACATAACACAAAACGAGGATTCCACTTTCATTTACAACAACTTTTGTTTTCTATTGCAGGGAGATTGCGCGGTGTTCCTTGACGTGCTTGTATGTGCTCAGCACCGAGGTAACCGGCCTGACGGAACCTGCCCAAATGCGGTAGATTGCCTCAAGTTTGATGAAATCATCCGCGTATGCAATCGCACAGTCTTTTATGCCTCTCCGCTTCTTCAGCCATTGGCGCTGTCACGAGCATGGTGCTTGTTTGAGATCATGATGACTATTGTGCATGGAAAAAAATTGCTTGTGGCGCTGAACGAAACGGATCGTGAGGGACTGAAAAGACTCATATTAAATGACTTCGATCGCATCGTGACGATGTTTTCCTCTATCAAGAGCGAGAATGCTGAGGCAACACTTGAAGAAGATCGCGAGAAGATCTTTGGATGGATACGGCGCGACCTCGGTGCGGATGGGTTCAAAAGACTCAATGAAATTGTGAGTGATGGAATGCGGGCGTGGATGGCCCAGACTAGTGCCAAGTTTGTGACAGAAAGCAAAGACGCTGCCCTCTTTGAGTCAGTAGGACAACTATTATGCAACCTAGCTCGGTTCAAAGAAGCTGAGCTGCTCTACCGCCGCGCCCTTGAGATTATCGAGGCGGCACATGGGCCAGACCACCCGGATGTGGCTAGCACGTTGGGCAACTTAGCAAGTTCACTCAAAAGCCAGGCCAAGTATAAGGAAGCTGAGCCGCTCTACCGCCGCGCCCTTAAGATTCGAGAGTCGGCTTATAGGCCAGACAATCCGGCTGTAGCCTCCACGCTGAGCAACTTGGCAACTTTGCTCAACCGCCGAGCCAAGTATAAGGAAGCTGAGCCGCTCTACCGCCGCGCCCTTACGATTCAAGAGGCGGCACACAGGCCAGATCATCCGGAAGTGGCCGCCTCGCTGAACAACTTGGCGATATTACTCAAGGATCAGGCCAAATACGAGGAAGCTGAGCCGCTCTGCCGCCGTGCCCTTGCGATTTACGAGGCGGCACGCGGGCCAGACCACCCGGATGTTGCCTTAGCGCTGAGCAACTTGGCGAATGTACTCAAGCCCCAGGCCGAGTATAAGGAAGCTGAGCCGCTCTACCGCCGTGCCCTTAAGATTCGAGAGGTGATTCATGGGCCAGACCACCCGAAAGTGGGCTCCACCCTGAGCAATTTGGCGAATGTACTCAAGGCGCAGGCCAAGTACGAGGAAGCTGAGCTGTTCTACCGCCGCGCCCTTGCAATTCAAGAGGCGGCACTCGGGCCAGATCATCCGGAAGTGGCCGCCTCGCTGAACAACTTGGCGATATTACTCAACGGTCAGTCCAAGTATGAAGAAGCTGAGCCGCTCTACCGTCGTGCCCTTGCGATTTACGAGGCGGCACGTGGGCCAGACCACCCGAATGTGGCCTTAGCGCTGAAGAACTTGGCGATTTTCCTCAACGGTCAGTCCAAGTATGAAGAAGCTGAGCCACTCTTCCGCCGTGCCTTTGCGATTCAAGAGTTAATTCATGGGCCAGACCACCCGGCTGTGGCCAGCACGCTGAAGAACTTGGCAAATGCACTCAAGGCCCAGGCCAAGTACTAGGAAGCTGAGCCGCTTTACCGCCGCGCCTTTGCGAATCAATAGGTAATTTATGGGCCAGACTACCCGGCTGTGGCCAGCACGCTGAAGAACTTGGCAAATGCACTCAAGGCCCAGGCCAAGTACTAGAAAGCTGAGCCGCTCTACCGCCGCGCCTTTGCGAATGAAAAGGTAATTTATAGGCCAGACTACCCAGCTGTGGCCAGCACGCTGAAGAACTTGGCAAATGCACTCAAGGCCCAGGCCAAGTACTAGAAAGCTGGGCCGCTTTACCGCCGTGCCTTTACGATTCGAGATATGGTTCATGGGCCAGACTCCTCGGTTGTGGCTAGCGTGTCTGCTAACTTGGAATGAATTTAGCAATGCGATAGCTCTCAAGCGAATTTGCTTATTAAGCAGAGCAGACTCACTTGATGTGTAGAAGTACGCAAAAGGCAGAATATTCAACATTTCAAACACATGCTCACCCGCACTGCCTTAGGTTGCTTAATTACAACCTAAGCGGCCACGGTGGCCACGTGATGACGTGTCATTTAGCTCTCCTCGTTTACGGAATAGGGCCATCTCATCCGACTCCCGTCTTCGCTGATCAAAACAGCGCCCTCAGAATTTTTCACCTACTTCATCTCGTGGCTCCGTGCTCTGTGTATATTTCAATTGAGTTCGGGAGGCCTTTATCTTATGAATGTTTGTGGAATTAGGAATGGCCAAATGGCGAACAGCCACTCGCACGGAAACCATTCAGCCTTAATCAGCAACCAAGAAAACCGAGAAGCTATTTCTTGTTCCTTTGTTGGTTTGATAAGGGTCTAGTAATGGTAATGTTTTTTGCTGGTTTGCTGGTTCGGCTTTCGGACTTCGCTATGGCTGTATGGCTATGGCCTTTACTTCTATTGACTATTTCGCTTGGTTTATCTGATGGCGATTCAATTATCTTCCAGCTACTAGCTACTAGCTTCCATCTTCTAGTTCGTCGTAGTACCAGTAGGCAATGGGCAGCGATTTGTCTCGTACTGCATATCTTGTATCTTGCTACTGCAACAGCCAGTTTCTCGGCAGGTAGTACAAGTGCATACGCGCATACGCAGCGCATTGCACTAATACTGCGCAAAGTCGAAATAGAAATCGTTTATGAGCGTAAAAATGAAGAAGAAGGTCTCTAGAGCTGGCAGAGAACGGTAGGAGAACAGTACCTGAGCACCTCAAATCACTTTTAAGGCGACCAGCATTTCGATACCGCCCAAGGATGAGTCAGCGCTCATTTTCCTGTGGTCTTATCGTTTGTCGTGCCATCATTCTCCTTTTTTTCTATCCTACGCCTTTTTGCGGTTGTGCTGCATGTGTGCTTGCACTAAACTGTTGGACGCTAGCGCGGCCAGCAGCGACAGCTCCCCCGCGAGCGTAGCGGCGGCGACCACCTCGCCCATGGTTCGAGCGTTGTCCCCGGGTTTCTGGCCTTGAGAGCTCTGCGCGGCGCCGGCAACGCCAATTAGCGCTAGGCACTGCTTCTGGGCGGGGAGGCTGGTGCCACCGCCCACGGTGCCCACCTGGAATTGTGAAGGACATCAGGGACGGGTGTTCAATTGAAAAAGAGAGAAATAGGAAATGGAGAAGAGGCAGAAAAAACAAAAGAGATAATTACTACACAAGAAGAGATCAATATTACGGTGAAAAAGTTCAACGATTTCGAGACAACTTTATAACTTGGAAAAATGTGCTAAAGAAATAGGCGCGAGCACATCATTAATCATCATATGTACTACACATACAATGTTACTTCTGTCATACAGTTACCTCAACCGAGGGCATGCTCACAGAAATATGCAAGGCAGGCGGAGTCGGGGTGCCGTTTGGCTGGTCTGGCTGGGGCAGAGCTTCGACCAGGGTAATGCAATTGGCCGATTCCACCACCTTAGGCGGGTGAGAGCAAAAAATGGGAGGAGGAGCAAAGAAAGAGTAGAAAAGAAGATTCAATTTATAGTTTGTAATAAAACACAAATACGACAGAAGAAGTAAATGAAAGGGATGCGGTCGAGGATTCGAGCTAAAAGAAACAAAGGGGGGGGCATGGAAGCACAATGGCGTTGACACTGCTTCAAAATCCCCACACCCTAGCAGCAGCTGTATCGTCTTCTTTCCTAGCCGGTAGTCAAAAACTTCATAATCAGTTTTTTTTTAAATATCAATCAAGCAAGCCAGGCAAGCAAATAAGCCAAGCACCACACACCTGCGCAGGGTCTTGCCCCGTCGCCAGAAACACCGCCGCCACGATGTTGGCGGCGTGCGCGTTGAAGCCCCCCATGCTGCCCGCCATGGCCGAACCCACCAGATTTTTACGGTACACTACGTCGACCATCGCCGCCACTGTAGGGAAAGAGGTGCAAGAGAGATGGATTTAGAGGAAGATAGAGAGAGGGAGAGAGAGAGATAGAGGAGTTGACAATTACAGATAGACGCTGAAAAGAGAGGAGAATTCAGACTCTTCAATATAAATTTTCGAATGGTACTGTAAGAAGATATGTAATGTACCCGTCGTTTTAAGCGTTGCTTCAACCACTGCGGCGGAGATCGTGGCTTCACAGACGACACTTTTGCCGCGGCCTTCAATCCAATTCACGGCTGCAGCCTTTTGATGCAGGTTTTGATGCAGTGGTGTGATCAGATTTGGAAGCGCACACATAGTGGAAAATGGAAATTTACCGTAGATATTGGGGATGAGGTATGAGAAGATATGATCAGTAAGAATAACAAGGATGGGCCGCGGGGGCGCGCGGAGAGAGAGAGAGAGGGGAAGAAACTGGAACTTCAATGTATCACTTGTTGTCATGGTAGTGGTAGTGGTGCCTCTCGTGCACATGTACTAGTAAAGTACCTTTTTGTCGGAGCACACGTTGCCAGAGATGCTCACGAGCTGAGCACTCGGAAACTGCGACTGGAGGAGAGCCACCACAGCCAAACAACCCTAATATAAATATATACACATGGATATAAATGGAAGAAAAGCAAGCGAAAGAGCAAACAGTCAAAAAAGGAGGAGGTTAAATGCTGCAACCTTTACAAGTACAAAACAAAAAAACGCGACTTCCATAAAACTCAAACAAGCAACCAATAGGCTGTTGAATCGATCAATAACTCAATTTACCAACCAATTAAGAATCAAACGTACAAGCCAACACGGACGTGACAACCAACATCTGAATAAGTTGAACCCTACTGAAACCCTCTAGCTACCTGTAGTCCTCCTTTTCCCACTTAAGGCCTAATCACCGTCACCTAAACCCTTAATGTAGGAAGCCCCTCATAATTCTAACCCTTCGATCCTTACCTTGGAGACCATGTTCATGCCCATCGCGTCGCCCGCGAAGCACACGAACCGCACGTACAAGTTGCGCCCCGCCACCGTGCACACTGCCGACCTCAGCTTCCCGAACGACGTGGTGCCTTCGAAAGCGCCGCAGAGCGCAGGCCAATTGGTTGGGTCTTCCACCCACGCCTGCACGTGTGGGGTGAAGGAAAAGGGGAGGAGAAAAAGAGGTGTTTTGTTCACGGGGGGGGGCATGCTACGTCAGAACAAGTGTGGAAAAAAACAGGCCTATGTCAGGTGAAGAGAAAGGGGGTGCAATGTACGGCGCAAAGGAGGGAGAAATGTAAAATTTGCAGTTGCAACTGGTAGCAGCAGAGCACAATAGATCAAGGCTATAAGATTTAGAGTGTGTTTACGTGCATCAGCCGTCAGATGAAAAAGCACAAACAGGGCAAGCACACACGCACTGTTTACCTGCAGAACATTCGAGAGCACGAGCACACACACACACAAACGCTATGTTCGCACCTTTACGGCACACGCTTCCATCGCGGTCGGGAGCAAGAGGCAGGGAGCGCGCGTTATCCCGTCTTTGGTGACACACGCGCCACACCCGCCGGACTGCGTGATGGCTTTAGCTCCTCGGTTCGTAGAGGCTACGAGGCAGCCTTCGGTAGTCGCCATGGGGACGTACCTAGTGATCAATGATAGGTAGGTATAAGGGAAATGCAAATAGAAAGAAGTCGTACGGCGGCAGAGAAAGCACGCTGTGACGAGGTCGCAAATTGTCTGCTTTAAAAAAAAACGAAAGCTAGGAAGAGATGCGAGACATGAGTCGTTAATAAAGCATTCGAAGACGCGTCACCGGTCGGTGCCGTTAATCTTTAGCGGCCCGACTACGCCACAAGGCAGAGGCACGTAGCCCACAACCACTTCACAGTTGGCGCCCAGCACCTGATAGCAACCATTATCGTGATCGTATGGTGCGTTTTGTGGAGTAGGAGGAGACGGAAAGAAAAAGCTAGGAGAGAGGAGCCACAAGCTATAAATTGAAGCGAGGAGACCAAACGGAAGGAAGGTAAAGGAAATTAAGAAGCTAGTCGGCTGTTTGATGGATGGGCAAGAAAACATACGTGAAAGCTTACGAAGATTACGTTGAATATGAAATTAACACGGTCATGACTAACACAACACCTCTACGCATGCAGCACCCTCCAGAACCCCAAACCCACTCCTGACTAGCCTCAACATCCTAGCCTCTCAAAAGTTCTGCCATACCTGGTCGTAGCAGTAGCCTTCGTGAGGCAGGCCCACCAAACTCACACCCGTCTTCTCTTCAAAGCCAGCCCGGCGCACCACCACTACACAAAAGTAGAAACAATGACACGCGGTGCAAAATGGTGGTGACAGCATTGATGAAAGACACACCAAAACAGGCAGAAAAACACGCAAACAATAACGAATGAGTATGGCTATGCTAGACTCTAGGAAGGGAAGCAAAAGCTAGAGGTAGCAATCGAACACGCTAAACATGCTGAACGCACCCGCCCTTGCTGCGTCCTTCAGCTTGGCTTCGAGCATATGGTCCTTGAGAGAGCCACCGCGCACCAGTGCCAACACCTCAGCGTCTGAGAGCGCTGAGTAATCTACAGGCGCATCATTACCAGCTGCTTGAGCTGCTGCAGTCGTAGTTGGCGGGTTTGGAGGCAAAGCCTCAGCTGCGCATGTTCCGGCGGGCAAGTCCATTTTTTGGTGAATCTCAAAAATGAAAAATTCAGAGTTCTGCACAACGAGAAACGAGAGAATGACCTAATATATTATATCTGTGCAAAAAAATCTCGATGAGATTTGGTTGATTTGCTTGCTTCGATTGCTTGAATCTCTTCGTGATACGACAAGCTATCAATCTAGGAGGCTACGCTAGCACTAAGCTTTGTACAAAAGGCTAACTAAGCTTTTTAGGCACTCTCAAAACAAAATCATGGCGTTTTCCCAGTTCGCCCTCGCTTGCAGCTTACTACCCATAACCGCTAGCTTTAAGGTTGGACTTCTCTTGACGCCGTTGAACTATTCACGACCTTCATCACGCATAAAACATCACACCTTCCAACTTTTCATGCAATCAAGGTTTTCATCGACGGTTCAGCGGGCACAACTGGCTTGCAAGTGCGCGACCGACTCGCGGGCCGCAAGGACATCATCCTTGTCTCACCTCCTGAAGCAAAGCGCAAAGACTCCGACGCGCGCCGGAAATGCATGCTCGAATCCGACGCGACGATTCTCTGTCTCCCAGACGACGTGCGTTGAATAATATCTCCTCATTTGTTCTAAACATGCATTATTCCAACGCTTTCGTACAGAACAGTGCATCTTACCTAGTGACAGCACCAATATTGCCATATCTACGGTGGGGTAACAATCGAGACTCCTGTTCTTGCGTGGTTCCGTCATTGCTCGTCCAGCTTCCATTCTTATTTGCAATGATACCTCTGATGATGATGATGATGTTTTACTTAGGCTTCAAAAGAAGCAGGGACTTGGCTGGCGGATGCACCAGAGTCCAAGGCTGGTGCGGTCTCATTGATTGTATGATCCACTGAAACCTCCCTACTTCTCTCTCTACGTTTCAATTTTAGTTGTCACATTCTTCTCACTACTCGCTACCTTACTCGGTTGCCTCGGCCGCGCTCCTTCTGCCTCGTTCCTTGCTCACCATACCGCTCTGCACATTTGTTTTATGTGTGCCACTGCTAGTGCTCATCGACGCCTCAACGGCTTTTCGAGTTGATCCCGAGTGGACTTACGGGTTCCCCGAACTCCACAAGGGCCAAAAAGTTGCTCTGCAAAGTGCTCAGCGCATTTCCAACCCGGGCTGCTACCCCACTGGCTTCATTTCGCTGGTAGGATAGAAAAATCCATTTTGAAAGGCTAGATAGGCGTGAGTGTGTGCCCTGGCTTGACTTTGTTTTCCTCCTCTGTGACAACAATCATTTCCTTCCATTTCTCCTCTCTCTTACACACACTCTTATTCTCGCTCTCTTTCAACCTCTCTCTCTCACTGCATGCTTGCCGCCACCAATGCCCACCCACACTTTTTTGTACTCTTCAGATTCACCCCCTCACGGCGGCAGGCCTCGTTCCAAAGGACGCTTTTTTAACCATCAACGCGGTGAGCGGTTACTCCGGTGGGGGCAAAGCGTTGATGGAGATTTACGAGTCCAAGGAAGCGAAATGCGAACCGTGGGGCGCTTACGGCTTCAACTTGAACCACAAACACGTGCCAGAAATGACCAAGTGAGAAAGAAAGGGGGGGGGGGCAGAGGCAGTTAGGCAGACAGACACAAATTGTTATTGAGTTGACTTATCTACTGACCTTATTGAGCCATATTTCTTTCGCCTTGCGCTATCCATCTTTCTTTTTTAATTGTCAACCTCATGTTGGCTTTTTCCTCTCTGATTTTTAGTGTCAATTACTTCTACTCTGTATTCATTGCTTGAATCCAATTGATTTTGCTGGCCTTCTATTTATGCTTCCTATTTTTTGCTTCCTACTCGATGTGCTAGGTACGCTGGCCTGACCCATTCTCCCATTTTTCACCCCGCGGTGGGCAACTTTCCGCAAGGCATGGTGGTCTCGGTGCCTCTGCATTACCAGGTCTTTGAAGTGTTCCTTGTTCTTGAGGGCACTCTTCAAAAGTAGAATCAATTGTTTCATTCTATTCTTTGGCGTATTTGTATCTTTGCTCTCCTATGATCTATGAATGTTATCACTGCAGTGACGTCGAATGTTTCGTGGTTGCATAGGCGTATGCCATGCATACTTTCTAAGCATAAATGCCTTTTAAATGACCGTAAAAATAGGCTCACTTGGCTGCGGGCGCTACCGGCGCTGAACTTCACGCTTGCCTTGACGCTCACTACCAAGGTTTGTGCTGCGGTGTCTTGCTACAATAGAACATAAACTAAGCATACGAACAGACACATGCATTGCACTTCTCGTGTGCATATGCTTGAATCAATTGTAACATCAACCTGAGTGTACCCTCTGTGTGATAGCGCGTACACTCCTTTCTAACTCTTCCTCGACTGGTCCTTGTCTTGTTCGTGCGCGGCCCTTCTTCTTCTTCTTTCTTTTTTTTGCACTTTCTTCCTGCACAGACTCAGCGTTCGTCAAAGTGATGCCCTACGAAGGAGGCCACGCGAAGGAATGCTTGGAGCGGGGGGCGTTTTTGCGCCCTGATTCACTGAAAGACACCAATTTCATGGAACTTTTCGTGTTTGCCAACGATGTTACTGGCCAGGTAGGTGTACGTGCGATCTGTATATATGTGTGTGTGTGTTTGTTTCTTCTTGCGTGGAGACTACCTCTAGTTAGATGCGCCCTATATATAAATTAATTGGATAGTCTTACTTTATTTGCGCTCTCATGATTTCTCCCTTTTTTACTCCTTTTCATGTGAATTGCAACGTCTCATAAAGCTCTCCTCTTGTCAGTATCTCATACCACCGTTCTTCCATTTTTTTTTACTTTGTGGCCTCACTCACTTTGCGTTTTCCTATACACCTCTTTCACACCTCTTACCCCCCCCTAAACAGGCGATTTTGTGTGCACGCTTAGACAACCTGGGCAAAGGCGCATCGGGCGCAGCAGTACAAAATTTGAACTTAGCGCTGGGGCTCGACGAAACGGCTGGCTTGCTTTAAGAGAAGGGGGTTTGGGAAGTGGTGATGGGCACTTTTCATTTCTTTAGCTATTAGCTACAGCGCAATTGTCCACTTTTCTTTCGCCTCCTCTTATGATCGATAATCTAAGACGAGGAAACAGGAAACAGGAAAGCAGCCGACTTAGCAGTTAGCAGGCGGAATGCTTAGCACACTATGCTTCATGCCGCCTGCCTCTTGAGTAATCGTTAATTCTCCAGTGCCGGTTTTGATTTGATTCCGATTGAAGTTGAAGTTCTTGGGTTAAGATGGAATGAGGCGAATTGCGAATTCGGCAAATGAATCAAACGTCAATATGGGTCCATGAAGCTATGGGTTTTATATATATGAACTTTGGTATCCCTCAAGCCTAAGCTCTGTCTTGTGTGTGTGTGTTTGTGTTCGTGATCCATGGGTGTTATTTTATCAAGGGCACACCATCCCAAGTAACGCGCTGCTTTGCTCTAATTCTGAGCCCCAGCCGACCCCCCCTAACCCCTAACCCCCGCTGTGCTGCTGATTAAAGAGCACAGTGCCGTCAAGTTGGAGTCAGCAGGGTTTTCGGACCGAAGTGAAGACTGCCTTGGTGAGAAACACCTTCTTTCCAAAATTAAATCCAGTCTTTCTTCTTCTCTTTCGAGTTTACTGCCTTCAGGTTTGCACTCGAGCTGGAGGCGTTGGAGTTCGAGGAACTCGAAAGAGCCGTAGAAAGCGCGTCGAGTACGCCTGTTGTTGTGGAGGAATTAGTCGTATGCCCGCCTGAAGCGCTTGCCGCCGTATCGATCTTCGTTTTTTTCGTTGATTTTCCTGACGATGCTGCGCTTAGAATCCTTACATCTTCAGGGCACGCCATGCATGCTTCGATGTGTTCGCCGCAACGAGTAGGGTTGGTAGTGCCTGGCTTCCCCAGAGTACCTTTTCTCTGGGAGATGCATACATTGCAATGCTTGCATTGCGTAAGCACGTGATCTCTGTTAACACCGGTGCCCTGAGTCACTGTAAACTGATCCATAGTGAAGCTGCGCTTGTGTTTGACTGCGCTTATAGTGATCATGGTATTCGTGGAATGTGCATTGTGTACACTGGCTATAGTTGGAATCACTTCATCCATTTCTGAAGCCATTGGCGAATCTTGAGGTTTGCCTAATTTGGCCGGTGATTTCCCTGCAGGTGCTTCGACAGACGGCTCGTGAATCGCAGCTGTATCACCTAAAAATCATTGCGGATTCTGAGATCAACGCAGTCAATTCAAAAAAGTGTCGCCTGAGTTCCTAATTTCAGTACCTGTTGTCGCGCTGGCGCTGCTGATGAATGCTTTCTTGGCCAATTTTCCTGACGATGCTGCGCTTAGAATCCTTACATCTTCAGGGCACGCCATGCATGCTTCGATATGTTCGCCACATCGCGTAGGGTTGGTAGTGCCTGGCTTCCCCAGAGTACCTTTTCTCTGGGATATGCATACATTGCAATGGTTACAACGAGTCAAGACGTGATCTCTGTTAACACCGGTGCCTTGAGTCACTGTAAACTGATCCATAGTGAAGCTGCGCTTGTGTTTAACAGTGCCTGCATGAGCCGAATGCGCAACTCGCCCGTCGAGTGCGCCCTCTGATGCTGGGACTTTCACATTGATTTCAGAGGTTGTAGTTGAAACCTTAGGCGCATGCGGCTTGGCTGGCGACGTCGGTGTAGGTGCTTCGACAGACGGCTGAATGTCCGTTGCATTTACACCTAGAATAAGCCTCAAGTTATGAAGCGCAGCAATTTGACAAGCGATGGCATTTGTAATGTTCAGGTTATGTGCTAAGAACCTGCAGGCGCGCTTCCACTCCCAATCTTCGGTTTCTTTGCCGATTTTCCTGACGATGCTGTGCTTAGAATCCTTACATCTTCAGGGCAGGCCACGCATGAATCGATGTGTTCACCGCATCGCGTAGGATTGGTAGTGCCCGGCCGCCCTAGAATTCCTTTCCTCTGGGAAATGCATACATTACAATGGTTGCATTGTGTTAGCACAAACTCCTTGTTCACACCGGTTCCCTGAGTCACTGTGAACTGATCCATAGTGAAGCTGCGCTTGTGTTTAACGGCGCTTGGTGTAGCAGGAGGATCGAATGAATCGAATGGCATATCGAGTACATTGATCCCATTGCGTGATGTCATACTCGATCCAGGGTCGTTAAAGTAACGTTATGCGTGCGTAATTAGGTTGTGGCAATATACTAACACAAACAACAAGTATTGTAAGTGCGCTTCAAGTCTGTAGTGTTTATTCTACGAAAGAATGGAGCGTACTAGTAGAGCGGAGCGTAGAGCGAGCTAAAGCCCAGGCCAAAAAAGCACAAAATGCAAACGAGCAAAAACGAGCGACCCGAGCTACACTACAGGGGCTATTTTATTCGAGCAAGAAGAAAAAGATGAGGCGCCATGAGGCAGCAGTGCTAGTGTGTTGAGCAGTGTGAGCAGTGAGCAGTCAGTGAGCAGTGAAGTGAGTAGCAAGGCGAGTAGCGCAGCGAGGCAGCTAAAAAGCTAAGAAGTCTCGGCGGCATCTCGAGATGCTCCTACATTAGCTTCTCTAGCTAAAGATCCAAAGTTACACGGCTGGCTAGCTAGCTCGAAAGCTCGTAAGACTACTGTCGCAAGAACTAGCTACTAGAGGGCAGCAATCGCTTAATAAATAGAGCTACAAAACCTAACTAATTAAACGCAATTTTTAGAATTGTTGCACAACAAACAGTACACGTCCTCCGCTCGTTCAAGTGAAGTAAAATTCGTCAAATGGCGCTCTTCCGAGTAATGGGTTCTCGAGCGAAAAGCTTGCTAGGATCAGACAAAGCGGTGCAAGTGATTCCAGACGCTATCTCGGCGGCGGAGGAAGCCGCTCTCGTTACAGAGCTCGAATCTGTTTTGAAACGCCGCCGCTATGCACGGGATCACTGGTACGCCCCTTTGTTTTTCATGCACCTTTGTTCTCTAAGCCGCGCACAAAAAGAATGTGAACATTTTCGCTGCCTGCAAGCGCCACTTTTTTTTAAACCGTGATGAACGTGGCTGTTTTGTTTGGCATCGACCTAGGGATAAGGTGATTGTAGGCTACCGAGAAGTCGAGCGGCCTTATTGGGCTGATCCTGTCAATGAGTCTACTGCCAACCGCGTGCGCGCACAAATTGCTAACCTTGTGTACAGCGGCGCCACAGCAGTGGCTGACACAGCGGATAAGTCTACCATGGAGGATAGCGAAATTTGCAACCATCAACTTGACGCCAGAGCACCTCCAGGCAGCAGAGAAGTTCAGGCGCCCAATCAGCAGCCTATCACATGGTTGCCAGTACATGTGCTCGATTTAGCTGCTGACGGGTACATAACTCCCCACGTGGATTCGGTGAAATTCAGCGGCGACCTCGTGTGCGGAGTAAGCTTGCTCAGCAGTGCAGTGATGACTCTAGCACCGGAAGGCCCTCCAGAGATCGCCAGTGCCTTTGACGCAAAAGCTCGCCTGTACTTACCGCGCCGTTCCCTGTACGTGCTGAGCGGGAACGCCAGGTACCACTTTACGCACAGCGTGGAGAATGGCGACGCAAATTGGAGCAGCAACAACAGCAACAACAGCACTAATAATGGTAGGAGTTGGAGTGCGCACAGCACTAACCGAAGTCACACCGAGCCGCTGGTGGATGGGGCTGGGTCAGTGGACGAACACATGCTCGAAGTGTTTGGCGAGAGCTTCAAGCGAGAGCGCCGCATTTCGCTTATCTTTCGGGATGCGAAAGTGGACTGAGGTGTTAACAAGAGATGCGGCAGCTCTCAGCTCTGGTATATGGCATGCATGCTGTTATCTGCCTATCTGCCACTCTCGTAATCCATTGCCCGCGTCACCAAACAACGCGAGGTGCCTGTTGGCCACACTAGTAATAACCACGGTAATTAATCGCACGTGTAGTGCAATAGAGCTTCGAAACATTTAACATTTAACATTCCTACTCTGAAGTCAAAGGTCAAAGACCAAAGGGACGGTTATGTTAAGAGGGGCGAATTGGTATTCGGAAACTATGCCCGAATAGCCATGCGAGTGATGGAGTGATAATGATAATGGCATTCCAATGTCTAAAGTGGCTCGTGGCTCGCTCTTCCGTCTTCCGTGATATTGTTCTATTAAGGTATCGCTTTTGGAAATGAGAGACCTTCTGCCCACAGAGGAGTAGAGTGTAGAGGAGGGGGCTCCTCTCCATCTCCAGTATTCCTAAAAACCTAGAATAATAACACCCCGAACTCAAATCCCAAATCCAAATAAAGAATAAAGAGCATTAATATGACGCGGGTTGATTGAAATTAGTGTTGTTTTGATCTGGGAGTCGGGCGAGATGCTTTTCTTCTCGTTCAAACATTAAACGAGGAAAACTGAATGGCCAAAACCACTACAGGGGGCAATTATTAAAGTTCTAGTCAAGCAACCCAAGGCAGTACGGCGAGAATTGTGCTTGAATTGTTAAATGTTTTGCCTTTTCCAGTTTCGGAGAGTCCGCTCCGCTTAAAAAGCGAATTCGCTTAAAATCCAAGTCCTCAGACGTAAAAGCCATAACCAGGTAGCCTGGCCCTTGTGCCGCCTCTTCAATCGCAAGGGCACGGCAATTGAGCGGCTCAGCATCCTCGTACTTGGCCTGGCAGATGAGTACACTCGCCAAGTTGCTCAGCGTGGTTGCCACATTCGGGTGGTCTAGCCGTCTAGGCCATAAAGCACCTCTCGAATCGCAAGGGCGCGGCGGTAGAGCGCCTCAGATTCCTCGTACTTGGCCTGAGCCTTGAGTAAACTCGCCAAGTTGCACAGCATAGTGGCCCTGGTGGTCTGGCCCGTGTGCCGCCTCGTAAATCGCAAG
>Ga0307982_1002425_pt1 | contig 15057 bp, 2 predicted proteins | sample OrgLakmetagen989_FD_201847 | JGI IMG/M metagenome (GOLD analysis project Ga0307982, IMG submission 201847) | Saline water microbial communities from Organic Lake, Antarctica - #989 | ecosystem: Environmental > Aquatic > Non-marine Saline and Alkaline > Saline | place: Antarctica: Organic Lake...
CCTCCGCCTCCGCCTCCTCTGCCCGCACGCGCTCCGCTGTCGCCTCCAGCGCCATGGGCTGGATCAAGCTGCCGTACAAGCTCTCAAAGGCCCAGCCCAGGTCCACTGCTGCGCGGCCCACGGGGGTGCCCTCCCCGTTGAACATGATGCAGTTGTTCCACGTGAGGCGCATGTCAGTGAGGAAGCCACGGTGGCCGCTCCCGGGGGCGGCGCCTTGGGGGCGGGGGGTGCCGTCTTCAAATGTCGGCTCGGTGTTGATGGGGAAGTGCTTGTTCACGTAGTACCCACTGAAGATGCGCTCCTTGATGGTGCCCAGGTCCATGGGGTTGCCCACAATCTCGTGGTACTTGGGGGCCTCAGGCAGACTCACCGGCTGCAGGAACGGCTTGGCGCGGAAGTGCGTCATGATGCAGCCCAGCAGAGTCGCGCAGTGTGACATGAGCTCGCCCAGGGGCTGCCCTTCAGTGGTGAAGACCTCTGGGGGCGGGGCCAGCACGCTCAGACAGCCCTCTGCGTCCTGGTGCGGAATGCGCTTCACCTTGCTGCCTGCCGTGAGCACAGTGTTCATGTGGTGCGTCAGCGGCGCGTTGAACGCGGGGCCGCCGATGCCCCAGGACTGCACATCGAAAGACACAGATGGGTCCACACCCACCGCCCCCAGGGCAGAGCCGGGCAGCAGTCCCATCACATGGTCGGCCTCCGCATCTGGCACCTTACTGCCGTTCTGCTGCTCGGTCAGCGCCTTGTTGGCTGCGGCTGCCAGCGCCTCTGAGGCACCTGGCAGCAGCACCGCCAGATCCAGCGTCTCGCTCTGCTTCAGCATGTCAGCCTCATTTGGGCTCAAGGCGCCACGCATCCAGCTGCGCAACAGCTCTTGCCACGTGCCTGCGTGAATGGAGGGCACACGGGCAGCCGCCTGCACAGCCAGGTGCTCCGGCAGCGCGTCGAGGGGGGTGTCAGGGGCAGGCACCCCCCCAATGGCAGCGGCGTGAGCCTTGCCCTTGAGCTTGGATACTCGTGCCTCCTCTCCAGCGATGACATCCTCGCGGGCCATTTCGCAGTGCCACACGTACAGCAGGCGCATGAACACGGTGGCTGTGATGGAGGAGTCCCCCCCACGATACCGCATCGCGCTGACAAAGTCGGGCAGGGACACGGCCGTCATGCCCAGCGGCACGTGGAACAGCGTCAAAAAGTGCCAGCACTGCACGAGGAGCTCTGAGCAGGCTGAGGACACGCCAACCAAAAAGGGGCTAGCTCTCAGCGCAGGTACTGTGGTGAGTTGCACGTCTGATCCCGTGTCCTGCACTGCAGGCTTGGACAAGGGGTCCGCCACAGTTGAGGGCTCCTCTGCCAGCTTGGCCAACTGGGCAAACCAACGAAACAGCGGCGTGTCACGGGGGTCGCGCAGCTCCATGGGGGCACCGGTGGTGATGACGGCAGTGGGCATCACCCTGCCCTCTGCCTTGGCATCAGCACGCATGGCGGACAGGCGAGCACTTTGGCCCATCTCAAGCACCTTGCGCACGCCGGCGAACTGGGTGGCTGCTGTGCGCGCGTGCAGGCCAACTTCGGCGCGGTGGTAAGCGGCTGGCTCGGGCAGGCACGCACTACCTGCCCGTGCAATGGCCACGGCTGCAGCGGGGCGTGGGTTCTCACCTGTCTCGTTGGCGGCGTTCACAACATCACTGGCAGCCTTCTTGGCTGAGGCGTGGGCCTCGGCCGACTCGGCATCGTACAGGGCGATCTGGTCCAAAGCAAAAAGGCCTCCGTCGGCAATGATGCCCGGCAGGCTCGGCACCGTTAACACAAAGTGCGCCAGGCGGCCCTTGCTGCCACCAAGTGCAGCAGCCCCGCCGGCGCGAGCGACAGATGCCAGGAACGGCAGAACGGAGGGGGGTACCGGGGGGCCGTCCGTCAGCTGCTCTAGTGTGAGATCCTCGTCATCGTCATCGTCATTGTCGCTGGGGGCTGCCAATGCACTGGACTTGTCCACTGTCAGATCAACGCCAGATTGAGACGACAGCAGCAGCCACTGCTGCGCTTGGCTGATGGCCACTGCCCGCCGTGCTGTCCACCGAGCGACCACCTTAAAGAACTCTGCTGAGCTGACCCGCATGCGCAGGGCCAGGTGCAGGTAGGACGCATGCAGCACCGCTACAGAAGTCTGGAAGAGGCTGAGTGCCCGGCGGGCAAGCGGCTCGTACGCGGCGCAGGGCAGCGTGTCGCAGGCCAGCGTGGTCAAGGCATACCAGGCAGATTCAGTGGCCACCCACAGCACCGGGCAGGTGGGCGTGTACTCAATGAAGAACTCCTTCAGTCCGGTGATGGACACAGGTTCCCGGGGTCCAGCCAGTACCTCCTGGTGGGCCGCCAGCACGGCACCAGCGGCTGCTTGGGTATCCTTCCACACGGCCCAGCACTCATTCAGGGCGCCACGGGGCAGGCTGGTGCTCCAGGTCTCCGGGTTCAGCAGTGCCAGTCGAGGCGGGGGCACCCAGTCCTGCTTGTCAGCGGCCGACAGGCACGCCAGGGAGAACTGCATGCGCTGCTCGGGTGTGAGATGCTCCGCCGAGGGCCGCTCAGCAGTGGGGGCTGCAGACGTTCCCCCCATGAATGACCCTACACCAGTGCTGAAGCCGGAGCCTGGAAGAGAGGGGGTGGACATGCGCCCACCACCAGGCAGCCCCACAGACGTCGCCACATTGACGTACTGGGGGGGGATGATGCCGCCGTTCAACTTGGCAATGTGCAGCAGCTGCTGACGAACAGAGGCGTTGCGGTGCTGCAGCAGCTGTGCCATCTGCATGCGTGCCATGTACATCTGGGTGGCAACCAGCAGGGGCAGGTTGGGTGCAGATGCAGACGCCGAGCGTGCCGCTGCAGCCAGCTGGGGGTTAGCGCTTGCAGCAGCAGTGGCTGCGGCCGGCGAGATGTTCGCCATCAGCTGCTCAATGCTGGGGACCTGGGGCACGTTTAGGCGTGGCAAGCTGGCCACGGGCACGCCTGCTGCCGTCAAAGGGCCTGCAGCCGATGCCGCCGCTGCAGGGGCGCCGCCGGCTGCGCTTTGCTGCTGGGCTTGTACCCGCTGCACCACCATGGCCTGGATGGCGTCCTTGTGAGCTCCAAGGTCTGTTTGCAGGTGTGCCTCGGCACCCTCACGCACAGCCTTCACAGACACCTGCTCGCCACGGGCAACAGCGGCATCCACCTGTGCACACACTGCTGTTTGCAGCTGCTCCGCCGTGATGGCGGCTGTCGACACGTCAGCAGCGCCTTCGGGGCGAGCGGTCTTAGCAGGGCGGGCAGTGTCATCGCCGCCTGCAGAGGGCTTGAAGAATGTTGAAATGCTGGATTGCCCCGCGGTATCACCAGATGCGCTGCTTGCTGCGGGGCCTGCACTGGTGGTTGCGGCGGCGGTGGGCGCTGCATCAGCGCGCTGAGAATGAAACACGTACTCCGGCATCTGCAGGCACTCTGGCTTGCACTCGATGTACTTCAACAAGCGCACACTGCCGTACCCAAAGTACTCTGCGCCATTGATGGTGGCACCAGTGCGCACTTTGCTTCCGCTGGCTGCCTGCGCTGACTGCACTCGCTCCCCCACGATCTTCCAAGCTGCACCGGCCGTCTCAGCCTCGATGGGGTTTGCTTCGTCGTCTTCAACTTCAATGCGGAACACTGGGCCAGCATCGCCGCCATCTTTGATGATGCAAGTGTACTTGGTCCGTTTAGATAGATCCATGTACGATGCGAACGAACGTTTCAGTGTCCAGCCCACTGGGAACACGTACTTGCTGTTATGGAACATATACATGCGTGCAGGGTCAGTCACAATATCTCCGCTTTCGTGCAGGACGACGTATGCGCCGAAAGGCAGCGGCAGAGGCGCCGCCTTGACTGCTGCAATGGCCTCCTCGTGACACTGTTGCCTGGAGGGACCGTCGGGACTGGCCACGGCCTTGGCCTTGACAGACTTGGAGGCGGCAGAGAGCTGCAAAGTTGGCACTGGCGCTGGCTCTTCACGGGGCCGCTTGGTGCCCCCTAGCACCGCATTCAGCTCGGGAGCGGGCGTGGCGCCGTCGCCGGCTGTCGGGGTGGCCTGGGGCGTCTCACCTGCAGCTGTGGCAGGCGTGTCTGCCCCCGACATCTTGCTGTCGCCATCTGCATCCTCTGCATCCTGCTTGCTATCCTCCTCCTCATCTGCTGTGGACTTGGCTGGAGCCTTGGGGAAGTTTTGCAGTCCCCGGGGGAAGCCGACGTTGCGCACGGGCAGGACGACACGGGGGATGTGCGGGTTGCTTAGCGCTGAAAAGCGGGGGGAAGCAGACACCAGTGTGCCGTGTAGCACAAAGGAGCGCTGGTCCTGCACCCCCTGCTCCTCCGCCACGGCTGTGGCGTCTGTGGAGGCGGCGGCGGCTGCCCCCCCCCCAGCAGTGCCCCCCGCCGTGGGCGCAGGCACGGGCTTGGCCAGGGCCTCCATCACCTCCCACAGTGACACAGCCTCCCCTGTGGCGGAGTCCACGAAGCCCCAGTTGTCCATGCGCCGCAGGGGGCCGCCTCTGGGTCGCACGCCCGCCAGCGCTGGGATGGGCGCCATGGGGGAGCTGGGGTTGCTTTGGGGGGTGGAGGGGGCCTCCACGGCTGGCACGTCCACCTGCCAGTGCTGTGCCGACTTGACCATAGCATTCACAGCAGCTTCATCCATGCCTTGCTGCGGCGTTGTGTCTGGGTCGCTGCCGGGGGCCTTGACTGCGGTGCTGACTGGCTCAACATCCGCAGCCTGCCGGTCCCACGCCGCAGCTGCAACCAGCCACAGCTTGGAGGCAGCCGCTGTGTCTTCTGGGCCCAGGAGTGCAGCGTGAATGGGCTGCACGATGAGCTCACGTGGCGTCTCCCCGTGAGATAGAGCCACAACGTGGGCGGCGTCCACTCGGGGGTTGCCATTTCGAGCAACGACCTTGTCCGCCAAGCGTCCAATGTCAGCCATGTGACCCAGACCTAATTGGCGTCTGAGGGGCAAAAGCATTGTTGCAGCTACACTTCCCTTGGGTCGTTTGGTGCTGCTCTTGCTGCCACTTCCGTCGTCTTCACCTTTCCCACGCCGCTTGGTGGAGTAACCCCGCTCAACTTTCTCACCGGCCAGGTGCCGCTTGATGCGGCTTAAAACTTGCTTCTTATTGCCAGCAACTTTCAACGATTTTTCACGAAGAAGTTTGGTGAGCTGAGACAGCGTCCATGTGGCGTACTCTGTCATGCGTGCATTGATCTGGAAACCGGCAGTGTTTTGATATCAGTCGCAGTACCTGTTGATGAAGGCTCAACTCACAATACTCTCCTCCACGGCCACTCCGATATCGGGCAATTCGTCCATGTCGCCAATGGACTTCGGCGCTGCAGCTGATGAAGCCATCCGGAAGCGTTGTGCTGGACTGGTATGGTGTACTGAGCTTGCGAAATCGATTCAAACCACGAAGAGTGGCAGGCACTGCAATGATGGCAACGCGGTGCAGCCGATTGTAAAGTAAATGTTTTGTGGGTGTGCACACAAGTTGCACCGAACGTAGAACTTGCTTTTGACCAGGCGGCTAACGCACTTCCTTTTATTGAATGTGCCGGTCTGTGAGGGAAGCCGGGAGCCCCCCAAGCTGTGTCTAATAGTTTCACAATTATCTGCACAGGAGCTCAGGCAACAGACTGAGTGCAAGGGTGCTATTTTGGGCTGTGTAAAAATGCCAATTGATGATTGCAATGGCAAGGGCGATGCTGCATGCGCTGGCAAATGAATAAGCATTCAGACAAGAGCCTACCAGTTCTATTGCGGCAAGCAGCTCTCTTTTCGTATGGCCGGCTCGCTGTAAGCGCTTGGTGTAAAAGTCGCTCAAGTATCAGCAGATTAAGGTTGTGAATCTGATAGAACTTGCACATGCTTGCATACGTCTGCTACAGGCTTCACTGTATGCCACTGGACTAGTGATCACTGCAGCCCAGTAGCGTTTCGTTCGCGTTTCGCACTCCCACTGCTGCAATGTACACCAGCAAGAATGCTTCCACAAGTCCAGACAAGACGATGTTGCAGCTAGTTGATAGGCTTGTCTCAGCAGTCGGGCCTACGGATGCAAATCCGCAACCTTGTTTGCCTAGACATGATCGTCGACTCCGAGCATTTCAAATTTTGCTGGGACACGCCCGGCAGCCACGCGCAAGCCCTGAATACCACTTGAATACACCAGCTGCAGACCCAAATCTTGACATACATGTATCAATGCTGGGCACGGTGTTTCAGATGGCCAAATTTTCATCGAATGAGCAGTAAGTGCAATCGTTACCAACTTTGCCTCTTTCGGACCACTGGGGTGCTCTCGCAGACACGGCAAGAATCTGTGGAGATCCATGGAGGCACTGGAACGCGACCACACGAGCCTTCTTACTGTGCTCATTCAACTTGGCAGAATCAGCTCGCAAGGTGGGCGTGCTGAGGCGCCCCCCTCTGCCACAGGCTTGCCCCAGCCCCAGACCAGCTTCGTGGCGGGGTTTGCCCACAAGGCCTCACTTGGGACAGCCAGCACCACCCTCAGTGTCCCAGATGCACTGCTACCGTTTGAATGCGGTCTGCCTACTCTGCCTATGTTGAGGCTGCGCCCCCCTGGAGTCGGCACGGCGTGCTCTACCACGGGAGCCCGCCCCAGCGGAGCAGCGTGGCTGGCTGGTGCCAGCAGGCACAACCCCTACCCTGACAGGCTACAGTTCACCCCGCTGACGCTAGGTCCCGCGCTTCTGCCTGGTTCCCAGGATGCCTCGCAGCAGGCCGTTGGCATACTGCAGGGGCAGCTTGTGCAGCGCGCCCGTCGGGCCTCCGCCCAGCTGGGGAGCAGGCGACACAGCAGCCGTGCGGTGCGACTGCCGAAAGGGCCGCATCCCACAGGAAATTTCGCTGAGGGCAGCATCTCTTGCTCCCAGTCCCACCAACAGCTCCTGAAGGGGGTGCCGGGGGGTGATGGGAGAAGTGCAAGCCCCCCCCCTACATGGCGATTCGGATCAACCCCCTCCAACGCCCCCACCCAGCCCCAAATTGCAGCTGGGGCAAACATGGGGATGGACTCTTTGGATCATAATACGTATGTAGCAGCGCTTGAGGTGTTGGCGCACTGTGCACAAGCCATTGTGTGCGTGCCCAGGCCGCTGTTCGCGTACTCGCCCGCAGAGAAGTGCTTTGTGGCCAAGGCACTGCCCATTGCACTTGCGTCCTTGACCAGGGTGGCACAGGCCTGCGCGCGGGCCGCGGGACACACCAGCCGCCTCTCCAGTGTGCTGCGGGGAGCGGAGAGCCTGGCCAGGTCAGACCTGGGGCAGTGGTGGGCGCCGGTGTGCGCCGCTGCCCAGTCCGCAGCGGTGACGATTCTAAGGCGAGAGGCAACGGTCCTATCAGCGTACGCCGTATCAGTGCACGGCGAGGTGACGCAGCACTTGGCAGCGCTGTCCCGGGGTGGGGCGCGAGGGGGGGGCTGGTGCGCCACGACGCAAGCCCAGGGCCTGCTGCAGGCCTGTAGGCAGCTGCGACAGCTGCTGCGCCTGGCACAGCTGTCTCTGTCCGGGCGGCGCCTTTCGCTGAGCACTGGGGACACACCATCCACGCACAGCACACCCATGACGCAGTTTGTGGACAGTCTTCCAGAGCTGGCAGTTCTGGCCAGCAGGGCAGGTCTGGCAGCAAGTGGGGGTGGATGGGATGTGGACGCGAATGCTGGTGCCGCTGAAGGCTCGCTGGCACTGGAGCTGCTACAGACGGTGCAGCGTGAAGCCCTGCAGGCTCTGCACGAAAGCCTTGTGGCGCCGCTGCAAGCCGGTGCAGAAACCAATGCAACTGCTGCGTGTGCAATGCTGTTCTCGGTGCAACTTGGTATGGAAGGCGCAAACCTTGGTGACGCTTCTGGCGGCGGCAGCGCCCTTGTGCGTTTCAACATCGCAGTGCAGCACGCAGTCTTGGGTCAGCAGCCTGAAAGTGTGAGCTTGCCTCCGTCAAGTGTGCCCTTTGTGGCTGCAGCCGCAGCAGTGTCTCAGCTGCGCTTGAGCGCGCTTGCTTGGTCCAGAGTGCCTGATATTCTCACTGCTGCTCTGCCGGTTGCACTTCAAAGTGCAAGCGAGACCGAGGCACAGCAACACCTATTTGTTCCTTGTTTCAGCCTTGAACAGGCTTCAGCCATTCAAGGTGCACAGTTCCGCTGGAAGCAAGCGTGCATGGATGCCTGTGCAGCGTTCCTGCTCGCTGGCTTCGGGGTGGAGGTGGATGTTGAGGTGCAGGGGGGGTCCAATGAAAACGCTGGCAGAAGCACCCCAGGCAAGGATGGGACACCTTCCTCACCTGCAATTGCTCAGGATGACTCTGTGCCTGCCTTCATTGGGTTCGCGGAAGAGCCTGATGGCGTAGAATGGGACCCAGCGTGGGATGATCTGGAGTCAGCCTCGGTCGCAGGCGACTTTGTTCAGGCTGGCGTGGAGGCGCTGAAAGCAGCTGCACATCATGGCGAGGGCACCCATGAAGGCAGTGTTGTGAGTGTGAGTGTCATGTCCACGTCCTCGGCCCGCCCCCCCCCAGGTGCCGCCGGTGGGGGGGGGGGCAGCGTGCTCAGCACTGCCTCCTTTCGCCCTGGCCAGCAGGGCGCGGCGCGGCGAGCAGGCACAGTCGTGTCCCTCAGCATCACCGGTGGTAGCCTGGCAGGTGGCAGCAAGGGCATCGCTGCTGCCATGAGCACAATCACACAGAGCATGGTAGGCAGCGTGGCAGGAAGTGCAGCCTCAGCGCTCCCCGGCGTACGTGGGGGCCCCTCAAGTACCATGCTGCACAGCAGTATGAGGTCTGTACTGGGCGGCCGCAGTCAACTGCAAGGAACGGTTGCTTCCGGAGCAGGCAGCTTGTTGGGGGGGGGCTATAGGGCCTTGCTCCCTCTAGGCATGGGGGGTCGCCGGCGGCGTTCAAGGGGTTCAAGGGGGAGTACAAAGTCCAGGGCGGCCAGTATGCGTCCGACAGGTGTGGAGACCATCGGTCTGCCTGTGCTGTTTGAGGCAGATGACGAGATGGCCTCCCCAGCCACAAAAGCTGGCGGGGTCGGCACGCTGCTGTCGCCGCCTGGTGCTCGGGCTCAAAGTCACCAGTCACCGGTCAGGTTCACAGGCTTCACACCACAGCATAGCACCGCGCGACATGGAGTCGCAGAGCTGCCTGCTCAGTTTCAGCCAAATTTCCAGCTGATGAGCGGCCCCTTCGGTGCCGGCGTGCCCATGCCGGGGGCAGAGTTTGATGAAGAGGGGGACATATGCAGCGCCACACTGCACATTGCACAGCTGCTATCACCAAGCTATGCAGCACAGCGCATGCTGCAGTATGTCGTGGCCGCTGTACGGGGCGGAGAGGCCTCCCAGCAGCGGGGGGCGGTCGAGGCGGTTGCCGCCGCTGCAGCCGCCGACGGGTCCCTAGATGCCTCTGCGTCAACCGTGCGCCGCCTGCTGCAAGGTGAAGCCGTGGATGCGCTTCAAGATGCGGTGGTGCTTGGAACTGCGGGGAATGCCACCCTGCCTGTCTCGTTTGTGGCGTGTGCTGCTGCTGTGCGTGCGCACGCGACCCTTCCCTCCCTGGCAGCCGAGTGGCGGGAAATCACCACAGCAGCTTCGGAGGGGATGCTGGGTGCCCTACAGGCGTATCGTGACAGTGTATCGGCTCACCGCAGTGCCTTGGCCGAGGCCCGCGCAGACAGCGACCTGCTGGACGCTCAGCGCCACGCCAAACGGCGGGTGGAGCTGCAACGCCTGAAGCAGCAAGCTGACGATGCGCGTGCAAGACATGCACAGGATGTGCAGCAGGAGCACAAGATTGATGCGGACGCAGCTGCGGCTGCTCTGGAGCCTGGTATGGCCCCCCTATCCCCACTGCGGACCAAGCCAGCCAGCGAGCGAGTCGGACTACTGCAGGAGGCGCGGGACATGCTGCTGCAGAAGTATGGAGCAGACATTGCTGCCCTGGAGCGAGCTGAGAATGCGTCGTCCGTGGGCCCACAGTCGGCAATCCAAGTTGCGCTGCAAGCACTAAACGATTTGCGTGGTGTGTATAGCGGCCAGCAGCTGAAGCAGCTGGTAGCAAGTGCAAACGCATCCTCACTTGAGCACATCCTCAGCGGTGTAGATACTGACCTCGCTGGTGCCGCAAGCACAGTGTCTGTCGCGCTGGCCCGCTCCCTGGCGACTTCAGAGCCAGCAGAGAACACAAGTGACGAAACAGCACAGCTGCAGTCTGCCCTTGGAGGCACCGTAGGGGCGCTACTGCGCCTGCTTCCTGAACTATCTGAACCAATTGCAGCCGAAGCACACAGTGCTGTGGGGAGCTCGGTGCCAGTTGCCCCCCCCTCAACCCCCCCCTCTGTTGCAGGAGGGCTGCTTGAGGACATGGGGCTGCAAGTGCTGTCAGTGCCATCTGCAGAGATGCTCCACGATGAAGTTGCAGCCGTCCAGCGTCAGGCTGTCCTACAGGAGCTTGCTCGGTCTGCAATTGAGCTCTCGAGCGTTGCCAGGGCGGACGAAGCACCTGACGCGGCAGTGGAACTTGCATCGCCGGAAGGGAAGCACGGTGCAGGAAGGCCAAGCAATGTAGGCGTGTCCTTTGGTGACGATTTGGGGCGGTCCATCCGGGTGACACAGCCTGTGGGTGGCGCTGGTGGTGGCGCCGCAATGGCCAGCATCCTTGAGGCTGCTCCACTGACTGCCAGCGAAGGCAACACACGAGCTGTGGCTGGCATTGTACCGGAGCACGCTGGTGGCGGGGTTGGGACAGACGTGCATGCAGCACTGTATGGCGGCTGGGGAGCCCACACGCCAGGACAGCGCAGCAGTGTGCGGCAGCCGAGGGAGATGGATGCTGGTGGAGGCGCATCCTCTGCCCAGCACCTGCTGTACCCCTCCTCGCCCCCAGGCACAGACATGAGCCCACAGCACGTGCAGGGTCGCACTGCAGTGCGCATTATGGATGGGCTGGCTGGGGGTGGGGGAGTATCCCTCGCCGCTAAGCTCCTCTACCCAGTAGCCGACCAAGAGCCCATGCAGGCGTTTCGCAGCGGTGTTCGCTTGGCGTCACATACCGGCGCTGGTGGCGGTGGGGTGAGCACAGTGCAAACACTGTTGTATGGCGCTGACTTTGGGCGACCGGAACTGAAGTCCCTGCCCTTTGCTTGGCCTGACGAAGCCATCGCGGCGGCTGCATCCCTGCACAACTCATCAGTGGATGATGAGACGGCCATGCGCCTGAGGTGGCATGAGCGCGTCGTGCAGAGCCTGTCCTCGCAGCACTTTGTGTTCACCGTGCAGGCCAGCTCCTGCCCCTGGATGGAAGGGCAGGAGAGGCCTCGGTTCCTGCGCCACACTGTAGGGGACGGCAGCACGGCGCTTCTCTTGTCCAGGAGCCGTACACCCCATGCACCGCCTCGGAACGACTCAGAAGCCCCCGCCTTACTGTGGGATATGGGGGTAGCTCGACCCCTGGCACAGCTGCCGGCGTTTGTGGACTCAATGGCTGGGTTTGTAGCTCTGCACGCGTGCGATCTGACACATGCACTGGCGCTACAGTGGGCGGCCAGCTGCCACCTTGACAGCGCAGGTACAGCAGTGCTGTGGCAGGGGGTGCTGCAGAAGCACGTCGCCGGCGCCAAATTGGACCCGTTTCAGGCTGTGCTGGAGCTGAATTCAGCATTAGAGACAGATTTGAACACAGAAAGCCACGCAGTGGAGGTCGCCCAAGCACGCGGCGGAGGGGGGGCTTGCACACTTCCAGGGGCCCCCCTTCTGAAGCTGGCATTGCGGTTCGATACAGACTCTGATTTTGACGAGGCTGCCAACGATAAGTGCCCCCTGGTGGCGTTTGATGGGGTGTTTCCGCGCGTCGCACTGCAGCTGCACAAAGGCAGCGCTGGGGAGGCACAGGTGTCTGCCCTTGGCGCAGCGCAGCAACTACTGGCCATGATTCTCACAGATGACATTCTAGGAGGAATGCAGCTGCTGCATATGTGGGTGGTGCGCTTGAGTGTTGCTCAAGACTTCTGCACCGCTGCATGGCGGGCACTGCAGCACGACCGCCGCAGCAGCCAAGTGGACTCTACAGCAGCAAGCAAGGTGGCCCGCATGTTGTATGATGTGCGCATCACGGTGAGCGGTGTGCAGCATTGGCTGCAAACCGTCATTGGCGAGGAGGGCTTTTCAGCATGGATGTTGTGCGTCACGGCTCCAGTTGACCACGATGGGGGCGTGACCAGTCTGCACGGCCTACGCCAAGCACTGCACAGCACAGTGCGCACAACTGCTGTGAGCTGCCTGTTGGTGCCCTCCAACTGGACCATGGCTGCTGATGACGGCGCAGTGCCGGTATCTGCTCCAGCCCAGCTGCTGGAGGCCTTGCTACACAAGGCGATTGCTCTGTGCCAGGCTGCACGCACTGGCCGAGTTGAGCGCGTGGTGGATGCACATGCAGCCTTTGGCAGGCACCACAAGCAGCTTCTCATGGCATTGCTAGGCGCTGCTGGTCGGCATAGTGCAACCGGCGACGCTGCAGCCGCCCTGGAGGGTGGCCTTGCGGCTGTTGGCGCCGGGCACGTTCTGGGGCTGCTGCAGGCCCTGGACTGGAACGGCTGCTTTGCGCGGCGCTATGGATTAGCTGTCTAAGAGGCGATGCCATGACGATGTGTGCAGTGACGTGACATGAATTTATCCGACTCATTTGTAATCCACATGTGCGCGCTTGATTGAATCATTTGTCGTGAGACTTGGGGCGCTGAGCGGCCCGAGTGTGGGGGGCAGTGCCAGTGCCGCCCCGACTGCCCTGCTCCTCCCCGGCACCCACAAAGTGGCCATGGGCACTGTCATCGCTGTCCCCTCCCGCCATGTCAAACAGATCCACATCTGACGCGTCAAGGCCCAGGCCGGTGACGCCTTGCTCACCCGAGCCAGAGGCGGCATGCTGCGGACCCCTGCCGCTCCCCGCGCCTGCGCGCGATGTGGACTCATCCACGTCCCCCGAGTCCAACAATGGTGCAGCCTCCACCCTGCTGCCCTCCTGGCTGGCTGGCGTGGGCCCACTGCTCCATGGCAGCAGCCGTGCCAGGGACCAACTCCTGGGGCTGCTTGCGGGGTGCTCCCGGGGCAGCTGGGGGGCGACAGCCCCGTCCCGTCGCGCAGGAGGCTGCATAAATACTCGCCATCTGGGGTACAAGGAGCGCCCGGCGCTCTCTGTGGAGGGGGCAGCTGCCGCGGGAGCTCTTGGCTGCGACGACACGCAGGTCTCGCCTGAGTGGTACACGACAATGCTACCCCCGTCCTCGCGCGGGATGTACCAAGTGCCGCCATACCTGGCTGCAGCTGCAGCCTCTTCGCCCTCCACCTCCTCCTCGCTGTCTGACTCGTTTAGCGGGGCTGTCCCAGTGATGGCGATGCTTGGCCCACTGGTGTGCACGTTCAACGGCATCCGCCCAGGAGCCCCTGGCCCATCCACGTGATTGGCCCCGTCAGTGTTATCGAACATGGTCCCTGTGGCTTCCCTGTTCTCCCCCAGCTCAATATTGCGCTTGATGACTGCTGCATCCGGGCGCTGCCAAGTGCCCAGCGCTGCGGTGCACACGAAGGACTGCGGCAGCAAGCCACTAGCCACAGCCGAGGGAAGGCTGAAGAAACCGACGATGAAGAATGTAGAGTACGACCAGTATAGCAACAAGTGGGAGACTGAGCCGTCCACGGTGCCAGCCATGGCCGCCAAGATTGCCAGCACAAGCGCCCCCAAGGTGCCCAACACACTCACATCTCGCACACAGAGCTGCATTGCGAGGCCAGACACGATTGGAATGGCCAGTGTGATGGGATTGAGGATGTCACCCAAGCTGGCTGAATTGCCTGTCACTGCAGGCAGCGTGCCATTAATTGCCAAGTGCATCATGCTCTTGTGAACTGTGTCATTCAGCTGTGCCGTTGCCGATTTGTCAATGTTGGATTGGAACTCAGAAACAGCAGCAAGCAGTAGAGTTGCAACAAGCGCACCACTCATGCCCGCATAAACCTGCTTGTGTATCCTGCGAAGAATGCATTTGAGGGATGCGAGACTGTTGGCGTGGTGACGTTTCAGCGAAGTGTCGGCAGAATATGCGCAGACATACATGTGCCCAAACCAAAGACTCCGGGTGCCAATGTACAGCTGGCTGAAGTACATGAACATTGGTGCGATAATCTGTGCATAGTCAATGGTGTCTGAATGCAGATATGTAAACCAAAGGCACCACGCACGGCAAAGAGCAGCAAGTGCGGCAAAATCCAAGTAGCACCTCTCTGCGCCTCAACCTGCGCCAGACCCGCAACCAACAGGAATGTGTTGATAAGAAGATGCCAGATGCTTGCGTGGAAGAAGGGCGCACTGAGTACTTTGTAGTACTTGGCCTCAGCGAATACAGTCAGGTAATTGACGCCGTAGTCACTGTACTGTGCACGAGTATTCCACCATCGAAAACCAGTTGCAAGAATGAACAGCAGCAAGGTGCTTGTTAACCAATAACTTTCAATGAAGTTCGTCATCTGGTCCTGGAAGTACTGCCTGCTTGCAGCCAAGCAAGCACGAGAGACCAGTGAATGCGGAAGCTGGCTGACTGAATGAAACTCTTGCTGGCTACTTCAAGAAACAGATGCTGGCTTACAATTCAACCAAGTTTGTTTACACCGCAGATCACCAAACAGATGTGCTCAGCAGTGCCAACTCTCTGTTCTGGCACCTATGCATCTCAGGGGGGCAGAAGGTAACTGCCACGAGGCAGGGCATTTGTCATTGGGTTTGAAGATGCTTGGCCGCAATGATAACTCAACTGATATGGCGGTGCACATTCAATGGGGCATTCGGCCTCAGTGACTGGTGAGCTCGTTTGAAGTGCCTTGGTCAATGAAGCACAGAGAGAGCCCCCTTCCGTACCTGTGTGAGACACGCATTCGGACAGTAATGGCAATAAATCGTCGGGTGCCCCTACAGCACCCGAGGGGTGGGCGGGC
>Ga0307982_1002426_pt1 | contig 15053 bp, 2 predicted proteins | sample OrgLakmetagen989_FD_201847 | JGI IMG/M metagenome (GOLD analysis project Ga0307982, IMG submission 201847) | Saline water microbial communities from Organic Lake, Antarctica - #989 | ecosystem: Environmental > Aquatic > Non-marine Saline and Alkaline > Saline | place: Antarctica: Organic Lake...
CAGAGAGGCTGCAGATGCGCTCTCAGGGGGTGAGCTCATGCACCTGCTGAGCGCCTGTCGACACGTTTCGGACTCCCTGGCCAATGCTGCCGTGCCCAGCACAAGCAACCCAAGTGCAGAAACACTGTTCGTACTGTTCATGTGTCTGTTCCAAGTGGCCGATCTGCGCGCCGGCACCCTGGCGAGGGGCACCCGTGGCCTGGACGACTACGTGTTGGCTGCCCCACTCCTGGGGGCGCAGATCCTGGGGCACCCCCCCCTTACACAGGCCTTTGCCACATTCCTCACCAAGGCTTGGGGGCACCCTGGAGCCCGCGGTGTGGCTTGCCTGGCCTTCACTCTGCTGCTGCAGGCGCCCGCCGTTGCCAACTCCCCCTCCCCCCACCGCAGCAAGTGCCCCGTGGACCTGCACATGCAGCAAGCTCTGAGCCACCCACAACAAGCCGTGGACTGGGTGCAGTGCCAGCAGGGCAGCCACCAGGTGCCCCTTTCCCCCGGGGGCGGCAGCAGCCTGGACTCCCTCCTGGAAAGCACCTTGGCCATGGAGCTGCTGTCCTCCGGCCTGTCGGTGGGGGGGGTGTCCTTCATGTCAGCGTGCCTCGCATCGCCAGCAGTACAGCACAGTCCTCTGTCCCTGGAGTGTTTCGTGCCGCTGCTGCACGACGCACTGGCAGAGCTTGTGGCAGTGGACACTCGCCACCGCCGCCGCGTGTTCCTGCGCTCTAAAGCAGAACACCAACAGCAACTGAGCAAGTCAGGCACAGCCACATCTCCCTCTCGCAGTGCGGAGGCTGCGCCACAGCTGTCAGCGGCAGATGACCACGTAGAGGACGTGGCTGCCCTGGCTGCCCTGCTGTTGCGAGCCGAGCCCCAACTGGCCGCGGACTACTGGTGCAAGCACTCCAGCCTGGCGGAGCAGGCTGGTCAGGAAGGAGACACAGCTCCGGAAGACCACAGCAGCATCCTGGATGACACGCTGCCCAGTGGGCACTCCTTCCCCGTGATGCCCTCCGCAGCCATCCTCACCGGCAGCTTCGGAGCAGGCATGCGGGACGCAGTGCCCTCCTTCGTCAAGGTAGTGTCCTTGGCTGCAGCCCGGGGTGACAGCGGCAGCATGGCGACCTTTGTGCGCCTCATGGCAGCACTGGCAACGCCCGTGACCACTGCCGACAACATCAGTTGTGTGCAGCGAGCCTACTCCTTTCTGACCCCCCCCTCAAACACAAGCACTGAAGGTGATAGCTTGTTGCCCAGTGCAGACACAGAGTGGCGATGTGATGCACCCGTGTCGCTCCGTGCTCTGCTTGGCTTCATTGCGGCCAAGATTAAGGCGTTTTTGAACGAGCTGGAGCCAGCTGATGCCACCCCATCGTCAGGCTGGCGAGGGGGAGGGGTGCAGACCGCACCAACAGCAGCCCCTGCTGGTCCAGCTCGCCTTAGCTCACAGGATGTGGAGCTGCTGCTGGCCATTTGCGCGCTGTTGAAGGCCTTGTGCAGCTCTCCCCGAGTACGTAGCAAGCTGCTGCAGGCTTTTCCCACTGCGCCCCGTGCCCTAGTCACACTGGTGAAGCAATCCCTGCCCATCTCAGCTAAGGGCGCCCTGTACTCGGCACTGGCAGCACTGGCCAGGGACACAGGGGTGAACGGCCAGCTGTGGGAGCTGGTGGAGCAGCAGCAGCTGCTGGCCAGTGTGCGCCGTGAGGTGCTGGATGCAGCAGCTGCTCCAAGGCGACTGCCTGGTGTGGGCAGCGCACGTGCAGGCAGCAGCTCTGCATGGCCGTGTGCCTGGGAGCAGTTGCCGGATGCCCGCAGCCCAGAGGCATTCCTGGGCAGTGCCCCCCTGGGCAACGACGGTGTGTTGCTTGAGCTGAATGACCGTGAGGCGTCAGCACTGCAGTATGGCGGTACGCACGGCTTCCTGGAACTGCTGCGCTGTCTCATGCACGGATCAAGAGGCAGCGAAGAGGCGCAAGCACAGGTGGCCCAGCTCTCCCTCGGTCTGCGGCTGCCTGGTGTGGGCCCATACATGCGGTTTGTGGTGGAACACATAATTTGTTCGGCCCTGCGGCGCCGATACGACGCCCAGCGGCGCGCGGAGCCGTGGCAACTCCTGGCCACGGCCCTGGGCATCGTGTTTGACGAGCTACAGGCCTACCAAGTGGTGCAGCAAAGCACAAGGGAGCGGGCGGACGAGGATGGCGACAGCAGCATTGGGGGGGGCTTCGGTGCCACCGCCACACCCACCCGTCGCTCCAAGCGGGCAGCGGCCGTGCTCACCCCTGACCAGCTGAAGCACATCATCCCGGGGCACATGGCGCATGACTTTGCCCCACAGCTGTCGGCTGCAGCTGCACAGGCCCACCGCAACGCCTGCGGGGAGCGTGCCTCCCGTGTAGTGCACTCTGCCCCTGGGCTGGATGTGTCCCTCACTGGCCTGGGGCCATCTGGCAGCAAGTCGCAACAGCAGACAAGCTCTGGGTGGAGCAGTGACGCAACGGCTGCCGCAGACAGCACCTCCGTGATGGCGCCCCGCTCCGCTGGGTACGGCCTCATGTACCAGCTGCTGTCTGGCGGCAAGCTCCTGCACGCGCTGCTGGCACTGCTGCTGCTGGACGGCGGCGCGGCAGCCCTGCGCCATGCCCGGCACTCCAGCACACCAGGCGCTGCTGGGGGCGACGGCTCACACACAGTGGCTCAGGACTTCTTTTCCGCCGAGGGGAAGGGCTCACTGGCTGCCGAGGATGTCAAGAGTGCCTCCAGCGACACCGTGCGTGGCGCTGCAGTGCACGGGGCACCAGCTGAGATGTGGTGGCGTGAACGAGCGCTCACTCTGGTGCTGGGTATTCTGCACGCTGCCTCCTGTCGCGAGACCGCCTTCATGGCGGCTGTGCGCGCTGCAGAGCGCAGCAACAGCATGGTGGGGGGGGTGCAGGGGGGCAAAGCGCCCCCAGCAGCCCCCTTGCGCCCCCTTTCCCGCACCCTGTGCAGCTTTGGCGTGCTTCCACACATCCTGCGGTACGCCGCGTACAGTGCATCACACGAGCCACGGCTGGCCCTGGCAGCTGCCAGGGTGCTGGCCCGCTTCACAGCTGAAACAGGAGTGGAGCTGGCAGACGCCGGGCAGCTCACTGAGCAGCTGCGTCTGGCTCCTGAGTTGTGGGGTGCAGAAATGTACGGGCGGCTGCTGGTGGGGCACTCTGCAGTGGGCGATGTGGGCAGCTCCCTGGGCCTGCCCACTTCTGAGCACGGCACGGTGCACTTGTGTCTGCGGTGGGGCGCTGCCGATGAATTCGCCGGCACTGCCTCTGCCAGTGTGGGGTGGACGCCCCTGTTGCAGGTTGGCGGTGAGCTGCCCAAGCAGCAGGACCGCTCTGCAGCCTCCACGCGCAACAGCCGCAAGCGCAGCCGCAGTGGCGCCCAGGAGTCACTGGTGGTGTACGCCCCTGAGCTGACCCGGGGAGGGCGGCAGGGAGACCAGCTGCGCAGCCTCACCCGCGCCCTGGCAAGCGCTCTGTCTGACGACGGCGGAAGTGCTGCGGATGACGCCAAGCGGCAGTTGCTCGCTGTGCGCCTTCTGGTGGGGCAGGCCGTGGGGGGATCAAGTCACACGGATGTGGAGCTGGCTGCGGGGGACGACGCCGGCTTGGATGCACTGCTGCTGAGCTTGCTGGTGGGGCCTGACGGGGAGGACTCGGAGGCGCCCAACGCCACGCTTCAGTCCACTTGGGGCTCGGCTGCGGTGCCTGGGGACAGCTTCAAGCTCATGGTGCAAGCACACGAAGCAGACCCCGCTGCCGGGGGCTGGTCTGGTCCATGCAGCAGCCTGCCTACCGACCCCAGCATTGACCTTGGGAGTGGGCTTGACATGGCAGCGGTGGGCGCGCGCGCACTGCTGCTGCAGGGTTGCGGCTTTTCAACTGAGATGCAGGTGCTGTCCCGTCTGCTAGCCAAGCAAGCCCTGGCGCGGCAGCTGCTGGAGTGGCTGCGCCGCCTGGTGTGTGCAGGCACGGCGGGGGCTGCCGGCGCCGCCACGCCCCTCCAGGCACTGTCCAGCACCACCGGGGGGGGACGCGCAGGAGTGCCCCCGGAGAATATGGCCCTGGAGCTGCTTGGCATGGGGGCACTGGTACGAGCCGCCAAGGGCCAAACAGAGCACCTGCATTCACACACAGACTTGTCTCCCGTGCAGCAAGTGCACGCTAATCGGCTGCTGCGCAGTTTGTTGCGCACAGTGTCCACCCGTGGCCTGCCCCAGCGCCGGCCCCAGCTGGCAGTTGCCGCAGCTGACCTGCTTGGGTGCCTCATGAACAGCCCGCTGGTGGCGCCGGCACTCAACTCCCTCATGAACGATTTCCAGACACAGGAGGGGCAGATTGCCACAGCGCAGCTGCGTCGACACCAGCGCAGCTCCCTGGGGGTGGACTTGCTGCAGGGCATCGCCGACCCCCGGCCGTTTTGGTCTGCGCTTGCGTGGGAGTCCGGCGTTGCCCACAAGAGCGCCCTACACCTGTGGGCCGCCGCTGCACAAGACGACACCCTGGCTGCTGACGAGCGCGCAGTGACAGAAGATGCTTGCTTGCTGGCTGGCAAGGGCGCCTTGTTGCTGGGGGTGGCGCACGCCGCGGCCAACGGCAACGCCGTGGCTGCCCAGCGTGCCAAAGGCTTGGGTCTTTCACCCCGGGACGCTGCCCACCTCGCCAACATCGCAATGGATGTCAGTGAGCAGTGCAGTACACTGGCAGCGGACGCAGTGGTGTCGCGCCGGCTGCTGGCTGCCCTGCTGCTCAGGGGACAGGCCCTGGAGATCATGATGCTTTCTCAGCGCCGGGAGGCAGCCACTGACAACCTGGAGCAGGTGGCCCCACACAGCCTTGCATATGCCCTGGCGGGGCTCTTCTCGCCGGTGCACGTGGGGGGACAGCGTACCACTGGCGCCCTGCAGTGGTGGGGCGCCTTGCCCCTGGCGGAGCCTGCCCGTGGCGCCTCGCCCGAGGGCAGCTTCGCCACCTTTATTTCCGATGCTGTGGCCCTGTACAAGCAGCGCCTGGAGGGCGTGAATGCAGATGTGGGGGAGGGTGTCCTGGCAGAGCAAGAGCACACTTCCCAGGGCCGCAACATCGGCGCCCTCCCGGGCAGCTTTCTGGCGGTTGGCTCGCACTCCGTGCGGGTGCTGCACCCGCAGATGTTCCGTGCTGTGCTGCTGCATGGCTTGGCAGGTCGGGTGCTCACCGTCCCCAGTGATCTGCTGTCTGGCCAGAGCGGAGCCTCCCTCGGCTCCACAGCACGCACCAGCATCGGCGGCGGGCTCGGCTCTGTGGTGGGCACTGGCTGGTCCTCACACTCTACCCTGGGGCACCGCACTGGCCCCGGCATCGGAAACAGCGGGGGCACCATCACCCAGGGCCTGTTTGCGTCAAATTCCGCACCTTCCAGCTCCAACGTGCAGGCAGACGCCGTGGGGGCAATGGTGGCCATGGGAAGCGCCTGGGCCCGCACCCATGCCCTGCGCACCCGGGCGGTGTCCGCCACCGTGCAGCTGCTGGAGGCGTGGCAGGGCGCGGTGACAGTGGGGCTGTCCCTTGGCGGCGGCACGCTGGGGGCTGTGCTGTCTGCAAGCTCCAGCCTGCGAGGCATGGAAGGCCTTACGCCTGCACGCGTGCTTGCACAGAGTGGCGTGGGGGCGTCAGGGGCTGATGTGCTGGCTGCGCCTGTGGTGGAGCCCTCCGCCAGCGAAGCAGACGCAGTGGCCAGCACCTGCCACGCCCTCTTGCGGGCTGTGCTCAAGGGCTGGGCGGGCAGCGACAGCAGCTGTCTGCCGCTGCCTGTAGCAGACTGCGCAGCCGGCATCTGCATGGGCCTTTTGTGGGTGCTGCGCGGGGCCGGCGCTCTGCGCTCCAGGCTGGGCAGCAGTATGGGGGGGGGCCTCCCCGGCAGCACCGCGGCAATGGAGGCGGGAGCCGGCACTGGGAGCAGCCCCGGCAGTCTGCGCCTGTCTGCAGACCGCTCCCAAGGCCTCATGCGCGACTTGGTCACGCTGCTGTGCTCCTCCGGCACCGGGTTTGTGCGGTGTGTGCTGCAGGAGGCTCGCCCCCTCATGGGCGGCGCGCCGTCGGCTGCGGCGCGGCAGCGCCTGTACTGTGCCGCATCGCAGCTCATGCAGCATGCTGCAGGGCAGTCTCTATCCCCAGTCACTCGCCGCACGCTGGCGTTGACAGCGGTGCTGTCGGTGGGCGGGGGGCTTTCGGAAACCGCCTTGTTGGCCGCAGCTGGCTTGAGTGCCACCGGGCAACGCATGAAGCCCAGTGCCGCCATGGCTGTGTCCTGGGGCGGCATGGCTGTGCCGCACGACCGCAACGACTGCGATCTGGCCAGTGCACTGCTGTCTGTGCTGCCGCCCACCAACGCCAGCCACAATGAGCTGCCAGTGGATGCTGCAGTGAACTTGGGCGCCGTGGACGCTCTGGGGCTGGAGGCTAGGGGTGCCTGGGAGGCCGTGGGTATGCTGGCCACCATCCCTGGCGCTGCTGCCACGGAGGGCTCCGCGGTGCTGGCCGCCCTGGGTGTACTGGAGGTGCCTGCAGCGCCCAGTCTGCTGGACCACTTTGCGCACACCAACACGGCCAACTTGGCAGGGGTGCCCCCGAATGGTGCATATGCCTCCACGGCAGCATGGCCCGTACCCCGGGAGGCCTTGTCCTCCGCACTTGACCTGAGCGCTGGAGGCATTGCCTCGGCACTGGTGGCGATGGGCACTGCCCTGGTGTCCAATGCTGCTGCCGACAGCTGCCGCGGCCCCCCCGTGCTGCGTGCCACAGCGCTGCAAAGCCTGTCTGAGGTGTTTGCGTTTGCTCGCCGAGTGCGGTCCTCCTCCCCTGAGGCGCCCGTGGTGGCTGCCGCTGCCGGCTGGATGGCCTCCCTGCGGGCATCCCACAGCGTAGCAGGCATGCTGGACAGCCTGCAGGCTTCCGACAAGTACGAAGCTAGCCTGCGCGGGCACTTGGCCAGCGAGTCCGCTGCCTCCATGCAGGCGCTGCATGCCCAGGCCGTGGCTGCCTCCCAGGCTGTGCGCAGCTTCGTGGGGCTGTCCAACCTCCCCCAGTTCACGGAGCTGGGCGGCGGCGCCGTGCAGAGCTTGCCGTTGTGGGGGCCCTCCAGCGCCCGCTCCCCGCTGGGCGTGGAGTCCATGGCCTCCCCCGGCGCGGGGTCGCGTGGCGACGCGCTGTCACAGCTGCGACGGGACATGGCTGCTTCCGCCAAGCAATGGAACCGAGATGCTTCCCACCGCCCAAGCGGGGCGACCACCAGCACCGTGACGCCCGCCACAGTTGCCCTGGTGCACAGCGAGACCCTCAGTGCTTTGGTGCAGCTGTGCCTTGCCCCCGGTGGCGCCGATGCACTGCTGTCCAACGACCTGCTGGGCGTGCTGACGCACAGCAAGTGGACTGCAGCACTGCGGGATGCCCTGGCCAGCGCCTTTGCCTCTGAGGCCCCCGCGAAGCATACAGCAGCCCTACTGGAGAGCTGCTTCCCCCGCCTGCGCAGCGTGCTGCTCATGATGAGGGTGCTGGTGACGGGCAAGTCCGGAGACGCCGCCACACTGGGTGGGGTGCGGCAGTGGTTGGGACACCACGCGACCCTGCTGCGTGTGGTGCTGCAGATGGCAGCCAAGCCACAGCCCCCCCTGTGCTCCCTGGTGCTGGCTGCGCACGTGCTCAGCCTCATGGGCGCATGTCTGGCTGTGCCCTCCACCGCAGATGAAGCCTTGGACATCCAAGTGGAGATCGCCGCCCTCATTGATGCCACGGCGCTGCACCGGTGCGCTGTGACTCTGCTGGCGCGCTTTTCGGCGCAGCCCCTGGCAGCCCCCTACGCCATAGCGCAGAGCGGCGTGACTGCCGCTGCTGCAGCAAGTGCCCACAATGTGGGAGATGCCAGCGAGCGCGCCAGCATCGAAGCTGCTCAGAGTGCAGTGCAGCTGCAGGGCGGCATCGGGTCGTGGGAGGCACCTCCCGTGCAGGCCACTGCCCTACACGGGCCCTGCCCCTGGTGGCTGTCCATCACCCCCCTCACCCCCAGTGAGGAGGACATGGTGAAGCGCCGTGTGGCCCTGGCACCCATGAATGGTTTAGTGCAGACGCAGTACGCCAGTGCTGCACTGACCCTGGGGCACCGAGTGTTGAACAGTGTGCTGCACTACATGCGACAGAGGTGCGCACTGGGCGCTGCCCGGCACGCTCACAAGCGGGCACTATTTGTGCCAGCTGCCGCATCTGCTGCTGACGAGGACAGTGCAGCCATTGCCCAGTGCATTGCGCTGTGCATGCAGCTGGGAGTGGCGGCACGCAATGCCCTGGAGACCCTCATTGCGCTGCGGCGCATTGCGGCGGTTGGAGTGTCTGCAGCGAGCAGCATTGGTGATTTGAAAGCGCACATCAAGCCCAGCGGGGGGTATGGCAGTGCAGGCACTGGTGGCGCCTTGGGCGTCGACGAGGCTTCCCTTGGGCTATACGGACACGAGACTGCACCGGTCATCGTGTGGCGTGCACTCACTCGGGCACGGGAGCATGCACGTCTGCTGACTGAGAGCGTTGAGGTGGCTCTGTTGCTCTGGTACGCGCATGCCGCCGAAGATGTCAGTGGGGGCGAAGTTCGACGCAGCATTGTCGCGATTCGTCCACTGATTGAGGCGTTCAGCCCCATTAGCGATTTTACACAGACAATGCTGCGGCACTTGGCCAAGCTGCCGCTAGCTTGATCGTGCATCCCTCAAACTGATGAAAACAGTTTTGGAAATCGTCTCACGGGTCACATGAAGTCAGCAGTCTTTGACTCGTCAAATGAGAAACATGCATAGCCCCTACAGGCACACAATATGTCAAGTTTTTTTCAAGCTGGTAAGTCGTGCATACCAAGGTTGGAGTTACACTGTTTTTTTATGAAAAATGGATGTCTCTTCTGAGGAGGGGGGCATGCTAGCTTTCAGCAGTAAGCGCGTGCCGTCGAAATGTAGCGCACGCACATTTGATCTTGCAGCCCTCACGGGTTGGCAAGCAGGAACTGTACTAAATTGTTGTACCATGCGTACATGCACCAACTCAACCTCTTCCGAAGGCATTAGGGACTGGTATTTGCTTGATACGGCTTGTGCACTACTTCATCAAATTCTCCACCGCGTCCATCATGGTGGCTATCATTGAGGAGCTTCAGGTAATGAGTGTGGTGGGGCTGATGTGTCTTTTGGGTGGATTATTCGAACTGATTGGCATTGCTCCGTTAATTGGACAGGTTAGTACTTTCCTCACACTCCCGGTAAGGTTGTGCAGAACTCAAATTCCGCGCAGTTCACTTCCGGCGTTCTTTTGGGGCCTGCTTTAGCCGATATCGTCCCATTTGCGGAGGGCCTGCAATTGATCGGAAAATTGGGCATTCTTTTGCTGGTTTTGGAGGCAGGTTTGGAGGTCGACTTTGCTGGGGCACTTTCTGTTGCTCCCCGAGCATTAGCTGCAGCTGCCACCGGAGCCATCTTGCCTGTGCTGGGAGCCTTGGGAATTGTTGCCGCTTTTGGTGGCAGCATTGCACAGGGGCTGGCTGCTGGTGCTGCCATCGCTCCCACTTCCCTGGGATTCTCCTCGCAGCTGCTGTCTGACACTGGCCTGCTGAGCCTGCCCCTCGGCCGCCTCATTGCCGCCGCCGCCGTGCTGGATGACGTCATGAGCCTGGTGCTGCTGGCAGAGGTGCAAGCCATTTCCGACGACTCCGCCTCCACCTGGGATATCGTCTTCCCCGTGATCGGCAGCCTTGGTGCCATCGCGGTGGGCTGCCTGTTAGTGTGGGCAGTGAACGCCCACGCTGGCCACCTGGAGCAGCTGGCTGAAGCAGTGAGGGATGTTCTGCCCAGCAGTGCGCCCTCCACACCCTCTGCCAGCCAGCGCAATACAGCTGCGACTGCTGCGTCACAGTACACCACCAGTCTGCCGCCGTCCCGTGGGGGCAGCCTGAAGCCCTCCGCCAGCATCGAGGCGACCCCCCCTACGCAGTACATAGCCCCCCGGGGGTCCTGGGCCCCAGGGAGCAGGGCCACCATTGCACCGGCACAGCAAGTGCTGCAGCTGCCTGCGCCTGCCTCGGGCCGGGTGGATGCCAACTCCACCATGGAAACCGTACAGCTGGAGGGCGGTGTCGGCACAGCCGTGTCTGAGATCGTCACCAATACATCTGCTACATCAGGCGTATCAGTGGCATCTCGGGCCAGCACAGTGCAGATCGTGCACCACGCAGCTGTGCCTGTGACTGCTGATGCAAGCGTCACCATGCAGACGGTCTCCCCAGGCTTCCCAGTGGCCTCCACCGGCAACGGCTCCTTCAGCAACCCACGCACCTCCTCCGTGCGTATGCACACAATCACGCTGCCCTCAGATGCCACAGCCACCAACTCAATGCCCCAAACAGCCACATTCGGCACCGCTGCAGGCACCAGTACTGCAGCTGCCAATCAGATGACGCAGGATGAGGCCCCAGCGGCAGAGCGCATAGACTCAGCGGAAGCCCTGCGCACGGCAGCAGCCGTGACACCAGTTGCACGACACGAGCTACGACCGTTACCAGGCGGAGGCCGCCCTGCTTTGAGTGTGAGCGACCACTTCTCAACCCACGACGGCATGGCCACGATGGATTCCATGCAGCACGGGAACATCATCCCAGTGGCGCATACACGCACTGGCGACGGCTCAAGCGATTCACCATGGAACACAGGCAATGATCTGACTGCCTCCTCTGCAATCGCAAGCCAGCACCGCTCGCAGCTGCGGTCTGGCCCGAAGGCCCCCGCCCCCCGCTTGGGCTTGGAGCTGCAGGCTGTTAGCTCTGGAGTGGAGGGGCAGGAGGGCGAAGAAGTGGTCACAGAGGAGCAGCTGTCCACTGCCTCTGCAGCAGTGCAGAACTTGCCCAAAGGCCGCAGCGGGGAGGGTGCGGCTGGCACACAGGACCAGCTGCCCCATCCCCGCCCCCCCCCAGTGCGCATTCGGGAGGAGGTCGTCACCATGCACTCCGAGGCAAGCATAGTACTACCTGCCTCCAGTTCGGGGGGACAGGAAAGCAGCGAGCGCTCGTTGTGTGCTGGAGGGTCCCCCCCCGTAAACACCATCTCCCTACCCGACACCCCCGGGAGCACGCTGGAGTATTCCGTGCCCAAGCGGGCATCCATCAGCCTGGCAGTCATGCGCCTGTCCACCATCAACTCCGAGTCCAACATGCTCACCCGCACTGCCGACAGCGACGCCTTGGCCGCTGCCTCCCAGCGTGCCCTGCGCCTCATGTCCTCCCTGGAGGAGGACCAAGCCATCTCCGTGGGCAGGGTCATGCTGGTGGCACTGTTTGCACTGGCCGTTGTAATGGCCACAGCATGCTCTGCAGTGCGTTCTTCCGACCTAATGGGGGTGTTCCTGGCTGGCTTGGCGTTCTCAGGCAGCAACGCCGTCAGGGCCGCGTGGAAGCAGCATGTGCATGTATTCGTGCCCTGGGGTTCAGCTCTCTTCTTTGCCTGCACTGTGGGGTTTGCTGTCCCCCCTGTGAGCACCCTGTTCACGGCTGGGGCACTGCTGCGCGGCCTGTGCCTGCTTGCGGTGGCGGTGGGGGGGAAGCTGCTGCTGGGGCTGTGGGCGTACCCCCTGCAGGCCAGCAACGCCATGCTGCTGGGATGGGCCATGAATGGACGGGGGGAGTTCTCCTTCCTCATCACCCAGCAGGCTGTGGAAAGCGGGCTGCTTGGTGAGGACCTGGCCGGCGGCGTGGTATGGGCGGTCGTGCTCAGCACTGTGGTGGCCCCGGTGGGCTTCAGATACGTTGCCCGCAAAGCAGGCTTGCGTAAGCGAGAGTGAACATAAATATACAATGTAATTGCTCGCACGCGAATGTGTGCATCCTACAAGGCATTTCGACCCCCCCCTCTCCAGGCCTCACGCCCCCCCCCGCAGCTGCTTGAAGATGAGGTGGGGGCGCTCCTCAGCCAGTTTCAACACCAAGCTGCCAAAGAAGGAATTCGCCCAGGCAAACCAAGGGCGTGTGTACCCTGCAGCATTGTCAACAGCCACGCTCTCATGCAGAAGGCCGGTACAGGCGGATGACTCCACCAGCTGCGCCAGCAGGGCCTGTATCTCCGCATCACAGTCACTGGTCCACGCCTGCACAATGAGCGACATGGGCCACACACGCCCCTGCCCCGTGTGCTGACTGCCCACACCAGAGATCACAGAGCCGTTGAAGAACCAGGGATTGGCGTGGCTGAGAACGCCGCGGCGTGTGTTCAGCACCTGAACATTGCTGGCGTTACCGAAGCCCAAGTACGGCAGGGACAGCAGGGAGGGCACATTGGCGTCATCCACAAAGTGCGCATTGCCAAAGCCATCCACTTCGTATGCGTACACTTTGCCTGCTATGGGGTGCAGTATGGAGCCGAATTTGTCCATGCCGGCGCTGATGCGCTGGGCGATCAACTGCGCCTGGGCGGCGACGGTGTCTTGCTGCAGGTGCAGCAGCAGCGCCACCATGCGCTGCAGCTCCACCAGCGCCATGGCGTTCTGTGGAATGTTGAAGGGCAGGTGGGCCGCGTCATCAGAGGGCCGGAAGCCGGTTTTGATGAGGCCAGTGTACGCAGCAGGCCCCCCCCTGCCGTACTCCAGCGTGTCACTAGGCTGCCCCGTGGTGCGCTGGAACAGGTACGCCGGGCCAGAAGCACTCGTGTCTTCTTGTGCGGTGGACTGCTGCTGCTGGTTGAATGTGTCCAGGACCAGCTGCACTGCCCGCAGCCAGGTCTGGGTGAAGGGGGTGAGGTCTGCGTCACCAAAGGTGGCAAACCACTCGTTGCCGAGCTTCAGAAACGCCGCCAGCGAGTCCACTTCGTACTTGCGCTCGAAAATGGCAGCCGTCATGCCGGCCAGGCGGGAGCCAGCGAAGCCTGGCTTGGATGTAGAGTCATCCACATGCGGAGAAGGCAGCGCCCCAGGCAGCTGAAACGCATTGGCATACGGGTCGCTGAGAACACAAAGCGCCTGTCGATGAATAACACCGTGTAGCATGCTGGCGAGTGATGGATCGTTCACTGCGTGACCCATGTACGGGAGCACCTGGTTTGTGCTGTCCCGAAGCCACATTGCAGAAATGTCGCCTGTGATGATAAATGTGTCATTCCCTACGGCAGCCCGAACTCGCCGCGCTGCACGAATGCCATTTACATTCATAGATGATGCCAAATTCACGGTAGTGTCCAGCTGCGAAGGGTGTTTTGTGGATCTTGCTCGTGGAAAAAAACACAACGCGGGCTCCGACTACGCACTGTGTTTGGCCACGTATTCTCAAATAGCCGGCCCAAGTTTGGATCTTTGAAGCGATTCTTGAGTGTAGCGATGGTGTTTTCAACTGCTGGTGACACAAATCTGCAAGTATTGCCGAGGTAAACTTGACGCGAGACATTTCAATGCAACTGCGGTACGAACTTGCGTTGTGAAATTGGTGGTCTTGCAGCAGGAATGGCACAAGTTTCAGCTGAGATACGCAGCACTGCAGCAAAAACCAGGAGGCAGATAATGGTCTTCATGTCGAGTAAACAGCCTGCTGGAGCATAAAGGCCTCGCTGCCGAGAAATCCCTATGCAAGCGTGCAAGCGAAAACCGCGGGCTGGTCAAACAAATTTGCTCCAAGAGCTTGGGCAAATAATGCAGACGTGTGGCGACATGCATCAGAAAGTTGCAGTGAGCTAAAACTTGAGTGTTAGTGCAGTAGTGGCAAACGCGTCAAGCCGAGCCCCCCTTCGCTTGTGAACTGGCAGACCCAAATCAAAGTCAAGAGTGCAGCAGTGCACAGCTGCAGAAGCACAGAAGTACAGAAGTACAGAAGTACAGAAGTACAGAAGTACAGAAGTGAATGCCGGCCTGAACATTTCTACCCCATTGAAAGGTTTTGTTTTTCAACTGTGCCAGGCCAGAATCCTCACATATTATCTGCTGCTTCGACTGCGCCTCAGGTTGACCGTTGAGATTTTTACAAAAGAAGCATACTACTCGAAGAACTCTTTGGCGTGTAACTGAGCTCGATACACAGCTGGGACGCAAACTGAGCATATTTTGTTTTTAATACTTCTCTTGTAAATATGGCTGCACCTGACGTCGCTGGCCTCGTGCACGCCTCGGCAACAGCTGATGGTTTGTAGCAAATGCTGCACCTTTGCATACCAACTGACCTCTTGAACTACCAACTGTGCAGATTGGTGTACATGCATCCAGGAGAGTCAGCATCAGTTCATTTCAGCTATGCAGCGTGCTGAGCTGCGCGGGGCCGTCCTGCATCAAGACTTGCAAACAAGTGAGTCCAGACCAGAGATGTCTGCAGGCGTGTATTTCACCAAATTGACAACAATTCGCCGTACAGAACTTGCGGAGATGCTCAGCGACGAGCATCAATTTGCACAATTAGTGTGTACATCACTTGTATCAGCTGATGGCTCTAGTGCCCAGTGTGGCTTTCCAACACCCATCTCAGTCCTCCTCCAGCACGACGGCTTGCAAACGGCAGCGCTGGATGCGGTCCTGGAGGGCTTGGCTGTATTCGGGGACGCTCTGACGAAAGTGCAAAGGGAAGCAGCACTCAGCTCCTTGCGGTCTTTGTATTTCATTCGGAGCGTTTCGTCCCTCCTCTCGTCTCTGCAGCTGCAGCTGCCGGTGATGCCGCCTGCGCTGCAGCGTGGCGTCCTGGAGCTGCTGCCCCAGCTGGCCAATGACGTCACTGCCATGGACGCAGCAACGGAACTGCTGCGTGCACAGCTGTCTGCCGACCCCGATTCCGTGCAGGTCCTGCTGGACGCTGCCTCGGCGCTGTGCCTACCCCCACCCCTCCTGCGGGACTTACTGGGCGATGTGCACATGCAACTGCAAGCCGTGCCCAAGCAAGCGCTCCCTGCAGTCATTGCGTTCACCATGGGCAGTCTGCATGCGTTGCAGGCGCACACTCCTGCTGTGCAGGCGGGGGGTAAGCGGGCCCGCCTCGCCTCAAGTGCAGGGACC
>Ga0307982_1002428_pt1 | contig 15045 bp, 14 predicted proteins | sample OrgLakmetagen989_FD_201847 | JGI IMG/M metagenome (GOLD analysis project Ga0307982, IMG submission 201847) | Saline water microbial communities from Organic Lake, Antarctica - #989 | ecosystem: Environmental > Aquatic > Non-marine Saline and Alkaline > Saline | place: Antarctica: Organic Lake...
GGATGTTCTTACAATAGTTACGTTTGACGTTGATCTGACTAAATGGCGTCATTTCCTTACCACTCGTTTCAATATGTTCCAAATTTTAGGTCCACGCCTTCAACGAGCTTTTGGCCGCTCGCGACGCCAAAGTAGCCGAAGTGGAGAAGCGCAAAAAGAAGCTGGAGAAGCACCAGGCTCTGAAGGCGAGTGGCGCCTCGGAGACTGCCGGGTCGCGTTTTTCGGGGTTTGCTCCCAAGAAAATGGTGAGCCAAAAGCAGAACATCGATGACGTCATCAAGCACGCTGCGTCGGACGTGAAAGACGCGGAAGGTAAGCGTGAATTAGAATGAAACAAAAAGGCTTCAAAGCAGTTGTAGTTAGGTTCTGCTTTCTGACTTTGAAGGGCTTCACCATTGCTGACTACACTGTTTGATACCAATGCCATGTCAATAGATCTATTGTTGTCCTTTATTTCAATCTCATCGTCACCATCGCCTCCTTCTTCTTTTCTTGTGTGTGGGTGTGTGCGGCGATTTTGTCTACAGACGAAGTGGCCTGCGCAGACGGCGCGCTGATGGGGTCGCAGTTCAAGAAATTCGACGACGAAATGCAGGAAGCGTTCGCGAGCTTGGTGGGGATGGTCTCGGTGGGGATGCTGAAAGTGCAAGATCACGGCAGCAACGCGTGGCACAAGGCGCTGGAAGGCACCGACGAGGACCGCATGACCAACAAAATCAAGGCAGTGATCCCCGAGTTCGACGACTATGGGGCAGTCGCCGACGGGAAAGACCACGTGGACGAAGAAGACGGCCTCGGCAGAAGCGACGGCACCGGTCTTTAGACCATGCATCTTGGCGGAAGTTGGAATTTAGTTTTTTTTGTAGTTGTGCCTCTTGTTCGAACTCTGCCGGTGTGCCTGCTACCGTCATTACTATTTGCCTGGGAGTGCGAGGTGCTTCAAGAAAGCGCAAAGAAAGCTCGCGCGGCACTGAAGACGCATGAAAGGAGAATCATAAGGTGGAACTGAGGAAAGAAAGGAAAGGTCCGCGCGGGATTTTGGTTTTCTTAGTTGTTTTGTGTTTGTGTCTTAGTAAGTCAAATGGCGCCTCTTATTGGCACTCCGCACTACAAATGACATGGCAGATAGCAGCTAGATCCCTAATTCGGATATCTCAGAGATGGAGGTCATTGTATGAGTCATGGGGAGATGGATTCGTAAGCGCGCGTGGTTTTAACAATTCCTGGAGCTGGTTTCTTCATTGAGGTCTATAGATAGTCTATAGACAGTTTATATGTAACATTCGTTATAAGTGGTAATGACATAACGTATAGCGAGCTCCCCAGGCAGCTGGCTAGCGTTAACCGATAGCGAGATAGGTGTAAGGCGCAGCGGTTCCGATTGCTGCGTCTTTCTCTCTTCTCTCGCACCTTAGAAAAAACGGTAAATTTATGACGAAGTTCTGCATTTCGGATCTTTTACAAAGAATAGAATGGCAGAGAAGCAATTTGGTATTAAGAATGGCTCTCTCTCTCTCTCTCTCTCTCTCTCTATTTTCCGCCGCCTTGGCGGCCAACGTTCACAGCCCAAAAGAGGCGCAAACAGGCAAAGGTCCCCGCACCCGCGGCAGCTAAACCCGACACCCCCGTCATGCCATGCAATGCCTGACCACAGGTAGGGCCCAAAAAGCCCGCTAGTGCAAACACCGAATGCTCGATACCCATCAAAGTGCCCTTGTAAGACGCGGGAACTGACCCGGTAGAGAGTGAGGTGAGCGTGGTGCTCATGGGGAACTGGAAGAGCGCGAGTAGGAAAGCTAGCCCCACGAAGGTAGGTTTGGCGAGGGCTGGGGTTAAGATTGGGAGCCCCGGGTGAAAGAGCGCCGCCTGAAAAAAGGAACGATTGAGCGCGGCGATGGATGAATGTGATCATCTTTTTGTTGTAATTACTTCATTCATTTTATTTCCAAATGAAGTTGTCACAATCCTCAGAAGTGCTACAAATATAAGTGTTCATCAGCCGCGTGCACTGTCATCCAGTCTCAACCCCGGTAACTCTCACCTGAGCAGCAAAGCCGCTGGTCATGGCTACGAGGCAAATGGCCACGAGGCCACGCTCACTGCCTACCGTTCGAGTCAGCTTCCCTAGACCCAAGCTGACCATCGCCGTGCCAAAAAAGATGGTCGACATCACTAACCTGTGAATTCAGAGAGAAAAATAGAAGAAAAAGAAAAAGAAGCCAGGAAATACAAGGGAGCACTAGAGTCGGTGAGCCTTGCTTCTTCAACGAATGTACAGCAAACTGAAAAGAGCTTGAGAAGAGAGTGCAATAAGGAAAAGTAGACAGGCTTCTGCACCGTTTGATAGCCTCCATTTTGCTCACCCGAGTTCAGCTTCGGTCACGCCAAAGTCGTTTTTCAGAATCAGAGGCCGCACGCTACCCACTGACGAGTTCACCACTGCGGCAATTAACTTCACAGCCAGCAAGGGCCAGGTCAAGCCAATCACCGCTCGCGCGCGCTCACTCCACGGCGCGTTGGAGTCGCCTTTGCTGCTGCCCTCGTTTGATTTGGCGTGCTCGTCTTTCTTTCCGTTGTGGTCGTCACCATCATCGCCGTTGCTGCTGCTGCTGTCGTCGACTTTGGACGGGAGCGATAACACCAACCCAGCTGCCAACAAGCAACCCACCACGGCAACTCGAGCAGCGATCAAGGTGCCTAGTCGTCCTCCAAGCGTAGGGCCTACTGTGCCTCCAATGGTGTAACTGGTAACCAAGGAAGAGGAGAAACAGAGACAATGTGAATGGAAGATTATGATCAATACTACACTAGGCTGTATAAAATCGCACGAAAATAAAGTGGATAAGTTTCAAGAAAAGCAACGAAACAAAATCATAGCCAAAACTTACGCCATCGTGAGGCGTCCCAATTGGCTCACGCGGTCTGGTCCAGGCACCGTGAGCTTCGCCACCGCAGTTTGCGCGCACAAAAAGCCCGTCATGAACACCGTCGGCAACTTGGAGATGTACAAATCGCGCAAAGAATCGGCTGCTGACAGAATGCCATACGAGGCGGCGCAGGCACAGAAATTGAGCGCAAACGCGAAGCGGATGCCTAGCTTGTCCAAGAGAAACCCAACGACCAGGGACCCCAAGATTTGCACCAACGAAAAGAAGCTCTGGAGCTGAGCGTACGACGCTGCCGATTCTTCTTTGTTGCTTTCACTGCCTCCACCGCCGTCTGCATTGAGCAAACGGTCTACCAGAAAAGGTTCCAGCGGCGACTGCAGCTGGTAGCAAAGTGCGTACCTTTTGAGTTACATAGGAATTCGCGCATGAAAATCAAGATTGAAGATGAGCAAGAAGGTTTCAATTCTTTCACGAAAGCCAGCGAGAACATCATCCAAAATGATTTCGATATGACTTCTAAGGAAATATATTCATCTATCCCCCGAACTAGCTACATGCGTTCGAAGAGTAATGTGAATACTGACGTACATCACAACAAGGAGGTCCACAATGAGAAGTTCCCGGGCGTAATTCGAGGGCATCTTGGACGCTAGCCTAACAGGCTCGTTCACTTCGGATGAGCCTTGAGAACTATTCTTGCCAGATCTTAAGGTGGGCGCCATGCGGTTCTCACTTGTTTGCTTGCCCTGACCCAAGAGCGCCTTGCTATCGTACGTACTGTAGTAGAGGTCTATCCATCCATCTATCTATCCTCAAAAAAAAAAGCGTTGGATTCCAGTTGAATTTCAAGTCGATTTCGGTCTTCCCCACTTTCCTCTTTCTTCGCTGTGATCAAAGACATCTAGGCTGTGAGCGCACCAAGCACAATGGCATCACCTCCTACGAGTGATGCAGCTCATCCTGCTCCTAAAAATTCTTTTTTCGATGGCATGGATGACGAGGAAGTGAAGAGCGACGGCGAAGACGATGACCGAGACCATCCAAGCGATCACAAAATGTCATCCAACGGTTCTTCGTCGCGGCCTGCACTGATGCCGAGGCAGATTTCGAGCAATCAGGCTCCAGGGAAAAACGACCAAGACACAATTCCCGATAGCGGCAGTGGTGGCAATGTTGGTGCTTTCGTGTACGTGCAAGGACCTTTGCGCCCGCAGCGGGACCCGCTTCCACCAGCAGCCGACACGGCCGCCCGATTGAGTTGGCTCGTAAAACATCACGGCCCAAACCAGTTCGGCGAGTTCTTTGTGCAGCGGCACCGCGAAAGCCTGAAAGAGACTACCTATTTTGCGTATGTGGCGACGCGCTCTGGCGCCAGTAACGGCGCTGCAGCAGCAGGATCTGAAGCAGCGAGTCAACCTCCACCATCAACGCCCCGCGAGTATGCTGCCGAGCGTGACATCATGATGTGGGGTCGGCGATGGCTCAAAGCGCGCGCATCACAGTACGTTATGTCTACGACTTACGATGACCTGTCTGTCGAGCGTCAAAAGCGGAGCTCTGGCTACCTTGGCAAACTCAAGGTTAGCTCAATGACTGCTTAACGCTTCTGGTGGCTTCTGTACCAAACAAGGGTTTGCGTCCCCTGATTTCCAGCAAATCGGCTATTTTCTTCTTCACTAATGCATTCAAAATCGTTTTTGTTTGGTCATGTGATTTATTTTTGTCAGGCAGTGCAAGGCGAGCGGTATTACGTGCTGTATGATTCCGGGGAAAAAGCCACGCAGACGAGGCGTGAGCTCGCCGCCATCGTGTACACGCACGAGCGCGCTGTTGCAGGCGTGGTAGAGCCAAAAATGGAAGTCGCCGTGCCGTCCGTGGCGCCAAGTGCCCAGGTGCCAGACAGCAACACGAATAGCTGCAGCAGCACTGTTGCGGCGAGCAAGGGCGCTCCTTCGCTCGATTGTGATTGGGTGGTTGCACGGCCGTCGGGGCCACAAGACCCGTGGAGCCTCAGCGGCTTGTTCTCCACTTCGCGCTACCAGGGGACCGAAAACTTTTTGCAGGCTGACGCGTTCACCGCGCTGCGCGAAATGCCGCCCGACGCCAGCTTGCAAGGGTTCACGAGCCGGTGGTGGGCGGCGGGGATGACCAGCGACATGGCCAAGCCGCCTCTGGGGATGGACAGCGTGAAGAACTTCCGCTTGCACCTGACGCTGCCCTCACAGCCGGGTGCCCGCGCTTCGGTGCGGGCCAAGGCGGGCGGCAGCACCAAAGCTGACTCAGCGATGGAGGTGCCCCTATTGGTGCTGGAGAAACTGGAAAAAGATACGTTTCGGGTGCGTTATTCCCAGCCCCTGAGCGCTTTCCAAGCATTCGGCGTTGTCCTTTCGCGATTCGATACCAAGCAAGTCAAATGAGAGTATCCGCCCAGCCCCAGAGCCTCCGGTAAGTTTAGACGGCAGGCTTTTATCTGATGGGCTCACAGTCGGAGGGTTTTATTCTCGATCATACTTTGTTCTAAATTACTTCCAGGGGTTTATAAATCATAAAAATTGCGAAGTAAAAAATGCAGCACCATATTTGCGATACATAATACATAGCAAAACCCAAAGGAGTTACAGCTATAAAGACTGCTTGGTTAGCTCCAGATACCTGATATCCACGTGCATCATCAAATGTTTGGTGTATGTGTATAAAAATCGCCGCATTCGGTTTCTTTTGAGTTCAGAAGTTTGAAAGTCAAGTGTAACTCAAATCGCATTATACAAAGCGATTATATGCGCCTAGCATTGGAATCGGAGTCCAGTCCTTCGAGGATAGGTGCTCTGTCGTGTGTTGAAAAACAAACGAAGTTGAATCAAAATTGAGAACTGGGTCAAGTGCCACGGGGACATCCATAAGCACCGCGCGGCTTATATCTCACAGCACGCTTGAGCACCACACCAGCGCCTTGCTGAGTAGCATTTTGAGTTTGTGATCGATCAATAAAAATTGCTGCCAATGGAAGTGCTGGACTTCATCGTGTCGTCGTCGTAGCGCACACCCGGCCAAAAGCTGTTGGCCTCGTCGTCGTAGTCTACGATGCCGACTTCGCCGATCCCGGCGCGGTGCTGGGCTCCCGTGGCCGTGGGCTCGGGCATGATCCCGCTCGCCGACACCAGCACCCCCATGATCACTGCTGAGAAACCAGCCATCTGCACCGGCAGCGGAGAAAGAAGGTAGATGACATGAGCATCTAAAAGCATGACTTTAAAAAAGCATACGCTCAAGGCGCAGAACGAGAGATCAAAAGAAAATACATCGCTTGGAGATGATACCACTTTTCATCAATTCACCTGGAAAGTGGTGTTCATCAGGGCACCAGACAATGCTTGGCCTGCTTTGGTCTGCACGGAGGCGGCGGCGTATTCGTACGAGAGTACGGACAAGTAGCCGCTCAGAACACTGAACACCATGATGATGCCAATGATGAAGGTGTCGCTCTGCCATCCGAAGGCAATGTACGCAAAGAACACCGCCATGAACAGCAGGCGCAAGCCAGCAATCCGCACGAGCTGGTCCTTGGTTTGAAGCCAGCTGGGCCGCGGCAGGCGGGTCAGGGGGCGCCCGACCAGGTCGGAGAACAGGCGCACGAAGTACAGCACCAGCTCCGTGTCGATGTGCCCCGCAGGTTTTACGTACGCGAAAAAGCCGGCGCTGAAAATGGAGCTCCAAATGTTGAGGAAAATGGCGACGCGGCACGGGTAAATGCGAGTCGACACGACTTCGTGCGTTTCGTCTTCGTCGCCGCCTCCTCCTTCGTGCGTGCTGCTGCTGCTACTGCTGCCGCGCTTCGCGTGTCCGTTGTTGGTGTACAGCCCGTTGCTTGACGAGCTGAGGAGCGAACCTTTGTTCAGCAAGCTAGCGTGCTCGTCTTCGTCAAATAAGCCTGGCACGTTGGTGCCACTGCTCCCACCGCTTCCTCCTCTTCCTCTTTGGGAGCTATGCGCGGCCGCGCGAGCGTCTTGGTCCTTCTCGGCAAAGCAAGCACGGGCGCGGGGGCTGCGGGACACCATCCACCACGACACGGTGCCCATGATGACCACGGTGGCGGTCACGAAGTAAAACGCCATAATGTGCGCCCGAGAAGCGTTGCCATCCAAGTGCAGCACGCTCACCATGATTACGGTATAGATTTCGGGAGTGCGAAAGCCCGTCTGCAAGTAAGCGACGCTCGAGCGAGGAAACATGCTGGCCAACTAGAGAGGCAGATTTCGAAGGATAGTAGCAGAGACATCAGAGATAGGGAGGAGCGGAGAAAGCGAGCAACAATAATTTTAATAATTAGAATGCAAAAGCCAATCATCGCGCATTAATTTGAATGACATAGCCGGATTAGCCGTGTTCTGGGAAAGAAAGGAGACTAGTGAGGGTTGCGAGCGCAAAAAGCGCCTTTCGTCTGACCTGAGAGGCAGTTCCGTGGATCATCCATGTGCCAGCGCCCATAACCACCATGCACAGGAGCATTATATTAGGCACGGTGTCTTCCTCGAACAAGTACGGAATGAACGGCATGTAAAACAGCAGCGTTACTTTCACGGCCATGCCCGCTAGGACGCGAAACATGAACGCGTTCGCACTGCCCATGTAGGCATCCATGATCGGGTCCCACCGCTGCTGGAGCAGCGAAATGGGGAGGCCCGGCAAGTAAAAAGCGCAGTAAAACTGCACGTAAAAGCTGGCGCCTTGCTTTTCTTTGAAGAACGATATAAGGCTCCCTGTGGCGTGTCATCAAATTATGAAGTTAGGTGATACACTTGACAAAATTTATCGCCGCAAGGAGCATGATGAGAGCCCAACTGCAGGGCAGTACGCAGTAAGGGCAGCACAATTTTCAAGTGAATCAGCTATACTTCTTTCCCCCATGCAAATTATCATTTGTCACAACGGTGCTCGTCATATACGAAACGCATTCCCGTTCTTATGCAAGACCTAGACGTACCTATGGATGTCCAGCTGACCATGTATCCGCAGCTTATTAATATCCATAAGTAGTTCAGGCGGCCAAGATCTTCTTCTGAGGTCTCGACTTCATGAGCTTTTCTTGCTTTCGAAGGTTCAGTCCACGAAGAGGGTGATTCCGCGTCTCGACTTTGAGGTGTATAAGGGTTTGAGATACTCGCATTTGGCTTGCCATGATCCGCCATGTTCTTAACCTAAGCTTTCAGCTCCTCAGGGCAACATTAAGTACACAAAGAGAGACTGCCTATTTCAGGCTAGTCCGCAGAGGTTCAACGAGACCGCGCCAGCTCTTTGCAGCACAAAGATATTGTCCTATTGTCCTCCTAAAAGCTATAAGCACGGCTATTTTTGGGAAGGACTCACTCACAAAAGAATCCCTCCAACTCTGTAAAGCATTACAGGGATATAAGTAGGGCTAGCTACGCTAGACGCCAGCTAGGCTAACTAACTTCGATGCACCATGCACCATGCACCGTGGCCGTGGCCATCCGGGCACGGGCACGGGCATGCGAGAAGTTCAGAAGTGTGCTTGATGAGCACCTCTTCTAGTATAGATCTCTTTGTACTTTATATTGGATGTCCGGTGCGCTCCTAGTGTTGCGAAATAACCCGGCGTATCGTATCTGGGGGTTTAGATTAGATTGGATTAGATCAGATCCAGGTCATATTCCCCAATTGCCAATCACCAATTCCCTTTACTCACATGAACCGTTGTTGTCGATGACAATTCGGCTATTAACTACTTAACTGGACTAGACTGCGCACTATAAATAAACGCAGGAGACAGGAGACAGCAGGAGAAGTCATCCGAGAAATAGGAAACGTTCGGAAACGCGTTCCTCGGGAGTTAGACATGATTTCAAGAAATAATTCGCCGTGAGCCTCTTCTGAGATGGTGTCTGTCGTATATTTCCTTCTTGCTTAAGGTGCGCCATACCCAGCGTTCTGGAGTTCGTGCGCATAAAAAGTGAAGCTCTGGATTCCGGGCACGCCCGCCTTGATCCCGTCCCGACGGAGCCAGGTTTCTGGGCGGTCAGGAATGATGGAGACGCGGCCACTGCTGGGGCCGTAGAGGCGGTTCATGGCTTCGCGGTGCTTCTTGCGCGCGGTTGAGTAGCCGTCCATGGCATCAGGATGGGCCGGCGGGGGCCCCCATTCTTGCGGGGGGCGAATGGTCTTGCGCACCAGCTGCGACGACTGCGCGTTGGCGATGTAGTCTCGGTTCATCAAGTACTTGTGAAATTGCTCGAAATCGCCGTCTGCGAGACATACAAGCGGCAATGTTGCAAAAAACATGAAGTGAGAATTCAAACACGAAACGAACCAGCGCAAAGCACACGCCTCGTAGCTTTGAAGAGTCTCATTGGAAGACACCCAACTACGTAAGCGTTCCAAAACGCTTGAGAAACAGACAGAAAAGGAATAAAATTCAGACTACATAAGTACTCTACAGCTGTGTAACTATTGCTTGGGCGGCGTGCACTTACTGCAGCCGTCTTCTTTGGAATCCAGCTGAGCCATCAATCGGTTCACAGCCTGGTCTTCGGAGTCGTAAAAGTAGTCGGGCCCAAGTCCCACTTCTCGAGGCACTTCGTTCGCCGTTTGGTTTTGAACCATGGTGCGCAGCAATTCGCGCTGCACTGTTCGTGGCGAGCAGCCTCTTAAATCCTGTTGTTTGGGTTGGATTAATTGCGCATGTAATGGAGGTGTAGACAGAGACAGCAGGGGAACGGATTAGCAACCAACCACCCAGAAACGAACGCAAAAAAGAAAATCAAACCAGGAAGTAACGGCGCTCAAGATGGCACAGAAAGATACGAAGTCATCACATGTGCCTTAGATTATTTTAGTATTTGTGGTATAAATTCGTGACAAACCTTTCGGTTGGCTTGAAAGTTTTCAGTGACAGAAAGGCGCGAGTCGTTTTGAAGTACTGCTTTGTTCAGCACCGCACCAAAGGGCACCTGCACACAAAGGTAAACAAAAACAACAAATTAGCCGCAGCAAGAAAACTGCCTTGTTAACAATGCAGCATTTGATTGCATCTTCGCACATCAAACGGCGCGCTCACCGGTGAAGGTGGGCGGCCCTTGGTGCGTGGGGTTTCGGCAAGATGTTTGACTTTGAACCGCTCGCGCTCCCACCACGGCCTCCCTGGCGACATGAAGCGGTAATTGGGGTCTAGCATTCCCGGCTCGCCCGCTGGTTGATCAATTTTGACCGGGTTTACTTTGAGGTCACTGCGAATGTATCCAAAGCCGTCAACACCACCGGAGCCTACCGACCCAATGCGTTTCGGGATTTCCAGCGGCGTGCTCGGCCGCCGCGCGCTTTGCACCCACTCCCGCAAGTTCTCGCCCGCTCGCATTAAGTCGCGCTCTGACACGGGGGTTTGTGAGCCGTCGTGCGTGCCGCCCTTGGCTCGAGTTTGAGAGGCCTCGACGGGAAGCCGCGCACTCGTAGCGCCTAAGCCAGCTTCCTTCCATTGGCTTTTCGATCCTTTGGCGGCCGACCACGCTGGCGTGCGTGCTCCTCGCACTGACGTCACCATCAACGCAGATTGCCGAAGCGGATCGTCGCTCGCAGACATGCCTGAGCCGGAGCTCCGATGTGAGAGTGGCCCTCGCGATGGACCCCTTTCTGAGAACCGCGCCGACGCTTGGTTTGTGCGTCCCATGCTTGATCTTTGACGAGCTGATGCCATAGATGCTACCGACTGCTCGGGCTGTACGCGAAATCTAATGATGATAGTCTATCAGAGGCCACCTCCGTGAAGCTGATCAACCCACGCCCAACGCAGCTAGTAGGAATCAACCAAGCACAACGCGTCGTCGTTGATTTGCCAAAAACTATGAACGCTACTACCTCGTGTATTAGAGACGTTCACGGATTTGTTACTGAAAGTTTCACTATTATTACTGAAACTTTCAGTAAGTTTCAGTAGCTTGGTTCTTGTGGTTCATGATCTCCACAAACCAGTTGGACTTGTTTAGTACTGTACCTACTACTGTACCTAATACTGTACTGTACTGGTTCTTGGGAGCAGATGGTCCAAGAACCAAGTTACTGAAACTTACTGAAAGTTTCAGTAATAGTGAAACTTTCAGTAATAGCGGCTAGTTTCGGAGAAACGGGAATCCTCCGAACAGTTACGGTTCTATTTTTGATCGATTTTGAGTGTAACTAAAGCTTAGCTAAAGCTACAGACGACTGTAGTGCACTTCTAGCCTAAACTAAGCTACTTGCAGCACTATAATGAGCGTAGAAGTGCACCAATGCTTTTGAGAAGTAGCCTATGTGAATGGTGAATTCATCTCGAGAATGCTGCAAGCATCGCTGCTTAGGATGAAGGCACAGGAAGCGATTCATTGGCTCTTATCGGACACTTCGACTCAACTTCATTCTTCTTACTCCCCACGCCGCTGCATTACCTTCAAGGGCGATGGAATGCAATGCAACAGTGCTACAAGAGAAATTGTCTCTTAATCTAGCTGCTCGCTAATTTTTAGGGCTAGAAAGTCGCTGTTGCTTTTATGCGAGGCTTTCACGTGAGAGGCAGCGTGGAGCACGAAGCAAGCGGGACTTGCCTCCTTTGCTTTTAGATGCATTCTGGGTGATGAAATATATTCTGGAAGATGAAGCAATTAATGATAATGGATGTTTTGCAACGGGTGGCATTGGCTCTAGCATTGGCTGTCAGCGCTCTCAGTTATCACATTATGAGGAAGTAATCGATGAGCCACGTCGTTGCCTTCGCAAAATCCACGGTGTCACGTGGCTGGGCCTTGTGCTACAAGATAGAGACCGCACAAAGTGCATTACTCAAGAATCTTTCTTTTGTGATTTTTCAATCAGGAGGGGGGGGGGGGGCTGCACTTGCATTTTGAGCTTGCACGCGGTTCAGGAAGAAGTCGCCAATGGCTGGGATGTTTTCTTATCAGACACATGACTTGGGCTAGCACTGTAAAAAAAGTCGCGTTGACCTCAATATCAAGGATGCGCAAAATGAGTTTGATGAGTGCAGAAGCTTGCTTTCTGTGCCACCAATTTTGTTGCAGCTTGCCATGAAGTGGCCTATTTCTGCGGCTTCAAAGAAGCGCTTCTACCTGCCTGGACGACTCTACAGATCTGTAGTTTTTATGCGCACTTGGCGTTTATGTCGGTGTCTGTGCGAGCCAGCGGTGAAGGCATTATTATCTTTGAAAGTGAAGTTAGATTTGATTGAAATATCATCGCTGGAGTTGGCAGTGAGGGCGAATGACTCCACAATTGCGAGGCGCCGCTAAAACGAGTTCGTGCCTAAGCCGGCGTAGGTGTGATGGCTGCTTGTGGGATTGTGTAAAGTAGAAGTCCTGAGTCGAGAATCGCGGCTTTGTGAACTTTCTTCTAAAATTTAGACTTCAGATATAAGGCAGTGCCAAAAAAGGTTGTTAAAGAATAAGTTTCTTAAGAATTATACGAATCATCTTAGAGCTTCTGTGCTCACGCCCGGCCCTCACGAAAGTGAGGTGAAAGCGATCGCACCTCGCACCTCCCTTGCGGCGGAAGTAGGAAGTATAAGGATGGATCTGGTATATGATATAAAGTAAGAATAATCATAGTTACCTGCCATGTGCTTGTGCCTGGAAATTACTGCGCGTGGCCACCTGGAATTGGCGCGGGAGATCTTACTAGCGGTTAGCTCGCAGGTCGCCCGCCCTACCCGTCGCAGATTTTAGCACTCGCGATCATTCCCTGACCATTTGATGCCCGATGGCTGAAGATCACCTCTAGAGTAAATGATTTCAATTGCTTTACGCAAAAGGACACTCAGCCCAATCAGACTTGTTCTGAAGCTTACACTTATCTGCTATATGTCTCGCTCGGCGGTGTTTCTTTGTATTTGGGGAGTATTCACTAGATTAAATTAGGCAAGATAATCGAAACCTACACATTTCTTAGACCAAGTCATAAGCGCCAATAAATCAGCTCATAAGCGCCGTATCTATCCCTGCCTCTCTCTGATGGCAGGCATTTTTAGTGTCGTTTGCCGACTAGGTTTTGGTGAAAACCCGGTATATACGAGATTCGGAGGCCCGTAAAGAGACGGATTTCAGGTAAAGAGGCGGAGAGATAGCGATCTTTTGGGGGCTAATGCGATTTCGTTAACCTCTATTTTCTTTTTAAATAATTGACATTAAGTATCGACTTCGTCAGTCGTGCTTTATGAGAGGGGGATACGGTGCCAAAAAGATTCGGAGCTAAAGCTCCGAAACTTTTTGAAACCTCCGAACCCAACAATTTTTCAGTAACAAATCCGTGAACGTCTCTATTGCCCCCGAAAAGGGGGCCGTAGCGAGTAACGACTTATAGATGAGTAAGATGATTGACTAAAATGACAAAAAATGGTCATAACGGCGTTAGAGCATGCGTCTTCTTGACTAGACTTAGCACATTGCAAAACAACGAAATTGATTTTCTGTCAGGTGCAGAGCTTGCTTGACCTAGGCATTATACTACAATCTCATATATCATTACGTCAACCGTAGAAGGTATCAAAACTAGACTTGCAGCGAGAGAACTCCATATTGATAGCATGAAAGCTCCATGATACAGCCTACTCAAACGGAATTACAATCTTGAGCAGTCATGGAGAGACAAGCTATAAAGCCAGCGCAAAAGTTTGTGACAATTTTGCGGCCTCTAGCACCATTGGAACAATCATCAGCACAGAGTACTGACTGGGTTCCCTGTCGCAATAGTGGAAAAGCTGCGCCGTTCAGGAAGGCGCCCAGTTCGGTTGGTCCTCGTGGCAGCGCTGTTCCTGGGAATCATCCCTTAGCAGCCCATGAAGCGAAAGAAGATTTGGACGCTTGCGGATCTGTAACATCTCTTGGCTGCTCTCTTCCCTCAGTAGCTATCCTTAGCCCAGGTGTGACACTGGCCAATTATGAGTGCAGTGACAAAACTTTGGGCCCGCTTCGAGGCAATGCCATGGAAATTGCAGGCTCAAAAGACGAGGGCCCACCTCAGCAAGATCGCTTACCGTCCCAGCAGGTCGTGCCTTCGCGCGCCCTTGCGTCATCAAATAGATTTGGAGTAGAGCGCCAACTTACCTTACCAGCAACGCAGCCGTCAGCGTTTTCCTTCGGAGTTGGTGGCGCCTTTTTTGCTTCATCGAAGGCATCGGTCGCACATCATGCCCCTACGACTGCTGCTGCTAGTCCACGACGGTTTGAAGAAGCATACTTTCATCCGAGCCTGTCTGACTACACGCCCGACGCTGATGCTCAACCACATGCATCGACGGTGGCCGACACTGGTGAACAGCCATCCTTGGCCCTTTCTGAGATGGGCCCTGTCGCAGATAATGCCACGCCTCCTGGTGAAAATTCGACTGTGGCAATTTCGGTGAATGCTGAGGGTGCAGCTATTGCTGCGCCCAGCGATTACGCTGCTGCAGCCCCACCTCTGTATTTCTCGTACAGTGCTCACGATCCTCCTTCTCCTTCCAATGCAAATTCTCCTGCCATGGTCGCCAATTCACGCGAAGAAGCAGAAGTACGGCTCTCGCGCCGAGCCGTCATGGAAGAAACTGCAGCTTGGCAGCACCGCAACCGTCAGCGCAACAAATTCACGGTTAAGTATCCTCCGAAGGACCCCACACGAAGAGACTGTAGGCCGAAATCTGCGGGTGCTCACACTCGGTCAAGCTCAGCTGCAGCTACTCCTAATGCTACAACTGTTGCTAAAGAAGCACCTAATAGGCGCAATCGAGGAATACCCAACCAAGCTGCCTTGTTAGAAGCTCATGCACAGTGGGTAGCACGCAGCGCAAAAGTCCCGCTCGAAGTTGCAAGCTCGCTGAGTAGTGCCGCCCAAGACGCGCAGTCACCTTTGAGCTCTCCTGCTGATTTACCCAATTCAGCAACACCTGCCAACGCCATAAATGCCCGAACTAGTCGCGAAAACACGGCTCGCTTAGTAGAGCAACGTCGCGTTGAAGCATTGACACGGGCAGCAGAAGGGGCTGCGTTGCACGAAGACTTCATGGGCCACCAAGCGTGCATGGCGCGCACCTCTGGCGCATCCGTTGCCTGGGAACAGCGCTGCCGTGAATCCAACCAAATCCATAAGGACTCCAAGGCAACAGCAAGGGCGGCTACAAGAGTAGGAG
>Ga0307982_1002429_pt1 | contig 15038 bp, 10 predicted proteins | sample OrgLakmetagen989_FD_201847 | JGI IMG/M metagenome (GOLD analysis project Ga0307982, IMG submission 201847) | Saline water microbial communities from Organic Lake, Antarctica - #989 | ecosystem: Environmental > Aquatic > Non-marine Saline and Alkaline > Saline | place: Antarctica: Organic Lake...
CTTCATCCTGCGCTCGAATACTTGAGGTGGTGGCCCGCATCACGCAGGCGCATTTGTCATGCCGTTTGGTCGCTGGCCATGTCCTCACTCACGTAGCTTCTATCGACTTGGCAGACACCAAAGAGGCCACCTACGCCGACGCCAAGGCGCGCGGGTTAGATCCGGCCAAAGAGTTTCAGCGCGCGGTGGCGCTAGAACTGCGCGAATCCCCACGCCCCTTGAAGCTGTCCTTTGCGGGGCCGGCGTCCGATGCACCGCGGCTCAGTTGTCACGTCGCCCTCGCACAATTTGTGGAAGGCCTCGAGCCTGCACACTTGTCTCCGCAGTTGCAGGTGCCTGTTCTTTTCAATATCATCTGGATTGTTGACGTCGTGCTCGTCAGTGTTTTCTGCTTTAGAATCTCAACGCACTTTGCTTGGCCACGCTCCACTTCTTCATCTTGCGTTACCTCTTTCGCGGAATTCATCTCTCATGTGCTCTGTTCTCGCAACTCTCTCAGGGGCCCGTGCTAGAAGCGCTCGCAGGACCAGGCGCAGCCGAAGCTGGAGCGCACGGCCGCAGCGGGGGAGTGCTCGTTGCCTTGGGGGTAGTCGTGGGCACCACGCAAGTGCTCCTGAGACCAGAAGCTTCCGCCCTCCTGGACGAGGCCTTGGCGAGTTTAGTGGACCGCGCTGCCACAACGCTTCAGGTGTGTGGCGTGAAGCTGTGGCTCAAAAAGCGGCGCAAGCGCGGAGCTGTGGCCCTGCAGCGCTGCGTGCGGGGCTGCCAAGCCCGGGTGCGCTTCGTCGAATTGGTGGCGGCGGCCAAAGTCCTCAAAGCCCGCATCATATTAGAGCGCGCCCTGAGGCGGTTTGCTAAAATGCGATGGGTCCGTGCTGCTGTGGCCTGCCAGAGGAGGCAGCGTGGAGCAATCAGCCGAAGGGCTGGTCGTCAGTGTGTCGCTGCCGCCATTCGTGTGCAAGCGTGGTGGCGCAAGGTGAGTCACCGGAAGACGTTGGCGCACAAGCGAGCAGAGCTGAAGGAGATCGCAGGCCTTCAAGCAGCGCTCGCAGAGCTTCGAGAAAGCCTGCAAAAAGCGCAACAACAACAGATCCAGCAGCAAATCCCGCACGATCCAAATGCTGAGAATAGCATCAGCAGTAAAGCTGCTTTAAAGGCTGCACGCGCAGGGTGGGACGCGACGCGACAGCAGCTTGCAGCCGAGAAAGAGGAGCTCAAACACGAACTTGCCTTGGCTTCCAAACAGCACGCAAAGACCAGCGCCCAGCTCTTGAAAAGCGCCGAAAAAGCTGCGCAAGACCTCCGGCTGAGCCAAGCTGCTGCTCATCGACTAGAAGCCAAGGTGGCGGAGGCAGAGCGTCGTGCATCAGAAGCAGAGTCCGCGGCTCGCGCTCGTCGTGCTGCTGCGCTGGCTCGAGCAGACGCTGCTTGGCGCGGCGACGTGGATGGTGATCATTGTGGCAATGGCGCGAACGATAAGTCCTCGCTGGAGTACGGAGAAGCCCTCGAGGCGCTGCGAGGGCAGTGCCAGACTCTGCTGGAGCAGCAAAAGAAGAGCAGCGCGCAGCAGGCGCTGCTCACACGAACGGCGGCGCGTGCAGAGCGAGCCTCGGCCAAGGAGCACGCTCGCCGGATGGCCGCCGACCGCCGTGCAGCCGCGCTGATGGCCGAAGCGCAAGGCGCCAAGGAAGCGCGTGTTTTCGCCGATTCCGAAGCTGCGGCCCGAGCCGAAGCCGAGCTGCAATTGGCGGAGACCGCCGCTCTGAACCGCAAACTCGCGGATTCGCTACTTGGCTTAGAAGCAAATGGAGGTAGTGATGGAAGGAAGAGCAAACGCGACCAAGCCAGCGAAGAGAACGATCCCAATCCTTTTGCAGATGATGATTACAATGCTTCAGAGGATTCCATAAGTAAAACAACAGCTAGTGCTACAGCAACCACAGTAAGTACCTTGTCGCATGAAGTGTTATCTCAAGAAGCTGCCTCGCTTGACGCTGAAGTCCGGTCGTTGCGAAGCATGGCACAAGCCTTAGCGGAGCAATTGGCCGAAGCTCGCGAGCAAGCATCGGTTGCTGCCTCTGCTGCCCAGCGCACACGCAAGGAGGAGCGCACTCGTTCCGTGAAGCGTCTTGAGAACTCCAACAAACGAAGTGGCGGTTCCAAAAAGGTTGGGCAACCGAAAAGAAATGTGTCTGTGATTGCAGCTCCTGAAGACACACGTACGGAAGCCTCGCCACTAACTTCTGCGGAATTGACTTCAGCAGCAGGAGAAGAAGATGTGGCACCAATCCCTGAAGTAGCAGCCACAGCAGCCACAACAGTAGGAGCTCCCAAGAAGCGAGGTTCCGTGTATCTGCGCGGCAGTTCAGTGCAAGGCACGCGGTCGAGTTCGATGAAGCAGCGCGAAGCAGCATGGCAGGCTCGGACACAAGGTGGGCCTCATGAGGGCACTGCTTCACAAGGAGAAGAAGGAAAAGGAGATGGCAGTGGTGGTGGTAGCAGTGGTGGTGATGGTGTTCTGAACGCGTCCTTTGCGGCTCAGCTGGCGGGTGAAATGGCGACCAGTAACAACAACGACACAACAAACGGTGACGTGGCAACGATTAGTGTGGAGGGCGCGGCGTCCGAATCGACCCTTCTCGATTACACCGATGGTGCTGTGGAAGCTTTCGATGATGAAGACGAGGATAATGACGTTGACACTCACGAGGAGGACGAGGAAGAATTCGATACTGGAGAAGATTGTAACGAGGAAGTTTCGGCTGTTGAAGGAGCCAGCGATATGGAGGAAGTCTTGACCTCGCTACGAGCCGAGTTGAAAGCGGCTGAGGCGGCGGCCGAGCAGGAGCGATCCATCGCAGTGCGGTCCGACAGTTTGCGGCGGCGGCTCTCAGCGGATTTGCACGGCACGACCACTGCTTTAGCGGAAGCAAGGAAGTTGCTAGAGCCCCAGCGAGCCCGGGAAACCGCCGCTGCGCTCGCTGCTGGACGCGTGAAAACTGCTCTCGTAGAACTGGACCAGCAGCGCAAGGAGTTTGAGGTGGCGCAGAAACAATGGCACGAGCAGGCGGGGGCGCGGGAGGCTGCGGCAGCGGCGGAAGTGGCAGCGCGCACCGCAGCTGAGGCACGGAGCAACGAGCTTGAATCCAAGGTGTGCAACTATGGTTCTGATTTTTCAAAATGGAAACGATTTGGCTTCACTTTACTTATTGTCGGTAATTGCTGTCTTGTATTTGCAAAGCTCTGTATGCATCTCTGCATGATTCGTTTCCAACTTACTGTACGAATGATATTTTCACCATCATCCTTTGCTTTTCTTGAATGCGCGCATTACACACTCAGGTGATGAGCCTTGTCGAAGAGTTGGAGGTGGCCCACGAAGAAGTGCGTCAGAGCGCCCACGCCTTTGCTGTGCTCCGCCACGAGCACGCCCAAGCGCTGAGCAACCACGAAAGCTTCGCCAATCAGCACGCCGCCGAGGCGGCCTCCGACGAGGGCAGGAACAACAGCAGCGGTGGTGGCAATGGTGGCAGTGTAGGGCAGTTGCACGCCTCCGCCGCAGCAGCACAAGCCGCAGCAGCCAAAGAAGAAGCGGCCGCTCAGGCAGCAGCTGCCGTGGCCGCGGAAGTGGCTGGTCTAGCCGAGTCACTGGACCGCGCATTGGCGAGGGCAAGCGAGCTAGAAGACGACTCAGTGGCCCAAAAGAAGGCCAGCGCCAATGCGGTGGCCGACCTGGAGCACAAGCTGGTTGTAGCAACACAGCGCCAATCTCAAGCAGAGGAACGAGCAAGCAAACTCGAAGACAAGCTGTGCAGCGTGGCCGACGACTTGAGCACACTGAAGAAGGAGCGCGACGCGCAGCTCCTGGTGGGGGTAAAACGGCAAGAAGAACTATACGGGCGCGTGCAAGAAATGACGGTGCTCGAGACGGAGCGGGACAACGCGGTCGCCAGTTGCGAAAAAGCCGAGCAAAGCTTGCAGGACGCGGTTATGGAGCTGAAGCAGCAAAAGAGCTTGAGCTACGCTGCAGTCTCGAGTCTCGAAACGCGCCTAGCCGAGGCCACCAGTGCATTGGAGTCGGTGACTCAGCAGCATCAGGAAGCTGCACAAGGCTTGGAAGCAGCACGCAGTCAGCTCGCTGCGAGCGAGTCTTTGGCTGCGGAACGAGGAGAAGCGGCAAGCGCTGCTAAAACAGGGTGGGCGGAGGCTGCTGCGAAGGTTGAAGACCTTGAGAGGGCGAAGGTGAGCATAGCGCACGGGTTGTTGGGCGCGACTAGATTAAGAATCTGTGTATTCAATAACCCAGCGCCTCGTCATATCGATTCTTCTTGTTTTGTTCTAGCTCGAGTGGCTTGAGTGTCTTTTAAGACATCTCGTGCTTGTTCCTACCTCCCTTTCCCCATGACTTGATGATAGAGTGTCCGTATAACCACAACTCTTTCTTTTTCCTTGCACTTGCATTCCACAGATTGATCTGGAGCTTGCCTTGGCAGAAGAGCGGCGACGCCTCCAAACCGCTTACGACGGGCTGAAGCACGCTGCTTCGGAGGTGGAAACGGCCAACGCGCACGCCGCAGACGCGCAGCAGCAACTCGCGGGGGCGCAGGCCACCAGCGCAGAAGTGGAAGCCTTGCGCAAAAAACAGCAGGAGCTCGAGGCGTCCCTGGCGGCGGAGCGAGAGCGCAGTGCCGCAGCCGAAAGCGAGCTCACTCGCGTGGCGGCGTTTAAAGCCACTTACGGAGAGCACGTGGCGCGCACCCAGGAGCTCGAGCTGCGCAGCCAAGAGCTCGAAGAGCGCTGCGCGGAGCAGGCCAAACTATTGCGGGACAACCCAGAAGAAGCGAGGCTGGCGGCAGCCTTGGCGGAGTCCGAGCGCAAGGAAGCGGCGCACTCGGCGGCCTTGGAAGAGGCCTTGGGAAACATTTCGAGCATGCAAGAGCGAGCGGCGTCGGCGCAGCGCCGCGTGTGGCAAGCCAAAGTCGCGAAGCTTACGGCGAGCCTAAAAGACAGCCAAGCCGCGGCGGCGGAAAGTGCAGCCGAAGCGGCTCAATTGCGCCAGCGAGTTGCGGAGCTCGGCGGTTCTTGAGAGATGTTTCACTATAAATTTTCTGCAGCCGCTTGGGATGAATTCAGAAGAAAATAAAAAGGGGGCTCGCTTTTGCAGCCTTTCGAATTGAGTGGTTACTCACAGATTCCTTTGAAGTCATTTAATTCAGTCTGGCGTTGAGTATCTGGCGTGCCTCTTAAATCCAAACCCACTTCCATTTCCGACTTCCGGCTACCGTGGCACACGGAAGTTAATATAACGGATACGGATGATACGGACATGAAAAGTTTCCACTTTAGAGGGGGTGGAAGTGTTATGCTTCCTGCCCTCTACACACTACCCTCGTTATGATTGTGACTTGTGCGCAACGCACGCGCGTAAACTTCTGCCCGCAGCATTGGCTTCTGTGTCATTTGGGTTTGTATTAGTTCGAGTTCGAGTTCGAATTCCCATTAAACACCCTCCGAACCTGCTCCGTATTCGTATTGGATGGCTCCAGGCCAATGGCACTGATGGACTCAGCAATTCCTTCTCGTACCCTTCTGAGGACCTACAGCCAGCTGCCCGCAGTAGACAGACACGGATCAGAAGAGCAGAGAAGGAAGGAAGAAGGAAGGAAGGAAGTAAGGAAGAAAAACAATGCACCAAACACCAAACAACATACAACGACACCCCCGTACGGGGCGTCACCGAATGAAAAAGGAGTTCGGCACTCTCTCTTTTTGTTGAACCGTCGAATGCAGAGCTATCCGCTATCCATCAGAATTATTCGCTTGCGTGGCGTTCTGAGAGACTAGCCGTAACCACAACGGCTGAGCGCTTCCTGCAAGATGTCACAGTCGGACTATTATGCTATTCTTAGCGTATCGCGGGACGCCAACGACGCAACGATCAAAAAGGCATACAAATCCATGGCTCTCAAGTATCACCCTGACAAGACGCGTGGCGATCCAGAATCGAACCTTATCTTTCAACAGGTTTCAGAGGCCTACGAGTGCCTCAAAGACCCTGCCTCGCGCGCGAAGTATGACCATGGTGCTTATGATCCATCGGGTCAAGGCGAGCAAGACGAGATGTACCAGGAGGCTCCCAATATGCGTAGGCACCATGCGAACGCATTTGCTGGCCGTCGCAGCGGAGGCAGCGCGTTTGATCACCATCGCTACACCATGCAGAGCGCGCTCGGCTTGTTCGAATCACTTTTCGGGTCCATGGAAGACGATTTCATGGGCCACGGCCGCATGGGCGGCTCGCCTTTCGGCGGTGGGGACCCCTTTTTCTCGCGCATGGATGAGGACCCCTTTGGGGGTTTTGGCATGCTGGGCCGGGCCCACGGAAGGAGCAACCGTGGTGGCAACCCCTTTGCTTCAGCCGGGTTTTTAGACGAAGGCTTTGGACAAGGTTTTCAGGGTGGCTTTTCGTCCTCTTTCAGTAGCAGCAGCACCACCAGCGGTGGTGGGTTTAGTTCCAAGTCGGTTTCGAGTCAAACCAGTATAGATTCGTCTGGCCGACGTGTCACCAAGACCACCACCACAGTGCGCCATCCTGACGGCCGCGTGGAGACAAACACAACGACCGACGACGGGTCGTCTTCGCAAATAGGCCGCCTTCCTGCATCGCATGCGTCATCATTGGCCCGTCGTTAATTCTCAGGAAACGTCAGAAGAATCGTGCTGAGTAGTACCTTCAATGCGTTCTGCATTGCATTTTTAATTTTTACCTTTTTCTTTTATCAACAACGGCTCAATCCGACTCGCCTCGTTGTTTTCTGAGCAACTGGGGCATACAGGTCTACGCTGGAACCACAGCAAGTAGAACAACGCTAAATCAGAATCCCATAAGCCAACCGTCGACCGTTCTCGTTCAACCGCGTAAAGAGAAAGCATTTTGGCACTAAGGAGATCGACGGAAATGCCGATTAGCTTTCAGATTCAAGCGTTTTTTAAAAGCACTCACGGCTATAATGCCTACTTCTTTACAGCGATGGAAGTAGCTATAACAAAATTTTATTAGCACTAAATGTTGTAACATTGGCCCTCTTGAGATGGTACTGGATGTCGTATAGTGTGTGTGCTTATGGCCCATTTGGAATATTTCACAAGGGAAATAAGATGATGTAGATATAGATACATGTCATAGTTTTTGCTTGTATTTCAGCACCCTACGTAGGTGAATACCAGGAAGCTATATTTAGCACTTGATTGATGATTGATTCAAATATTAAATTTTTTATAACTATACAGATTTACATATATCGGCCTAAAGGGCAATTAAGCGCGACTCTAGCTTCGCAATGAGCCCCTGGGCCAGCCGACTTGTGATTTCTCTCGCTCGCTGTGCTTCGGGTGGTGACAGGTCGGCATATAAGCGGGCAGCTCCTCGGACCTGCACAGCCGCTCCACCGCTTGCGTGACCATCGTGGCTCGCAGGCGACGCAGGCAAGAAAGCAGCCAGAGCTGCCAATGCAGACGAAAGCGCAGGCGCGCTCACGGGCAATGCTGCTGGTGTTGCATCTGCACCAGCTATGCTTGAGTCCTCTGCTCCATTCTCGGGCGTTACCCCGGTAGTGAGGGCAGCAGCGTCCAGGAGGGCTCGAAGAGACGCTGCAGCGTCATTGGGCGACAACGGTAAAGATGCTTCGCCGCGCAGCAAGGACGCCACGTCAGGGCCAAGCAAGTCACTGCAGGCGTCCACCAGCGAGAGCGCGTACAGCTCGTCCTCCCGGTTCAGCGGCGGGAAAAGCGCATCCACGAGCTCAACCGACGACACCCACGCAATCCGCGGCACACCTCCAGTGGGGCTCGCGCCGCCTGAAGCAACCTCCGACTCTGTGGGGGACACTGCACTGCCCACGGCTGAGAGCATCGTGGGAGAAGTCGGCAGCAGCAGCGGGCCACGCACGTCCTGAGGAGCGGGGCCAAGGGTGCCGAGGAAAGGAAGCCTTGGCCTCGGCAACTGACCCCAAGCAGTGGAGGCAGCGCGACGAGACGCTTGGCGAGTCAACAGGTCCACTGCACCCAGGAGTTCGGGCTCCAGCACACGCCACAGCGACGTGACCGCGCCTTCTGAAGACAACAGCAAGCACGCCAATTCGCGCGGGCTGTCGCCGTCACCGTTGCCATCGCCGTCGCCACTGCTGCTCGTGCCCACGGCATCCAAATCGATGAAGTTGCTGCCCTCGCTTTTCCCCACGGTCCCTAAGGCACCCTTCACCAGCGCTGCGAGCCGCCGTGGCGACAAGGCTTTGCGCTCGCCACCGCCGCCGTACAAGACTTCCACTAGGGTGCGCTGAATTTCAGGGCGATCTTCTTTGAGCAACTTACGTGCCACGAATGGGTACCTGGTATAGTAGTGAAAGAAGGATGTTAGTGGGTAAAAATGAGGGGAGGGCCTAATCGAAGAATGACTGAAAAGTATATGATCCTCCATACGCTATCAATCTCGACTTACGCTTCGGTGATGATGCCATAGGACGGATCGCCACCTAAGGCGACACCCTCCAAGGTCACCACAGCTCGGCCAATCAGCGCAAAGTACGGGGGAATACTGAAGGGCACGTCGTTCAACACCGTCACCAAGTCTTGGGTCATGGCTTGAAAACCCCCTGCTGCGGCGCTCCAGGTTCCGTCTTCGGTGCTGCCGGCTGCCGCAAAACCGTACGTCTTCCTAATCTCGGCGGTGTAAGCTTCGGCGCCGCCACCTTTCACGTAAGGAGTCAAAGCTTTGTCCATCAGAGGCACGACGAGGGACCGGTCGCAGTCGGTCGGCAGAATTTCGAGCTCAATGAAATCGTCTACTAGGCTCGGGTAGTCCCGGTTCGCCAAATGCACGATGGCGGATACGATTTGGTCCATGTCCTTTTGGCCCAAGCGAGCGACGAGGCCGAAATCCAACAAGGCAAGGTCGCCTTTGTGCCTGGGGAGAAACAGGAACGGGCACAGCGGGAGTGTTATTGGTGCGCCGAACTACAAGATTAATTCACAGTGAACGACGAGCAATCAAGTGGAAAAAGGTCAATTGAACGAAGTGCGCAATGTAGCACGAAGCAACATGGACGTCAATATCAGCACGCGCATATCTTCAATACCTCATGCTGTCGTCGAGCCGCATCAAGTTGCCAGGGTGCGGGTCCGCGTGAAACAGGCCTACTTGCAGCAGCTGCACCAGGAACGCTTCTTGCCCGACCGAAATGAGCGACCGGATTTCCGAGGGTTCGCACTGCGACAGCTTCACTCCGTGCACCCATTCGGTGACCAACACTTTTCGGGAGCTCAAATGGCGAAAAGTGTCGGGCACGTACACGCCTGCAACCTTTTCTTGCGCGAGCAGCTGCTTCACTTCGTCCTGGTTCGCGAGCTCGTTCAAGAAGTCGAGCTCAGTGTCTAGGAAGAAGGAAAGGTGGCTATATCATGAGTAACAGTGGGAGGAAAGGAGTTAAAAAGTAATTCGAAAAGGTAACGTGAGTTTCTACGAAGTATTGATGCAAATGAATCCTCAGCGAGAATAGTGCGAAATTTCAACGACTAAACAAAAGCGCACAAACTCACAAAAGCCCACGGCCCATTCGTTGAGGAGCGCCACCCAGTTGGTGCGCTGCTGCGGCGCGAACCGGTCCACCAGGCCCTGGTACACTTCCGCCGCGCGCCGCAGCACGTACAAGTCTTTGGAGACCAGCTCAAGGACGTCCGGGCGCTGCACCTTCACCGCCACCTCGGTGCCAGCGCCCTCGTGGCCCGGCGCTATCGTCGCCCGGTACACTTGCGCCAGTGAGGCCGCCGCAACGGGTTCCGGGGTCATGTCTACGAAGAAATTCTCCACCGGCCCCCCTAATTCGGCTTCGATTACTTCCAGCGCGACGGAGGTAGGGAACTTCTTCACCGAGTCCTGCAAAATGGTGAGCTCCTTTAAAGCAGCAGGCGGCAAAATGTCGGGCCGGACTGAGAGCACTTGCCCCAGCTTCACATAAGTTGGGCCCAGGGCTTCCATGATTTCGCGAGCTTCTCTGGCGAGGGACACGTCGTTTTTCGCGAGCTCGGCTGACCCGCCCTTGATGAGCAAACCCGCGCATCGCGTCAGAAAGGGCACCGAATAGCGCAGAAATTCCGCCCTGAGTAAAAAAAAGAAGTTAGGCATAAGAATTACTGAAGCAGAGGCGGCAAGTGAGTAGTGTAAATAAGCAAAGCATCCACGAAGACAACATCTCAACCTACGGTAGAATGCTTCTGTGAAGAGGGCCATCAGACATGCTAAGCAACCTACGATAGGAATAACGCACATATTTCCTTACCACCGAGCCTGGAGCGCGCCTCGCTCTTTTCGCCAATAGAGCTCAATGAGTTCTTTGTTGTAAACCAATGGTAAGCCGTTGGCGTCGACGTCACGAGCATGGCTGGCGCTCGAATCCAGCGAAATGAAGGACTTATCGAGATCTGGTGCCGATAGATCCTTATCAGCTATGCCCTATCGGAAGGCAGAGTCAAGCATAGCTATTTAAGAGAAAATATTGTAGTAGAATAGCAAAGATGGATTACTCATTACCTTCGATACTGCTGCAGCAGCGGCAGCTGCAGTGCCAAGCGCACTCTTCTCGTAGACGGAATTCGCGTTCAATGGCTCTACACGAGCACGTTTGATGCGGCTGCCAGCAGTCGCCACTGAGGGATTGAATGCAACTCCAGTGTGCAGAGCTCGAGCGCCAATGAAGGCGAGTAAGCACCGAGGCATGCGAGCATACGCCATATTCTCACACTACTTCACTTCGGATCGGTTATGACTCGATGGATGAGTGGGTGCCGTGCGTGTGCTTCGGTGTGAAGTGACGTCATGAAGTCATGAATGAACGAACAAACCCAACACCCAAAACCAGCCAGTCACAGAAATCCAATAACGGAAGGGTGCACAATGCGCAATGCTGTGACAGAGGACAACAAAGTAGACTTCAGAGTGCTCTTAATCTTTCGCAAATCACAACAATAAGTATCATCTAATAGCTTCAATTAGTGAGGTGGCTATAGAAATTGCCAACTTGTATTATTTGTTGCTTGCTAGCTAGCTAGTATGTCAAGATCAGATAACCGTGTCTTATGTGATTTGTGTCAAAGCAAATACGTTCGGCCAGGCGATATTATCAATCTAGCCAACGCCAAGCCAGCCGCCGCTAAGGTATATTGCGTCAAGTTTTCTTTTTCAGATCTTCACTCCTGTCTTGATGCCGTATTGTTGCAATCTCTTCTTAAAGGCTAAGGACTGGTACGGCTTTGCGCCCATTCACTACTTGTGCATGAACAATGCTGTTGGTCCCGCCACTCTTCGAAGAATCCTGGACGAAGCAAAAGGCTTAAAAGATGGGTCTGATTAATCTAGTAGCCGCAAAGCATAAATTTGTTGCCTTGGGGAGTTCAGCATAAGGTATTTTATTGGCGGCCTAAATAACTTCATAGCAATGCGCAATGCATAAAGCATACGACTTCAGTAAATCCAAGCGCTGATATAATTCAATTTCCAATCGCCATGCAAAAAGTGCCTTCTTTGCACGGACTCAATGGAGATTAAATTTCATCTGGGCATGCACATTTTTTAGAACCTCCAATTGTATACGCGCTCGGAGTAGTGGGTTACAGTTGCAGTTGCAGTTACACAGCCTATGATACGGATTTCCTTCTGAAATCTTTGGCTCTTCATGTGGCGTTTCATTCCAAGAAATAGGATAGCCCTTAGTACCAGTACCAATAATTCCTATGTAGAACATTATACACACGAAAGTATGAAGCCGTGTTATTGTAGAAATGGAAGATGGTCCCCGATCAAGAATACACACGCACACGCACACGCGGACAAATTTAGCGCAAGCAGAAATGAGCTGCGGTTCAAGGATCAAGCAAGCGAATATTTTCTCCTCTCTCTACGATAAGACCTTAGGCCTTGAACCAGATCTCAGGAAAAGAACTGATCGAAACGAGACAAGAGTGCGCGTGGATTGTATGGAAATATGTGGTGTGCGTTAGCACGAGTCACCGCCTCACGTAGTCGCACTAGGAGCGCCAGGGCTTTTCCCTCCTTTGATTCATCAGCCACTTGCACGGGGCAACCAAGAGGCGTGCCATGTTTCAAGCGCAAAACTCGAAGGAGGTATTCGAGTGCCTTAGTCTCAGAAGAGATCAAAAGGTCCAAAATTATTCTTTCGTCAAAACGAAGTGCATTGCAAAACTCGGCGAACAAAGAAAATGGATGAAGAGGCGAATCAGGACCTCTTAAGAATACATTGTAAGCAGAGGTGTGAAGTAAAAGAGGATTCTCCGCTTTGAAAGTTGAAGACTGTGAAACGAGAGACTGCGCTGCAAAAGTAATATCCAAGAGTGCTTCAATAAGCCACTGGTCATCGTCAGCGAGGCCCTCCACGATTAATCGTGCTGCTCCTTTCCTACCGAAGCCAGACGAACCTAACGCCCGCCATTCTTTTGCATCCTTCAATGTGTCGACAAGAGTTCTATCAGAATCAGTAACTGCGATTGTTGATCTTAGAGCTTTCGACCAGAGAAGAAGGACTCGCTGCGCTACCTGCGACTGTAACTTTCGATCATCGATAAAATTGCATCGTGCGAAATTCGATTCTGGAGTAGAGTTATACGAGTCGATATCATCCAGCGCTGTTACTGCAGGGTCATCAAGATTAACGAGGAGCTCCGTGCAGTAGTCGATAGGTTTTCCCAAGGCATGCGGTTTCTGCAAAATCTTCCGGAGCATATCAAATGCGCGCAATTTTGATTCTAAAGAAACCACAGGATCTACGCACAAGTAATGAATCGAGGGCAAATGCAAGCAAGCTATGCTTGGCCACTTGCTGACATTGGATATGCACTCGTCTTCATTAAGATTAGACTCCAAAGAATGTAGCTCCAATGGTACATCATTTTGAAGTAACTGCTTGACGCAGCCAAGTATGAGAGACAATATTGCTTGAAGTAAACGGTCGCATTCATCAGCAGCCCCGCTATTGCTATGTAACGAGTGATATCTATCCCATAATGTCGGTAAGTGCTGAAGAGTGCAACGAACGCATACTGCTGCCACATGAGAAACATGCACTGTGTTCGCATCTTCAAATTCGTCGGATACGGCTTCAGCACCAGACGCCCGCTCAGGATGTGCCTCAGAACGTTGGTGCTTAAGAATTTGAATGCAAATTGTAATCCATTCAGACAGTCCTTCGCGGCTTGCCGCATCGGACAGTGCCCATTTGAACCCTAGCGAAAGCCAGGCTTCTGCGCATGGTCTATCTTCTAATCTTTTGCGTTTCTTAGCTTTGCTCTTGGGGTGCGTTGATCTAAGAATTACGCTCTTGAATATGACACTGCGGGCAGCAAACGCCACAGTGGGCGAGTCTTCTAAGTTTCTTATAATATTTAAACGCTGGTCATCATCTTTTATTTCAACAAACGATCCAGACTCAAATCTACTAAGCCCAGACAGAGTAGAGCACTCTTTTGCATAATCCATGGAGACGTCTCTATTTGCAGGCACTACCAACTATCTGTAGTACCTAAGGATTACGAGGGAAAGAAAGCCGAGGACGAACTCGTTGATGGAGAGCGACAATACTCAGGTGGACTTTTTTTTGCTACGTTTTAGCTGTTATAAGTAGCTAGTCTAGCTAGCTACTAGCTCTGATTCCGATGAGCTAACTTATGAGCATTCAGCATCAGCGCATCAGCATTCAACCTTTTTTAGGCTTTGAAACAACTCTTTGAAAATACAAAATTAGAGGCAACATTCAACATTCAACATCACCATCATTCCATCATCCATCATCACCATCACCATACCACACCACCACACCGCATCACTGCGACCACCGCTCACTCTGCTACTTATTACTGCATCACACAACCCGGCTTTTTCGCCGAGGGCTTAAGGCTTCAGGGCAAGGAGGAGTTGTTGCGTGCGTAGTAGGAGCCGAATTGGTTAAAGTTTTTGGAGTTCAGATTTCTGGAGAGGTACTTAACGGCGAGTGGCAGATTATACAAAGTGCAGGGTAAGAGCAAGTTGGTCTTAACCGTAACAGCTACTAGTATGTGCCGCCGCACCTTGCCTCGGCTCGAATTGGATCGCGGTCTAGCATGGATAGACGCCTTTCGACGGCACGCAAAACCACGTAGCTTTACGCGCTCCGCTGGCCTGCACCGGGCGGCCGTCCCTGCTACGTATCTTAGAAGGATCGATGGCGCTGCTCCGACGGCACTAGCGGCGAGGTATAGCTTCCCTCCTGCCCTTGCGTCCCCATCCAGTGGCAGTTCGACCTCCATAGATCTTTCAGCGGTGCTAGCAGTGTTTGATGAGGTGAGCTCATGGTCGTTTTTCGACGCAGACCGCACCCACCGACCTGGCGTTTCAGTGCACCTTTCAGCCGTCGCCCATTGGTCAACTTCTCCTGCTGCGACTTCAAATGGAGGAGCGAAAAACGGCACACCAGTGCGGCCACCCGAGGTGGGCGAGCCGCTTGACGTAGTGGTCTCCGCACCACAATGTGGCCGCAACCTAGGGTTTGTGTCCGTGGAACTGAGGCGCGGCAACAGCGTCCTCGCAGCGGGCAAGCACGTGAAGTCTCTGCCTATGCCTGGCCTGGGCCCAGGCAAGCGCATACCCTGGGATTTCGTCTTTGCCCCAATGCTCGGTGATCTACCCATCCAGCTGCTTCACAAACTCGAGCAGCAGGTTGATACTTCAAAGGTAGGTGAAATGGATGATTCAGCGAGCAAGTGGTTTGCGGGTCTGCGCGGTATGCCTACTAACGAAGCCATGCAGCCACTTCATAATGTAGACGAGAATCGAGCGATCTATGAAGCAGCGTTGGTTACATCCGAGGCACAATTAAATGGTGTAGGCACCACACATGGTGGCTTCCAGGCCATGTTAGCCGAGGCTGGAGTGCGCTGGGCGCGGGAACAGCGAGCGAATGCTTCGACCACCTCAGCAGTGAATTCTCGCACGCTTC